>WNGF01001417.1_pt1 | contig 78176 bp, 59 predicted proteins | sample 5400641 | NCBI WGS metagenome assembly WNGF01 (sample SAMN13153371, study PRJNA577476) | soil metagenome | isolation source: 80 cm soil or saprolite under grassland replicate 2 | place: USA:California | collected 2016-06-15
ACAACCATTGATAGGTGAGCGGAGACGGCCCCGTGGCGGTGACCGAGAACGTGGCCGTGTTGCTTACCCCGACCGTCCGAGCGAAGGGCTGCTGCGTGATCACAGATCCTTGGACCGTGATGGCGACCATGCACAGGAGCGCCAGAACGCAAACCGGCACATTCAGTCCACAGCCGCAACCGCGAGCGTTGTTATGATCGGCTTTACCCATGCGCTCATGATGTGTTGCGAGCCTGCCCTAACCCCGCCAACGCCGAGCCGTGGAAGCACTCGTCGATATCAGCACTGTTGCTGCTTTCAACCCAGGTATGTGCCCATTCCCTCTTCTTTCCTGTAGAAACGCCCTCATGGCCTTGACCGCCGCCCTCCAATCGTGATGCCCTTATGGGTCGCGCCCGCTCCACGTCTCGCCTCAGTCTGCATATGCCAACAAGAAAAGCTAGCCAAAGAATGCGGGAATGCGGTGCTCACCGAATGGCCAGTGGGCTCAATTTCTCAGTCGGAAAAAGTGGTTCGCTGCCTCCACCGCGACCGTCTCAGTGAGATGCCCGGCTTCGAGCCCGACCACCGGAGCCAGACACGGCAATGGCATGGCGCCAATACGATTCGCACCGACAAAGCTGTGCGCGCTCCGATCGCACGATTGCGGCTCAAGGCTGTCGGGGTGTGACCAGCCGGTAATAGCGATTCGTCCGCGCAGCTAGATCGGTAATCGTCGCAATGTGGTTGGTGGCGCGTGCCACGACGTCGACTAGTGGAGAGGAGGTCACTTTTGTCAGATTTTTTCTAAAATGCGTTTTTCGTCCCGAATTCACCTGTGGGAAGAACGACATGACGTTCGGACCAAAACGAAAAAATAAACCATCAACCAAAAAGCAAAACTATGAAGATCAAAACCAACATCAAGGCGGGATCGGGGAGCATCGGTAGTGGCCCGGTCGGCAACCACAGCGAGACGCTCGTGCGCTGGCAGACCAAGCGCAGCGGCCTAAAGGTCAAGACCAGCATCAAGGCGGGAACGGGGCAGGTCGGTACTGGCCCCGTCTACAACCACAACGAGACGCTCGTGCGCGGGATGTAATCCTCATGGTTTCCGTCTCGAAGTCCGAACCCGCTTTCCACGGGTTCAAGTCAGACAAGCTGGTTCCTCGAGATTCTCAGTGGAATCAGAGAAGTGGCTGGGTGAGACATCATCCCGAAGGGATGGAAGAAAGTAGCCGGGGGTCGCAGCGCAGCGGAGACCCCCGGGACTTGGCGATAATGCTCTGTGCATCCTGGACGGATGCCAGCGGCAACCACCACGAGGCGCAAGGGCCGATTTCTTTCTCGCCCGACTGCCAGTCGTTCATGCGAAGATGACTCTCGAACTCGAACAGCTTCTCGATGAGTGTGTGTCCAGTCCGAAGGGAATTCCTCGAAAAGCGCCGGCTTGCGTGCGCCCGCAATCTCTGCGCAGTCTCTGGTGATCACTGGACGAGCAATTGACCAGCCACGGAGTCGCATGCACACACACGCGTCAACCAGTCCGGTGCAGTTTGCTGTATGGGCTGCTCTGATGTGGTGGGCTGTGCAACCTGCGCTGGCCCAGACCAAGCAGGAGGCACGTCCCGAAGCCGGCCCGGTCGTCGTCATCGAACTGGAAGGTCAAGTGGAGGTGTCTCGCACCGGCGCGACGCTCTGGGATCCGGCTTATACCAATCAGGTGTTGGTGGCTGGAGATCGTTTGCGAACCGGCGAGCGAAGTCGCGCCGTGGTGCGGCTCACTCGCCTGACCCCATTTCGCATGGGTGAACGATCCCTGCTTCAGGTCCCGGAACCGCAAAAGAGGACCATGCTGGATGTGGTGCGGGGTGTCCTGTATCTTTTCCATCGCGACAAACCCGGCTTGTTCCCCATCGGCACTCCGACGGCCTCGGCCGTCATTCGCGGGACGGAGTTCCATCTGCACGTGGCGGAAGATGGAACATCCACCCTCACCTTGTTGGACGGCGTGGTCGAAATGACCAACGAGTTAGGCCAGGTGCAAATCATCAATGGCGAGACGGCAGTTGCCGCTCCGGGCAAAGCTCCAGCCAAGACCGCAGCGATCGAAGCAATCAACGTCATTCAGTGGAGCCTGTACTACCCCGCCATTCTGGATCTCGATGAGCTGGACCTTGCGGAACAGACGCGACAGGCGCTCAGCGAATCCCTGACCTCGTACCGAGCGGGCGATCTCCTGGCGGCGTTGGCCAAATATCCCGCCGGCCGCCAGCCGGGTCCAGAGGGAGAGAAACTTTATCTGGCGGCGCTGTTGCTGGCGGTGGGGCAGGTCGAACAAACCGAGGCGCTCCTGGGCGCGGCTGCCTCCGGTGCGACAGACGACAGCCCTCGGGCACGCCTGGCGGGAGCGCTTCGAAAAGTCATCACCGCAGTGAAACTGCAAACGCGGCCGGAAGGCTTGTCGCCTGCTTTGGCCAGCGAATGGTTGGCCGAGTCTTATTACCTCCAATCGCGTTCGAAGTTGCCAGAGGCCCTGAGCGCCGCCCGCAAAGCGGTCGAGAAATCGCCCAAGTTCAGCTTCGGCTGGGCGCGAGTGGCGGAGCTGGAGTTCAGCTTCGGGCACACGTCCAAAGCGCTGGCGGCGGTGGACAACAGTTTACAGATGGCTCCGCGCAACGCGGAAGCATTGGCCTTGAAAGGATTCCTGTTTGCCGCCCAAAACCGAATCACTGACGCGGTCAGCTTTTTTGAGCAAGCCATGGCTGTGGACGGCGCGTTGGGGAACGCTTGGCTGGGCAGAGGCCTTTGCCGCATCCGCCGAGGTGAAGTCGAAGCCGGCCGGCAGGACTTGCAAGCCGCGGCGCTGCTGGAGCCGCAGCGGGCGCTGTTGCGCAGCTATCTGGGCAAGGCCTTCAGCCGCGCTGGCGACAATCTGCGCGCGGAAAAAGAACTCGAGCTGGCCAAACGCTTCGACCCGGACGATCCGACGGCGTGGTTGTATTCCGCCCTGGTCAAGTACCAGGAAAACCGGATCAACGAGGCGGTGCGCGATTTGGAGAAATCGCAAGACTTGAACGAAAACCGCAGTGTTTATCGCTCCCGTCTGCTGTTGGACCAGGACCGCGCGGTGCGCGGGGTGAACCTGGCCCATGTCTATGATGACGCCGGGCTCTCCGAAGTGAGCCTGTGGGAGGCCTCGCGGGCAGTGAATGCGGACTACGCGAATTTCTCCGCGCACCTCTTCCTGGCGGACAGTTTCCAGCGCCAGCGTGATTTTCGCGGCGTGAGCCAGCGCTTCGAGACGCCCGCGGTGAACGAGTATCTGCTGGCCACCCTGCTGGCGCCGGTCGGCGCGGGCACCCTGGCCCATTCGGTGTCGCAGCAGGAATACTCGAAACTTTTCGACAGCGATGGCATCGGCTTGGCCTCGAGCACAGAATACCTGAGCCGCGGCGCCTGGCTTCAGTCGGCCGCCCAATACGGCACGTTAGGCAAGTTCGGCTACGCCCTCTCCGCATTTTATCAGTCCGATCCCGGCCAGCACCCGAACAATGATATCCAGCAAACGGAGTTGTCCGTTCAGGTCCAACAGCAGTTGACTCCCAACGACACTGTCTATTTCCGGGCGATTTATGGGGATGCCAAGGGCGGCGACCTGACGCAGTATTTCGATCCCACGGCGCCCTTCACCAACGGTGGGCCGAACACCCTGGTGAGATTCAAGGAGCACCAGGAGCCGCTGTTGCTGGGCGGCTATCACCACGAGTGGAGTCCGGGCGTTCACACGCTGGCCCTGGTCGGACGGTTGCAGGACACCTTCCGCGTTTCCGATCCGCAGCAGCGCACTTTGCTTCTCCCGCTCGACACCAACGGCATGATCAGCAAAGTCGGGCCGATCACCATTGAACAGCACTATCGTAACGAACTGGAGATTTACACGGCGGAGATCCAACAAATTTTCCAGTCGCACCCCCATACGCTGATCGTCGGGGGACGTTATCAGACCGGTGAATTCGACACTCTCAACCGGCACACCAATGCGTCGTTCGCAATTCCGTCCTTATTTCCGCAAGACCCGCAAAAAGTCACCACCGACTTTGAGCGGATCAGCTGCTACGGGTATTACGACTGGCAAGTTGCGGAGCCGTTGTTGTTAACCGCGGGCTTGAGTTATGACCGCCTGACTTACCCGGTCAATTTTCGTTTTGCGCCTCTCTCGACGGACGAACACACGACCGACCGACTCTCCCCCAAGGCCGGATTCATCTGGACGCCGACACGGTACTCGACGGTTCGATTCGGTTACAGCCGCTCGCTGGGCGGCGTCAGCTTCGATCAGAGTTTCCGGCTCGAGCCGGTGCAGGTGGCGGGGTTTAATCAAGCCTTTCGCAGCATCATTCCCGAGTCTGTGGGTGGGGCTAATTCCGCGGCGCGCTTCGAGACGTTTGGCCTTTCGTTAGAACAGAAGTTTCCCTGTGGCACCTACGTCGGACTCGGCGGCGAAATCCTTCAATCGCAAGTGGACCGGGAGCTCGGCACTTATGATTCTCCCGACATCTTTACCATCGAGCGGAGCACCACGGGCGAACAACTCGATTTCGTGGAGCGCACCGTGTCCGCGACCGCCTATCAACTCGTTGGCCGGGATTTTTCGCTGGGCGCCCGATATCGGCTGAGTCAGGCGGAACTGAACGACAGGTTCCCAGAGGTATCCCCTGTGGCCGTGTTGCAGGGCGGCTTCCGGCGCCAACAGGACTTGGAAGCCGTCTTGCACCGCGTCGATTTGTTTACGATCTACAATCATCCGTCCGGCTTTTTCGGTGAGGCGGAGGCCAGTTGGTATGCTCAAAATAGCCAGGGCTATTCGCGCGACTTGCCGAGCGACGATTTCTGGCAATTCAATCTTTTCGCCGGCTATCGCTTTGCCCAACGCCACGCCGAAGTGCGCCTTGGATTGCTGAACCTCACCGACCAGGATTATCGGCTCAATCCTTTGAATCTACTCTCGGACGTGCCACGCGAACGGACGTTGCTTGCCAGTTTCAGATTTTACTTCTGATCTTGGGAAGAATCGGGCAGAGTAGCGACTCGTCTCACACCGCCATGAATCTCAAGGGCAAGGTCATTCAGGACTGGCGAATTGCTGCGGTGGGCGCGGGGGCAGCGACTGTTTTGGGCTTGCTCGGCCTTACTCCGCTCGGAGAACCCATCAGCAACTTGAGTTACCAATTGCCTTTTCACTTTCGCTCCAACATCCAGCCGGAGGACGTGACGATCCTCTACATGGACGATGAGTCGCACAAATACTTGCGACAACCGCTGCGCCAACAATGGGACCGGTCGGTCCATGCTCGCACGCTGGAACGCTTGACCCAACTGGGCGCCAAGGCAGTGGTCTTCGACGTGCTCTTTGACGAACCCACAACAGAAGCGCAGGACAACTTGCTAGTCCAGGCGGCCCAACGGCATGGCAACGTCGTCTTTGCCGCCATGATCCAGGCGGATATTGTGGGCGGTACAGTCGTTGGCGCAAAAATCAAGTCTCCCTTTAGCAACCTGCTTCGATGGGGTGTCAGCGAAACAGCCGAAGCAGATCGCTTTGTCCGCCAGCATCATCGTGATAACGCGTTTAACGCGCCAAGTCTGGCGTGGACAGCCGCGCAAGCAACCATGTCCGAGCCACTTTCTGAGCCTTCTCGGGCGCGCTGGATCAACTATTATGGCCCGCCCGGAATTATTCCGTTTTTCAGCTATTACCAGGTGCTAAGCAACACGATCCCGGTCGAAGCCATTTCAAACAAAGTTGTGTTCGTCGGGGCCCTTTACAGCGTTGGTTTCACTGGCGGGCTGGGGACCGACGATTTTCGGACGCCTTATACGCACTGGGCCGGAACCAAATCTCCGGGCGTCGAGGTGTCTGCTACCGCCTACTTGAATCTGGTGCGAAGAGACTGGCTCACTGAGTTGCCGCGGATTTACGAATTGCTCCTGGTGCTTTTGTTCGCACTCCTCTTTGGCTTTGGCTTGACCTGGTTCAGACCCATGCCGGCGGCAACACTTGCCGTCGTCAGTTCGTTGGCGATCGCGGCCGCGGCGATCCTGTTGGTTTGGCTGAAGCTGATTTGGTTCCCTTGGCTCGTTCCTTCGGCGGTCCAAGTGCCGGCGGCCCTCTGCTGGTCGGTTCTTCTCCATACCAAGCAACTGCGGCGGGAAAAAGAAGCTTTGGAGATGCAACTGGCCGCCGCACATCTCTGTCTTCCATCGCGGGAATCCGAGAGTGAGCTGGCGCTGACCATTCAGGCCAAGTCCACCGGGCCGGATGCCAGCGCGCCACAGGGTCAACGGTTGAGCACCTCCGGGCCAATCCCGGTCCGGGTCGTCGGTTCGGGGGAGGGCTCTGCGCCGCCTATTCCGGATCACACGCTGGTCCGATCCATCGGCAAGGGCGCTTACGGGGAGGTTTGGTTGGCCAAAGACGTCATCGGGACGTATCACGGCGTGAAGGTGATTTATCGGAAGAACTTCAAAGATGCAGCCCCGTTCGAGCGGGAGTTCCGCGGCATCCAGAAATTCACTCCCATTTCCCGTTCCCATGCGGGATTCGTGAACATCCTCCACGTGGGCCGCAATGATGAGGCCGGCTATTTCTACTACATCATGGAGCTGGGCGATGACGAAACGGCCGGGCAAAGAATCGATCCGGCCACGTATTCTCCGAAGAACCTGGCCAGCCTCCTGCGCGCCCAAGGCAAGTTGCCGCCGCCCGAGTGCCTGGAAATCGCCCTGAACCTCGCCGCCGCCCTGCACCACCTGCATCAGCAGCAACTCATTCATCGCGACATCAAACCCTCCAACATCATTTTCGTGAACGGCGCGCCCAAGTTCGCTGACATCGGCCTGGTGACGGAGATTGGCAAGGCGGGGCGCGACGTGACGTATATCGGCACTGAAGGTTACATTGCGCCGGAAGGTCCAGGCACCGCCGCCGCCGATGTCTACAGCCTCGGCAAGGTCATCTACGAACTCTGCACCGGGCTGGACCGGGAACGATTTCCTGAACTGCCCACAACGCTGGCGCAAGAGATGCCCGAGAACCCCATCGTTTTGCGGATGAACAAGATTATTCTGAAGGCTTGTGAAACCGACGTGCGCAAACGTTATCAATCTGCCGGAGAGCTGCATGGCGATTTGCGCGGATTGCAACCGGCCGTTGCTAGTAGCTGAGGGATGACAACACACACTCAAGCATGCCTATGGCGACTGACCCCAACGAATTCATTCCCACTCGAGCCAGTCTGTTGACCCGTCTCAAGCACTGGGACGACCAGGAAGGCTGGAAACGCTTCTTCGAGACTTATTGGAAACTGATTTACAGCGTCTCGCGCAAAGCAGGTCTGGCCGATGCCGAAGCGCAGGATGTCGTCCAGGAAACCATTCTCTCGGTCGCCAAAAAGATGCCCACCTTCAAGTACGACCCCACGGTCGGCTCGTTCAAAGGCTGGCTCATGCGGCTCACTGGCCGGCGCGTCATCGACCACCTGCGAAAGAGACATCACCAAAGTCACGGCCAGCAACTCCCGTGTGAAGAAAACCTCAGCACATCTCTCGCGGAGCACCTCCCCGATCCATCCGCGTTAGACCTCGAGAGCATATGGGACGAGGAATGGAGCAAACACGTGATGGATGCCGCCATGGAAAAGGCCAAACGCCAGGTGAGTCCCACTCAGTTCCAAATCTTTTACCTTCATATTGTCAAAAACATCCCTGCCAAGCAGGTGGCCGAATCTCTCGAGGTCAAGTTGACTGAGGTTTACTTCGCCAAATACAAAGTGGGCCGGCTGATTCAAAAGGAGATCAAAAACCTGGAGAAGAAAATGATTTGACCCCCTGTGATGTTGCTGGCTCAGAGATCGTGACACGGTGGAATTGGAATGGCCCCTCTCAGGCCAGAGGTCAGAGGTCAGAGGTCGGAAGTCGGAGGTCGGGCACTCGGCCCGTCTCTTCTGATCTCTGACCTCTGATCTCTGACTTCTGACTTGGGGCCAGGCTTCTTCCACACATTGCGAAAATCCCTGCACCGAGTCAGGATGTCTGTGGCTATGGCGAAATCCATGTTCTCAGAGTCGCAGTCCGAAGACCGAATTGATCGAGCATGCAAACTGCACGAGCAGGCCGTCGCATGTCGCGGGCAACGCCAGCCTCGTGAGGGCGAAGTCGCCGCTCGCAAGGCGCTGGCCATCTTCGAAAGCGAGGTCGGTCCGCATCACCCGGACGTCGCCCATGTCCTGAACAATCTTGCCGGCATTTACACCGACTCCGGCCAGTACGCGAAGGCCGAGGGGCTTTACCGGCGCTCAGCCCGCATCATGGCGCGCTACGACGGAGAGGCCGACTTGGCCTGTCTTCACGCGCAATCCCTCGACAACCTTGGCACGCTCTACCGCATCCTGGGCCGCTATCGCCAGGCCGAACCACTTTTCAAACGCGCTCTGCGCGTCGCCGAAAGAAGGCTCGGGCGGAAGGACATCGAGGTCGCGTTGATCCTAAACAATCTGGCTGTGCTTTACAAATACCAGAGCCGCTTTGCGGAAGCCGGGCCGCTCTATCGCCGCGCTCTGCAAATCATGCAAAAGAGTCTTGGCCCCGATCATGTCTTCGTAGCGACGATTTATCACAACCTCGGGGGCTTGGAACACTCGCGCGGGCGCTTCGCGCGCGGCGAGCCCTACGCTCGCAAGTCTGTCCAAATCCGCCAAAAGACGCTGGGCCCAAACCACCCGGAGACGGCGGCGGACATCGCCGCTCTCGCAGCGCTGCTCGATGCCCAACACAAGTTCACCGAAGCAGAGAAGCTCTATCACCACGCGTTGAAAATTTTCGAGCGCGTTTACGGCCCGGAGCATTACGAGATCGCTGTCAATTCAAACAACCTCGCAGGCCTTTATCACGCGCAGGGCAAAGACGTCCAGGCCGAGCGACTCTACCATCGAGCTTTGGCGCTGAAGGAAAAATTGCTCGAGGCCAATCATCCGGATGTGGCGATGACCCTGAACAACCTCGCCGTTTTCTATCAGTCGCAAGGAAAGCACGCCCAGGCGGAACCGCTCCTGCGGCGCGCCATCGCCATCTTCCAAAAAGCTCTTGGGCCGAAAAACCTGAGAGTCGTTACCTGCCAGAGAAACTACATCCGATTGCTGCGCGAAATGGGACGCGCCGCCGACGCCAAGCACCTGAAAGCCAGGCTGCGTAAAACTTCGTAGCCGTGTCCGGCGACGAGGTGAGGACTTTTCCCTCTCCTCCCCACACAGGGAGGAGAGGGTCGGGGAGAGGAGGGCCGTTTTTATTTGGATTCCCCTCTGCCCTCTCCCCCGGAGCACGGCCATTGACTTAAGAGAGATGGCAACTTCGGGGTCTTCTCCCGTTCGCTGCGCCGTCGTCGGCTCCCAGCCCCAACGGGGCTGAGACCCAAAGCCCAAGGTTGCCGCGCAGCGGCTACCTTGGGTATCGTGGCCACAGAATGTTCAACCCCAACGGGGGTTGAGCCAAGGAAAGCGCACCCGATGCCACAACCCCGTTGGGGTTGTTCGTCCCTCGGCGCGCCTACCCAGGGTAGTCCCGCTGCGCGGGCCAACCCTGGGCTGGAGGACGCAGCCCCGTTGGGGCACATCACCTCATCCGACCCAAAAAGTTTCAAAAACCGTCGTCGCCGTTTCGAATCCCCTCTGGAAAGCAAAACAGAAAGCGATTTTGAGACACGAAGAGAAAGAAACCGAAAATGAAAACGAACACCAAATCTGACCTGGCGACCGACTTTACCCGACTGGACCGCATTGTCCTCCATCTGCGCTGTCTCTGGCGCGATCACAAAATCCGCTGGCATCTGGCTGGCGTCTGGCGCGAAGTCACCCTCCACTAAATCCCTCCCCTACTCCCGCCCTCCCGGTGGCTTTGGAAGAAGGCGTCACCTTCCAAAGCCACCGCTTCTTGTCCGCCATTTTTCTCCGTAACGCGAGGATTCCCCTCCAGCCTGAACTCGATGGTCACAGCAGCGCCCGAAGGATTCCTAACCGGTCTCCGCGGATTCGCCGTAAGTCCTTGAATGGACATCGGGAGACGCTTCGACCCGGTTAGCCGCGTCGAAGCGGATTCGAGGGGCAACGAGGTGGGAATCATTCGGTTCGGTGAATAGGGTAGGGGACGGAGTGTTCGGCCAGGGGCTCGAATCCGCGAAGACGGGCTAAATTCACAGCAGATTTTTTCAAAAACAGCCTTTTGGTCCCGAATTCACCTGTGGGAAGAACGAAACGATGTTCGGACCAAAACGAAAAAATAAAACATCAAACAAAAAAACTATGAAGATCAAAACCAACATCAAGACGGGTTCGGGGTCCATCGGTACTGGCCCGGTCAGCAACCACAACGAAACGCTCTTGCGCGCGCAGACCAAGCGCAGCGGTCTCAAGGTCAAGACCAGTATCAAGGCGGGTTCGGGGAACGTCGGTACTGGCCCGGTCTACAACCACAACGAGACGCTCGTGCGCGGGCAGACCAAGCGCAACGGCCTCAAGGTCAAGACCAGCATCAAGGCGGGAACGGGGAGCGTCGGTACTGGCCCGGTCTACAACCACAACGAAACGCTCGTACGCGGGCAGACCAAGCGCAGCGGCCTCAAGGTCAAGACCAGCATCAAGGCGGGTCAGGGGACCGTCGGTACTGGCCCGGTCTACAACCACAACGAGACGCTCGTGCGCGGGCAGACCAAGCGCAGCGGCCTCAAGGTCAAGACCAGCATCAAGGCGGGATCGGGGAGCGTCGGTGTTGGCCCTGTCTACAACCACAACGAGACGCTCGTGCGTGCCTAGGCTGCGTAGGAGGGGACGAAGTGAAGATGCCAGCTGTGAAGAAACTCGTGAGCCTGATGATGAAGGTCGTTAGCACCGTGACAGTTTCAGGCGCATTGACTCCCGAGCCGTGCGCCCCCGCCCAGGCGAACGACCAAGGACGAATGTCGAATATCGAATGGCGAATGAACTTTGCTCGTGTCGGCGGGCGACCCGCTCTGGCGGCTGAGGCGCAGTCTGGGTCGGCCTGCGTCCGCGTGTCTCGCAATAGCACCCCATGAAAGCACTTAAACACATCGCCGGCATCTTGTTGGCAACCATCGGTGCCGGGTTCGTCCTCGGTTGTATCGACGTGCTATTGGACAGAAATTCGGAGATACAGGGATGGGGCGTTGCCGCCATGTTCATCGTTTTCGCCTTGTTACCGCTTGCTGGCGCGGTTGCGCTTCTGAGGAGGAGAGTGACGGAGCTACCACCGGCACGTTGTCCGACGTGCGGCGGCGGCGAGCGTGCGGCAGCCGGGGTATTGAAACGGGCATACAACTTTTGGTTGATGCACTTCGCCGGTTGGCTCTTTGCATCGTTGTGGGGAGCCAGCCGCGAGCAGCAGGTTCGGTGCATTCAGTGCGATACACTATATTTCACCGAGACCAGAGGTACACGTACTGCCGGCATTATGGTTTGGGTCCTTATTCTATTGGTGCTGCTCGAAGCCATCGCAGAGCTTTTTGAGAAGTGATCATGAAACAGTCAGAGATCATGCCGCCTAACACCGCGCATCTTGGAGCGTGTCCAAAAGACCGTAGCAGCCAACCGCGCGATCAACCGTTTTTTGCGTAATCGGAGAAAAGCGGCGGCGCAGCGGCGTGTGGCTACAGTCCAAAACCTGGCGGCTCTTGCAGCGTGCTGGGCCCGGCTACGCCCGGTTACTCGGCCTTCGATTTTCGCGGCTGACTTTTGTTTGCCGACCGTTACACTTTGAGGCCAACGCCACTTATGCCAATCGCCTTTTCCCGTTCGATGCGTTCTTTGCAGGCGGACAGTTTCCGGGCCTCGCTTTGGGGCATCCTTGGAGTCGCGGCCCTGCTGGCGGGCGGCGCGGGCTGGTTCTTCTTTGCGCGCGTCGAGTTATATGAGACCGCGAGAAACGCCCGGTTGGAAGTCGAACGGGAAGTTCATCCCGTGGCCGCGCTGTTGGCCGGTCGAGTGGCTCAAACCAGCCTGCTCCTCGGCCGCAAAGTTCAACCCGGCGATTTGTTGGTGGAGTTGGACAGCGAAAGCGAAAGGCTGCGTGTCGCCGAGGAACGGTCGCGACTCAATGCGCTGTCCCGCCGGCTCGACGCGCTGCGCAATGAAATCGCCGCCGAAGAGGCAGCCTGGCGCGAAGAACACAAGACTGCCGGCCTGGCCATTGATGAGGCCAAAGCGCGTTACCAGGAGTCGGACGCAGCCGCCAAATTTGTGGAAGACGAAGCGAAGCGGGCGGTTGAGTTGAATGCCAGCGGGCTGCTCGCCAAATCGGACTTCCTCAAGACCCAATCTGAAGCGCAGCAAAAGCGTTCTGCCGCCAGGGCGTTGAGCCTGACCGTCAACCGTCTGGAAGCCGAAGTGCAGTCGAAAGAGAAGGGGCACGAGGCCCGTGTGGCCAAACTCAAGAGCGAAGTCGCCTCCCTGGATGGCGACGTGGAAACGAGCAAAGCCGCCATTAAACGCTGCGAGTACGATATTGAGAAGCGCCTGATCCGCGCCCCCATTGCCGGCCAACTTGGAGAAGTGGCCACGTTGCGCATCGGCGCCTTCGTCAACGAAGGCGAGAAACTCGCGGCCGTCGTTCCCGAGGGCGATCTCAAGGCCGTCGCCCACTTTCCTCCGCTGGCCGCGCTAGGGCGCATTCGCGCGGGACAACCCGCCCGGCTGCGCCTCGATGGTTTTCCCTGGACGCAGTATGGCAGCCTGGCCGGCGCAGTGACCACCGTTGCCAAAGAACCACGCGACGGCACCATTCGCGTGGAACTGTCCGTGGACCCCAGCTCTGCGCCGCTGATTCCAGCGCAGCATGGGTTGCCGGGGACCGTGGAGATCAAGGTGGACCGGGTCACGCCAGCCACGTTGGTGCTGCGCACGGTGGGCAAACTCCTCACGGCGCGCGGTCCGGTGATCGCGGTCTCGGGCGAAGGCGATGGAGAGCGGCGATGAGTGGAACGGTTTGTAGTCGCGGCTTTAGCCGGTCCGCGACGGCGTGCCGCCTGATGGCGGGACTACGGACCCGCTCACGATGAGCGCCCAAGCCAAACCTTCGCGTCGATGTTTCCTGGCGCCTGAGGTGGTGCAAACCTCGGCGATGGATTGCGGTCCGGCCACGCTTAAGTGCCTGCTCGAAGGGTTCGGCATTCCCGTCAGCTACGGGCGACTCCGTGAAGCCTGCCAGACCGATGTGGACGGCACCTCCATCGATACGCTGGAGGAAATCGCCGTGCAACTCGGGCTGGAGGCGGAGCAAAACATGTTGCCGGCCGACCACCTCTTGCTCGCCGAATCTGAAGCCTTGCCAGCAGTTGTGGTCGTGCGCCAGCCGAATGGGCTTACGCATTTCGTGGTCGTGTGGCGATGCCACGGTCCCTTCGTCCAGGTCATGGACCCAGCCACCGGTCGGCGGTGGACCACTCGCCAGGGGTTTCTCGAAGAAGTCTACGTTCACGCACAGAACATCCCGGCGGCAGACTGGCGGGAGTGGGCCGGTTCGGACCAATTCTTAAGCGCGCTCCGGCGTCGCTTGGCCGCCCTGCAAGTGGATTCGCGGACGGCGAAGGACATAATAGGGGAGGCGCTGGCTGATCCGGGCTGGCGCACGCTCGGCGCTTTGGATGCCGCCGTCCGAATGATGGATTCGATCGTTCGGTCCGGCGGACTGCGACCCGGTGAGCAGTCAGCGCGTGTGTTGCAGAGTTTCTTCGCGAAAACCCGCAACCAGGCGGCCGAAGAGAAGCTGATCATTCCGAGCGCGTATTGGTCTGTGCAGTCAGCGGCTGGTCGGGACGCTGAGTTGTCCATGAAAGGGGTTGTGCTGGTGCGAGTGCTGGGACGAACAGCCCAACCAACCACTGCGCTTGCAGGCGAAACCACCGAAGCTCAGCAGAAACGCCGTCAGCTTTCTCCCGAACTGGTGGCAGCGCTGGAAGAAACTCCCCGCCGTCCTGGCCGCGAACTATTCAGGCTGTTGCGCGCCGATGGCTTGCTGACTCCAACGGCCCTCCTCGGCGCTCTGTTGCTCGCGGCGGGCGGGTTGGTTATCGAAGCATTGCTGTTTCGAGGATTGTTCGACCTCGGACGCGACTTGACTCTGACGAGCCAGCGGCTCACCGCGATCGGGGGCATTTGCCTCTTTGCTTTTGCCCTGCTCCTGCTTGAGTTGCCAATCGCTTCCGGTCTATTGCGCCTGGGACGCCGCCTCGAAGCACGACTGCGCATCGCTTTCCTGGATAAAATCCCGCGCCTGGTGGACCGCTATTTCCAAAGCCGTCTCACCTCGGATATGGCCGAGCGCAGTCACGTGGTACACTGGATTCGCTTGCTGCCGTTCCTGGGCGGTTCCCTCACGCGCTACACGTTCGAACTGGCCTTGACCACGATCGGAATCATCTGGCTTGACCCAAAGAGCGCGCCCATGGCGCTTCTCGTGGCGGTGCTGGCTGCGGGCCTGCCGTTTTTGTTGAACCCTGTTCTGGTTGAACGAGACCTTCGCGTGCGCACGCACGTCGGCGCAATCAGCCGGTTCTACCTCGATGCGCTGCTGGGGCTCGTCCCCATTCGCGCCCATAACGCAGAAAGGGCCATCCGCGCCGAACACGAGAACTTGCTGGTGGAGTGGGCTCGCGCGAGCCTCGGCCTGCAACGAGCGGTTGTTGCTCTCGAAGGTCTGCATTCGTTTGTGGGTTTTGGCCTGGCCGGGTGGCTTTTGTTGACCCATCTCCAGCGGGGCGGCGAGGCGAGCACCGTGCTGCTGCTCATCTACTGGGCCCTGAACTTGCCGGTGCTCGGACAAGAACTCGCGCTGCTGGCAAGGCAATATCCGACCCAACGAAATGTAACGTTGCGCGTGCTGGAACCACTGGGTGCGCCGGAAACTGCCGGGTCCGTCGAGGAAGACGCGACGGCACCCGAAACTGCTCCGCACTCAGGAGCGCAAGTGTCGCCAGGGGCCGCGCGCGCCGTCTCCCCGATCGGTGCGCCTGAGGACAGCCGCGGTTCCAGCGGTGACGATTTTGGATGGCCTTAACTTGAGCATTGCCCCTGGACGCCATGTCGCGATTGTCGGACCGTCCGGCGCTGGCAAATCAAGTCTGGTCGGCCTTCTGTTGGGTTGGCATCGAGCTTCGTCTGGGCGCGTGCTGGTGGATGGTCAGCCGCTCGATGACCGACGGCTAGAACAACTGCGACGGCAAACAGCGTGGGTGGACCCCGCGGTTCAACTCTGGAACCGTTCTCTCGCTGATAACCTCCGCTACGGGGCAGCAGACGCTCCGCTCTCCTTCGGCTGGGCTATCGAACAAGCGGATCTCATGAAGGTCCTCGAGAAATTGCCGGACGGGCTTCAAAGCCCGCTTGGCGAAGGCGGCGGCTTGCTCTCGGGAGGCGAAGGTCAACGAGTCCGGTTTGCTCGAGGCGCACTTCGGCCCGGGGTGCGACTGGCCATTTTGGACGAACCATTTCGAGGGCTCGACCGTGACCAGCGCCGCGAGTTGTTAGTCGAAGCCCGGAAGTTGTGGGCGCAGGTCACGCTCTTGTGCATCACCCATGATGTCGGTGAGACACAAGCGTTCGACCGCGTGTTGGTGATCGAAGGCGGGAAGGTCGTGGAGGAGGGCTCTCCGAACGAGCTCGCCTTGCAGGCCGGTTCGCGCTACGCCGCCATGCTCGAGGCTGAGGTCGCCGTGCGAAAAGGACTGTGGTCCGGCCAGGTCTGGCGACGATTACGCTTGGACAATGGAAAGCTGTTTGAATCGAGTGAAGCGGGCCGCTCCGCCCTGTCCCTCACGTGAACTCGAACGAGCCAAACGAAAGCGTCGAAGTGCTCGCCTGGCCGCTTTGCCGGCTGGGCGAGGCCATGGAAACGCTCGCGCGCGTCAGCGGCCTGGCCCCTCGCCCAGTGGAAATGCCCCCGCCTTCGCCGAACCTAATCCCGGGTGAGCAACTCAACGCCTGGATCGACAGCGCCGCGGCTTGGCTAGGTTTTGAAGTTGAACCCGTGGACACATCCTATCCAGAGCTTGACCAATTCATCTGCAGAGCAGCGCCCGCTTTGTTCCTGTTGCCGGCAACAAACGAAGCGCGCTTTCTTGCCCTTCTGCGCCGAGGAAAGCGTCGTGTGACCTTGCTTGGGCCGGACCTTCGGCCTTACCGAGTGTCCAGTGAAACGGTTCAGGCTGCGTTATGTCGCGAGCTCGAAGCGCCCTTGACCGCTGACGTGGACCGCGTCCTCACGGAGGCGGGGGTGGACAGGTCACGCTGGTTCCACGCCCGTAAAGCTATTCTGAAAGAGCAACTCAGTGCCCGACGGATTTCTGATTGTTGGCTGTTACGTCTCTCTCCGGGCGCGAATGTCTGGAAGCTGGCTCGACAGGGCTGCCTAATTCCACGGCTGGCAGTTCTCGCAGGGGCGCACGCGCTGCAGTACGCTTTGTGGATTCTTTCCTGGTGGCTCATTGGCCAAGGGGCGCTGCAAGGCCGCATCGATTGGGGATGGCTGCTCGCTTGGGCGCTGTTGCTCTTCAGCCTGGTTCCGTTCCGGTTGTTTGTCACCTGGTCGCAAGGTGTGGTGGCCCTGCTTGCGGGTGCCATTCTCAAGCAGCGCCTCCTCTGCGGTGCACTGCGACTCGAGCCGGAGGAGATCCGTCACCAGGGAATCGGCCAACTGCTTGGACGAGTGATCGAATCCGAGGCAGTGGAATCGCTGGCCTTGAGCGGTGGCTTTCTCGGATTGTTCGCCACGATTGAACTGGCGGTGGCGTTGCTTGTCCTTGGCGCAGGCGCGCGCGGTTGGTGGCATGTGCTTCTCTTGGTCATTTGGACTGGCGCAGCGTGTCTGATCGGTTGGCATTACTTCCGGCGACGCCGGCAGTGGACGGAACAACGCATCGTGATGACAAATGACCTCGTCGAACGCATGGTCGGACACCGCACGCGCCTGGCGCAGGAGGCGCGAGAGCGTTGGCATGACGGCGAGGACCAGAAGATGGAACGATACTTGACCGTCTCAGAGCTCATGGACCGACGGGCTGCGCGGCTGATAGCCTTGGTGCCGCGCGGATGGTTGATCTTGGGACTGGCGGGCCTGACTCCGGCCTTTGTTCTCGGTGAGATCGCCCCGGCGGCGTTAGCGGTCAGTCTCGGTGGGATTCTGCTCGCCTATCGGGCGCTGCAAAAGCTGGCTGCCGGCCTTTGGCATCTGTCTGATGCAGTCATTGCCTGGAGACAGCTCGCGCCGCTGTTCCATGCGGCTGCGCGCCCGAAAACGATTGGTTCACCCAGCCTCTTTGCCAATCGATTCCAAGGCAGTGGAAGGCAGAACGGGCAGCCGCTTGTGGAAGCGCGCGACCTTATTTTCCGTTATCGCGACCGCGGTGAAGCCGTCTTGCGCGGCTGCAATTTACGCATCCATTCCGGCGACCGGCTTCTGTTGGAAGGCTCCTCGGGCGGCGGCAAATCTACCTTCGCCTCACTGCTCGCGGGGCTTCGCTTGCCCGCCTCCGGCTTGTTGCTTCTGGACGGACTCGATCTCGAAAGTCTCGGCGAGATCCATTGGAGGCAACGTGTGGGCGCTGCCCCTCAATTCCACGAGAACCACGTGCTCACCGGAACCTTTGCCTTCAATGTGCTGATGGGTCGCCGCTGGCCTCCGCTGCCGCAAGACCTGGAGCAGGCGGAGAGGATCTGTCGTGAACTCGGACTTGAAGATTTGCTGAAGCGAATGCCTGCTGGCCTTCTGCAGATGGTTGGCGAAACCGGTTGGCAGCTTTCGCAGGGTGAGAAAAGCCGCCTTTACATCGCCCGTGCGTTGCTGCAAGGCGCCGGGCTCGTCAGCCTCGACGAAAGCTTTGCTTCTCTGGATCCGGAGAATCTTCGGCGAGCCATGCGTTGTGTGCTTGAGCGCGCACCGACCTTGTTGGTCATCGCGCATCCGTGACAGGCGGCGATGGGCTCCTGTCAGATGTGTCCGGCAGGCTTGCTGGCACAGGTTGCCTGTTGGGTCAGAAGGCAGACTTTGTTCTGAACACCACTGGCCGACTTTTCCACCGAGCTCCAGACTGGTTTTCAGTGCCCGCTCCGGGGAGCGTGCGACCACGGGCCAAACAACAGATTGGGGCCAATCTCGCCCGAAGCCAGGTGGTGGCGGTCGTCGCTCATTGCTCCACCTTGACGGCGCACTATGGTCGGGTTGCGATTGGTTTTGATGGACATCGGATACACGTGAATTGCACACCGATTTGTTAGAAGCGTGTTTGCCATGAAGTAGCTGGGCTCCCGGGGATGGCCCCAATGAGCAGCCTTGGAAATCGGCGTGGACAAATTTTGAGATGGCTCTGAGCTTAGGGGCAAGCAAAGACGCCTGCCCCCAGAAAGAGGCAGGCGTCCGAAGTTACTCGGCACGCGGTTGGCTGTAAGTCAGAATTACCGAGATGCTGGTTTGGAGTGTTCGTCAACCCGAGTGATCGTGTACGCAAGACTCCAATGCCGGGTGCTGCCGATTGTGACCGGCGCGACATGGATAGAGAAGTGGTCGTAGTTGCCGGGACTGTCGAAGAGACTCCGGTCCAATGGACCAGATCTGTTGCCAGATGTGTCCTCGAATAGAGCGCGCTCATTGAAGACCGCTGCCAGACTGGGGTACCTGTCATCGCCGCCGCCAAACGCCAAGGTGGCAATATCGATAACTTGTTTGAGCAATTCGCCACCCTCGGTCGCGATGCCGGAGATGTTCTCCATGTAAATCGCTCCTGCCAAGGCCACGCCGGTCTTCATCGCTTCGATCAATTGCGCCCGAGTCGGGCCATCCGGATCGTCTTCTATGACTTGGTAGGCAAAAACCAACGGAAAGGCTGTCTTTACGGGTTGGGAGTTGCTGGGAGAAGCACTCACTATCAAAATGTCTTTGGTAAAGAGGTATTCGCTCCCTTCCCCTCGAGTTTCTCCGTCCTCGGTAACGCCAACCCTCACGTAATTGGGCCCGATCGCCGACCACACGACGTAAGGCTCTTCAGTGTCGCACCCGATTTCCCAGCCCACGTCATCGGCACAGCGATGCGACCGGATGCCATACAGCCGAATCAGATACTTGGCCGGAACTAGAGGAAGAGGTTGGGGTTGCACATCGTCCCGCAGGAGTGATCGGATCTGGCTACTGGTGACAGGGAGGCTAATGGAGCGGTTGACGAACAGCGAGTTTTTGGCACGGGCCTCCAGTCGGGGCTGCATTTCCCGCATCGTCTTCGCGAGCCTCTCAAGCATCTCCTTCTTGACTCCCTGTTGAGCGATGGCCTGCGAAACTCGTTGTTCCAGGTCGGATTTTCCACCGGGGTAGTCTCGGATGTGGCGTTGCAGGATATGGTTGAAGGCCAGGGTGAGGTCCGGCTTGGACACGCGATCGGCTGCGCTCTTCACGGCACTGGTGCGTGCCACAGCACGGGCAATAGTTCGTTGATTACCATCCATGGAAGCGATCAGAAGCGTCCCCTTCACCGGTTGAGTCGAGAGGTTCTCCAATAGGCCAGTGGGCTGAGGACCGGATGTCGCCACTTTCACGGTGAATTGCCTGTGTCCCTCGCCTCGTCGGGGCGCAGCCAGCGTCTGCCCATTTACTCGCACCGAAAAGGTTAGAATTGTGGCCTTGGTTCCGGCAACTGGCTCAAACCGGGCCGACACGATCGTGTTTGATCTCAACAAAGAGATCGGGAACTCCAGGTGCCCTCCCGGTCCAAGATTTACGTCGATGTCTTTGACATTGGTCGCCCCAGGTTTGGGCGCTGCATGGGTTTGCTTCGCCGAGGTGTCATGCTCGCTCTGAACTGAGCGGACTGGTTGTCCTGTCGCTCCGAATCCTGTTAGCGCCGAGAGCGCCAAGAGGAAACTTGCTGTCTTTATTGATGTTCTTTTCATTTTTGTTTCTCCGTTTTAGTTTTTTTTATGTTTTATGTGAGCGCACCAATCATGGCTACTACCTCCAGAGTATCGGTCTTGAATTGGTGCCAATTCTTTGCCTCAGGTGAGGATTAAAATGCCCGCTGGAGTGATTAGTGCCGGCAGGCGAGTTCGGCTGCCTCGCCCCAACTCGCAGCGACATCGCGATAGACCCTTTCAGCGGTTTCGCGCCGCCCCTTTCCACACGAAGTTCCACTGTATGCTGGCCCGACTGCGAGAAGATCAACTTCTCGAATGTGAGCGAGCGGGTCTGCTTCGCTGGTATCGCGGGGACGGTCAGGGTTTGCGCCTCCTTTCCATCAAGCACCAAAGTGACTTGGCTGGCCGCAAGCAGCGTTGCGAAGGGGTTCACCAGACGAACCGTCATTGAGAACGTCTCGTCCGCGATCAGCCCTTTCAATGGATCGCGAAGCGCGACCAATTCGATCTCGGGCAGGCCGAACGGCAGCGCCGCGTTCTGAGGTGAACCAAACCAGTTCACGACGAACGGAACCTGTCGAGCAACTACTACCCAGGGTTCTCCGCCATTGGGCGTGCCTTCGCCTCTTCCACGGATCGACACCGGACGTAGAGATACGCGCGCGAGCGGGCTCTGGCTCGCATCGTAGATGATGACTGAGATCGCGTAATTGGTCTTGGCACTGTCCGGAGTCCACTGAATGCTCACGACTTGTCTAGATCGTGCCGCGAGGGAAAACTGTTTGGAAGTGGCCAGGATGGTGCCTGCGGGTCCCATGAGGACGGCGCTCAAGTCAGGGGCCACCGCGCCCTTGTTGCGCACCCTGATCGTGACGGTCACCGATTGATTCGCCAACATCTGATTGGCTGGGTCCAACAGGACATCCTCACGCTTCAACTCGATCCACGGCAGCCCCGTTTGCCCGGTGTCACGGCCTCCACCGCTGTCGCTGTTGGTGACCGGATCCTCAGGGCTCGCCGAACCGTTCCCGGCGACGATCCCGTCAGGCACAGCCGTGGAGTTCTCGCGCAGAACCGGGTTGTTCGTCCTCTCAGCGTCACTTGGAGTTTGAACACCCTCCGGCAATCGCGACGGCGCGGGAGGCGAGTTGGTCTGCTGTGTCCCGTCGGGGACGTTGGATGCCGCCGCGCCAGGAGCAGAAGGCGGCGCAGCGGGTTCTGAACTGGCGGCTTCGCTGACGGGCAATGGGCTGACCGGATTCGGAACGTGAGGCGCGGGCGTTCGCCTCGAGTGTTGGACGATCCACGCCGTGCCCCAAACGGCGCTAACCAAGAGTCCCGTGGCCAGAATAGTTTTGATTCTCATGATGAACTCCCTTCCTCTCGGTCACGAGAGCACGTCCATAGCCTTATTGGGCATCACCGCGTCGCAGGGTGAGCTCCGGCCCGTTGGCGTTCCAAATCGCCAGCATGTCCGCAGATCCTTGGCTGCGCACACCATTGTCTCTCAGGATTTCGTCGGTGGCTGCGACAACATCGCGGCGGGGAAAGACCAGTGTTTCGGCGCCACGTATATCGAAGTCAATGGTGACGAATTCGTCGTTTGAGTCGCGCAGGACCTCCACTAAGTTGGCGAGGTTCTTGATCGGGACGCCGTTGACAGTCCTAACGACTCGCGAGACGGGATTGTCATAGCCTTTAGTGAGTTTGTGCGGAAAGAACGGGGACGACACAACCACCAGACTTTCTCCCTTGCAGCCAGCCCTGTCGCCCAGCCGCCTGACCAAGGGGCTGCCCATCGCGCCAAGCATTTCCAACACTGGGCCGCCGTAATTACCAACGGCCAAGTCATGGACATGATCCATTGTTGCGCTTGAAAACACGAGCGCCCCATACACGAAATAGGATGGATAGGTTCCCGCCAAAGCAGGCATGACTCCCGGCTCCTTCGAGGGCAGCGGAAGCTCAACCTCAAGGCTTTTGCCAGCGCGCACCAACGTCAGCGGAATCGTTCCGTTGCGGGGGCTTTTTTGAATCAAGTATCGGAAGCTGACACGCAAGTTCGTGCCGGCGAGCTTCACCATGCCCCGATTGTCCAGCGCCGTGTCACCGATTCTAGTGATCACGTCCCACTTCTTTAGCGGATAAGTCGGCCGGCTGCTGCAGGGCCTGTGCACGACCAGTCCTTCGACCTCATTGCCGAGCTTGAGAAACGAGCGGAGCGCTGGGTTCTCCAGTGTTTGGAACGCGTCGCAGATCGCGGCTTTGCCGTCATAATGCCCATCAGCGATATCCTGGAGAAACAGTTCGATTTCTTCATTCGGGATGATGTACCCGATGTTATCTGCACCCACCAGCCGGCTAAATGCGAGCCCGATCATCTTATCGTTCACGACCGCCGGGCCGCCGCTGTTGCCGGGGTTTATAGCTGCGTCAATCTGAATGCGCAGACCGGAAATGCCATAGCTGTATGGGGCAAATTCGAGACGCGAAATGATCCCTCTTGTAATCGAGAGGCTGGCCCCGCCACGAGGATACCCATAGGCCATGACCGCATCTTTGACTTTCGGCAGGGTGGTTGCCCGTGGCAGTGGAGGATGAGAATCAAAGAACGATTCGTCCTCGAGTTTGAGCACGGCCAGGTCCAGACCGGGGGCTATGAACTCCACGGTAGCGGAGAACTTGTCGCCCGCCTCGTTCGCCTGGGCCTGCACCTCACTGGCGTAAAGGACGACATGGGCGTTGGAGAGGATGCGTTTGCCTTCAATGACCACGCCGCTGCCGGTCACTTCCCTCGGAGGCTGCTTGGTCCACGGCCTGGCTAGGTCGGGATGACGAACTGAGGAGAACACTTTGACCACCGAATTCTCGGTGCCGTTAGCCTTCGTTTGCGCATGTGCAGTCGGCAGCGTCGCTGCTATTATTCCGGCTACCATTAAGCAGAATAGAAATGCTGTTTTCATAGATGCTCTCTCCTGGCATTGCGGTGAGTTTTCACCTTTAGGCTGCGCTTGGGCGGCGGGCGCATGAGAGTCTGGTTTTGGTTCAACGTGGATGGAGGAATGGTCTGACCCGCCTTGCCGTTGGCTTTGGTTTTTCAATGTTTTTACTTTTCGTGTTGTGTTGTTGCTTCTCGTTTGGTCCGAACGTCGTTTCGTTCTTCCCGCTGGTGAATTCGGGGCGAAAAACGCGGTTTAGAAAAAATCTCAGCAAATCCCTTTTATTTTTCTTTCACGTCCGAGGTTTCATTCCTGTCGGTTATGGATTCAATGGGAGCTGGAGCTATCTATCAGACATTTTGCATTTATTTTGCCGCGCTCCAGCGCAGCGCGGCGGGTGCTGTCAGCGACCGAAATTACAGAATTCACTATCCAAACTCCCCTTCCGCTCAATCGAGCGCGACACTCACGGTTTCCTCAGGCGGTGCAGTCACTTCCCGACCGTGGATTCGGGGTGGAAACCGTGTCTCAGATCACTTTTGAAAATGAGTCGCTAGTGTCCTGTCGGAGTTACCCCAATTCCTTTTCTTACCGTATCGTGGTCGGGATGAATGTCCGCACAGATCACCCTCACCGGCACGCTGTGCCAAGCCCGTGCCGAGATTGAGGTCCGCGTGCTAGTCCGACAGGCTGCTCGCAGGCCGCGCACGGCGCCTTTTCCGGCGGCGTTCGATCTCGTCGTTATGTTTGTAGGCGTCCTCCTCACACAACCTCGCCCTTGCTGGGTAGGGCGGCGTCTTGCTCTGCGGGGTTTGGGACCGGCAACTCATTTCGGACTACAAACCATTGCCTAAATCATCTTCCTCTCCAGCGACCGGACCTCTTTCTTCACGAGCGCGGAGAGCCGGTGTTTGATGATATACACCTGCGCCAAGCTAACATTGAGTGCCCGGGCCACCTCCTGCGCCGGTTGGTGCTTGAGCACGTGCAGATGAAACACCTGGTAATGCCTGGGATTGACCTTCTGTCTGACCCGTTGGACAGCGGCATCGACCAGGTTTCTCTGCCATTCCTCGTGCATGTAAGCGTCAAGGTTCAGACTGGCGGGGTCGGGCACGCGCTCGACGGTGGGGGTGCGGTCGGTGTCTTCACCTTGACCCGAGGTCAGCGGCACTTCGCGCGGGCGCTTTTTGATCTGGTTGAGAATGCGCCAACGCGTCAGTTGGAGCAACCATCCTTTGAACGAGCGCGCCGGGTCGTACTTGAACTTGCGCATCTTTTTGGCGACGGACACGAAGGTCTCCTGGACCGCGTCCTGCGCTTCCGCATCACTCAACCCCGTCTTGATGGCCACCGCGTAAATCAGCTTCCGGTAGAGGTTGAAGAACTCCCGCCAGCTCTGCTGGTCCTCCCAGTCCTTGAGCCGGCTCAATAAACTCCGCCGCGTTGGCATCAGTATATCTGGCCGAGCAATCATAGCCGGAGCCGACCCGACACCGGATCGACAGTTTCAACCTTCGTTAACGACCAACGCTCCCCGACCACAAAACGGTTGTAGTTCCAATGCACGACAGCCACCGGCACTTGCTTGAATTTGGCCGGCTCGTGCGAATAGGCCTTCGCACAGAGGCCATAGTTGCGGGCGACGTTAGGGATGGTCTGCGCTGTTAGGCAGTCGCGACCAACACCAACGCAATCGCGGTATTCGGCGACGCTAGTCTTGCGGACGACATGGCTGAGCGCCATTGCCAGCCAGGCCGCGCCACATTCGGTCTCACTCTTCTGCATGATGACCTCAACCCGACGCGGTCCCAGCCGGAAGACCAAAGTTCGCAAGACCCTTAGCTGTGGATTGGTGTGAGTCATTGTGTTCTGTTTTGTTTTTAGTTTTTTCGTTTTGGTCCGAACGTCGTTTCGTTCTTCCCACTGTTGAATTCGGAACGAGAACTGCGTTTTAGAAAAAATGGGCCCTGAATCTGTGGCTCAGGACCCATTCGGCGGAGCCTCACCCGTGCGCGCGGATGAGGCGGAGGTGGAATGTTTTACTTTTTCCCTTTGGCCTGGACGCTCACGGTCTGCGTCTGGGTAGACTTGTTCCCGTGCGTGTCGGTGTAGGTCCAATGCACCGTGTAGGTTCCTGGCGCGCTGTAGGTCAAAGGATCGGGGGTCGTCCCCGTGATCAGTCCGTCGCATGCATCCGTCGCCCTCGGCGGAGTCACGGTGGCCGAACCCTGGCCAGTGACCGTCGGCAGCGGAGACACGTTCGGGACCGGCGGCTGAGTGTCGTTAACCGTCACCGTGAAGGTGCATTGGCTGCTGTTTCCGCTGCTGTCCCGCGCCGTGCTGGTCACCGTCGTTACGCCCACCGGGAACGCTAAGCCGCTGGCCGGCACGCTCACTACATTCGTCACCGCGCAGTTGTCGGTCGCCGTCACACTGAATGCCACGTTGCTGCTGCAGGTCCCCGGCGCCGCACTCACCGTGATATTCGCCGGACACGTGATAACCGGCGGTTGGGTGTCGTTGACCGTCACCGTGAAGGTGCATTGGCTGCTGTTTCCGCTACTGTCCCGCGCCGTGCTGGTCACCGTCGTTACGCCCACCGGGAACGCGAAGCCGCTGGCCGGCACGCTCACTACATTCGTCACCGCGCAGTTGTCGGTCGCCGTCACACTGAACGTCACGTTGCTGGTGCAGGTCCCCGGAGCGGTACTCACCGTGATATTCGCCGGACACGTGATCACCGGCGGCTGAGTGTCGTTGACCGTCACCGTGAAGGTGCATTGGGCGCTGTTGCCGCTGCTGTCCCGCGCCGTGCTGGTCACCGTCGTTACGCCCACCGGGAACGCGAAGCCGCTGGCCGGCACGCTCACCACATTCGTCACCGCGCAATTGTCGGTCGCCGTCACACTGAACGTCACGTTGCTGCTGCAGGCCCCCGGCGCTGCATTCACCGTGATATTCGCCGGACATGGGATCACTGGCGACTCGGTGTCGTTGACCGTGATCGTCTGATCACAACTGGCCGTGTTGCTCGCCGTGTCCGTCGCCGTCCAGCGGATCGTCGTCACGCCATTAGGATACGGACCGGTCAGCGGCAGGCCGTCGCCGCGCACGCCGGCCACCGTCACACCCGGCCTGTCGTCCGTCGCGGTGGCCGTGCCCGGATCGACGGTGGCGGAGCAGTTGCCTGCATCAGTGCCTTTGGTTATGGCGGCTGGGCACATGATTGTCGGTGGAGTGTTGTCCGCCGGGACGAGTGGCCAGAGCGATGTCCCGCTGCTCTGGGCATGCTTGTAATAATGCAGCATGAATCCCGTAGATGTGTCTGGCGCAAAACTGACCTTCGCGAGTTCGGTCCACATGGCCACTTCACCCTCTTCGAAGAAGGTGTTCCATTCGAACAATGACACGCCCCATCCACTGAACCCTGTCAAATCTTGCGTCTCAATGGTCGGAAAGACTGGCTTGTTGAGTAGAGTGGCATAGCTGACCTCCTCCTTGGATCGGAACACGATCTGAGCCGCAGTCTCAAAGACGGTCTGCACATCCATGCTATCCACGAGATCGAGAATGTGTTGATACGCCGGCTTGCTCTGGGATCGGTAGGAAATGATATTGTCCCAGTGCCAGCCGATGGAAACATGTAGCGGCAACGCCCCACATGCCGTCTTGGCGTCGGCGTAGTATTGGATATCAGCAGCCGTGCTCGGCGCAGAGCCGCCACTTGGCCATGGCCCTTCAAAATCCATGGCGTAGCCATCAAATCGCTCATCCGGAGAAGTGCATTGGTCATTATACTGAACCAATGTGGCTATCCAATTCTTGTCGGTAAATAGGGCATAGACCACCAAACCTGCTTGATGTGCAGCCTGGTTGAAGGCGCGCAGGTCCGCCGTGGGGAATAAAGTTCCTCTGCTATTGTCGTAGCCATTCAGCAAGACAACGTCCAGTCGATGTGATGGGGCTGTACACGCCGTGATAAGATTGGCTCGGTCTTGGGGTGTCCCGGTTTCATTCGTCCAGACGTAGATTCCATTTTGGGCGGCAAAGCCCTGTGTGGCCAACGTCAGGGCCACCACAGAAGACAACACCGCCTTGAGATGGGTTTTGACCTTGGGGCTGCGCTTGGGCTGCTGGCGCAGAAGCGTCTCGTTGTGGTTGAAGTTGCTGCCCCCGGCTTTGATATTGCTTTTGATTCTCATAGTTTCGTGTCCAGTTTTATTTCTGTTTTGTTGCTTTGGTCCGAACGTCGTTTCGTTCTTCCCACTGTTGAATTCGGGACGAGAACTGCGTTTTAGAAAAAATGTGAAGCCGTCTTGGGCTTTTGGTGAGAAGGAGAGGGCCGCTCTCATGCCCGGCATTTGGATGACGCCACGCCGTCGCGGTGCTACCGGTGTGTGGAACACCGTCCGGATTCCTGACTCCAGGTCCGGCTTCAGGCGGTCTGCAGCACACACAGAATGTTTTTCCCAGCAGACCATTTGCCTGAGCGCGACCGCGAGCGGCGTGGCGCTCGTTCAAGGATGGATTCGTGGCAAAAAGCGTGTTTTAGAAAAACTTTGAAGATTGCTCGCTGCGCTGCCAGAATGAGGAGCGTGAACGCGCCGGCCAATGCGGGACCACTAACGCCACGGGCGACGCGGCCCGGCAAACGGAAAAAGGAAGTGGTGGCCCCGGAACTGAACTGTGTTCCAAAGCCACGGTAGGGTGGTGAATGGAAGGATTACTGGAGGGTGACTTCGCGTCAGACGCCGGCAAGGTGCCAGCGGAACTTGTGGTCACGCCGAAGGCAGCGGAGATGAAGAACAATGCGGTCTATCTTGGCTGCACGTGACGTTACGCGGGTCCAACAACTGATCATTCGCACGGTAAGGCGTCCATCGGGATGGCACCTTAGCCCGTATGATCGGCCGAGCTTGCTCCCCAGCGCGCTATTCTTCAGAATCGTCGGGAGTTTGTGCTTTTCGCCGCGGGGCGGTTACCTCGTGGCACTGGTCAGGATTCAAATCGATTTTGGGATGAGCTGCGAACTGTATCAGCGAGTGCTCGGCAATGACTGGTGGGCGCTCGCCGAGCCGGTGCGTCGGGCGCACGCGGTGGGAGAGGAAAGTCGCGGATGTTTTCGCGTCTCCCATGGCGAAGGCTGGCTGGCGCGGCAACTGGCTCGCTGGTCGCACTTGCCTCAACCGGCGAACGCAGCATCTACCGTGTTGAAGATCCACGAAGAGGGAGCCGGGCAACGATGGGAACGCCGGTTCGACGGCCATGCATTCACCACCAGGCAATGGGCGGAGGATGGCAGACATCTGGTCGAAAGGTTTCGGTCATGGGAATTGCACTTCGAACTTCAGGTGGCGGAGGGGACGCTTAGTTACGTGCAAAGAAGAGCGCGGTTGCGCCTGGGCAGGTTGCGGCTGCCGTTGCCGTTGGCTCTCGCTCCGTGCGTTTCCGCGAGGGAAACCTGCGACGGTCCGGAGCGGGTTCGAGTGGCGGTGACCGTCACCCTCCCGCTTGTCGGCGTGCTCATCGCTTACGAAGGATTTTTGGACCTAGGAGGGCCAGCACAATGAGTGTTGCCCTTTGGCTGCTCGCCGTGTTGGGAGTCATCGGCGCGTTCGACACCATTTACTATCATGAATGGCGCGCTCGGCTTCCGGCCCTGGGCCCCAACGCGGCACCTGAGTTGCGTCTGCACGCGGCACGCGATTTATTCTACGCGGTGCTTTTCGGCACTCTTCCCTGGCTGGCGTGGCATGGACGAGGAGTGCTCGCCCTCGCCGCTGTCATCGTGATCGAAATCATTCTGACGCTATGGGATTTTGTGGTGGAAATCGCGGCTCGTAAACCGCTCGGCGACGTGTACGCAGGCGAGCGGGTGACGCATGCGTTCATGGGGATCATCTATGGCGCGATGGTCGCCTGGCTTATCCCGGTGATGTGGCGCTGGTGGTCGATGCCGACGCGGTTGGTTGCCGAACGACCTGACGTGCCCGCGCCGCTCATCAATCTCCTGCTGCTGATGGCGGCGGGAGTCTTTCTCTCTGGAGTTCGCGACTTCTACGCGACGCTGGGATTGCCTTTTGGAAACTGGCCCTGGTCGAAAGCGTGCCACCCACACTGAACCACGACCATTGGCTCGAAGAGGCCTGCATCGAATGGTCTTCGTCGTGGCCGGGCTCTATAATATCGGTTGGGGCCTTTACGCCGCCATGGATCCACAATGGCTCTTCCGCTTTGCGGGGATGCCATTGGCCAATCACCCCCAAATCTTCGTCTGCTTGGGTATGGTCATCGGCCTCTACGGCGTCCTTTATCTTGAGGTCGCCCGGGTTCCTGAGCAGGGGTGGCTGGTGGCGTTCGTCGGTCTGACGGGAAAGATCCTCGGCCCGATCGGGCTGCCCGAAGTGCTCGGCACGACGAGGTGCCCTCACTCGACACTCCCAGCCAGGGATGTGCCCCGTGTGCAAGTGCTGGCTTGGCGCCGGTTCAAACGAGACACCAGTGACCACTTCCACAGCATGGGAACTGTTCGCAGCAGAGAAGGCGGCCGATTTTGTAATGAGAGCCCCCAAGATGCTTTCCACATTACCTCGTTCTTACTTCGCCGCGAATGTGCGCGCCCTGCGGTACGGCACGTTCCAAGGCAACAAATCAGCAACGGCTCGGGCCGTCCTCCATTCGCCTAAGACCATCGAGTGCTGGTGCGACGAGACTCAGGGCCCCATGCTCCTCACCCTATTGATTCTCGGGTTTCGCATGGGCGTTGAGCCAATATCGTTGCTGACGGAGGATTTATCGAGCCGACTGCACGTGGACCCAGCGGTGCTGAACTCGCGCCGTATACCGCAGGTCAGACCAAAGTTGAGACGCCACGACCACAAGAAACTCCGGGAAGCGTTGACAACTATTCTCAGGGCGGAGGAGAAGCCGCCTCCTTCGATGCACAGGATCTCGATACGGCTTCAGTGTCATCAGACCTACCTGGCTCGGCGTTTTCCCGACCTCGTCGCTCAGCTAAAGGCGCGGTATCAATTCTACTTCAGAATCCACAGAGAGGTGCGCAGCCAGATAGTGCGAGAGCTCGTCCGGGGGGAAACCATCGATGTTTACGCATCCGGCAAATATCCGAGCGCCAATTGCGTTTTTTCAAGGTTACCGTGGTGGGTCGACATGAGGGATGCGGCGGCGCGGGAAGAGTGGAAGAAAACCCTCACAGAGCTTGGACTGGATCATGAGAACAAGAGGGTCTGACAATCTGTGCGATCTACGAACTGCACTCGGAAGGAAGACCGGAGGGCCTGCGGGGGCATTTGTTGGCCGTTTGTCGGAGGACAAGCGGGCTCGAATTGGCCGGAAAAGGGGGCTGAAGGCTCAGGGCATAAACGGGCCGCGGGCATCCTGGGCTTTCCGCGGCCAAGTTATGGCTCGAGTCACATGTGCCCTCCCGCTTGATGCAGTTGGTGCCGATGGAGGGGGTCGAACCCACACACTCTTGCGAGTACCAGATTTTGAGTCTAGCGCGTCTGCCAGTTCCGCCACATCGGCACTGCTGATGACAAATGGCTCTCCAGCAGAGGCCCCCAAGCAAAAAGGCACGCAATCAATCTGTCCTGGTGCCACTCGTCTTGTGCCAGGGCTCCACCGCCAAGCTTCGTGAGAGCGTCTGCCAGCGCTCGCCGGACTCGACTGTCAACTGGTCCGGTCGATCGCCTGCGGGCCGGAACGTACCAAAGGGTCACCGATTCGCGCAAGCGCCCAATTGGTGCCCGGTGGACCCGCAGCGGAAGTTATTACGCCCGGTTGACGGTCGAGGATCCGGCGGCGGGGCGCAAACAGGCACGTCGTGTGCCCTCGGCCTCTGCCCGTTACGACAAATCTGGGCGGGCCAGGCTCCCGCGGCAACGCCGGTTTCCCCCAGCCGCAATGCCACGACGAAGATCCACGAGTGACGACGAACCATCGGCGGCGCCTCGGAGCGCGGACAGCCATGTCCGCGCGAATCCACGACGCGGCACTCGCGGACAAGGCTGTCCGCGCTCCGGGTTGACTGCGGTGCTAGATCTTCTTCCTTCTCACTCCACGCGATCTTTGCTTTGCGCATCCGGCCACTACCGCCACGGCAGTCAATCAGTCACCTCCTCAGCGCCTCTACCGCGCCGGGTTAGTCCCTTAATCAGGTTGTCAAGAAACGCTTTTGATGGATGAATTGACTATATGCCGAAGGACCCCGACGAGTTGATCCCGACACGCGCGAGCCTGATCGACCGGTTGAAAAACCTGGAGGATCAGTCAGGCTGGCAGGAATTCTTCGCAACCTACTGGAAGCTCATCTACGGCGTAGCCCGCCAAGCCGGCCTGACCGACGCCGAGGCGCAGGATGTCGTGCAGGAGACAATGTTTTCTGTGGCCAAGCATATGCCCGGTTTCAAGTACGACCCGGCCATCGGCTTCTTCAAAGCGTGGCTGCTGAAAATGACGCGCTGGCGGATTATCGACCAACTCCGGAAACGCGGTCCGCTCGATCAGCATCGTCCCATCTCCAGCGCCAGCGGGACTGGGACCGGCACGGTGGAGCGGGTCGTGGATCCGGCCGGCCACGGGCTCGACGCACTGTGGGAGGCGGAGTGGCAACAGAACCTCCTCGAAGCTGCCCTCGCCAAAGTGAAGGCACAGGTGGACCCGCACGCATACCAGCTATTCGATTTCTATGTGAAAAAGGAGTGGCCGGCGGACAAGGTAGCGGCACGATTCGGTGTGTCGGTGAGCCAGGTCTATGTCGCCAAGCATCGCGTCAAGGAGGCGATCAAGGCGGAGGTCCAACGCTTGGAGAAGGGCATGAGTTGAAAATGTTTTCAATCTGGGCGAAGTTCCGGGCCGATTCTCGAACTAGGGGAACGCAGTCGAATGATGCGCTTGTTCCATGGCACGCCCGGGCCGCGGTTGGTTTCGACCGCCCTTGTCGCCCTCGCCGGAACTTTCACCGCTTCGGCGCAGTTCAGCGGAGCGACTCCCATCGGGCGCGAGGTCGCCATCCTGCGGCATTTGCAGGACGGCGAGGAATACCAGGTCTCGCTGCCGCAACTGGTCAAGCACGGCCGCGATTTGTTCACTGCCGGCTGGACGGAACAGGAAGGCGGCGGCCGGCCCTTTTCCAAGGGCACCGGCGCACCGCTGGCAGACCCGACGCAGCCCCTGGTTTTTCCGCGCAACTTCAACCGGCTCTCCGCGCCGGAAGCCAACTCCTGCGCCGGCTGCCACGCCCAGCCGTTCGGCGTCGCGGGCGGCGGCAGCGACATCGTCGCCAACGTCTTCGTCCTGGCGCAATGGTTCGATTTCCTGACGTTCGGCCGCTTCGATTTGCTCCCGACTAAAGGCAGCGTGGATGAGATCGGGCGTCCGGTCATGGAGCGGACCGTCGCCAATTCCCGCGCCACGCTGGGCATGTGGGGAGCCGGTTACATCGAGATGCTCGCCCGCCAAATCACGCGCGATCTGCAGGCCATCCGCGACGCCTTGGCCCCCGGGGAATCCAGGCCGCTGTCCTCGAAAGGCATTTCCTACGGCACGATCCTCCGGCGAAGCCCTCGCTTCCCGCCAGGCCTATCAGTCGTTGAGCAGCGACGAACAGGCTTCCGTCATCGAGTTCCTGAAAACTCTCCAAGTGTTGCCCCCGGGCACGAAACACCTGGTCTGCGACGAGAACTACAATCCGAAGCAATGGCCGCCGCGTCACGAATGACGTGACCGCGCTGCACCAAATGCAGACCGAAACGCATCCTGCTCGTGCGGCGAGGTTTCCCTGGCATTCCTGACCGGAGTCACGGTTCCCACGACATCCGGTTACGCGAAACTCGAATGGGAAAGCCGGAACGTTGCGCCTTGGCCTCGAGTCCAAAGGTCGCTGTGAAGAAGGCCCCATTCGAAGAGGCGACGCTCGCGCAGGGCGAATCCCTGTTCCTGGAGCATGGGATCGGGCAGGGTGAGTCGGGCGGCCGGCAGGCCTGCGGCCCGGCGAAAGAAGAGATACATCGCTCTTAGGATGAGACGGGCACGCCACCGAGCCCAGCCCGCCGGCGGTTCCCGAAAATCCGCCAGAAGCCAGTTGGCTTCCGGCGTGGTGGCGGCGGCGACCCGCGGAAGAATTTGTTCGAGCTGATCGGGCCGGAAGCAGTCAAGAAAAAAGTGTGAAACGACGAGGTCAAACGCCTCGCGGGGCGGGGACCAGTTGAAGATGTCGGCCTGGACGAACTCGACGTTGTGGTTGTCCAAGCCGGGCCTTTGCAGGCGGGCACGGGCGCTGGCGAGCATTGGCTCGCTGGCGTCCAGGCAGGTCACCCTGGTGCCGGGGTGAGCTAGGACGAATTCGACGAGGAATCTGCCGTTTCCTTCGCCGAGGAGGAGCGCGTGGCGCGGTTCAGGAACCTGGCGGAGGAAGGCGGTGCGACAACGCTGGAGCTTCGGGCCGGCCAGAAGCCATTCCATCCAGCGATAATGCGGGGCGAGCAGGTCAAAGCTCACGCGCCACCTCAGGATCCTTGAGCAACCAATCGCGCCGCCACCAGAGCCAGCCGGCTGCGGCGCCGAGCGCATACGCGAGCACATCCCAAACGTCGCCCGTGGCGCGACGAACCAGGTGAGGGCCGATGACTTCGAAGAGCACCGACCAACCGGCCACGTGCGTGGCGATTTCCCACACCGACGGCGCGCCATCATGCGAACGGAGGCCGAGCCAGCGATGCAACAGAAGAAGGGATGGCAACGCGGACGGGATGAGCAGCGCGTCGTTGAACCAGGAGTGAAAGAACATGGCAGGCAGATGTGGCTTCACCAACCAGCGGTTCAACACGTAGAGCGAGCAGGAGGCTAGAAAAAGCGGGTCGCGAACATAAGCGAATGGCTTCATAGCAACGCCAGGATGAGAAAACCGAAACCGAGGCCAAGCGCGCCTTTCAGAAAGATGACGAGCAGGAGTTTGAGCAGGACGTTCATACGCGCTCACTATAACTCGCGAATCAAAAACTCAAAGCGGCGCTTCCGCATGACACGACGGTCACGTTGGGAGCAAGCGAGCAAGACGTCAGTCGCAGCGCCCCACAAAGGTCCACTACGAGGTGCACCATGGCACGATGAATGCCTGCGAAAAGGTTGCGTGGCGTGTTGAAGGCCAGGGGGAGAGAAGTTCTCTTGATTTCGATCAAGGCGGTGCGCCAGCCTGGAGGGACAGTTTGCCAATCATGAAAATATCCCGGGCCTGGTTCGTCACTTCCCAGGAACCTTCCGTATGTAGTCCCGGCTTTAGCCGGCCCGTGCCGCCTAAAGGCGGAACCACGAACGGTCCCAATGCGCGGCCTATAAACGTTGAAGGCTACCCTTGAAGCAACCCGTGAAATTCAATGCCACCTTCCTTCGAAAGGTCCTGACGGCGTCCATGCTGATTCAGCTCGCGGCTCGGGCGGCTGCACAACCGCTGCCCGAGTTCGATTTCACGCGGGCCGAGATCGCGCGCGAGTGGGGTAATGCCCACGACATCTCCGCCCTGCAACCGACGACGGCAGGTCTGGAGATTACCATCCGCGGAGAGGATCCCTACTTCTTCGGTCCGGCGCGCGATTATCCGGCGGATACGCCGTTGTGGCTGGTCGTCCGTCTCAAGTCCAGCCAGCCTGGCACGGGCGAAGTGTTCTATTTTCGCGATCGCGTCGAACCGGAGAAGGCCGTCCAGTTCAGCGTGGCGGCGAACGGCTGGACGGAGGCGCGTGTGCCGTTGCCGGCGCTGGGCGCGAATTATCGACTGCGACTCGATCCGCCGGGCACGGGCGGCAAGGTGCTGCTGGCGGCCGTCCGCTTTGAGAAGCGGGTCAGCCTGCCGGCGCCCTCATGGCCCGCCTGGCTTGCCCCCGGACCAGCCGTCCACGACGCACTCTCAGCCGGCGCGCTCGAGCTGTTTTCCGGCACGAAAACTCCTTTTGCGATCCAGTTGCGTGTGGGCGGCCAGAGCGTCGCCTTCGCGCATCCGCGTCCCCGCATCGGTTATCTGCACGGAAGCGAGCTGCGCTGGGTGGATTTGAGCGGCGCGTCCGTGGAACGGGCACGGTCCGGCGAGCAGGCCCTGACCATCACTGCCCGCCGCGGCGATGCGGACGGCGCAAATTGGATTTACCGGCAAACTTTCCGCGTCCATTCGCCCGGGGTCATCGTCGCCGAAACAACGGTGAGCGTGAACCAGGATCGCGCGGTGGTTTATCTCCCGATGCACACGCTCATCGCCGGAGAAAAATCCTTCGGCAGAACAAAAGGCCAGGGGCTCTTTGCCGGGCTGGAGTACCTCGAGGAGGAGCCCAGCCGTTCAGAAGCGGATATCATCGGCCCGGAATCGAATCGGCGGGTGCCCGCGCCGCACAAGATCACCTTCCCGCTCATGGCGATCGAGGCGGGCAATCGCTACGTCGGGTTGATTTGGGAGAACCCGAGGAAGTTCAGCGGGCTGTTCGATTCGCCCGACCGCACCTTTGGCAGCGCGGGACATCTGCTCGGCGTGCTCTTCCCCGGATTTGACGGCGCGCACCGCGAAGAAGGCAGGCTGCTTTCGGACTCGGGCCAGGTGCTCGAGGCCAATCGGCCTCTCGTCTCGCGCGCCTGGTTCATCGGCGGCGCGGGCCGCAGCCTGGTGCCGGCGGTGCAGCAATATGTGAAGCTGCGCGGCTTCCCGGACTTGCCGGACACCGCAATGAAACTCGCCGACTACGTCGACGTCGCCGCACACGGCTGGCTCACGTCGAAATGCCGTGAAGCGAATTTGTATCGCCAGGCCGTCTGGCCCGGGTTCAATCCGCAACCGGCCGCCGACGCCGCGGTGTTTGAAACCTGGCTGGCGGGTCACACCGCGGACACCGCCCTCTCCCAAGCGTTGCGCGTCGCCGCCGACGGTGCGCTGTCGGTTGTCGAACCGCAGAACTACTACCTCGCCGCCATCGGCCACATCCGCACGCCGGCGGCGCCGCTCGTTTTCGGCGGGGTCCACGAGGCAGCCGAGGTGGCGCGCCAGGTCGCCCGGGCGCAGCTGGGCCGCTTTGCCGCGGACGGCTCCGTCCCCTATCGCCCCGGCTTGAAGGGTCCGGACTACGGCAAGACCCACTTCGCCCCGGACGCCAACGGGTTGACCGCGCAAGTGGTGGTGACCCTGCTCGAAGCGGCCGCCTTCTCCGGTGATCGTGAATTGATCCGGGAGGCCCTCGCCCGGCTGCGCGCGCTGGACAAGTTCCGCGACACCGTGCCGCGCGGCGCGCAGACGTGGGAAGTGCCGCTGCACACGCCGGACATTCTTGCTTCGGCCCACCTGGTGCGCGCCTACACGCTGGGCTACCAGTTGACCGGCGATGATGGGTTGCTGGAGCGAGCCATTGACTGGGCCTGGACAGGCGTGCCGTTTGTCTACCTGGTGAATCCCACCGGACAACCCGTCGGCCCTTACTCGACCATTGCCGTGCTGGGCGCGACCGGCTGGAAAGCACCGGTCTGGTTCGGCCGCCCGGTGCAATGGTGCGGGTTGGTTTACGCCGACGCGCTTTACCGCCTTGCGCCACTCGATCCGAGCGGGCCGTGGGAGAAACTCGCCGACGGCATCACGCGGGCCGGCCTCCAGTACAGCTGGCCCGCCGACGACCCCGCGCGCGTCGGGCTCCTGCCGGATGTCTATGAGCTCAAGTCGCAAACTCGCGCCGGCCCGGCGATCAATCCCGGCACCGTTGGCTGCTGCGCTGTGCGGCTCTATGGCCAGGAACCGCTGTCCGACTTTTGCGCATTTCGCCGGCCAGGCTGGCTCGTCCACGCTCCAGGCCGGATCGTGGCGGGATCCGAGGATGCTCGCAGCGTGAAGTTCACCGTGCGCGGCTGGCCGGAAGAACCGTACTTCGTGCTCGTGAGCGGATTCACCAACGCTCCCGCCGTCAAGGTCAACGGCTCGGGCGCAACGAACGAGTTCCACGCGGCGGAAGGAAGGTTGATTCTGAAACTGACCGGTGAGTCGCGCGTGGAGATCGCGAGGGATTGAACGGGATCGCGCTGGCCTGGCCGATCCAGGCAAGAATCTGATCCGCTGATTCGCGCGGCGCGGAAAGGAGCACGTTGTGTCCGGCGGCCCAGAGAATGCGGCTGGCCCGGAACGAAGGGCAATGGCGGCGCAGCCAGGCGCGCACCTGCCACCACGGCACAATTGGATCCCACGCGCCACTGAGCTGGAAGACCGGCAGCGCGCTGCGTTGCGCCGTCGTCCGCGGATCGTTTCTCTCGATCAACCGGTAGCGTGCCGTGATGGCGGATCGATCCAACTCGGCGCATCGTCGCTCGACGAACTCGCGGAACTCCTGGGCGACGTCCGCACTTGTGGCGTGTCGCAGCCGCGCCACCCAGCCATAGCCCTGGCAGGCGCGTCGAAGCAGCCACCGCGGCACCGCCCGGCTCGCCCGCCTCGCCAGCCACACCCCTCGCGGCCAGGGATGCCGCACAAAGCCGCCGGCCAGAATGAGGCCCTGGAATGGCAGCGTGGCAGGATGGCCAGGCTCCCCCTCGGGCCCAAGCAGCGTCCACGCGACTTGCGACGAGAAGGATTCACCCAGCAACCACCCCGCGGTGAGGCCGCGCTCGAGCAGGGCGGCTGCCACGCCCCGGGCGTAGTCGGCCAGTTGCCACTCGGGCCGGCGCGGGTAGGCGAATTCGACGAGACGGGCGCGTCCGGCCAGCGCCGAGCGGAACGGGCCGAGCAGAGTCCAGTCGCCGTGCAACCCGGGCAGGTAAATGAGCGTGGGCTGCCCGGCGTCCCCATGGACCCGCAGTTGAAGACATTCTGCGTCCGGGATGGGGGATCGGTCAGGCGCGGTCGGTGGGGAATGTTCCGGCACGGCGCCCGGTTTTACGCCACCGGTCCGGCCTGTTTCTTGGCGAAGATGCGATTGGCCTCTTCCAGCGTCTCCTTCGACCCGATGTCGTACCAGAGACCGGGCACATTCCAGACGTGGACCGGCGTGCGCGGGTAGAGCCATTGCACCAGCCGGCCCGGCTGGTCTGGGTTGTTCCCTTCGGCGACGTACTGCCGGATCAGCGGCAGGGTCTTCTTCGGATAGTAGTAGAGGGCGATCCCGGTCACGGTGCTCGTCGGCTGGCTGGGTTTCTCTTCGAAATAAGTGATGCGGCCCGAGGAGTCGAAGGTAATGGCGTTGTACTTCTTGATCTCCTCCAGGCTCCCGACATCGTAGACCCCCAGCACGGGCTCCTTCTTTTCGCGACAGAACTTGCCGAAGCCGGTCAGCGGTTCGCTGAAGAGATTGTCCGCGGCGACGACGATGATCTCCTCGTCGAGTTTCTCGCGGGTGATGACGAGATGCAGATCGCCGATGGCCCCGAGTTTGTTCTGCTCGGTGGTGGAACCGTCGTTGACGATGGTGAAGTCGAGTTTGGCTTTGCTCGCGCGATACTCGTCGGCCCACAGTTGGAATTGGCCGGCGAATTGGGCATTGGTCACGAGGATGACCCGGGCGATGCCGCCGATGGGGGCGAGGTTGTCGAGCACGTAATCGATCATCGGCTTGCCGGCCACCGGCAGCAACGGCTTGGGACGCGTGAGGGTCAGCGGATAAAGACGCGTGGCGTAGCCGGCCGCGAGAATGATCACGTTCATGCTGACTGAGCAACTTGTCCTAATCGCGCGGTTGGGGAAAGCAAAAAGTCCGCGCGTCAGGGGGAGAGATTGTCCAACAAGCTGGGCGCGATCTGCTGGACCAGCTTCCGGCAGCGCGCCAGGATTTCGGCGCCGGATTCGCACTTCAGGGCGAAGGCCGCCAGCGTCTCCGCTTCGTTCATCTTGAGGCGGCGGATGAGGTATTTGATCTGGGGCACGACGGACGGAGCCGCGCTCAACTCGGTCACGCCCAGTCCCAGGAGGAGCGGGGTGAGGACCGGATCCCCGGCCATCTCGCCGCAGACGCCCGTCCAGATGCCGTGATGGCGGCCGGCATCGGCCGTCATCTTGATGAGCCGCAGAATGGCGGGGTGGGTCGGTTCGTAAAGGTAGGCGATCTTTTCGTTCAACCGATCCACCGCGAGGGTGTACTGGATCAAGTCGTTGGTGCCGACGCTGAAGAACTGCACCCGGCGCGCCAGGGACTCGGCCTCGACCGCGGCGGAAGGGATCTCGATCATCGCGCCGACTTCCATGCGGTCATCGTAAGGAACGCCTTCGCCCTTCAATTCCGCCTTGAACTGCTCGAGCAGCGCGTTGGCCTGGTTCAATTCATCGAGGCTGCAAATCATGGGATACATCAACTTGACATTGCCCTCGACGCTGGCCCGGAGAATGGCCCGGAGCTGGAGCCGGAAAATCTCGCGTTGCTGCAGACAAAAGCGGATCGCCCGCCAGCCGAGAAACGGGTTCATTTCCTGCGGCACTTGCAAATGGGAGAGAAACTTGTCGCCGCCCAAATCGAGCGTTCGGATGATGACCGGATGCGGTCGCAGCGCGGTGGCCACTTGCCGGTAGGCCTGGTATTGCTCCTCCTCGCTGGGCAAAGTTTCGCGATTGATGAACAGATACTCGGTCCGAAAGAGTCCGACCCCTTCGGCGCCGCTGGCGATGACCGCCTCGGTGTCGGTCGGTTGCTCGACGTTGGCGGAGAGAACCACGGGCGTGCCATCGAGGGTGACGGCCGCCTTGTCGATCGTGTCGCGCAGCTTCTCTTCGAGGGTGAACCGTTTGCGCTCGAGTTGGCCGTACTCGAAAAGCGTCTGGTCGGTGGGATTGACCACGATCTGGCCGTTGAAGCCGTCCAGCAACGCGTAGGAACCGGAAGCCAGCTGCTGGCTGGCCGAATGCAGCCCCACCACCGCCGGAATGCGCAACGAACGGGCCATGATGGCCGTGTGCGAAGTGCGGCTGCCAATGTCCGTGGCAAAGCCTTTCACCATCGCCTTGTCGATCTGCGCCGTCTGGGAAGGCGTCAGGTCGTAACTGATGATAATGCAGGGCTCCTTCAGTTTGCCCAGGTCGAAGTTGGTCGTGCGCCCAACCAGATTGTCGAGCATGCGCGAAGTGACATCGCGCATATCGGTGGCCCGTTCCCGCAGGTAGTCATCGTCAATGCCGCTGAGGGTGCGGACATATTTCTCGGCCACTTGTTGAAAGGCGTAGGCGGCGGTGACTTTCTCCTGGCAAATCAGCCGGGTCACTTCCTCGACCAAAGTGGGATCCTCCAGCACCAGCAAGTGCGCGTCAAAGATGCTGGCGTCCTCCGCTCCCAGGCCCTTGGTCACCTGGCGTTGCACTTCGAGAATCTGTTGCCGGGTCTCGACCAGCCCTTGTTCGAGGCGTTTGAGTTCTTCGGGCACCTCCGCCTCGGAGACCCGCTGCCGGATGACCGCTTCCGTGTGCGGCTTGCCCACGACCAGAAGTTTTCCCCGACAAACCCCGGGCGAAACCGGGATGCCACGGAAAATCGTTTCTCCCGCTCGCGCTGCATCTGGCATGGCCGAATATTAGAACGGGGCGGCAAGGTTGGGAAGAATTAAAGCAATTGCCTGGCGCCGCCGGGTGTGGGAAAACCCGATCCGCGAGCACGCCCGCGCGCGGACCGGCCCGGATCGATTCGGCCAGGCGGCTGGCCCGGCGAAACCGGACCAGACGGGCTGCGTAGTGGATGATTGTGCGTTCTCTGATGCGTTTTCTCGCCGGGCCGGCGCGCTCCTCCGACCTCCGCCCGCCACGCCGGCCGCTCCGTCCGGTCGGGCGACTCCTCCGGATGAGTTTCGTTCTTCTGCTGCGGCCACTCTCCGCGGTGGCGGCGGGCGACGTGGTCATCAGCCAGATTTACGGAGGCGGTGGCAACAGTGGGGCGGCTTACCGCAACGACTTTGTTGAGCTGTTCAATCGGGGCACCAACACCATCAGCTTGTCCGGGTGGAGCGTGCAGTATAGCGCGGGCAGCGGTGCATCGTGGCAGAGCGTCCCGCTCTTCGGTCCATTGGCCGCCGGCCAGTATTTTCTGGCGCAACTGGCTTCGGGCGGCGCAAACGGCCCGGCGCTGCCGGAGCCGGACGCGCTGGGGAACCTGAACCTGGGTGCCAGTGCCGGCAAGGTGGCGCTGGTCAGCTCGACGACTCTTCTCGCCGGGGAGTGTGCCCTGGGCGGGAGCGTGGTGGATTTCGTCGGCTATGGCGGCGGCGCCAGTTGTTTCGAAGGCGCCGGGCCCGCGGCCGCGCCGGCCAATGCCACGGCGGCGTGGCGCGCGAGCAATGGGTGCGTTGATTCGGACAACAATCTGTCCGATTTTTTTGTGGCGGCGCCTGCCCCGCGCCACCGCGGCTCGCCGTTGAGCGCCTGTCCGAGTGTGCTGCTGCCCTACGCGCTCCATGCCATCCAGGGCCCTGGCACGGTGTCGCCACTGGTTGGACAATTGGTCACAACCACAACCAACGTCATCACCGCGATGCGCGACGATGGCTTCTTCATTCAGGCCGACGACCTCGCGGTGGACAGCGACCCGAATACTTCGGAAGCTGTCTTTGTCTCCGTTCCGTCCGGGTTGCCGCCCGCCGTGGCGATCGGCCACGCGGTCGTCGTCACCGGGATCGTCGGGGAATTTCGGCCGGCCAATGATGCGAGCCGTCCGCCCCGGACGCAATTGATGAACGCGACGGTTACGCTCATGGCCAGCAATCAGCCGCTACCGACCCCCGTGGCTCTGACCCCGGCCGATCTCTCTCCCGCCGGGGCCATCGAGCAATTGGAACGTTTCGAAGCCATGCGCGTGCGGGTGGACTCCCTGCGAGTCGTCGGGCCGACGGAAGGTTTCATCATCGAGACCAACGCGGTGGGTGTTTCGGATGGTGTCTTTTACGGCGTGCTCAGCGGGACACCCCGTCCGTTTCGCGAGCCGGGAATTCCCTTGCTCGAAGCCCTCCCGCCGGGAGCGCCGGCGCAGGTGGCGCGGTTCGACTTGAACCCGGAGCGATTGCGGGTGGACAGCAACGCCCAGCCCGGCGCCCGGCGGCTCGAAGTCACCGCCGGCGCAATGGTCAGCAATCTTGTCGGTGTGCTCGATTTCGAGCAAGGCATCCATACGCTATTGCCGGACGCGTCTGCTCCGCCACTGGTGTCGGGCAACGTCGCCAGCGTTCGGTTGCCGGCAGCAGGGAGCAACGAGTTTACCGTCGGCTCGTTTAACCTGGAGCGTTTCTTCGACACGGCCGACGACGCAGCCGTGGAGGATGTCGTGCTCACCCCCACTGCGTTCAACGGACGGCTGAACAAGGCCTGCCTCGCCATCCGCCAGGTGCTGGGATTGCCCGACATCCTGGGAGTCGAGGAAATGGAGAACCTGGCCACGTTGCAAGCCCTGGCCGCGAAAGTGAACGGCGACGCGATCGCGGACGACCTGCCGGATCCCGCTTACCAGGCATGGTTGGAGGAGGGCAACGACATCGGCGGGATCGATGTGGGTTTCCTGGTCAAGTCCGCCCGTGTCACCGCGCGGGCGGTCACCCAGTTTGGCCGGACCAACCAGTTCATCAATCCACTGACGGGCCAGCCGGAGACACTCAACGATCGGCCGCCGCTGGTGCTGCAGGCGCTCGTGTCGCGACCGGCTTCCCCCAATCCGTTGCCCGTTACGCTCATTTTGAATCACCTTCGGTCGATGAGTGGCATCGACGATCCGGTGGATGGCCCGCGCGTCCGGGCCAAGCGCCGGGCGCAGGCGGAGTATTTGGCGAATCTGATCCAGGAAAGACAGCTCGCGGGACCGGGAGAGAACCTGGTGGTCCTGGGCGACTTCAACGCATTTGAATTCAATGACGGCTACGTCGACGTGCTGGGCACGATCCAAGGGACGCCCGCGCCTTCCAACGAGGTGACACTGGCCAGCGCGGATCGGGTCAACCCCGACCTGGTCAATCTCACCGACGAACTGGCGGCCGAAGAGAGGTATTCCTTCAGTTTCGAGGGCAACGCCCAGGCGCTGGATCACATCCTGGTGAACGCCGCGATGCGCCGGCGGGTCAACCGCTACGTCTATGGGCGCAACAATGCCGATTTCCCGGAAAGTTACCGCAATAACACGAATCGATCGGAACGCGTCTCGGATCACGACATGCCCCTGGCCTATTTCGCGCTGGCGGCTCCGCCGGCCTGGCTTTCGATCATGCGCCGCGCCGATGGGACGGTGGCGTTGCAGCTCCAGGGCGATCCCGGACAAACCAATGGCGTGGAAGCTTCGGCCGATTTACGGGAGTGGGTGGAAATCGGAGTGACGCTGGCCAACGAAAGCGGCCTGGCCTCCTATCTCGACACCGCCCCGCCGCCGGGACGGCCGCGGTTCTACCGCGTCCGGACTCAGTTGGACCCGCTGCGACCTTCGCCGTGATACTCGATCCGGACGATCTGAGTGTCGCGGTTTCCGCTCCAGGCGGTGCCATTTTCCAGGACATACAGGCAGCCGTCCGGCCCCAGTTCCATGTCCATCGGACGCTTGAAAGTCATGTTCGGGCAGAAATGTTCCATCCGTAGCGAACCGTCGGCGTTCCGGGCGATCTGGTCGGCGGCGTCGAGATGAACCGCGATGATCCAGTTCCGTGACCATTCGTAAATGAACAGCGTGTGATCCAGCTCGACGGGCAGCCGGTGGGGCGACGGGAAGTGCGGGTCGAAGTAATAAACCGGCCCCGCCATCGCCGTCCGTCCGCCGCCGCCGTTGACCGCGGGAAACCTGGTGGAAAGGCCGTAGGGATACCAGATGAAGGCCGGTTGGGCCGGCGGCAGTTCGCGCGGGCCGGTGTTATGGACAGACAAGTTGACCGGTTTGGCGGGATCGAACGGTGCGCCGGACTGTTTGGTGGCAAAATCGTATTGGCGGTAAGGCTTGTTGTCGCCGGCGAAGTAGGGCCAGCCAAAATTGCCCGCCTGGCGCGCCTGGTTGATCTCATCGAAGCCGGCCGGACCGCGATTTGGATTGGGGCCGCCCGCGTCCGGACCGACTTCGCCCCAGTAGAGGTAGCCGGTTCGGCCATCGAGCGAGATGCGGAATGGATTCCGGTTGCCCATGGTATAGATCTCCGGACGCGTCTTGGGGGTGCCGGGCGGAAAGAGGTTGCCGGGTGGAATGGTCACGGTGCCATTGGGTTCCGGGTGGACCCGCAGAATTTTTCCGCGCAGGTCGTTGGCGTTCGACGCGGACTTCTGTGAATTCCACGGGCCACGACTCGGACGCTCGTCGAGCGGAGAGTAGCCGTCCGATTCGCCGGGATGAGTATTGTCGCCGACCGAAGCATAAAGATTCCCAGGCGCGTCGAACGCCAGCGACCCGCCGGAGTGGCAGCATTGTTCGCGTTGTGTCGGGATGCGCACGAGCACCTTCTCCGACGCCAGATCCAGCGCGTCCCCCTCGACGGTGAAACGGGAGACGCGGTTCGTCCCGATCTTGTTCCCGAGGTCGTCCCGGTGAGTTTGCGGCTCGGAGTAGAAGAGATAGATCCAGCCGTTCTTCTCAAACTTTGGATCGAGCGTCACCCCGAGCAGGCCATCTTCCAGTTCGTGGAAGACAGGAAGTTTTCCGAGCGTGACCGAGGACTTCCGATAGGGTTTCCAGACCTTGATGGTGCCGGCACGTTCGACATAAAAGACCCGACCGTCCGGCGCGATCGCCAATTCCATCACATCGGCCAGCACGTCGTCGATTTTGCCGTCCCCGTCGAGGTCGCGGTCGGATTCGAGAACGACCTTGTGGAAGGGAGGGTCGGACTGCGGCCCGGAAGGCAAAGCCGCGGGGGATTCAGTCGCGCTAAGGAGCGCGGAGCTGCCGAAGTTGAAGGCCAGCAGTGGAACCCACCGGGCCCAGCGGAGTGGATACATGGCGCAGAGTTAAATCAGGATTGGCAACGAAGGCACGATAATTTGGGGGACAGAGCAGAGCGCGGCCGGTCCCCGGCCGCAGCGCGTGACCAGAACCGGCAGCGTGGAACGATCGGGAGTCTCGGCTGTGAGCGATGCGCTGCGGGCCGCGTGGAATCGTTCACGGAAAGCCTCCATGGTTTATTGACCGCGCCTTGGGACGACGAGCCGTTTAGACTGGTAACTGGTAACTGGTAACTAGTAACTGGAAACTGAAAATGGAATGGCGCTCGGGATGGGCTTCTGCAAATCGCCAGTTACCAGTGACAAGTTACCAGTGACAAGTCGGTTCATAGGCAGACAAACACCTCACAGATCCCGCGCCGCGGCTTCATCGATCATCCAGAGCAAACGGCCGGAAACAGGGCGGACCGATTGCGCGGGATAGGTTTGTCCCGCGGGATCGCCCCGCAAAACGTGGCGCAGGATCCGGGCCTTTTCGACGCCGACCGCCACGAACAGGACCTCCGCCGCGGCATTCAGGAGCGGGAAAGTGAATGTAATCCGATAGCTGCTCAATTGTTCCACCCAGTTGGCGCAGACCAGGGCCGTCCGTTCCGTCAGGCCCGCGCTGCCCGGGAACAGCGAGGCGGTGTGCCCATCCGGCCCCAGGCCCAGCAGGACCAGATCCAAGCGCGGAACTTCGCCCGGCCGCGCGCCGAAGACCGAGTGGATCTCCGCCTCGTATTCCGCCGCGGCGCGCGGGGCATCCAGCTCCGCGCGCACTCGATGGACATTGGCCGGCGGGATGGGGACCTCTCGGAGCAGGGCTTCCCACGCCATCCGAAAATTGCTCTCGGGATGCTCCGGTGGGACCTGGCGTTCGTCGCCGAAGAAGGCGTGGATTTTGTCCCAGGGCAACCGCTGCGTGCCGCTTCTCTCGTCGTCGGCCAACCGGGAGTAGACCACCTTCGGGGTCGAGCCCCCGGACAGGGCCACGGTGAAACGGTCCCGGGCGTCGATGGCCGCGCGCGCGGCGCGTTGAAATTCTTCCGCCACACTGCGGCTGAGGGCCGCGGCGTCAGGGAAGACTCTGACCTCCGCCTGGGCGAGGGAGATGGTGCGCGTGGTCGCGGTCTTACTCAGGGGAGGCCTCCTGTTCCGGGTCAGAGGTCGTATTCGCCCAATCGCGTCTCACGCCGCGGTGCCTTGGCATTGGGCCGCGCGGCCAGGGCCGTTTCGCCGCGGGTGGGAAAGAGGCCGTAGCGGGTTAATTTCTCACGCATGGTGGGACGGGACACGCCGAGCCAGCGAGCGGCCCGTGTCTGATCGCCGCCGGCCAGGCGGATGGCTTGTCCGTAGAGCTCGCGTTCCACCGCTTCGGTGAGGATTTCGGAGACGTTGCCCGTGCTGCCGAGTTGGGCCTGGGCCAGGAGTTCCGCCACGTAGTCGGCCAGCTTTTGATCGCCGGCGGGACGGGGCGAGATGGGCTTGGTCAACGCGGCGCGCAAGTGGTCGAGGCCGATCGGATAGCCGCGCGAGGCGATGAGGGTTTTGCGGACGATATTTTCCAGTTCGCGGACGTTGCCGGGCCAGGATTGTTGCTGGAGGAATTCAACGGCGTCGGTCGCGATCGACGGGCGCTCGAGGTTGAACTCGGCGCTGTAGCGGGTCAGGAAGTAATTGACCAGGTCGGGAATGTCCTCGCGCCGTTGCGAGAGTGGCGGCAGGTAGATCACCGCCACGTTGAGACGATGAAACAGGTCGAGGCGAAATTCCTTGGCCTCGATCGCTTCCTCCAGGTTGCGATGGGTGGCGGCGAGGATGCGGACGTCGACGGCGATCGGCTCCTTTCCGCCGACGCGGCTGATCGTCTTCTCCTGGAGCACGCGCAGGAGCTTGACCTGCGTGCTGGGGCTCATGTCGCCGATCTCGTCCAGGAAGATTGTCCCCTCATTGGCCTGCTCGAACCGGCCGATGTGCCGACCTTTCGCGCCGGTGAACGCGCCGGCTTCGTGGCCAAACAACTCACTTTCGAGCAGGTTCTCCGGAATGGCCGCGCAGTTGACGGTGACGAAGGGTCGGGGGGCGCGGTCGCTGTGCTGATGGATGGCCCGGGCCACCAGTTCCTTGCCGGTGCCGGTTTCGCCCTGGATCAGCACGGTGACCGGCATGGCGGCCACGCGGCCAATCTCCTTGTAAACGGTCTGCATGACTTTGCTCTTGCCGATGATGGCTTCGCGGGAGGAGGTCGCTTCCCCCATGTCCAGCGGCTTGGAGATGATCCGGGTACTTTCCAGGGCGCGTTTGAGAATGCGGAGAAACTCGCACGGGTCGATCGGCTTGAGCACATAATCGTAGGCGCCGAGCTTGATCGCCCGGATGGCGGCTTCCGTGGTGTGGAAGGCCGTGATCAGGATGACCGGCAAGTGCGGCTTGGCGCTCTGCAACTGCTCGATGATTTCCAAGCCGCTCAGTCCGGGCATTTGCAGGTCGGTCACGACGACGTCGCAACAGCCGGCCTGGGCGCTGGCCAGGCCAACCACGGCGTGCGTCGCCACGTCGACGGTGAAACCTTCATCGGCGAGCAGGTCGTGCAGCGCGGAGGCCACCGATTGATCGTCTTCAATTAAGAGAATTCTGGCCATGAGTCTCTCAGTAGGCGGTCCCCGGCAGGATGATACGAAAGACACTGCCGTGGCCCAGTCGGGTCTCAAAATCCAGCCTGCCCTGGTGCTGGTCGATGATCTTTGCCGCGATGGGCAGGCCCAAACCGGTACCATTTTCCTTCGTGCTGAAGAAAGGGTCAAACAGTCTTTCCTGAACCTCCGGGGCGATGCCGGTTCCGGTATCCTCGACTTCCAAGACGATCGACCCACCGATCTGGCCGTTCCGGCGACCTTCCGCCGGCCGGGCGCGCAGGGTGATGGTGCCCTCGCGGCCGATGCTGTCGGCGGCATTTTGGATCAGGTTGATGAGGACTTGTTTGAGCTGCAATGGATCGGCCTGGAACGGCGTGCTGGCCATCGAGTCCAGCTTCAATTGAATGCCCTGGGGTTGCAATTGCGGCTCAAAAAACTCCTGCACTTCCCTGAGCGTCGGCTCCGCGGTCAGGGTGACGAACTTCGGTTCGCTGGGGCGGGCCAGTTTGAGGAAGTTCTTCAGAATTTGCTCCAACCGATCGATTTCGTCGCGAATCAGCGCGGCGTCGTTGTGCTCGCCGGTTCCTTTGCTCATGCTTTTCTGCAGGGTGAAAAGCCGGACGTTAATCGCCGTGAGAGGATTGCGGATCTCGTGGGCCAATCCGGTGGCCAGGCGGGCAAAGTGGTCGAGCTTTTTCTGATGTTCGATGGCGGTGTTGTCCTCGATGAGTTTTTCGCGCAACGGCGCCACGACGATGCGCTCGTAGAGCGCCACCATGAGCAGCACGCACTGCACGATGAGCGTGGGCACCAGCAGATAACATAAAGGTTGCAGCGCCGTCTGCACCTGGGCGACGAAGGCGGCGACTCCTTCCGTTTCGGCCCGGGAACGGGCTCGGCGGGCCAGCTCGGCGGGCTGTTGCACGACGAAGGCTTCGAGGCGGGCCGCCTGCTCCCGCGCCTGGCGGGCCAGGCGCAACAGCTCCTGTTCGGGCTCGGCCGCTTTGGCCAGTTTTTTTTGCACCAGGTCCGGAGTGAGCGGCTGGCCTTCGCTCAGCCGGACGGCGGCCAGGTAATTCGAATAGGACTCCTCAGCCCGGTTCAGGAGTTGGTCGAGATTCAAGACGATGGCGTTGGCACCGGCCGCTCCCGCGGGCGCGCGCGTCCGCAGCCATTCCCGCAGCATTTGAAGTTTGCGCCGGTCGACGTTCTCCTGCTGTTGGCGCAGCCAGGCTTCCAGCCCCTGGCTTTTGCGCAGGTAACGTCCGACTTCGGTGCGGTCCTTGTCCCGCACAAAACTTTGCAGCGCGTCGCCTAATTCCGCCAGGCCAGACTCCAATTGATCGGCCAGGCCCGCATAGCGATCCTTGATTTCCATCAGCGTGTGCAATTTGAGGATCTCCGGGATCTCGAGCGTCTCCTGCGTCAAAGCCGGCGGCCGTTTGAGTTGACGCGAGGCGTGGTCGGCCCGGAAGGCGGCCCAAGCCAGCGCGAGCACGACCAGGAACAAGGCCATCTCGAACAGGGGCCAGCGGGTGTTGAGTCGAGGAAGAAGCCCGCCCGGGTGCGCGCGGGGGCGAAGGCTGGTCGGCGCCGCGCTGGAGGGCTGCGGCATTAACGAGTTGGATGAATCGTTTGACAAATCGATGCGTTCACCAGGCCGTTGGCGCCCCGGCTCCGTCCGACGATTTCTACAGGCCGTTCCGGTCGGCCTCCTCGTTGCCACGTGGCCGGGAACGCTGGTACTTACACCCGAACCGGGGGACGAACCAGATCAAATCTTCGCCGCTTCGCCGGGGACGAGATGGCATTTGCATTCCGGCGCGGGGTGTCTAAAACTCTCCCGCACCCAATGACCCATGACTGTATTGAGCGTGATCGGAACACGGCCCGAGGCGGTGAAAATGGCTCCGGTCATCGCCGAGTTGGCCAAGCACGCCGGTAGCGTGCGCAGCCTGACCTGCGTGACCGGGCAGCATCGTCAGATGCTCGACCCGGTGTTGAGTCTGTTCGGCATTAATCCGGATTACGACTTGGCCCTGATGCGACCAGGCCAGTCGCTCGCTCGCCTGACGGCCAGCCTGTTCGAGGGCCTGGACGGCGTCCTCCGTGACGCCAAACCCGATTGGGTGCTGGCCCAAGGGGACACCGCCACGGCCCTGGTGGCCGGCCTCGTGGCCTATTATCACCAGTGCCGCTTCGGACATGTGGAGGCTGGATTGCGCACCGGCGACAAGTTCCGCCCGTTCCCGGAAGAAATGAACCGCAAGCTCGCCGACACGGTGGCCGACGCCTTATTCGTCCCAACGCCGCGGGCCCGGGATTGGCTCTTGCGGGAGGGCTGCGATGCCGGGCGGATTCATCTGACGGGCAACACGGTGATTGACGCGCTCCTCGAGATCGCCGCCCGGCCTTTCGAGTGGGAAAAGAGCCGCTTGGCCTCGCTCGCAAATGGGGCCCGGCTCGTCTTGATCACGGCGCATCGGCGGGAAAGCTTCGGCCGGCCGCTTTGGGAAATGTGCGAGGCCATCCGGGAACTGGCGGCGGGTTATCGTCAGGCCGGAGTCCAGTTCGTTTACCCGGTGCACCTCAATCCCAGAGTCAAACAACCGGTGCACGAGAGACTGATGGGCCTGGAGAACGTCACGCTTGTTGAACCACTGGACTACGTTTCCATGGTCCACCTGATGAAGCGGGCCAGCGTCATCCTGACCGATTCGGGGGGCATCCAGGAGGAGGCGCCCAGCTTCGGCGTGCCGGTGCTGATCCTGCGCGACACCACGGAACGTCCGGAGGGCGTCGAAGCTGGCGTGGCGCGATTGGTTGGGACTCGTCGTCAGCGCATCGTGGCGACGGCCGGGCCGCCGCCCGGATCGTTTCCGTCCTGCTCCAGAGCGGCGCGCGCCATTCGGGCTAGGCCGAAGTCCCCGCCTTTGCCGATCGGTCAGTCCGCCAGGATTCCCCCCTTACACATCTGTAATTCCCTGGAAAGACTCCAGTCATTGCCCGGTGCCACGTTGTGACCCTGATTCGCAGCGATGCTTTTAAACAACACGGCAAAACTGGAACCGGAGAATTGAATTATGGAAAAAATATTTGAGAACATGATCAAACGCCTGCCCTACCTGCTGATGGGCGGTGCCGCCCTGGTGGCGGGCGCCACCGCGTCCGTTGCGCCCAAAAGCGATCACGATCCCCAGGACGGATCCAGAGCTCCCGCGATCAAACTGGCGGTGGATGAACGACCCGTGGCGCGGGAGTTCAAGCCCGGCACGAGCTTCGCCCCCGTGGTGAAGCGAGTCGCTCCCAGCGTGGTCAAGGTCACTACCTCCACTAAAGGAAAGCAGGCGTCACTGCCGGACGTTCCAGGCTTCGACAATCCCTTTTTCCGTCGATTCTTCGGGGATGACTTCGACCTGCGTGGGCCAAGACGCAACTTCAACATCCCCCGCCAGCATGGGGTGGGCTCCGGGGTCATTGTCACCAAGGACGGTTACATCCTGACCAATAATCACGTGGTGGAGGAGGCGGATGAAGTAAAAGTGGTCTTGCAGGACGGGCGCGAATTCAGTGGAAAAGTCGTCGGCAAAGATCCCAAAACCGACATCGCCGTGTTGAAAATCGACGCCAAGAACCTGCCGTTCATCGAAATGGCCGACAGCGACAAGATTGAAGTGGGGGATATCGTCCTGGCCATCGGCAATCCGTTCGGCATCGGCCAGACGGTCACGATGGGCATGGTCAGCGCCACCGGCCGCGCCACCCTTGGCCTGGACTACGAGGACTTCATCCAGACGGATGCGGCGATTAATCCCGGCAATTCCGGCGGGGCGCTGGTCGATGCCGAAGGCCGGCTGATCGGCATCAACACCGCGATCCTCAGCCGCAGCGGGGGCAATCAGGGCATCGGCTTCGCCATCCCCACCAACCTGGCCCGCGACGTGATGGAGAACCTGGTCAAATACGGCAAGGTCACCCGCGGCTATTTGGGCGTCATGATCCAGGACGTCACGCCGGCCCTGGCCAAGGAGTTTGACCTGAAGGAACGGAAGGGCGCCCTGGTCGGCGACGTGCTGCCCAAGAGCCCGGCCGAGAAGGCAGGCCTCAAGAGCGGCGATGTGATCCTGGAATTCAACGCCAAACCCGTGCGCGACAGCCGCCAACTCAAACTCCAGGTGGCCCGCGTCAAACCCGGCGAACATGTGCCCGTCAAGCTGCTCCGGAACGGTTCGCCCAAGACGCTGGAAATCGCTGTCAGCGAACTTCCCGCGACGGAGAAGGTCGCCCAGGCCGACCGCAACCAGTCCAACGACACGGAAGCCCTCAAGGGCGTGGCGGTGGGCGACATCGACGCCAACGCGCGTCGACAACTCAATATCCCGAGCCATCTCCAGGGCGCCCTGGTCACGGATGTGGACGAAAACTCCGTCGCCCGGGAAGCGGGCCTGAAGCCGGGCGATGTGATCCTGGAGATCAACCGGCAGCCGGTCAAAAATGCCGAGGATGCCGTGCGACTGACATCGAACCCGAAAGACAAGACGACGCTCCTGCATGTTTGGAGCAACGGCAGCAGACGCTACCTGGTTGTGGACGAGTCGAACCAAGGCTGATTCTCCCCTGCAGTCCCCCTCAATCCCTCCACCCCCTCCCGCACGTGGTTCGCTGCACGGCGGGAGGGGGCTTCTTTCTGGTCAGGCTCCGAGCCGGCGCCAGACGATGAAAAATGGCTGGAGCAACGATGGGGCGGGGCCGACCCGGGACCACTGCCGTTGAATTAAGCCGGGCTTTCCCTCGGTGGCCTTAATTCAACGGCAGTCGTCCCGGGTCCTTTCCAGGTCACTGGCTCATGGACATTGGTCCACTGCTGTTTCATGATGAATGCCGACATGCGAATCCTGGTCGTCGAGGATGACAAGAAGATCGCCTCCTTCGTGGTCAACGGCCTGAAACAGAGCGGCTACGCGGTGGACCACTGCCTGGATGGCGAGGACGCCCTCGTCATGGCTGAAACCACCACCTACGATGCCGCGGTGGTGGATCTCATGCTGCCCAAACTCGATGGCTTGAGCCTGGTCCAGCGACTTCGCACCAAGGGCATGCGGGTGCCCATCCTCATTCTCAGCGCCAAGGTTTCGGTGGACGACCGGGTCCGGGGCTTGCAAGCCGGAGGCGACGATTACCTGACAAAACCCTTCGCCTTCTCGGAATTACTCGCGCGGATCCAGGCGCTGATTCGCCGCGCCTCGCAAGCCGCCGAACCCACCAAGCTGACCGTCGGCACGCTCACCCTCGATTTACTGACGCGCCAGGTCACCCGCGGGACGGAAACCATCGAATTGCAACCGCGTGAATTCGCGTTGCTCGAGTATCTCATGCGCAATGCCGGGCGCACTGTGACCAAAACGATGATCCTCGAGCACGTCTGGGACTACAGCTTCGATCCGCAAACCAACGTGGTGGACGTGCTCGTGCACCGCTTGCGCGCCAAGGTGGATCCGGAGAAGACGCGGCTGCACACCATTCGCGGAGTAGGTTATGTCCTTCGACCTGCTTAGGCGGCTGCGCCGCAATTTCAGCGTCCGGCTGAACTTCTGGTATGCCCTGATCTTCACCGCGAGCAGCATGGTGCTGTGCGCCCTCGTCTATTATTTGTTGGCCGCGGCCATCGAGGGCAAAGACCGCGAAGTCCTCGAGGCGCGGTTGAAGGAATATTCCGCCGTTTACCAGGCTGGCGGCGTCGGCGCGTTGCGCCATTGGGTGTATCGCGAGGGCATCCCGGCGACGGAGCGCTCCCTCTTCGTGCGCCTCGTCAACGTGTGGAACAACGTCACCCTGGCCAAGGTGCCGGATGATTGGATCACTTTCAAAGACGCCGAGCAAGGCCTGGAAGGATATCGCCGGCAAGTTGGAGTCGTCCGCGTTCCCAAGGATGAGGAACGGGATTTCGCCATCGCCTCGACCGTCCTGCGGGACGGTTCGCTGCTGCAAGTCGGGCGCAGCACGAACAGCCGCCAGACCATGCTCAAGCCCTTTCGCCGGACCATCCTGACCGCGGGCAGCGCCGTCGTGCTGGTCGGCTTTATCGCCGGCGCTTTCTTTGCCCATCGCGCCATGCGGCCCGTCCGCCAGATTGTCGCCACCGCCCGCTCGATCATCCAGACCGGCCGGCTCGACGCCCGCGTGCCGACGCGGGAATCGGCCGACGAACTGGACGAGATGGTTCAGCTCTTCAACACGATGCTCGACAAGAACCAGTCGCTCATCCGCGCCATGCGCGAGTCTCTCGACAACGTGGCCCATGATTTGCGCACGCCCCTGACGCGCTTGCGGGGCACCGCCGAAATCGCCCTGCAAAACAATGCCGACCCGGCCGTCGTGCGCGAAGCGCTGGCCGATTGCGTGGAGGAATCCGAACGCGTCCTGAGCATGCTCAGCACCCTGATGGACATCACCGAAGCCGAAGCCGGCATGATGAAATTGCAACGCGAAAACATCGATCTTTGCCAGTTGCTCCGCGACGTCATCGAGCTCTACGAATACGTCGCGGAGGAACGCAAGGTCGGAGTGCGCGGTGATTTCCTCGAACCCTGTGAGGTCTGCGTCGACTCGAACCGGCTCCGGCAGGTCTTTGCCAACCTGTTGGACAACGCCCTCAAGTACACGCCGGAGGGCGGGCGGGTAACCATTACCACGCGCAACGAGCCAACCCAGGTCGTGGTCCAGTTCCGCGATACCGGCATCGGCATCCCCGTCGAGGAACAGGACAAAATTTGGGTCCGGCTCTACCGGGGCGACAAAAGCCGATCGCAGCGTGGCCTGGGCTTGGGCCTGAGCCTCGTCAAGGCGGTCGTCGAAGCGCATCAAGGCAAAGTCACGGTCAACAGCGAGGTCGGCGCCGGCTCGGAATTTTGCGTGACATTGCCCAAGGACATCCCGGGAGTGAATGAGTTTCAGGAAAGGCCCGTGGCGGTCGGCGCCTGAGCGCCGTCGAGGCTTGGGTGATTTGCGATTCGCGATTTGCGATTTGCGATTCCCGGGCGTGGGCGCGTCTTTTGCGCGGTGCTACAGCTCAAGGGCGCAAGCTTTGAGCCACGGATTGCGAGTTGGCGCGATGGATGAGCGGCCCCGGCAGGGGCGGCAGGTACAAGGCATCCAATTCTTTCGCCGCTCCGCGGCTCTTACCGGAGTGACATTCCCTGGCCCAGCAGTTATAACCGCGCGGAAAAGCGACTGCACCGAATCTATGGCCACGCACCCACTCGCTGGCAACCCCGCTCCAACGGAGTTACTGATTGACGTCCCTCGACTCGAACGCAACTACTACGAGCGACAGCCTGACCCGGATGACCCCGATCAAGGGGTCAGCTTCGGCACGAGCGGACATCGCGGCACCCCGGGCGACGGCACCTTCACCGAGGGCCACCTTCTGGCCATTACTCAGGCCATTTGTGACTACCGGCGGCGCGCGCAAATCAACGGCCCGCTCTTTCTGGGCAAGGATACCCACGCCGCCTCAGCCCCGGCCCAACGCACCGCGCTCGAAGTGCTGGCGGCCAATGAAGTCGAGACTTTCATCCAGCGCGACGACGGCGTCACGCCCACGCCGGTCGTTTCTCGAGCCATTCTCGTGCATAACCGCCGCCGGGCGGCCGGCCTGGCCGACGGCATCATCGTCACCCCGTCTCACAACCCGCCCGCCGACGGGGGCATCAAGTACAACGCTCCGAATGGCGGACCCGCCGACACGGACGCGACCGCCTGGATTCAGGAGCGCGCCAACGCCCTGATCCGCGCGGGCAACAAGGAAGTCAAACGCACGCCTTGGAGCGCCGCTCGCCCAGCCGCCACGATCCACGCGCTGGATTTCGTCCCGGAATATGTCGACGATCTCGCCGCCGTGCTCGACCTGGAAGCCGTCCGGGCCGCCGGCGTCAGGATTGGCGTCGATCCGCTCGGCGGCGCCGGTCTCGGCTATTGGGAACCGATCCAAAAACGGTTCGGCCTGGACCTCACCGTCGTCAATCCCCGACTCGACCCGACGTTCGCGTTTATGACGGTCGACCACGACGGGAAGATTCGGATGGATTGCTCCAGCCCGTTCGCCATGGGCGGCCTGGTCAAACTCAAGGATCGGTTTGACATCGCGTTTGGCAATGACCCGGATGCCGACCGGCACGGCATCGTCGCCCGGTCGGGATTGATGAACCCCAATCATTACCTGGCCGCGGCTATTGGTTATGTCTTGTCCCATCGTCCCCAATGGGCTCCCACCTCGGCGGTCGGCAAGACGGTGGTGACCAGCAGCTTGATCGATCGCGTGGTGCGGGACCTCCACCGTAGGCTCCTGGAAGTGCCCGTGGGCTTCAAATGGTTTACGCCCGGCTTGTTCGATGGCTCGTGTTGCTTTGGCGGCGAAGAAAGCGCCGGCGCGAGCTTGCTGCGCAAGGATGGCACAGCGTGGTGCACCGACAAGGACGGACTGGTCCTCGGCTTGCTCGCGGCGGAGATCCTCGCCTGCACCGGCAAAGATCCGGCGCAACACTATCAGGAAATCACCGCGCGGTTCGGCACGCCCTTCTACACCCGCATCGACGCGCCGGCAACTCCGGAACAAAAGGACGCGCTCAAAAATCTTTCCCCCGCAGCCATCACTGCAAAGGAGCTGGCGGGCGAACCGATCCTGGCCAAACTCACCCGCGCGCCAGGCAACAAGGCTCCCATCGGCGGCTTGAAGGTGGTCACGGCAAATGGCTGGTTCGCCGCGCGCCCTTCGGGCACGGAAAACATCTACAAACTCTACGCGGAAAGCTGCAAGAGCCAGGAGCACCTCGAGGCCATCGTCGAGGAAGCCCAGGCCATCGTGAGCCGGTCCCTGCCCAACCCCAAAGGAGGCCAGCCGTGATGAAACGACTGATCGTCGGCCTCTCCGGCGCATCCGGTGTCATCTATGGCATCCGGTTGCTGGAAATCCTCCGCAAACATTCCGAGATCGAAACCCATCTCGTCCTGACCAAACCGGCGGAGCGCACCATCCATGAAGAAACCGATTACCGCGTGGACGACGTGAAAGCGTTGGCCACTCTTTCCCATTCACCGGCCGATATCGGCGCCAGCATTGCCAGCGGGTCCTTTCAGACCCTTGGCATGGTGGTCATCCCTTGTTCCATCCACACTCTTTCTGCCATCGCGTACTGTCAGGGGGACAACTTGCTCACGCGCGCCGCGGACGTCGTGCTGAAGGAGCGGAGAAGATTAGTCCTGGTGGTGCGCGAGACCCCGCTCCACCGCGGGCACCTCAAGAGCATGTTGGAGGCCGTCGAAGCCGGCGCCGTCATGCTGCCGCCCATCCCGGCGTTCTACGGGCGGCCCAAGACCCTCGACGAAATCATCCACCATACGCTCGGCCGCGTGCTCGATCACTTCGATATCCCGCACGATTTGGTGAAACGTTGGGGCGAGCCCCCAGGCCGGGCGTAGAAGTGGCGAGCAGGACGTTTACTTCCTTCGCGTCGATCTGCCCATTGTCACCACGATCGCCAAAGTGGGGAACGGGGTGACTTTGTCAAGGCCGGCAGTTCCGGGTCGAACCTACTGCATGCAATTCAAAGACACGTTGAACGCCTCCTGGTCGGCCGGATTGACTCTCGGTTGTGTCGTGGCCGCGGGCGCCATCGCCAGCAGGCAGGATCCTTCCTTCGACGGAGCCTCGCAGCGGTTTTATCGAATCGTGGAATAGCCCTGAACGGCGGGAACTGGGGAATTGTTACTGCCCGGGTCAGAGGTTGAACCGCTAATCTTCGCTAATCTTCGCTAATACCGGCTTGAACGTTTAGCGCTTGCTTCGGCAGGTGGGCAACAGCACCTGAATAACGACGGGAATTTATTGTCGCCTCAAGGAAATCTCGAGTACCGCGGATCGAAGGTCGGATCCAGCTGCGAGAGCGTTTTCATGAATTCTGTAGCGCCTCAATTGGCCACAAAAGAACACAAGGAACGCAAAGACATTTTTCTTTCGTGTTTCTTTGCGTTCTTTTGTGGCCACAGTTTTATTTAATCAGCACTAGAAACTCGACACTCGACAGGCGTCGCACACCTTTTACCGTGCCGCCATGCTCGAACGGATTTTTCGGCTGGCCGAGTCCGGGACCAGCGCGCGCACCGAAATCCTCGCCGGCCTGACCACCTTCCTGACCATGGCCTACATCATCTTCGTGCAACCGGCCGTGCTGTCGGGTCAGATGTTCGGCAAGACGACGGGCATGGACTTCGGCGCGGTCATGGTTGCGACCTGCCTTTCCGCGGCACTCGCCTCTGCCATTATGGGGCTCTACGCGCGTTACCCCATCGCCCAGGCTCCGGGCATGGGCGAGAATTTCTTCTTCGTCTTCTCGGCCATCCCGGCGGCCGCCGTCGCGGGTTTCGCCAATCCATGGGCGGTCGCGCTCGGCACCGTGTTCATATCCGGGGTGCTGTTCTTGTTCCTGTCCCTCGCTGGCGTGCGGGAGAAGGTGATGGACTCCATCAGCCCCAGCCTCAAGCACGCCATGGCCGGCGGCATCGGACTGTTCATCGCTTTCATTGGCCTCCAAAACACCGGGCTAATCGTCAAAGACCCCGGCACCGCGGTGAAGTTAAACCCGCACTTCGCCTCGCCGGACCTTATCGTATTCTTTGCCGGCCTGCTGGTCGCGACCGGGCTCCACGCCCGCCGCGTGCGTGGCTCGATCCTATGGGGCATCGCGGCGGCCACGTCGCTGGCGATGGCCCTGAAACTCGTCCTGCCGGCGCTCAGTCCCGGCGTGGCGGATGCGAAGATCATTTCAGAATCGATGTTGATGACCCGCTTCAAGCTCGCCTCCGGCCTGGTGGCCGCGCCGCCGTCGCTTGCGCCGACGTTCTGCAAGCTCGACCTGGCCGGAGCGCTCGCGCCCGCGATGTGGCCGTTCATCGTGGTGTTCCTCGTCATGGTGTTTTTTGACACGGTGGGCACGCTGGTCGGAGTGGCCAGCCAGGCGGGGTTCATGCAGGACAACAAGCTGCCCCGCGCCAAACAAGCATTTGTCTCCGACGCCACCGCCACCGTGGTGGGCGCGGTGCTCGGGACCAGCACGGTCACGAGCTACCTCGAAAGCACCACCGGCGTGGCCCAAGGTGGACGCACCGGCCTGACCGCCGTCACTGTGGCCGTGCTGTTCGTGGGCGCGTTGTTTTTCAACCCGCTCGTCGGCATGATCGGCAGCTACCCGCCCCTGACCGCGCCGGCGCTGGTGTTGGTCGGCGCGATGATGCTCCGCAGCGTGGCCCGGATCGATTGGACCGACCAGGGCGAGGCGGTGCCCGCGTTTCTCGTCCTGCTCGGCATCCCCCTGTCTTACTCGATCGCCGATGGCCTGGCGCTCGGCTTCATCAGTTACCCGCTCGTCAAACTGCTCGCCGGCCGCGCGCGCGAGGTGACGTGGCTCTCCTGGGCGCTCGCGGTTCTGCTGGTGCTCTACTTCGTGCTCGTGCGGGTGAGAATGGGTGGGTGATCGCGGAGCGGTTCAACGCCTGGCTCCAGGTGGTTCCAGCGCGTTGTTACCCAGAGTAAAACTACTCTCGGTATTCAAAAACAGTGCTCTCAACCACTACAGGATTCTTCCCCCATGGCAGGCGCATGGAAAGCCAAGACGGTAAAATGCGGTAGAGTCGATTCGTAATAGGGGTGGGATACTCGAAGTGCACTTTGCATGGAGTGTTCGTGCGCTCTACGACAATTTTGAAGGCAATTTCCTGGGAGGGACCGAGCGTGCAGTCCTCAAGCCGTGATGCTCCCAACCAAACCCTATCCCTTGGACAACAGGGTGCCTGCAAGTCTGTCCATCCTCTTCTGGTCTTGTAAAGGCAGGCGTGCGCCGGCATTTGGTTGTACTGAACGTAGGGAATGGTTGTGCGTGTGGCGTTGGTCAATCGGATGAGTCCGACGACATGCTCACCCTTCGGCCAAAGTAAGCGATTAGTCTGGAATCCGACGAACACCAGAGAGACCTGCTGCCGCGGGGTGAACATGACCGACATGAGCAAGATCCCGAAGATACTCATAACCGACCAATACAGGATTTTGCGCGAGGACAGGTACACGCTGCCTGAGTTTTAGGTTAAGCCGGACTTTTGCAACCTGATTGAGTACTGGCGCGCCACATATCGGCCATTGGTAAATGTCCTTCTCATGAGTGCCACTAGAGCGCCCCGCCTTAGCCCTGCCAATCGCAAATGCGGAGGCAAATCCCGGCGGGGGCGATGCTCCAGTTTTCCGCGGGCCAAACTTCAGGGCTGTAACTTCTGAGCCACGGAGTGGCGTCAGAAAGTAGCCCACGGCGCGAGCCGTGGGTCAGAGCGCAACAAACCTGGAGCCCCGGAGGGGCGAAAGAAGCCTGAGCAGCAACGCTCCTTTCGCCGCTCCGCGGCTCTGGTTCTGCGGGGCTCGTGCCCCACGGCTCGCGCCGTGGGGGTCGACATTGCAGGACACGAGCCGCGGGGCGGCGAAAGAACCGCTCATCCGACGCTGTTTCTGTCGCCCCTCCCGGGGCTGAGCGTCCATCGCGCCCTTTCCCACGGCTCACGCCGTGGGCTACTGTCTGAGCCACTCCGTGGCTGAAAGCTGGCGTCTTTGAGCTGCACGACCAAGCAAATCTTGAGCTGCGACCAGCCCGCATACGTCGGATACCAAACGGTCGCTTCAAGGCTATGTCCTGGAAACCCATCCCCGCGACTTTGACCGGCGCTCCACCCTCCGCGCCTTCACCGCCAAGCGCTCAGGCGCGCACCACCGTGGCTTCGATCAAGCCGTGCGGCTCGGTCGTGGGCGTGAAGAGGACGTTTTTGTTTTCACGGCCGAACGGCGCCAGGTTGACCAACAAGCAATGCAGGTTGGGCAGGCTGAGGGTGACCCGCGAGATCTCCGGCGCCGCCGCCAGCGCCCCTTCCGCCATCTGGTGCAGCGAGGCCTGCACCGAAGGACTGTAGTTCATCGCAAACACCTTCAGCATCGCGTCAAGGATCTGTTGATTCGCGCGGCGATGGTTTGCAGGAGTGCCCGCATAAAGCCAGGTCGCCTGCAGGTTCGTGGCGAAGATGCGGTCGCTCGTCTCGGGCAACGTCGTGAACTCGTCACGCGGAAACCCCTCGAACCCCGACCCAGTGGACTTGAGCACGAGCAAGTCGCGGATGCCCGATTCCACGTCAACCCGGTCGCGCGCGGCCGCGACGCGCGTGAACCAACTCGCCTTGCCGCCGCCGGAGAAGCTGTGCGCGTGCGGTTGGGCGTCCACCTGGAGGCGCTGCCACGCATGTTCCACCACCTCGATGGTGGATCGCTGCGCCTGCGGATAACGCGCCAGAAAATGCCGCCCGAGCGCGATGGCGAAGAGCTCGAGCTCCTCGCCCAATTGTTCCAACGCGAGCACCTGCACGATGTTCTTCATCGTGTCGGTTGGCACGACGAGCTGGTTGTCCGCGTGGGTGAACGACGCTGCGAAATCGCCCGCCAGCATCACCGCCACTTCGACGTCGGCAATCCCGTGCGTCGCGCCGTGGCGCAGGACCTTGAGCACGCGCACGCGCGCCTTGCCGTAGTGATGGTGAATGAGTTTGCCCGCGGCCATGCCGGGCGTTATAAGCCAAGCCCAGCGATGAACAAAGCGCGATTTACGCCGGCCCAAATCAACGCGTTCAGCCGCGAGGAATTTGTCCGCGTGCTCGGGCCGGTGTTCGAGTCATCGCCGTGGATTGCCAAGGCCGCCTGGGCGCATCGACCGTTCGCCGACCTTCACCAACTGCACCAGGCCCTTTGCCGGACCGTGACCGGCGCCGGAGAAGCGCGGCAAATCCAGCTCATCCAGGCCCATCCCGATCTCGCCGGCCGCGCCGCCATCCAGGGCGCGCTCACGGCGGAATCGGCGGGCGAACAGACCAGCGCCGGATTGAACCGATTGAGCGGTGAGGAAGTCGCCCTCTTCCAATCCCTCAACCAATCCTATCGCGAAAAGTTCGGGTTCCCTTTCGTCATCTGCGCGCGGCGCAACCAAAAGGATGCCATCCTGACCTCGTTCCGCGCGCGTCTCAACCATCCCCGCGATAGGGAAGTCAAGACCGCGCTCGCCGAGATCGCCCGGATCGCCCGGCTTCGCCTGGAGGATCTCGTGACGCCTTAGATCGCCATGCCCGCCCAACTCAGCACGCATGTCCTCGACACCGCGCACGGCTGTCCCGCCGGCGGGATGACGGTCGAACTCTGGTCACTCTCCGGGAAGCAACCGTTCCTAATCAAAAGCGTCCGGACCAATGCCAACGGACGCACCGACCAACCGCTCCTCGCCGGGGCCGAGATGCAGGCGGGCCGTTATGAGATCGTTTTCCTCGTGGGCGACTATTTCGCCGCCCGCGGGCCGGCCTCCGGGTCCGTCCCGTTTCTGGACCGGGTGCCGGTGCGCTTCGGAATTGGCGATCGATCGGCCAGCTATCATGTGCCGCTCCTGGTGTCGCCGTGGTCCTACACCACTTACCGAGGGAGTTGAACGATGGGCAACGACGCCGAATTGGCCGCGCAGGTCATGGAGCGGATCGAGGCGCTCGCCCGGATCAGCGATGAAACCGGGTTGCTCGTCCGCACCTTTGGGTCGCCGGCCCTGCGGCGCGCCAACGATCTCGTCGCCGCCTGGATGCGCGAATCGGGCATGACCACGCGCGAGGATGCGATCGGCAACCTGATCGGCCGCTTTCCAGGCGCTGACGCCGACGCCAAAACGCTCCTGCTCGGCTCGCACCTGGACACGGTGCGTGACGCGGGCAAGTTCGACGGTCCGCTCGGCGTGTTGACGGCGCTGGCCTGTGTTCAGCGCTTGCATGAGCAGCGCCAGGCGCTGCCGTTCGCCATTGAAGTCATCGGCTTCGCCGACGAAGAGGGCGTCCGCTTCAACTCTCCCTACCTTGGAAGCCGCGCCCTGGCGGGCACATTCGACCGGCAAAAGCTATGCTGGAAGGACTCGAAGGGAGTTGCCATGGCGGAGGTGATCCGCCAATTCGGGGGCAACCCGGATGCGCTCGACACCGCGAAACGCGATCCGGCGGACCTCCTGGGCTACGTGGAAGTTCACATCGAGCAAGGGCCCGCGCTCGAAGCAGCCGATCGATCCGTCGGCACCGTTACCGGCATCGCCGGCCAGATGCGGGCAAGATTCGCGTTTACCGGCCGTGCCGGCCACGCCGGCACGACCCCCATGCGGTTTCGGCAGGACGCTTTATCTGCGGCCGCAGAATTTGCCCTGGCGATCGAGGATGACGCTCGGCGTCACGAACCACTCCTCATGACGATTGGGATGGTGAGTGTGAACCCGCACGCCAGCAATGTCATCCCGCGCTGGGCTGGGCTGAGTCTCGATCTTCGACACCCGTCCGGCGCCGAACTCGCCTCGGCCTGGCAACGGGTGACAGGGATCGCGGAACGCATCGCGAGCCAGCGCAACACGCCAGTCGCCTGGGAGGAAGTTCAGGAAATGACGCCGGTGACGTTCTCCAATGAACTCCTCTCGCTGCTCAGGGAAGCAGCCCGCCGGCATCAAGGCACGGTTCCGGAACTGTTTAGCGGCGCCGGCCATGACGCCGCCACCCTCGCTGAGCTCACGCCAGTCGCCATGCTCTTCGTGCGCTGCAAAGAAGGCATCAGCCATCATCCCGACGAATCGGTGCAGACGGACGATGTGCGCGTGGCCATTGCCGTCCTCAACGATTTCCTGCAAGCGCTGGCGCGCAAGCATCATGGCTGACCTCGATCTGATCGTGCGCGGTGGGACCGTGATCACACCCGCGGAATTGTTGCGTTCAGACATCGGGATCGCCGAGGGCCGGATTGTCGCCCTCGCTCCGGAAATCGCTCAACCCGGCCGGGAAGTGATCGACGCCACCGGATGGCACGTCTTTCCCGGCGTGATCGACGCGCACGTCCATTTCAACGAACCGGGCCGGACGCACTGGGAAGGTTTCAGGACCGGTTCCGCCGCCCTCGCGGCGGGCGGCGCCACGATGTTCTTCGACATGCCGCTCAATGCCAGTCCGCCGACGCTGGACGCCGCCAGCTTCGACGCCAAGCTCCAGGCCGCCCAGGCCGGCTCGTGGCTGGACTTCGCCTTGTGGGGCGGGTTGGCGCCGCAAAACCTCGACCGGTTGGAAGAGTTGCGCGAACGCGGCGTGATTGGATTCAAGGCGTTCATGGCGAACAGCGGCATCGAAGATTTCCCCTGCGTGGACGACACCGCGCTGCGCCGCGGCATGCAGCGCGCCGCCTCCTTGCAGTGCATCGTCGCCGTTCATGCGGAGAGCGAGGCCATGACTCGAAAACTCGCCCAGGAGCGCCTCGCCCAGGAGCTCATTTCCATTCGCGACTATCTCGATTCGCGCCCCATCGCGGCGGAATTGGACGCCATCCGCCGCGCCATCCAACTCGCCGGCGAGACAACGTGCGCTCTGCACATCGTACACGTCAGTTGCGGCGAGGGCGTCGCGCTCGTGGCCGAGGCGCGCGACAACGGCGTCGACGTGACCTGCGAGACGTGTCCACATTATCTGTTCCTGACGGAACGCGACATGGAGCGACTCGGCGCCGTCGCCAAATGCGCGCCGCCGTTGCGGACGGCGGCGGCACGGGAGGAACTGTGGCGACACCTGCTGGCCGGACACGTCACCACCATCGGCTCCGATCACTCGCCCTCACCGCCGGAAATGAAGCAGCCGGAGCCGGGCAGCCGGGCCAACTTTTTCAAACTCTGGGGCGGCATCGCCGGGGGCCAGCAGACGCTCGAGCTTTTATTGACCACTTTTCCACCACCTGCCCTGCCGCTGCTTTCGCGGTTGACTTCGGGCAATGTCGCCAGGCGATTCCGGCTGCCCCCGCGCAAGGGCGCCATTGTGGTGGGTGCCGACGCAGACCTGGCGCTGGTGGATCTGCAGCGCGAGACGCTCATCCGCCGCGAAGACCTGCTGGATCGGCATCGCCTCAGTCCGTATGTCGGGAGGACGGTCAAGGCCCGGGTCGTGCGGACGGTGCTGCGCGGTCGAACGGTGGCCGTCGCGGGCAGAATTGTTTCCCAACCGGCGGGTCGTCTGGTAAAACCCAGCGGCACATGACCAACCTGTTCAGTTCCCTCCGCACGGTCGTCAAGGAACGCTACGCGCTGCTGGCCCCGGCGAGTTTCGTCGTGAGCAACCTCCCCGGCTGGAGCGACGTCCCCTGCGTCGTCCCCATCTCCCCGGCGATGGGCGCGAAGTTTTCCCAGGCCCAGATCACTTTCCACGCCGCCGGCCGCGGGACCGGTCACACCGGGGCGGACGCGATGCTGGCCTTCGTGATCGAGGGGAACTGCACGTTGACTGTCGCACGCCGGAAACACGCGCTGGCGAAGGAGAGTTTTGCGTTTCTTCCGCCTGGCACCAACTTCCAGTTCAGCCAGCCCGGCCGGGATACCAGCCTGCTCCTGTTCCAGAAAACCTACGAGCCGCTCCCCGGCCACCGGCCGCCTCCCGTGCTGGTCGGCCAGGCGGGAGACGTCCCGGGCCGGCCGTTTCTGGGCGATCCGGCCGCGCGCTTGCAGACGCTCCTGCCGGAGACGCCGGCCTTCGACATGGCGGTCAATATCTTCAACTACGAACCCGGGGCGATGCTGCCGTTCGTCGAAAGTCACATCATGGAACACGGCCTGTTGATGCTGGCCGGCCAAGGCGTTTACCGGCTGGACAACGACTGGCACCCGGTCCAGAAGGGCGATGTGATCTGGATGGCGCCCTACTGTCCGCAGTGGTTCGTGGCGATGGGCAAGACGCCCGCCCGCTACATCTACTACAAAAACGTCAATCGCGCGCCGCCGCTCACCTAACGGCCTGGGTCAGCGCATGCGAATCGACCCTCAACAAGTTGAATCGGAGATCGACACGCTGGCCGCCATCTCCGAACAGCCTGCCCCGGTCGTCACCCGCGTGCTTTTTTCCGACGCGGATCTTCAGGCGCGAGCATTCATCAAAGGCTTGTGCCGGGACGCCGGGTTGGCCTGGCGCGAAGACGCGGCCGGCAACCTCTTCGCCCGCTGGGCGGGCGCGGAACCAGGCCTGCCGCCGGTCGCCACCGGGTCGCACATCGACGCCATCCCGAACGCGGGCCGCTACGATGGGGTGGTCGGAGTTCTGGGCGGCATTGAAGCGATTCGCGCGCTGCGGCGCGACGGATTCAGTCCGCGGCGCTCGATCGAATTAATCGTCTTCACCGCGGAAGAGCCGACCCGGTTCGGCCTCGGTTGTCTCGGCAGCCGGTTGTTGTCGGGCATCCTCCCGCCGGCAAAGGCCGCCGCCCTGCGCGACCGCGACGGCCGCACGCTCGAGGAGTGGCGCGGACGCGCGGGATTCGCCGCCAGCAACCTGGGAACGGTCCCGTTGCCGGCTGGTTGCTATTCGGCCTTCGTCGAACTGCACATCGAACAAGGACCGGTATTGGAACGGGAGAATTTCCCGATCGGCATCGTGGAAAGCATCGCCGGGCCCAGTTCCCTCAAACTCGAGATCACCGGCGTGGGCGGGCATGCCGGCGCCATCCTCATGCCGGAGCGCCACGACGCGTTGCTGGCGGGCGCGGAGATCGCGCTGGCCGTCGAACGCGCCGCTTTGGCCAGCGGCAGCCCGGATTCGGTCGCCACCACCGGCGTATTCCGCATCGAACCGGGCGCGGTCAACAGCGTCCCCTGCCGCGCCTTGCTCGAGATGGACGTGCGCGACACCCGCCAGGACACGCGCGATCAGATGCTCGCCACGATTCGCGAAGCCACCGCCGCGACGTGCCGCCGCCGCGGTGTCGAATGGACGCTGGAGCTGGTCAACGCGGATCCTCCGGCGACTTGCCATGCCGTCGTGATCTCGGCGCTCCGGGAAGTTTGCGCCGCGCTGAAGCTGCCGGCGAAGCCGATGATCAGCCGGGCCTATCACGATTCGCTGTTCATGGCGCAGCTTTGCCCAACCGCGATGATCTTCATTCCTTGCCGCGGCGGCGTCAGCCATCGGCCGGATGAATACTCCTCTCCCGCGCAAATTGCGGCCGGCGTCACGGTGCTGGCCCATGCGCTCGCCCGGTTGGCGGAATAGCTTTCGCGAGGTCATCCTCTCCTCCCGCCGGGGAAGGTAGGTGTTCAGCGCACTATGCCAGACTTGGGGATTGTAACTGTTCAGGAGCCATTCAGGAGTCATAGACGCCCGCCCTCACCCCGGCCCTCTCCCCCGGGGAGAGGGAGAACTATTTTCTGCGGTGGGACTGCATCGTGCGGTTCGGCGGGTGGAGCGTCTTGAGCGCGGCAACGGCAAGAGCAGCGCCAGAGTTTTCAAGACGCGTCGCCACGATCTCCCTCTCCCCGGGGAGAGGGCTGGGGTGAGGGCGAAAGCAACCTCAGACCTGGGGATTGCACATCGCTCATTGCACATTGCTCATTGCTCATTCGGCCTCCTTTCAATCTCCACCAATGAACAATGTGCAATGTGCAATGTGCAATTCGCAATGTGCAATGTGCAATGTGCCGATTCGCCCATGCCTTCGATTGGCCTTCCTGCCAACCGGCGCGTGCGTTAGCTTCCACCCAGGCAACGCCGACAGCGCTGATTATGGCGAATGCGTTCGAGTTCATCCTCAATGGCTGCGCGGTTCGCGTGGCGAACTGCTCTCCGGCTATCACCTTGCTGGAGTTTCTCCGGGCCCGCGGCCTGACCGGCGCGAAGGAAGGTTGCGCCGAAGGGGACTGCGGCGCCTGCTCCGTCGCCGTCCGCGAGCGCGCCGCCGCCGGCGAACCCACCTGGCGCGCGATCAACAGCTGCCTCGTGCCCGTGGCGCTGCTGGCGGGACGCGAGGTGCTGACCGTGGAGGGCGTGGCCGGCCGCGACGGACTCCATCCGGTCCAGCAGGCCATGGTGCAAGCGCACGGCTCGCAATGCGGCTATTGCACGCCGGGGATCATTCTTTCGCTCTTCGAGGGCTATCATCGGCGCGATTTGAAGGAATCGTGGCAGCTGGACGATCAGCTTTGCGGGAATCTCTGCCGTTGCACCGGCTACCGGTCGATCCGTGACGCCGCACTCCAGGCCCTGCGCCAGAAGCCTGATGAGGCTGACACCGTGGCGACCGGGAGCAACGGCTCCTTTGCCCCGGCGCCATACGAGGCCGGCGGTGAACTCTTCTTTCGGCCCGGTTCGCTCCCCGAGTTGCTCAAGCTCCAGCGGCGCTTTCCCGAGTCACGCATGGTGGCCGGAGCGACCGAACTCGGCCTGGACATCACCAAACGTTACCAGAAGTTCCCCGTGCTCATTGCGCTCGAAGGCGTGGCTGAACTGCGCGAATTCCGGGAAGCCAAGGACGCGTGGCGCATCGGCGCGGCCGTCCCGCTCACCGAAATCGAGGATCGCCTCGGCGCCGAATACCCGGCGCTCCATTCGATGCTGCGCCGATTCGGTTCGCGACAAATCCGCAACCGCGCCACGCTCGGCGGCAATCTCGTCACCGCCTCGCCCATCGGCGACGCCGCCCCGTTCCTGCTCGCCTTCGATGCCCGGGTCGCCCTGGCGGGCCGCGGTCCTCGCGAGCTGGCCCTGGCAAAATTTTTCACGGGTTACCGCCAGACCGTGCTGCAAGAACGCGAAGTGATGACGCATATTTTGCTGCCGCGCGGCCCGGCCCATCCCGGGGTGAAACGCTTCAGCGCATTCTACAAAGTCTCGAAGCGGCGCGAGATGGACATTGCCACGGTCTCGGCCTGTTTTGTTCTGGACATTGACCAGGAGGATTTCGTTCGGCACGCGCGCCTGGCGTTCGGCGGAGTGGCGCCGATCCCCGCCCGAGCGCGGCGCGCCGAGCAGACACTCATCGGCCGCAAGTGGAGCGCCGAAACGCGGGCGCGGGCCCTCCAGGTTCTGGCGACCGAGTTCACGCCCATCTCGGACGTGCGCGGCAGCGCGGAATATCGCCGGCAACTCGTGACGAGCCTTCTGGGCAAGTTCTATCACGAGGTCGCGGAGGAAACTGAAGCGAGAACGTCCCAGGCAACAGCCGAACTGCGAGAGCCCAATTCTGCGCCGGATCCTGCCCTGCTCCCGTCGGCTCCTGCCGCTGGGCCACACGAAAGCGCGCATCTGCACGTAACCGGCGAGGCGCTTTATGCGGACGACCAGGCCGCAGGCAAACCGATGCTGGAGGCGTGGCCGGTCTGTTCACCGCACGCCCATGCCGGCATCGTTCGCCGGGACGCAACCGCCGCCCGCGCGACACCCGGCGTCCACGCGATCCTGCTCGCCGAGGACATCCCCGGACGGAACGACGTGGGGGTGGTCAGGGCGGACGAGCCTCTGCTGGCCGAGCGGGAAGTGCAATTTCACGGGCAACTGGTCGCCCTGGTGGTCGGCGCTTCGCCGGAAGCGTGTCGCGCGGGAGCGGAGAAAGTGGTCGTGGAATACGAGCCGCGCCCGGCCATCCTCACGATCGAGCAGGCGTTGGCCGGGCAAAGTTTCCACAACGAGCCTAACTGCATCCGGCGCGGCGACGCCCGGCAGGCCCTGGCGTCCGCGCCGTTCACGCTCGAAGGGGAATTCTCGCTCGGCGGGCAGGAGCATTTTTATCTCGAGACGCAATCCGCCTGGGCCGAACCGCGCGAGGATGGCGCGATGTTCGTGAGTTGCTCGACGCAGCATCCGTCCGAAGTGCAAGCGGTCGTCGCGCGGGTGCTCGGGGTGGCGGCGAATCGGGTCGTGGTGCAATGCCCTCGCGTGGGCGGCGGCTTCGGCGGCAAGGAAACGCAGGCGGCCACGCCGGCGGCGCTCGCCGCCTTGGCCGCGCACACGAGCGGCCGCGCCGTCCGGGTCCGTTTCAACCGGGATCAAGACATGATTCTCACCGGCAAACGGCACCCGTTGGTCGCGAAGTTCCGAGCCGGTTTCGATGGCACGGGAATGCTCCAGGCGCTCCAGGCGGAGATTTATTCCAACGGCGGATGGTCCCTGGATCTCTCGCAAGCCGTCACCGACCGCGCGCTCTTTCACCTCGACAACGCCTACTACCTCCCGCATGCCGAAGTGCAGGGACGCGTCGCGAAAACGAACCTGGTTTCCAACACCGCCTTTCGCGGCTTCGGCGGCCCGCAGGGGATGCTGGTGATTGAAGAGATCCTGGACCGCATCGCGCGCCGGCTGGGCCTGCCCCCCGAGGTCGTGCGGGAACGGAACCTCTATCGCGGCACCGGCGAAACGAACACGACGCATTACGGGCAGGAAATCGACGACAACCGCCTGCAAACCATCTGGCACACGCTGAAGGAGACGAGCCGCTTCACTGCGCGCCGCGTGGAGATCGCGCGCTGGAATCACCAGCACCCACACGCCAGGCGCGGCCTCGCGATCACGCCGGTGAAATTCGGCATTTCGTTCACCGTGACGCACCTCAACCAGGCGGGGGCGCTCGTGCTGATTTACCAGGACGGCTCCGTGCAAGTGAACCACGGTGGCATCGAAATGGGCCAGGGCGTGCACACGAACATCCAGGCCATCGCCGCGCAAGCCCTCGGCGTCGCGCCCGCCCAGGTGCGCGTGATGACGACGAGCACCGACAAAGTCCCCAACACCTCGGCCACCGCCGCCTCCTGCGGCACCGACCTGAACGGGGCCGCGGTGCAGAACGCCTGCGAGATACTGCGGGAAAGGCTCGCCCCGGTCGCGGCCCGGCTCCTGGCGGAGAAGCTTGGCCGCGCGCCGCCGCTCGAGGAACAACCCCATTTCGCGGACGGACTGGTGCGAGTAGAGTCGCGGCCGGAGGTGACGATTCCCTTCCCGGAAGTGATCCATCACGCCTACCTCGAACGGGTCAGCCTCTCCGCCACGGGTTACCATCGCACGCCGGACATTCATTGGGATCGCGCGACCGGACGCGGCCGGCCCTTCCACTATTTCGCGTGCGGCGCCGCCGTGACCGAAGTCGAGGTGGATGGTTTCACCGGCATGTTGACCGTGCGCCGCGTCGACATTCTTCACGACGCCGGCCACCCGATCAACCCGGGCGTCAACCTCGGCCAGGTCGAGGGCGGTTTTGTGCAGGGGATGGGCTGGCTGACGTGCGAGGAACTCAAATGGGACGGGCAAGGACGCCTGGTCACGCACTCGCCGGACACCTACAAAATCCCGGCATTCGGCGACCGGCCGAGCGAGTTTCACGTGAACTTTCTCCAGGACGCCGTTCAGCCGGGCGTCGTGCACGGCAGCAAGGCCGTCGGCGAGCCGCCGTTGATGCTGGCGATTTCCGCGCGCGAGGCCATCCGCGATGCGATCGCGGCTTTCGGTCCGGCGGGCGGCGAGGTGCGGCTCGATTCCCCGGCCACGCCGGAGGCGATCTTCATGGCCATCCGCAGGCGGCTGGCGGATCCATCGGACGGGTCGACGACCACCGCGAGCATGGCGTTCTCTCGGTGGCCTTAGCCTTAATGACCAATGAAAATGGATGCCAACCGTTCAGCCTGATGCGAAACCTCACCCACAAACTGAGCGTCGCGCGCGGCGAGACGCGCGCCGAACTGCTTTTCCGGAACGCGCAAGTCGTCAACGTCCTGAGCGGCGAAGTGCATCCGGCGAATGTGGCGGTCGACGACGGACGCGTCATCGGCTTTGGCGATTATGAAGCGGAACGGGTGATTGACCTCCAAGGCAGCTATCTGGGGCCGAGCTTCATCGATGGGCATTTTCACGTCGAGAGCGCGATGTTGACCATCCCGGAACTCGTCCGCGCCGTCGCGCCGCACGGCACCGGCGCGCTCGTCATCGATCCACACGAGTACGCCAACGTGCTCGGGCTCGACGGCATCCGCTACGTCCTGGATTCCAGCCACAACCTGCCGGTCGACTTCTTCGTCATGCTCCCCTCCTGCGTGCCGGCCACGCCGCTCGAAACCGCGGGCGCTCAGTTCACCGCGGACGATTTGCGCCTGATGATTCAGGACGATCGCATCGCCGGCATCGCGGAGCTGATGAATTATCCCGGGGTCTACCTCGGACAGGAAAGCGAGTTGGCCAAGATCGAGGCGGGCAAAGGCAAGGCGATCGACGGCCACGCGCCCGGACTCCGCGGCAAGAACCTCAACGCTTACGTCCTGGCTGGCGTGCGCTCGGATCACGAATCCATGGAACTGGGCGAAGCGCGGGAGAAATTGCGGCTGGGCATGCACCTGCTCATCCGCGAAGGCAGTACCGAGAGAAACCTGGCCGCGCTGGCGCCGCTGGTCACGGCGTCCAACGCGGCCAACTGTTCCTTCGCCGCGGACGACAAGCTGCCCGGCGACCTGGTCAACGAGGGCCACATCGATCATTGCGTGCGCCAGGCCACGAAGCTGGGGGTCCCGCCGCTCGCCGCCCTCCAGATGGCCACGATCCACGTGGCCCGCCATTATCGGCTCCGCAATTTCGGCGCGATCGCCCCGCGTTACTGGGCGGATTTCGTCGTGTTCGACGATTTGCAGGATCTCCACGTGCGCCAGACTTACAAACGCGGCGTCCTCATCGCCGAGGAGGGCCGTTACCTCGCACCCCGCCTGGCCGCCGCCGCGCCGCCGCGCAGCACGATGAACCTGAAATACGAGCCCGAAGATTTCGCGGTGCCCGCCGACGGCGCCGGGCCAATCAAGGTCATCGAGATCGTCCCGCACCAGATCGTGACGCGGAAACTTGTCGAGCCGCCCAAAGTCGACGGGGGCCGGATCGTGTCCGACCCGGCGCGGGACATTCTCAAGCTGGTCGTGATCGAGCGCCATCGCGCCACGGGCAACGTCGGAGTCGGTTTTGTGCGCGGATTCAAACTCAAGCAGGGCGCGCTGGGCTCGACGGTGGCCCACGATGCGCACAATGTCGTGGTGGTCGGGGTCAGCGATGCGGACATCGTCTGGGCGGTGAAGTCGTTGCAACGGATGCAGGGTGGATTGGTGGCGGTCGCGGGCGGCGAGGTGCAGGCGGTCTTGGGCTTGCCCATCGCCGGGTTGGTGTCCGATCAACCGCTCGAAACAGTCTTGCAACAAAGTGCCGACGTGAATGCCGCCGCGCGCGCGCTGGGTTGTGAACTGGATGCGCCGTTCATGACCCTTTCGTTCCTGAGCCTCTCGCCAATTCCCGAACTCCGGCTGACGGACCAGGGGTTGATTGACGCGGTGAATCTGCGCGTCACAAGTCTTTTCGCATAGCATCGTGGTCCGACCATGAGACCTTCAACTTTCGCCAATCGTATCAGTTCATGCTTGGCAATCGACGCGAGTTGGAGAAGACCGGCCGGCTCATCCCCCAGGTCGATGAGGAATATGGCTACGAAGCCACCTGGTTCAATCCTCGCACCGGCGGTGTTGACGCAATAGATATTTTGGCATAGCTGTGGCAGAGTTCACTCGCATCAGCCGGAATAGCCATGAAAGATGAAGTCTTCAAAGAAGCGCAACCCGTCGCCGACTTCGCCTTTGGCGAAAGAGTCGCGGCCGTGTTCGACGACATGCTGGGCCGTTCGGTGCCGTTCTATCACGAAATCCAGCGCATGATTGCCGAGATGGCGTCGGACTTCGCCGCGGATTCGACCAATATCTACGACCTGGGCTGTTCGACGGGCACCACGCTCTTGAATCTCGACGCTGCGGTGGGCCAGAGCGTCAAGTTCATCGGCGTGGATAATTCCGAGGAAATGCTCAAACGCTGTCGGGAGAAACTGGCCCAGCACGGCTTCAAGCGCGACCACGAGTTGATTTGCGCCGACCTCAACCAAGGTGTCGCCATCCAAAACGCGTCGATGGTGCTGATGGTCCTGACGCTCCAGTTCGTTCGCCCGCTCTACCGGGACACCCTGGTCAAAGCTATTCTCCAAGGACTGAACGAGAACGGCTGCTTGATTCTGGTCGAGAAAGTCCTGGGCGAAGACTCGGTCTTTAATCGGCTTTTTATCAAGTACTACTACGACTTTAAAAAGCGCCGCGGCTACAGCGAACTGGAAATCGCGCAGAAACGCGAAGCGCTGGAGAATGTCCTCGTCCCGTACAAACTGCTGGAGAACCGGGAAATGCTGTTGCGGGCTGGTTTTCGCTACTGCGATGTGTTTTTCAAGTGGTACAACTTCTGCGGCATGATCGCGCTCAAATGATCATCAAAATCGGGAACTTCCTGTTTCACTATCGCAACGGCCTCTTCCCACTGGCTTACACGGCGCTGGTTTTCAAGAGCCAACCCCTCTTCCACGACTATCAGATTGCGGCCATGCTCGGGTTCCTCGTCGGCGCGATCGGCCAACTGTTGCGCGCGGTCACCATCGGCTTGGAGTACATCATTCGCGGCGGACGACACCGCCAGGTATATGCGGAGAATCTCGTGCAAGGCGGCATCTTTGCCCACTGCCGCAACCCCCTCTACGTCGGCAATTTTCTCATGCTGATGGGTGTCGGCCTCGCTTCAAATTCAATCCTGTTCCTGAGCGTCGCGATTCCGTTTTTCGCGTTTTCCTATTGGGCGATCATCGCGGCGGAAGAGAATTATCTGCGCAACAAGTTCGGGCAGGAGTTCGATGAGTATTGCGCGCGAGTCAATCGGCTCATTCCGAACTTTACCGGCTTGGGCCAGACACTGACCTGGACACGCTTCAATTGGCCACGCCTGGTTACGGCGGAATACGGTTCCACGTTCATCTGGCTTGCCGGCCGCTCGTCTGGAGTCTTTGGGCGCTGTTCATCGCCGTGACCCTGGCGTATGGCGTCGCCCGGTTCCTCAAGAAGAGTGGCCGCCTCAAGACCGTGAGAAGCACAATGGGTAGCCAAGAAACTCCACCTGCCGAGCCGCCTCGGCAAAGCTCCCGTCCCTAACGCCCTCGAACATTGTGTTCTCGTGGTCCGACGACGAGATAGCCACCACGACGCACACGATAATCTCGTTGGCCCGCCGGGAGGAACCCAGTAGGCTCGCGCCATGAAACTCGAAATGCCGTTTCTCGTCTTCGCGGCAGCGCTCGCGGTTCTGCGGCTGGACGACGCGCAGACGTCGGCCGCGACTCGTGACTTTTCGTGGGTGGATCGGCGCGTTCGGGAGTTGCAGCCGACTGCCAAAGAAAAACGATTCGATGAAATCGGCTGGGCCAAGGACATTCGCACCGCGGAAAGACTCGCCAGGGACAACAATCGTCCCGTTTTTCTTTTCACCCACGACGGCCGAATGAACATCGGGCGATGTTGAGGTGGCGCCTTTTCCATGAGAGCGGGTCCGCTCTCCAATAGCCAGGTCATCGAACTCCTCAATCGCTGCTTCGTCCCGGTTTACACGGTGAACGAGGACTATGCGCCCAAAGGATCCGCCCCCGCCGAGGAAAAGGCCGAGCGCGAGCGCATCTTCCAGCAGGGCTACGAACGCCGCTGGTCCGTCGGCACGGTGCACGTCTATGTCCTGCGGCCGGATGGTCAACTCTTCGGCACCCTGCACGTCGCCCAGGCCGCGCGCGCGACCAACCTCATCGCGCTCCTCGAGAGAGCTGTCACGGAACTCAAATCCGCTTCGGGCCCGCCCCTCGTGCCGCCGGCGCCGCAATCTTGCCAGCCGGTTGGCGAGCCAGGTTGCCTCACTCTCCATTTGGTCGCCCGTTCGCTCGATGGCCGTGGCGCCTGGAACGAATTTCCCGTCGAAAACTGGATCGTCCTCAGCCCCGCTGAGGTGAAGAAATTCCTTGGGCCGGAAAAAATCCCGGTGGGCGGGACCTGGGCCATCGAGAGGGAAATCAGCACTAAAATACTGACCCATTTCTATCCCGCGACCGAGAACAACGACGTTTCGAAGAACAAATTCGAGCGCCAGTCCCTCGCCGCCACGGTCGTCTCGTTCCAAGACGGAATGGCCCGCGCCCGGCTGGAAGGCGCAATGAAGATGGAACACTCGTTCTACCACAAGCCGGACGGAAAATTTGTCGAGGCCACGGTCGTCGGGTTTGTCGATTTCGATCCGGCGACCAGGGAGATTCGCTCGCTTCGCCTGGTCACGGACGAAGCGACCTACGGCGGCGGGAAGTTCGCCATCGGGCTTGGATCGGTAGAGACCAGTTCGAAACAGAGCGGCCTTCTCCTACAAATTGAAAGCCCGTCACAACGGCGCTACTAAGTCTTGCGGGGGGACGGCAGACTCGAAGCAGTGAGCTGCGGAGCAGCGGCAGAAAGTAGCCCACGGCGTAAGCCGTGGGGGTCTGCGTTGAAGGACGCGAGCCGCGGGGCGGCGAAAGAACCGCTCCATCGCTGCGAAATGAGCCACAAGAGCGCGGCCAAGCCGTTTGGCTGTGGAACGTTATCGTGGTCCGACCACGACGAAATTATGGTTTCGGCACTGTCGACTGTTTCAGCGCCTCGGCCGCTTTTTTCAGCGCATCCAAATTGAATTTGTCGCCGAGGGCCGCGAGTTTCTCGACCTTGATGTCGCCAACGATGTTGATGAAGACAGCTTCCTTGCGACCGTCGAGCACGGTGATGACCACGCCCTCGACCGCTTCCCGGCCGCGAGTCTTGAGGTAGATCCCCACATCCTCCTTCTTCTCCTGCACGCTGACCACCTGTTGCCAGCCGAGTGTGTCCAGTTCACTGCGCAAGGACTTCATTCGCGCGGTTATTTCGTCGCGATTCTGATTGTCGAGGCCGACGACATTGACGCGGATGGATTGCAGCCCGCGCAGGACGTCGGCCAAATCCGGCTGGGCCTTGCCCCCAACCTGCGCCGCCATCGCAATCGTGTCGCCAGTCAGGTTGATTTCCACCAACTCGCCGTTGGTTGGTTTGGTGAACTTGCCGAAGTTCACCATTCCGGCCGGCGGATTGTCGGCTCGCAGAGGGATGTTGAAAAGAAGCGCGGCGGTGGCGATCGCACAGGTCTGTCGAAGGATTGCTTTCATAACGCTGGATGGTTTTATCTGGTTTAGTATCCGGGGCATTGTTCCCGGCGGTGGAGAGAACCCGCCAGTGTCCTGCGAAGTTGCAGAATAAGTAACTGTTGAGGAGTCATAGACGCCCGCCCTCACCCCGGCCTCACTGCCGTTGAATTAGGCGCATCATGTTTTTGTACATCAGAAAATGAAACAGAATGCAGGGCGCTTCCTTAATTCAATGCTTTTCCGCTGGACACCGTGGGTATCCAAGCCCCCATCGTTGCGGCCCAACGGTTCATCAGAACCCAGGCGTGGGCTGAGCCAAGCGATGCCCTGGATGCCTTCTTCGGCCCGAGAACCTGTCGACGCGTTGCACGCGTAGATATCCGTGTTATCCGGGACATCCGTGGTCGCCTCAGACTGTTCGTTTCGCAGAATGAGTACGTCCAACATCGCCATCATTGCCCCAAGCAATTGGTGAGGGAGATCGTCCAGTTTGGCCAACAGAGGTTGACCACGGATGACTCGGATTTCACGGATAACGACCGAGCGACGGGGATGAGCCGCCGAGGACGTTGCTATTGACGCTGGCCAGAACGGCCCATCCCGGTTCGCTCCACCGATTGGCGGTCCACGGTTCATCCGTCAAAAATCTCCCGCTCCGGTTCTCGGCGCTCGTGCGGGGCCGACCGATCCAATCAACCGCCTCTTGGCCAAGTCCTCTCTGCGTCTTTGCGTCTCTGCGTTGGAACCGACGCCGTTAAAACGCAAAGACGCAAACACGCAAAGGCGCAAGGCATCAAACCGGCTCGCGCTGGCCGCAGAACCAGATGCTGTCGGAATCGAGTGACTCTCACTGTGGGAGTGCGAAGGAGAGAAAGTTGATTCGTTGTCATCGGTTTTCTCAAGGATTGGTCTGAACCGACGGTGTCCAGCAAATAGGATGTGGGACACGGTGAGGGCGAAAGCAACCTCAGACCTGAATAGGCGCAGAAAAGAGTCGTCTACCCGCCGGAAATGAGGGATACACGTTCATGCCATTTCCAGTGCATCGCATTATTCTCCGCTCGCTCGCGTCATGTCTTGCTCTCGTCGCGTGGATGTCCGCGGCGGTTGAGGCGGCCGACTACTTCCCCCCACCCGACAGCGCGGGCGGCTGGCGCACGGCGACGAATGCGGCGCCAGCGCGGGGGCTCGCCGGACTGGCCTGGCCGCGGCTCGAACAGGCCTGGCAGTTCACGCAACGAAGCACCCAGAACGGCGGGTTGCTCGTCGTGCGGCATGGCTGGCTCGCGTTCGAAAAGTATTTCGGGCGGGCGAGCCGCAACGTGAATCCGGACATGGCGTCCACGGGCAAGGCCTATACGAGCATCGTCTGCGGCATCATGTTGCAGGAGTTCCACGACAAAATTCCCGGTGGACTCGACACCAAGGTGTTCTCGCCGACGTTTTTGCCCGAGGCCTATTCGCGCGATGATTGGAAACCGATCCCGCGCACGCCGTTCCACGAAGGCAGCATGGGTGGGGATGATGGGATTCGGCGGGTGCTGGAGATGGTGAGTGCGGCAGTCGAGGAATGAGGGGACGCGGCGCAACGGATGCGCCGTCCCGCGGGGGCCCACGCAAATTCACATTGTTCAGGGGCGGGGCGAGAACTAGGATTGCCCGCATGTTCCCACGAATCCTTATAGCCTTCGTCATTGGCTGGCTGGCGGTCGAACCATCTCTCGCCGCGGAATCCGCCGCCGTCCTGAAAACGTCGGGTCTGCGCGTAGCCACGTTTGATCGCGACGTCACGCCGCCGATCGGCAGCCACCTGGCTTACGATCCGGTGACGAACAAGGG
>WNGF01000579.1_pt1 | contig 78030 bp, 67 predicted proteins | sample 5400641 | NCBI WGS metagenome assembly WNGF01 (sample SAMN13153371, study PRJNA577476) | soil metagenome | isolation source: 80 cm soil or saprolite under grassland replicate 2 | place: USA:California | collected 2016-06-15
TTGCCGCGCACGTGGCGAATTTGCGCTTCCGGCAGGTGCAGCAGCTCCTGGCCCTTGAAGCGGATCGAGCCCGAGGGATGGCTCGCGGCGGGATAAGGCAGGAGCTTGAGCACCGACAGCGCGGTCACCGATTTGCCGGAGCCCGACTCGCCGACCAGCGCGACGGTCTCCCCCCTCTTGATGTCGAAGGAGATGCGATCGACGGCCAGCATCTTGTGCTGCCCTTGCCGAAATGCGACGGAAAGCTCCTTGACCTCGAGCAGCTTGTCGTAGGGCGCTTCCATTGCGCTCACCTGAACGTCTTGCGCGGGTCGAAGGCGTCGCGCACCGCTTCGCCGATGAAGATCAGGAGCGAGAGCATGGTGGCGACCGTCGTAAAGCCGGAGATGCCGAGCCACGGCGCCTGAATGTTGGCCTTGCCCTGCGAGAGCATCTCACCGAGCGAGGGCGAGCCCGGCGGCAGGCCGAAGCCGAGAAAGTCGAGCGCGGTGAGCGTCATCACCGAGGAGGAGAGAATGAACGGCAGGAACGTCATGGTGGCGACCATGGCGTTGGGCAAGAGGTGGCGGAACATGATGGTGCGGTTCGAGACGCCCAGCGCCCGCGCAGCCTGGATGTATTCGAAGTTGCGCCCGCGCAGGAACTCGGCGCGCACCAGGCCGACCAGCGATACCCAGGAGAACAACAGCAAAATGCCGAGCAGCACGAAGAACCCGGGCACCAGCACCGAGGAGATGATCAGCAAGAGGTAGAGCGAAGGAATGGAGGTCCAGATCTCGATGAAGCGCTGGAATAAAAGATCGGTCCAGCCGCCGAAGTAGCCCTGCACGGCGCCGGCAGCAACGCCGAGGACCGAGGAAACGATGGTGAGCGCAAGCCCGAACAGCACGGACAGACGGAAGCCGTAGATGAGCCGCGCCGCCACGTCGCGGCCCTGGTCATCGGTACCGAGCCAGTTGTATTCCAGGTCGCTGCAGCCGCTGTGGCCTTTGCGCTCGACCACGTTCTTGCACTCCTGCTCGGTCAACATCCAGGTCGGTTTCGAGGGTGCCGGCGTCGGCAGGTCGAGATTGTGGGTGTTGTAGGAATAACGGATCGGCGGCCAGAGCATGTGGCCGCCCTTCTCGGCGATGAGCTTCTGCAGGTACGGATCGCGGTAGTCGGCTGCGGTCTCGAACTCGCCGCCGAATGCTGTTTCCGGATAGGTCACGAACACCGGAAAGTACGATTTGCCGTCGAAGCGCACGTACAAGGGCTTATCGTTGGCGATGAACTCGGCAAACAGCGAGAGGACGAACAGCACCATGAAAATCCAGAACGCCACATAACCGCGCCGGTTGGCTTTGAAGCTCAGCCAGCGGCGGCGATTGAGGGGCGAGATCGCCAAGCGATGCCGCTCCGGCGGAACGGCAAGCCCCATGGGCGCTTGCGCCGTCGTCTCGGGAACCGGGATGGCGGTGCGCTCGTCCAGCTCACACCTCCCGCGTCTCGAAGTCGATGCGCGGATCAACCCACGTGTAGGCGAGATCCGACAGGAGGTTCACCACGAGCCCGACCAGCGACATGATATAAAGCGTGGCGAAGACCACTGCGTAATCGCGGTTAAGCACGCTCTCGAAGCCGAGCAGGCCGATGCCGTCGAGCGAGAAGATGGTCTCGATCAGCAGCGAGCCGGCAAAGAACGCGTGCACGAAGGCGCCGGGGAAGCCGGCGATCACGATCAGCATGGCGTTGCGGAACACGTGCCCGTAGAGCACCTGACGCTCGACGCAGCCTTTGGCGCGCGCAGTGAGCACGTATTGCTTGCGGATCTCGTCGAGAAACGAATTCTTGGTGAGCAACGTCATTGTGGCGAAGGCGGACAGCCCCATGGAGACGATCGGCAACACAAGATGCCAGAAATAATCGAGGATCTTGCCTCCGAGCGAGAGCTGCGACCAGTAATCGGAGGTCAGCCCGCGCAAAGGAAAAATATTGAAGAACGAGCCGCCGGCGAACAAAATGATGAGCAGGATCGCGAACAGGAATCCGGGTATGGCGTAGCCGATGATAATCGCGCCCGAGGTCCACACGTCGAACTGCGAGCCGTCCTTGACCGCCTTGCGGACGCCGAGCGGGATGGAGATGAGGTAGGTCAAGAGCGTGAGCCAGATGCCCAGCGAAATCGAGACCGGCAGCTTCTCCTTGATGAGCTGGAGCACGGTGGTGTCGCGGAAATAGCTCTTGCCGAAATCGAAGCGCAGATAGTTCGACAACATGATGAAGAAGCGCTCGTAGGCCGGCTTGTCAAAGCCGAACTGCTTCTCCAGGCTCTTGATAAATTCGGGATCGAGCCCCTGCGCGCCGCGGTACTTGGAGGTGACCCCGTCCATGGCGGCGCCACCGGGCTGGCCGCGCGCGCCGAGATCGCCGGCCGTGGAGCCGGAGATGCGCGAGGTCGCGCCGGTGTCGGATCCGGAGAGTTGGGCGATGACGCGCTCGACCGGGCCGCCGGGCGCGAACTGCACCACTACGAACGACACCAGCATGACGCCGAACAGCGTCGGAACCATGAAGAGGAGGCGCCGGATGATGTAGGCGGTCATGTCGTGTTCGCCTGCGCGCTAGCGCGATTCCATTTTTGCGGCCGCACAATGACGCCGCGATGTCGGTGGCGCTCCCTCCTTGGAGCCAGCGCCATGGTATATGAACCGGCGCTGCAGCGCGATCCGGTAATATCCGTTCGCACTTCTACGCTCGGAACCGCCCAAATCGGCTTCAAGCCAACTGGCGCGGAGCCTCCCGACCTGGATGGGACAACGCGGAGCGTGCGCGCTGATTGAAGCCGCGCCGGAGGCCGCGATCCGAATCCGCGCTATCCGCGCTCGAGCTTTGCCGCCTTGTCGCGATCGTACCACCAGGTTTCGGGGGCGCCGCGCGCGTAGCGCGGTTTTGCCGCGGGGCGGCTGAACACGTCCCAATACGCGAGCCAGTGCGAGGCCTTGTACCAGTGCGGCACCCAGTAGCGGCCCGAGCGGATCACCCGGTCGAGCGCGCGACAGGCGTGCGTGAGGCTTGCGCGATCGTCGGCCGCGATGATCTTTTCGATGAGCGCATCGATGACCGGATCCGACATGCCGGCGAGGTTCTGCGAGCCGCGCATCCCGGCCGCCTGGGATGAAAAGAAACTGCGCAGGGAGTCGCCGGGGGTGCTCGAGAACCCGAAGCGCTGCACTGTGAGGTCGAAGTCGAAGTCGTCGACGCGCTTTCGGTATTGCACGGGATCGACGATGCGCAAGTTCGCCTCGATGCCGAGCGTTCCGATATTTTTGATGAACGGCATGTGATGCGGCTGGAACGACGGCTCGTCGAGCAGGAACTCGACGCTGATCGGCTCGCCCTGCGCGGTGACCCGCTTGCCGTCCTTGACGGCGAACCCCGCCTGATCCAAGAGGCGGGTGGCGTGGCGCAGCATGGCGCGGTCCTGGCCCGAGCCGTCGGACACCGGCGGCACGAACGGCTCGCCGAACACCTCGTCGGGCACCTTGCCGCGGAACGGCTCGAGCAACGCCAACTCCTCGCGCGACGGCTTGCCCACGGCCATCATGTCGGAGTTCTGGAACACCGAATGGGTCCGTTTGTAGCTGTCGTACATCAGTGTCTTGTTGGTCCATTCAAAATCGAAGGCATAGATGAAGGCTTCCCGCAGCCGCTTGTCCTTGAACTTTTCCCGCCGCGTGTTGAAGAACCAGCCCTGCGCGCCCGACGGCGTATCGTCGGGGATGACATCGCGCTTGACGCGGCCGTCGCGAATCGCCGGAAAGTCGTAGCGCGTCGCCCAGATGCGCGAGGTGAATTCCTCGCGGAACACATAGGTCTTGCTGGTGAAGCCTTCGAAGGCGACGTCGCGATCGCGGTAGAACTCGTAGCGCACCACGTCGAAATTGTTGAGCCCGCGCCCGACCGGCAGATCGGCGCCCCACCAGTTCTTCACCCGGTCGTACTCGATGAAGCGGCCGGTCTCGAAACGCCCCACCTGGTAGGGTCCGCTGCCGAGCGGCGGCTCGAGCGTGGTCTCCTCGAAGGCATGTGTGGAGTAATAGGCGCGCGAGAAAATCGGCAGCGAGGCCGCGAACAGCGGAACGTCGCGCGCGCGGTGCGGCGCAAAGCGAATGAGCACGGTCGCGTCGTCGCTCGCCTCCGCGTCGACGAGATCGCGCAGCAATTGCTGGGCGATCGGATGGCCCTTCTCCTTGAGCGTCTTGAGCGAGAAGGCGACGTCGTGGGCGGTGAGCGGGCTGCCGTCATGGAAGGTGATGCCGGGGCGCATCAGGAAACGGTAGGTCAGCCCATCCGCGGATATCCGCACCGCGCGAGCGGCCAGCCCATAAAGCGCATCCGGCTCGTCGAAGGCACGCGCCATCAGGCTCGCGAAGGTGAGCTCCATGCCCTGCGCGCCATCGCCCTTGAGGATGAAGATATTCAGCGAATTAAAGGTGAGAAAGTTCTGATTGAAAACTCGATTGCTGCCGACTTGAGAGAACGCGCCGCCCTTCGGAGCGCTCACGTTGGTATAATCGAAATGCCGAAAGTTGGCCGGATATTTGAGATCGCCGAAGGCCGACATGCCGTGACGCTCGGGACCCTCGCTTGCCAGCGCTGGAGGAGCGATGGTGGCGGCGAGCGCACCGGCGCCAAGCGCGAGCGTATCGCGCCGCGTCACATTGCGGATGTCGGTCATGGTCGCGCTCCCGTCCTAGAGGCCTTTTCGGCGTCCCACCACCACACCGTTGGGAAGGCAGCGGCGCCGTATTGGGGCAGAGGATCCTGCCGGCTGAAACGGTCCCAGCGCGCGGTGCGGCTCTTATCCGAGGTGAACTGCGGCACGACGTAGTGGTTCCACAGCAGCACGCGGTCGAGCGCCCGCGTGGCGGCGACGAGCTCGGCCCGGTCCTTGGCGAAGATGATGCGCTCGATCAGGGCATCGACCGCCGGATTCTTGATACCGACATAGTTGCGCGAGCCCGCCGTGTCGGCGGCCTGCGAGCTCCAGTAATCGCGCTGCTCGTTCCCGGGAGAGAGCGATTCCGGCCACGTGGCGACGATCACGTCGTAATCCCAGTTGCGCAGCCGGTTCTCGTATTGCGGATCGTCGACCGTGCGCACGCTCACCGTGATGCCGAGGCGCTCGAGCGAAGGCTTGTAGAACAGGATGATACGCTCGATGCTCGGTTCCTCGGTGAGAATCTCGACGCTCAGTTGTTCGCCGGTCTTGGCGTTGACCAGTCGCTGGTTGCGGACTTCGTAGCCGGCCTCCTTCAACAGCCGCATGCCTTCGCGCAGATTGGCGCGCACATTCTCCGCGTTTCCACCGACCGGATTGGTGTATGGGGTGGTGAATACTTCCGGCGGCACCTTATCCCTGACGGTTTCGAGAATTTCCAATTCCTGGCCCTGCGGCAGGCCCGACGAGGCGAGCTCGGTCCCTTCGAAGTAGCTGTCGATGCGGGTGTATTGGCCGAAGAAGATCTGCTTGTTCATCTCCTCGAAGTCATAGGCGAAATTGAACGCGCGGCGCAACCGCGGGTCCTTGAATTTGTCGCGCCGCGTGTTGAACGCGAACGCCTGCATGACGCCGCGGTTGCGCTGCGGAAATTCCTCGAGAACGACGCGCTTTTCCCTGACCGCTGGAAAATCGTAGGCGGTCGCCCAGTTCTTGGCGACGTTTTCCGTGCGCCAGTCGAGGTGGTCGGCTTTGAACGCCTCGATCGCCACCGTCGCGTCGCGGAAATATTCATACCGGAGCTCGTCGAAATTGTCGCGGCCGACGTTGACGTTGAGATCCTTGGCCCAATAGTCCTTCACCCGCTCGTAGACGACGGTGCGGCCGGCGACGAACTCCTTGATGCGGTAGGCGCCGTTGCCGAGCGGCGGCTCGAGCGTGGTCGCGCCGATGTCGCGTTTGCGGCCCGAAGCGTCGGTTCCCTCCCACCAATGTTTCGGCAGCACGCTGAGCTGACCCAGGATCAACGGCATTTCGCGATTTCCCGGGGAGTCGAAAATGAAGGTGACCTCGCGCTCCCCGGTCTGCTCGATTTTCGCGACGTGCCGGTAATACGCCGCCATTCCCGGGCTGTGCTTCTTGAAGGCCTCCATGGAGAAGATCACGTCGTCGACCGTAATCGGCTTGCCGTCGTGATGGCGCGCGCCGGCGCGCAAACGGAAAGTCGCGGAACTAAAGTCGCTGGGATGGCTCACCGCCTCGGCGATGAGCCCGTATTCGGTCGACACTTCGTCAAGCGCGGACACCAGCAAAGTATCGGAGATCATGCCCGCGCCCGCCGCGATCGAGCCCTTGAGCCCCGCGACGACCTCGTTGAAGTTGTCGAACGTGCCGAGCGCCATCAGGCGCACGCTCCCGGCCTTCGGCGCATTCGGTTTGACGTAATCGAAATGCTTGAACCCCGCCGGATATTTCAGCTCGCCGAACAGCGAGAGGCCGTGGCGCCATTCGAGGTTGCGCTCGCCGTCGCGCTCTTGCGCATACGCGCTTCCCGCGAGGAGCGGCAGTCCAAATCGGCCGAGGATGGGAGATAGAGCTGCAAGGACGCCGGCGCGAACGACGAGACGACGGGTCAGGCGCACGGACACCTCCGGGGCGAGAATATGCATCGGCCGCATTATGTCCGATCCTGCAGGGGTCGGAAGCGAGAGAGCTGCGGGCCGAGCATCACTTCACCATCACCCTATAAGTAGGCCGCGAGAGCGCCCGCGCCATGGAGAGGACCCGCCCAAAGGCGTTCATTACCAAAACTTAAACTGAGAGAGGCGACCCGTTCATGACGAAATCTTAAAGCGAGCGCGCGCCTTGGCGACATTGACGTACCTCAAACGCAGAACGGATGCCGTTGCTGCGGGCTTTTACTGCGGCTTCGCGCCACCTCCGGCCTCGGCTGCCTTGGGAAGCGGGGCCGGGTTGTCCGAGAGCGAGTTGAGATAGGCGATGACGTCGGCGCGCTCGCCGCCGCGCTGGATGCCGGCAAACGTCATGTTGGTGCCGGGAATATAGCCGCGGGGATTGTTGATGAACTGGTTCATGTCGTCGATCGTCCAAGTCCCGCCCTTGGCCTTGAGCGCGGCGGAATAGTTGAAGCCCGCCTCCGATCCCTTGGGTCGGCCGATCACGCCCCACAGATTGGGGCCGACCAGGTTTCGCCCGCCCTTGTTGAAGGTGTGGCAGGCTTGGCATTTCTTGGCCGCGTTTTCGCCGCGGCCGACATCGGCGTTGGCGAGGAGTTGCTCGATCGGTTCCTGCTTTTGCGGCTCCGCGGGTTGACCGGACGGCGCCTTCTCCGGCACGACGATCTCGTAGCCGGGCTTCGCCGGCTTTGTGGGCGCGAAGATCGCGCCGGCGGCGATGTTGATCGACAGCAGGCCGAGGCAGGTGCCCAGGACCGCCCCGAGGATCTTGTTCACTTCGAAGGAGTCCATCGCCTGAACTTGTGCGCAGCGTCGGGGAAAGCGGCGGAAGCCGCGGATGCGGCGGCGCACAAATAGCCGGTTTGCCTCGGCTCTGGCAACCCGTATAAGCGAGCGACTTCCGCTCGTCCCCGCGAGGGGCGCCCCGCGACGCTTGCGTCGCGGGGACCCCGTTGCGGGGACCTCGAGCCACGCACTGTGGCCCTGGATCCCTACTTATGCGGGGATGAGCGGAATTTCGCTGCAGACTTCGCGCCCAATTACGCTCCAACTTGCGAACAAAGCCGGCCGAGACCGAGCAATGGCCGACGTTCTCATTCTCATTCCGGCGCGCATGGCTTCGACCAGGCTTCCCGGCAAGCCGCTCCTCGACATCGCGGGCGAGCCGATGATCGTGCACGTCATGCGCCGGGCACAGGCGGCGCGGCTCGGGGAGGTGGTGGTGGCGACAGATTCGGAGGTGATCGCGGCCTGCGTCGAGAAGGCCGGCGGTCGCGCGGTAATGACGCGCGCCGATCACGCCTCGGGGTCCGACCGCATTTTCGAGGCGCTTGCGGTCGCCGACACGCAGCGCAAAAGCGCCATCATCGTCAACGTGCAAGCCGATCTACCGACGATTGCGCCGTCCGACATTGCGGCTGCGATCGCCCCACTCGCCGATCCGGCCGTCGACATCGCCACGGTCGCGGCCGAGATCACGCGGGCGCAGGAGCGCACCGATCCGAACGTGGTGAAGCTCGTCGGCACGCCAGTTGGTGAGCGGCGACTGCGCGCGCTCTATTTCACCCGCGCCGCGGCGCCCGCGGGCGAAGGGCCGCTCTATCATCACATCGGGCTTTATGCCTTTCGCCGCCCTGCGCTCGAGCGTTTCGTGGCGCTGCCTCCCGCGCCGCTCGAGCAACGCGAAAAACTCGAGCAGCTGCGCGCGCTCGAGGCGGGCATGCGCATCGACGCAACCATCGTCGACAGCGTTCCGCTCGGCGTCGACACGCCGGCCGATCTCGAGCGCGCGCGCGAACTTCTCGGGCGGGGGAAGCAAGGGCCGTAGCCCGGTGTGTCCCGGGCGCAGCGCAGCATGAAGCGTAGCGGAATGATGCGCTGCAGATACCGATCTCGGGTTTACCCGAGATCGGCGCTTAAATATGCGCAAGTCGGGTTAAACCCGACTTGCGTGGACCGTCGCAGTCCGTGGCGGTCCCGGATCAGCGGTGCACCGCTACGCGCTGCACCGCATCCGGGACACGCAGAGCTGAGGCGCAGGCCAGCCGTTGACTCCTAGCGCCGGCGTGCGTACCGGAACGGGCCATGACCGGCAAAAAAATCGTGTTCCAGGGCGAGCCGGGAGCGAACTCCCACCTCGCCTCGCGCGAAGTCTATCCGGACCACGAACCGGTACCCTGCGCGACCTTCGAGGATGCGTTTGCGGCGATCAGCGCGGGCGAGGCCGAGTTCGGCATGATCCCGATCGAGAACTCGATCGCCGGCCGCGTCGCCGACATTCATCATCTGCTGCCGGACTCCGGGCTGCACATTGTCGCCGAGCATTTCATGCCGGTGCGGCATCAGCTGCTGGCGCCGAAGGGCGCAACGCTCGCCGACATCCTGACGGTCGAGAGCCACGTGCATGCGCTGGGCCAGTGCCGCAAAGTGATCCGCAAGCTCGGCATCAGGCCGGTGGTCGCGGCCGATACCGCGGGCTCCGCGCGCGAGGTCGCGGAGATCGGCGACAAGACGCGCGCCGCCATCGCCTCGCGCCTGGCAGCGGAGATCTACGGTCTCGACATTCTGGCGCAGGACATCGAGGACGAGGACCACAACACCACGCGCTTCATCGTGCTCTCGCGCGACGCGAAATGGGTCAAGAACGACGCCGGCCCGGTCATCACCACGTTCCTGTTCCGGGTGCGCAACGTGCCGGCGGCGCTCTACAAGGCGCTCGGCGGCTTTGCCACCAACGGCGTCAACATGACCAAGCTCGAAAGCTACATGCTCGAAGGCAATTTCTTCGCCACCCAGTTCTATGCCGATGTCGAGGGTCATCCCGAGGATCGCAGCCTGGTCTTCGCATTCGAGGAGCTCGCGTTCTACTCTAAGGAGATGAAGATCCTCGGCGTCTACCCGGCGCATCCGTTCCGCGCGACCTTCGAAGAGACGGTTTCGTAACGCGGCGGGGCGCAGTCGGCACGTCGATCTCGGTTCGGTCCGAGATCGACAGGCCGGTATCCGCACTCAGTCTAGGCAGCGTGCTTCTTGATGTGCTCGGTGGATTGACGAGGCTTCGCCGGCATGCCTGAGCCGGCCCTCGCGCAGCGCTGGCGACGGTTCGCCGCGATAGTCGCGTCCCTCAACCGCGTTGCGTCTTGACCCCAGACCACCCACTCGATCTCCGAGCGGTTGACCCCAAGATCCTTGAGCGTGCGGTCGTCGAGCGCATGAAGCTCGCGCGCCGCTGCCTTGCGTTCGCGCCAGAAAGCGTAGGCCCGCCACCATTTGCCGGCGGTGGCGACGACGGCCTCAGCAACGGCGCGGGTGAAGGCTGCTCCGCCCGAGACTGCGGTGCGCAACCCGTGCAGGACGGCGCTGAAAAGGTCGCGCAGCGCCTGGGCGCGCGCGGCTTCCGCGCGGCGGATGATCTGGTGCCTGGTGCGCTCCCACTGCTCGGAGGTCAAGTTGTTGAAATCAAAGCTAGTTTCATTGCCGGCGCACATCGTAGGTCTCCTTCGATCACGATTTCTGCGAGGACCTTTACGTGCGCCCGATCATCACGTAAAATGAATAATTATGATGATTAACATCTTAAGGTGAGAACGATGGATTTGGCCGATCTGCATATCTTCCGCTCGGTGGTACAAGCCGGCGGCATCACGCGGGCGGCGGAAAAGCTCAACCGCGTACAATCCAACATCACCACGCGCGTGCGTCAGCTCGAAGCCGAACTTGGCGTCGATCTGTTCGTGCGCGAGGGCAAGCGCCTCCATCTCTCGTCCGCCGGCAAGCTCTTGCTCGACTACGCGGATCGGCTCATCGACCTCGCGCAGGAAGCGCGTGAGGCGGTGCACGATGCCAAGCCGCGCGGGCTGTTGCGATTAGGCACCGGGGAAAGCACCGCGGCGATGCGCTTGCCGGTCCCCATGAACGAATATCTCGCGCGTTATCCCGACGTGAGCCTCGAGTTGCGCACCGGCAATACTCGGCAGCTTGCCGCCGAGGTCCTCGGCGGTGAGCTCGACGCAGCGCTTACCTCCGATCCGGTTGCCGATGCTCCATTCGAGAAGGTGCCGATCTACGAGGAAGAGCTGGTGATCATCGCCACCGCCGGTCACCCTCCGATCAAGTCGCCGCGCGACGCGCGGTCGCAGACCGTGCTTGCCTTCGAATCCGGCTGCTCCTACCGCCAGCGGCTCGAGGATTGGTTCGCCCATCACGGGGAAATGCCCGAGCGCATCGTCGAAATTACCTCCTACCACGCCATGCTCGGATGCGCGGTTGCCGGCATGGGCATTTCACTGATGCCGCGCAACGTGCTCACCACCTTTCCAGACGCCAAACTCTTGAGCGTGCATTCCCTGCCGCCGGCGCTCGCGCGATCGCAAACCAGCCTAATCTGGCGCAAAGGTATGCTCTCGCCGAAGGTGCGCGCGCTGATCGAGATCTTGAGCGAGCACTCCGACCGGGGCAAGAAGCGGCGCGCAGGGCGCAAGAACGGGGGCTCCGATCACGCCTCTAGCAACGGCCGCTCGCGCGCGTAGCACGCGACGAAGCGGGGCGAGAGGTGGTGCAAGCGACGTCGACGTAGCAGCGGGTCAAGCCCGCGCATGACCAGTCAGAGGCGTTCCGTCGACATGAGCGTCAAATCGTCTGGTTGTAGGCGCCGACCTCGCGATGGGTGCGCAGCACGGCATCGATCGCCTTGAACATCTCGCGCATGCGCGCTTCCGATACCGGGCTCTCCACCACCACCACCAGCTCCGGCTTGTTGGAGGAGGCGCGAACCAGCCCCCAGGTGCCGTCCGCGACGGTGACGCGCACCCCGTTCACCGTGACGAGGTCGCGGATCGGCTCGCCCGCCACCTTCTCGGCGCGCGCTTTCGCCTGCTCGAAGTGCTTCACCACGTCGTCCACGACGCGGTATTTGACCTCGTCGGGGCAGTGCGGCGACATGGTCGGCGACGACCAGGTCTTGGGCAGCGCGTTCTTGAGATCGGCCATGCTCTTGTCCGGGTTGCGATCGAGCATGTCACAGACCGCAAGTGCGAACACGAGTCCATCGTCGTAGCCGCGGCCGAGCGGCGGGTTAAAGAAGAAGTGGCCGGATTTTTCAAAGCCGGCCACCGCGCCGATCTCGTTGACGCGGCGCTTCATGTAGGAGTGGCCGGTCTTCCAATAGTCCACCTTGGCGCCGTTTTCGCGCAGCACCGGATCGGTCATGAACAGGCCGGTCGACTTGACGTCGGCAACGAAAGTCGCGCCTTTGTGTTTCGCCGAGATGTCGCGCGCGAGCATGACGCCGACCTTGTCGGCGAAAATTTCCTCCCCCTCGTTGTCGACCACGCCGCAGCGGTCGCCGTCGCCGTCGAAGCCGAGCGCCACGTCCGCCTTCACGCGCAACACCTCGTCGCGCATGGCGTGCAGCATCTTCATGTCTTCGGTGTTCGGATTGTATTTGGGGAAGGTGTGGTCGAGCTCGCAATCGAGGGCGACCACCTCGCAGCCGATCGCGGAGAGCACCGGCGGCGCGAACGCGCCGGCGGTGCCGTTGCCGCAGGCGCAAACGACCTTGAGGCGGCGCTTGAGCTTCGGGCGCTGCGTGAGATCGGCGATGTAACGGGCCGGAAAGTTCTCGATGAATCGGTAAGAGCCGCCGCCGCGCAGTTCAAAGCGCGCCTCGAGCACGATCGCCTTGAGCCGATTGATCTCGTCCGGGCCGAAGGTGAGCGGACGATTGGCGCCCATCTTCACGCCGGTCCAACCGTTGTCGTTGTGCGACGCGGTCACCATCGCCACGCACGGCACGTCGAGCGCAAACTGCGCGAAATAGGCCATGGGCGTGAGCGCCAACCCGATGTCGTGCACGCTGCAACCCGCCGCCATCAGGCCCGTCGTCAATGCCATCTTGACCGAAGCCGAATAGGCGCGGAAATCGTGGCCGGTCACGATCTGCGGCGCGGCGCCGAGCTCGTGGATGAGCGTGCCGAGGCCGAACCCCAGCGCCTGCACGCCCATCAGGTTGAGCTCCTTTTCGAGCAGCCAGCGCACGTCGTATTCGCGAAAACCGGTGGGCTTCACCAGCGGTTCCGATTCATAAGCATAAGTATTCGGAGTGAGCGCGGGCTTCGGCTTGGGGAACATCAGCAGTCCTACCGGCGTCGATGCGCACGAGCCTCATAGCGCAAGCGCCGCATGGGGGAAAGCGCGGGAGCGGGCAGCTCTAACCAACGCTTTCTGCCAAAACTAGTTGCACTCAAGTCGTAGCCCGGATGAGCGCCAGCGAAATCCGGGGGACCCGCATGTCGCTTCGCTTATGCGGGCTACGGAGACTGCGGCCTTTACCGCGAGCGCGGCTTGGCGCGGCGCGTGGGCGCCGCCGCGAGCGGATTGTCGGGCCAGGGATGGCGCGGATAGCGGCCCTTCATCTCCGCTTTGACCGCGATATAGCTGCCGCGCCAGAAACCGGGCAGATCGCGCGTCACCTGCACGGGCCGATGTGCCGGCGACAACAGCTCGAGCACGAGCGGCACCCGTCCTCCGGCAATGCTCGGATGACGGTCGAGTCCGAACAGCTCCTGCAGGCGAACGGCAAGACGCGGCCCCTCGGGCGCCGCGTAGTCGATCGGCAGCGCAGAGCCCGAAGGCGCGGTGAAATGGCTCGGCGCCTCGCTGTCCAGCCGGCGCCGCAAGGTCCAGGGCAGCGACGCTTGCAGCGCCTGTGCAAACTCGCTGCTCGTGAATTGCTCGAGCGCGGTCTTGCCGGCAAGCGCAGGAGCAAGCCACTCGCCAGCGGTTGCCGCGAGCGCGGCATCTGACAGATCCGGCCACTCGTCACCCTGCGTCCGACGCAGGAACAGGACGCGGTCGCGCCATTGCCGCAGCGCCGTCGCCCATGGCAGCCGCTCGACGCCGAGCCGGACGATGCCTTGCGCGAGCATGCGCGCGGCCGTCTCGTCGGGGACTCCCGCGATCGGCTGCTCGGCAAGCGCAAGGGCGCCGAGGCGGCGCAGGCGGCGCGCGCGCAGGCTGGCACTCGCGTCGTCGAAGGCGATCTCGTCGCGGCTCTCGATGCGGTCGTAAAATTGCGCTTCGATCTCGGCGAGCGTCAGCGGCGCCGCCAGCACGATGCGGCCTTGCGCGGCGGTTCCGGTGATCTCGGCGACGGTGAGAAACGGCTCGCGCGCGAGCGTGGAGATCTCGTCGAGATGAGCGCCACGGCCATTGGCCAGCAGGAACGCGCCACCTGCCCCGCGGTTCTTCGCGACGCGATCCGGATACGCGAGCGCCAGCAGCGCGCCGACCGACGCACCCCCGCTTTTGTCTCCGCGAGACGGCTCTCTCCCCTGCCCTTCTCGCGCAATCTGCGCCCAGCGCTTCGCAATGCTGCGCGCCTCGCGCGCACGCTGCGAGCGATCCCGGCGCAACGCGTCGAGGCGATGGCCGAGGTCGACGTCGTTGCCGCCCAGCCCACGCTCGGTGAGAACGACGGCGATCTCAGCCGCAAGCTCGGCCTCGCCCGCGGCAGCCGCATCGACCACCATGCGCGCGAGCCGCGCCGGCAGCGGCAGCTCGCGCAGCCGTCGTCCCTCCTCGGTGATACGTCCCGCGCGATCGATGGCACCAAGCTCGCCGAGCAGTGCCTTGGCCTGCGCCAGCGCCGCTGCCGGCGGCGGATCGAGAAAGGCAAGCGAGGCGGGGTCGGCGACGCCCCAATGCGCGAGGTCGAGCACGAGACCGGTGAGATCGGCGGCGAGAATCTCCGGCCGGTTGGCGGCCTCGAGCGCGGCGGTCTGCGGCTCGTCCCACAGCCGATAGCATACGCCGGGCTCCGTGCGCCCGGCGCGGCCGCGCCGCTGCTCGGCGGAGGCGCGCGAGACCCGTACGGTCTCGAGCCTGGTCAGCCCCACGTCGGGTTCGTAGCGCGGCACCCGCGCGAGCCCGCAATCGATCACCACGCGCACGCCTTCGATCGTGAGCGAGGTCTCCGCGATCGAGGTTGCGAGCACGACCTTGCGCCGGCCAGGGAGCGCCGGCGCGATCGCCCGGTCCTGGACGTCGGTCTCAAGCGCGCCGTAGAGCGGCACGATATCGACGGCGTCATCGTGGATGCGCTCGCGCAAGAGCGCCTCGGTGCGGCGGATCTCGGCCGCGCCGGGAAGAAACACCAAGAGCGAGCCGGCCTCCGCGCGCAACGCACGCGTCGCGGCATCGGCCACCTGTCGCTCGATCGGAATGCGCGCGTCGCGCCCGAGATAGCGGCTCGCGACCGCAAAAGCCCGGCCGGCGCTCTCGATCACCGGCGCTTCGCCCAGGAGCTTGGCAACGCGCGCGCCATCGATCGTTGCCGACATGACCAGGAGCTTGAGGTCGGCGCGCAGGCCCTGCTGCACGTCGCGGGCGAGCGCCAAGCCGAGGTCGGCATCGAGCGAGCGCTCGTGGAACTCGTCGAACAGAACGGCGGCAATGTCGGGGAGCGACGGATCGTCGAGAATGAGCCGCGTGAACACGCCTTCGGTCACCACCTCGATGCGCGTGGCCGCGGAGACTTTGGAGGCAAAACGGACGCGGTAGCCGACGCTCGCGCCCACCGCTTCGGCAAGCGTCGCGGCCATGCGCGCCGCGGCGGCGCGCGCGGCGAGCCGGCGCGGCTCGAGCACGATGAGCTTTTTGTCCGCCGCCCATGGCTCGGCCGCGAGCACGAGCGGCACTCGCGTCGTCTTGCCGGCGCCGGGAGGGGCGACCAGCACCGCGGCATCTCCCGCGCGCAGCGCGGCGGTGAGTTCCGGCAGCGCCGGATCGATGGGAAGCGGCTCGGCGGCGGCGCGCATGGCCGCACTTTGCATGCGCGATCCGCGCGAGGGAAGCCGCGCCGAAGACAGGCGTGCATAGCGCCGCCGAAGCGGTGGCAAAACCGTGCTTCAAGTGTTAAGTCGGAAGCCATGCCAAGCAAAGCCGCAGCGAACGTTCAGAGCGCTCCGTCCGTTGCCCGGGACCCGAAGAAAGGCGACCACGTCTTCCTGGTCGACGGGTCGTCCTACATTTTCCGCGCCTACCACGCGCTCCCGCCGCTCAACCGCAAGTCCGACGGGCTGCAGGTCAACGCCGTGCTCGGCTTCTGCAACATGTTGTGGAAGCTCTTGCGCGACATGAAGCCCGAGGAACGGCCCACTCACCTCGCGGTCGTGTTCGACAAGTCGGAGAAGACCTTCCGCAACGAGATGTATGCCGATTACAAAGCGCACCGGCCGGACCCGCCCGATGATCTGCGTCCGCAATTTGCCTTCATTCGCGAGGCGGTGCGCGCGTTCGACATTCCTTGTCTCGAACAGCTCGGCTACGAGGCCGACGACCTGATCGCCACCTATGTGCGCCAGGCCTGCGACGTGGGCGCCAGCGCGACCATCGTCGCCTCCGACAAGGACCTCATGCAGCTCGTGACCGACTGCGTGATCATGTACGACACCATGAAAGATCGCCGCATCGGCATTCCGGAGGTGATCGAAAAATTCGGCGTGCCGCCGGGGAAGATGATCGAGGTGCAGGCCCTGATGGGGGATTCGACCGACAACGTGCCGGGCGTGCCGGGCATCGGGATCAAGACCGCTGCGCAGCTCATCAGCGAATACGGCGATCTCGAAACGCTGCTGGCGCGCGCCGGCGAGATCAAGCAGGAGAAACGGCGCCAGTCGCTGATCGAGCATGCCGAGCACGCCCGCCTCTCGAAAAGGCTGGTCACGCTCGATTCCCACGTCGAGCTCGAGGTGCCGCTCGCCGAGCTGGCGGTGCACGAGCCCGACCACAAGCGGCTGATCGCCTTTCTCAAGGCGATGGAGTTCACCACGCTCACCCGGCGCGTAGCGGAGTTCGCCGGCATCGATCCCGGAGCGATCGAGCCGGACGGGAAGCTCAAGACGAATGCGGCGCCGAGCAAGGCGAAAGCGCCCGAGCAAGCGTCACTTCCCCTTCCTGTAAGCGTGCAACCGAGCGCGGCGGTCAAAGCGCGGGAGGGCGCGCCTCGTCGGCCGGCCGATGCAGAAGTCGAGTTCGCGCCGCAGGCGCGCGCCGCCGCGCGCATGGCAGCGGCGCGCAACACGAAGGTCGATCGCTCCCGCTACGAGATCGTGCGCAGTCCCGAACGGCTCGACGCCTGGATTTCGCGCGCGCGCGAGCTGGGGATTGTCGCGATCGATACCGTCACCACGAGTATCGACCCGATGCAGACGACGCTGTGCGGTTTCTCGCTGGCGCTCGCGGCCAACGAGGCTTGCTACGTTCCGCTCGCCCACCGCAAACGCGGCGACGGCGGCGACGGCAGCTTGTTTGCCGGCGACATTGCGCCCGGGCAGATCGAGGAGCGCGCGGCGCTCGCGGCCATGCAGCCGCTGCTCGAAGACCCGCAAGTGCTCAAAGTCGGCTGCGACCTCAAGTTCGACCTGCAGACGTTCGCGCTGCGCGGCACCGATCTTACGCCCTACGATGACGTCATGCTGATGTCGTACGTGCTCGATGCCGGCCGCGCGGATCACGCACTGGCGCCGCTCTCGCAGCGTTACCTCGATCACGCCATGATCGATGACAACCAGCTCACCGGCTCGGGAAAAGCCAAGATCGCGTTCGATTGCGTGGAGGTCGAGAAGGCCGCCGAATACGGTGCCGGGCGTGCCGACGTCACGCTGCGGCTATGGCAGGTGCTCAAGGCACGGCTTGCCGCCGAGCACGTGAGCAGCGTCTACGAGACGCTGGAGCGGCCGCTTGTTCCGGTGCTCGCGCGCATGGAGCGGCGCGGCATCTCCATCGATCGGCAAGTGCTCTCGCGGCTGTCGGGCGAATTCGCGCAACGTGCCGGCGCGCTCGAGGCCGAAATCCAGACGCTCGCCGGCGAGCCGCTCAATCCAGGCAGCCCAAAGCAGCTCGGCGACATCTTGTTCGGCAAGTTCGGGCTTCCCGGCGGCACCAAGACGAAGACCGGTCAATGGTCGACCGGCGCGCGTGTTCTCGACGATTTGGCCGAGCAGGGCCACGCGCTACCGCGGAAGATTCTCGATTGGCGGCAGGTGTCCAAGCTCAAGTCGACCTACACCGACGCATTGCCAAGTTACGTCAACGCGCAGACCCATCGCGTCCATACCAGCTATGCGCTCGCGGCCACTCCGACCGGCCGCCTGTCGTCATCGGAACCAAATCTCCAGAACATCCCGATCCGCACCGAGGAGGGCCGCAAGATCCGCCGCGCCTTCATCGCCGCCGATGGGCACAAGCTCGTCTCCGCCGATTATTCGCAGATCGAGCTGCGGCTGCTTGCCGAGATCGCCGGCATCGAGGCGCTCAAGAAAGCCTTCCGCGAGGGCCTCGACATCCACGCCATGACCGCCTCGGAAATGTTCGGGGTGCCGGTCAAGGGCATGCCCGGGGAGATTCGCCGCCGCGCCAAGGCGATCAACTTCGGCATCATCTACGGCATCTCGGCCTTCGGGCTCGCCAACCAGCTCGGCATCGAGCGCGAAGAGGCGGGCGCTTACATCAAGAAATATTTCGAGCGCTTTCCCGGCATTCGCGATTACATGGAAGAAACCAAGGCTTTCGCCAAGAAGAACGGCTACGTGCTCACGCTGTTCGGCCGCAAGTGCCACTACCCCGACATCGCGAATCCGAATCCGACGCTCCGCGCCTTCAACGAGCGCGCCGCGATCAACGCGCGGCTGCAAGGCACCGCCGCCGACATCATTCGCCGCGCCATGGTGCGCATGGAGCCGGCGCTGGCGAAAGCGAAGCTCTCGGCGCAGATGCTGCTGCAGGTGCACGACGAACTCGTCTTCGAGGTGCCCGACTCCGAGGTGGAGAAGACCTTGCCGGTGGTGGAGAAGGTGATGTCGCAAGCGCCGCTGCCGGCGCTGTCGCTCTCCGTGCCGCTCGCAGTCGAGGCGCGCGCCGCACAGAACTGGGACGACGCGCATTGAGCCAATCGCCCGGCTGCTTAGGATGCGTCCTCATCCTGAGGAGCGCGCGAGCTACAACTGTCCCGCACAAGCGGTCGGGCGTGCGCGCGTCTCGAAGGATGAGGGGCGCCCTCATGCTTCGAGACGCATCGCAGCAAACCTGAGTTCGCAGAAGCATCTGTCTCGGTGGCGCTGCGATGCTCCTCAGCATGAGGTCGAACCCGGGCCCCAGCGCGATGCAGCAGAGGCTCTACGGCGGCGCAGTTGCCGCGATCCTTCTGATTGCTCCCGTCCCCGCACAGGCCGCCGCCGCGCTTGACGGCGCGGCGCTCCGCTGGCCATGGGCGCTGCCGTTCATCGGCATCCTCGTCACCATCGCGACCGGGCCGCTCTTGTTCCCACGATTGTGGCACCGCCACTACGGTAAACTCGCCTTCGCCTGGAGCGCGCTCACGCTGGCGCCGCTCGCCGCGGCCTACGGCACGCCGGTCGCGGCCGCGGCTTTCGCGCACGCAATGCTCATCGAGTATCTGAGCTTCATCGTGCTCCTGTTCGCGCTCTACGTGGTCGCTGGCGGCATCTTGGTGACGGGAGAGTTGCGCGGCACGCCGCTCGTCAACACGGCGATGCTCGCCTTCGGCACGGTGATCGCCAGCCTGGTCGGCACTACCGGCGCGGCCATGATCCTGATCCGACCGCTCATCCGCGCCAACGCCGCGCGGATCCACAACGTTCACGTGGTCGTGTTCTTCATCTTTCTCGTTGCCAATATCGGCGGTGCGCTTTCGCCACTCGGCGATCCGCCGTTGTTCGTCGGCTTCCTGCGCGGGGTCGACTTCTTCTGGACGACGCGACACATCTGGTTCGAAACCGCGCTCGTCGCCGGCCTCGTGCTCGCGGCCTTCATCGCGCTCGATATCTGGTACTACCGCAACGACCGCCTGATCACCACCGTCGGCGAAGGCAAGCAGCCGATGAACATCCGCGTCAGCGGCAGCATCAATCTCCTGCTGATCGCGGGCATCATCGGCGCCATTCTCGCCGCAGCAGCATGGAAACCGGCGATGAGCATCAGCATCTACGGCACCACACTCGAGCTGCAGAACATCGGGCGCGACGCAACCCTGGTGCTGATCGCAATGCTCTCGCTTGCGTTGACGCCGAACGAGCATCGCGAGGCCAACGGATTCACCTGGGAGCCGATCGCGGAAGTCGCCATCCTCTTCGCCGGCATCTTCGTCTGCATCATTCCGGTGCTGGCGATGCTCGATGCCGGGAAGAACGGCGCTTTCGCATGGCTCTTGGCCGCGCTCACCGCGCCCGACGGCAGCCCACGCCTGGTCGCGTATTTTTGGCTGAGCGGGCTGCTGTCGGCCTTTCTCGACAACGCGCCGACCTACCTCGTGTTCTTCGAGCTCGCCGGCGGCGACGCGCGCGAGCTGATGGGGCCGCTCGCGCCGACGCTCGCGGCGATCTCCATGGGCGCGGTGTTCATGGGCGCCCTGACCTATATCGGCAATGCGCCGAACTTCATGATCTATGCCATCGCCACCGAGCGCGGCGTGAAAATGCCGAGCTTCTTCGGCTACATGCTCTGGTCGGCGGTGGTGCTGCTGCCGGTGTTCGTCGTGCTTACTTTCGTCTACCTCGCGAGGGCGGCTTAGCCGAACGTGCGGCACGCGCCTTGCTCGCCGGCCTCGTAGCGGACCGCGAGGTTGCCTTCGATTGCGCCGCCGGCGAAAGCGCCGCGACTGCCTCGATCTCGATGAGCGCCCCCTCCCGCGCCAGACCCGAAATCGCGATCGTGGTGCTGGCCGGGCGGTTATCTGCAGGAAGATAGCTGTCGCGCACCTCGCGGAAGATCGGCAGGTGCGCGCGGTCGACGAGATAGTTGTTGAACTTCACGACGTCATGGAAATCCGCGCCGACCGCAGCGAGCGCCGCTTTCAGATTCTTGAACGTCTGCTCCGCCTGCGCCCTGATGTCACCGGCGACCCTGCCCTCGCGGTCGACCCCGAGCTGTCCGGCGATGTAGACGATGCGCACCGGCCTTGTGACCTCGACCACATGGGTGTAACCGGGCGGCTTTCCCAATGCTTGCGGATTGATGAATCGGGTCTGGGTCATGCCATCCTCCTCGATCATGCCTTCACGGATGCCGAGCACTCTAAGCACACGGCGGCGCGCGCCGGAATAGGTGCGGCGTATCCACGCTTGACAGCACACGGCGCTTCCCCGAGCCTGCCGTTCGCATTGGGGGCATTTAAGTGGCTGGCCAACAGTTCTCACCGCACATTTTCTTCGGCCTCGACGCGATGATGGTTTCGACCATCATCCTGTGCATCACCTACGCCGTCATCATTTGGGACAAGCTCAACCGGGCGATCGTCGCGCTCCTCGGCGCGTCGGTGATGGTCGTCATCGGCGCGCTGGACCAAAACGAGGCGCTCAAGGGCATCGACTGGAACACCATCGGGCTGCTGACTGGCATGATGATCCTGGTGTCGGTCTCGCGCCGGTCCGGCATGTTCGAATATCTGGCGATTTGGTCGGCGCAGAAGGCCAAGGCCAGTCCCGCCGGCATCCTGCTGCTGCTGCAGCTCACCACCGCCGTCGTGTCCGCGCTGCTCGACAACGTGACGACGGTGCTCTTGGTGGTGCCGGTCACGCTCGCCATCACCAAGGAGCTCGACGTCCCGCCCTATCCATTCCTGTTCGCGGAAGTATTCGCGTCCAATATCGGCGGTACCGCAACCTTGATCGGCGATCCGCCCAACATCCTGATCGGATCGCTCGCCGGGCTCGACTTCAACGCCTTCATCATCCACCTCACGCCGGTGATCATCGTGGTGATGGCGGCGCAAGCGGTGATGATCCATCTCCTATGGGGCAAGGCGCTCAAATCGACCCCGGCGCGCCGCGCTCTGGTGATGGGCATGAGCGCGAAAGAAACGATCCTCGACTGGACGCTGCTCAAGCAGTCGCTCGTGGTGCTCGCCGCGGTGATTGTGGCCTTCGTGCTGGCGCGGCCGCTGCATCTCGAGCCCGCGACCATCGCGTTGGCGGGAGCGGCGGTGCTGATGTTCCTCGACAATTGGCAACATCACACCGAGAAGCAGTCGCAGAACGTGCACAAGACCTTCAGCGACGTCGAATGGATCACGATCTTCTTCTTCATCGGACTGTTCATTGTGGTGCACGGGGTCGAGGTCGGCGGGCTGCTCCACCTGCTCGCCAACGAGCTGGTGGCGGCGACGGGCGGCAACATGGCGAGCGCGGGTTACTCCATCCTGTGGGCGTCGGCCTTCCTCTCCGCGATCGTCGACAACATTCCGTTCGTGGCCACCATGATCCCGCTGATCAAGAGCATGGCTCCCGCCTATGGCGGTCTCGACAATATCGAGCCGCTGTGGTGGTGCCTCTCGCTCGGCGCCTGCCTGGGCGGCAACGGCACGCTGATCGGTGCTTCCGCCAATCTCACGGTCGCGGGAATCGCCGAGCGCAACGGCGTCCCGTTTCGCTTCGTGACCTACGCCCTCTACGGCATGCCGATGATGGTAGTCTCGGTCGCCATCTGCCACGTCTATGTGTGGTGGCGCTATTTCTGACCCGGCAATTCGCCGCGTGGCGGCTCCGGTTATTTCTTCACGACCACGATCAGCGGTTTGTCCTTGGCAGCTCGGCTATGGACGACCAGCGCCTTGCCGAGCGCGCTGGCGCTGTCGTTGCGGGCGAGATGGACGAGTTCGGCAGGAATGATTCCCGCTTCTCCAGACTTGAGAAGCGTGCTGCCCTTGCCTTCGATTTCCACCGTCAAACTGCCTTCGATCACATGCAGCAGTTCCTGGGCGCCGGGATGCATGTGCCAGGGAGCCGCACTGCCGGGCGGGAATTCGACAATGCTGACGACGGTTTCCTGAACCACCTGCCCTTGACCTTCCAGGTCACTGCGCAAAATCTGGGTCAGCTTCGGCCCGGTTTGGGCTTGCGCCAGCGCAATGTTCGCGATGGACGGAGCCGCCACTACCAAGCCCGATAGCCGAAGAAACTCGCGCCGGATGATTTGCATCGTTCCCTCCCTGAATGCGACATGAATTTTTTAGCGGGCCGCGTCCTTGCAGGACCGCAAGGATAGAACCCCGGCTGTGGCTCGAAATTCCGGAGAACGCGCGTTCAGTCGGAGAGATAGGCGGTGACCTCCTCGGCGATCGAAAGCGCGCAAGTGAGGCCCGGCGACTCGATGCCGAAGAGGTGGACGATGCGCGCGAGCCCGTGCTGCGCCGGCCCCTCGACCAAGAAATCGGCCGCCGCCTCTCCAGGACCGGTGAGCTTCGGCCTGATCCCGCAATAGTCGGGCACGAGCGAATTCTCCGGCAGTCCCGGCCAATAATCGCGGATGCGCTGGTAGAACGCGGCCGCGCGGCTGGCGTCGACGTCGTAGTCCTCGCGCTCGATCCATTCCACGTCCGGCCCGAAGCGCATGCGCCCGGCGAGGTCGAGCGTCACGTGCACCCCGAGCCCGCCCGGTACCGGGACCGGATAGATCAGTCGTGAGAACACCGGCCGGCCGGCGAACCCGAAATAGTTGCCCTTGGCAAGCACGAGCCGCGGCACCCGCTCGGACGGATAGCCCTCGGTCGCACGCGCCAGGCGCTGCGCACCGAGCCCGGCGCAATTGACTACCGCATCGAAACTGAGCCATTGCGGCTCGCTGCCGCCGAGCGCGGCGTCCCAGCCGCCGCCACGCGCAGGCTTGAGCCGCTCGATGGGGCTGCCGAACGCAACCATGCCGCCGTGATCTTCGAAATCGCCGCGCAGCGCCAGCATGTAACGGTGGCTGTCGATGATGCCGGTTTCCGGCGAGTGCATCGCGGCGACGCAGGCGAGCTCGGGCTCGAGCCGCTTGGCCGCCGCGGCGTCGATGATCTCCACGCCTTCCACGCCGTTGACCTGCGCCTGCTTATAGACCGCTTCCAGCCGCGGCCGTTCCTCGGCGTGCGTGGCGACGACCAGCTTGCCGCACTTGCGATGCGGCACGCCATGCGAGTCGCAGAAATCGTACAGCATGCGCCGCCCGCGCGGACAGTGGTAGGCGCGCCGCGACCCGGTTGGATAATAAAGGCCGGCGTGGATGACTTCGCTGTTGCGCGAGGACACCCCGGTGCCGATGCCGGAGGTTGCTTCCGCAACCACCACGTCGTGCCCGGCGAGCGCAGCCGCGCGTGCGACCGCCAGCCCCACCACGCCCGCTCCGACCACCAGGACCTGCATCCGCCCTGCCCCGCTCACACGCGAGCGTCACACCGCCCGCCGTCGTCCCCGCGAAAGCGGGGACGATAGTATAAGAACTGACGCGTCGGATTCTGCATCACAGTTCGACCGGCAGGCCGGCGTAGTTCTCGGCCATCGAACGCATGGCGGCCTCCGAGCTCGTCACATAGTCGAGTTCCGCGAGCTGGCGCTTGCGGTCGAAGGCATTGTGGCTCGGATCGAGATGAAACAGCTGCGTCATCCACCAGGAGAAGCGCTGCGCCTTCCAGACCCGCCGCAAGCAGGTCGCCGAGTACCGCTCGAGCAGGTCGCCGCGGCTCGCGCGGTAGAACTCGCAGATCGCGCGCGCGAGCACCCGCACGTCCGCCAACGCCAAGTTCATGCCCTTCGCGCCGGTCGGCGGCTGGATGTGCGCGGAATCGCCGGCGAGAAAGAGCCGGCCGTACTGCATAGGCTCGACCACGAAGCTGCGCATCGCGGTGATGCCCTTCTGCAGCATGATGCCCTCGCGCAGCTCGCGCGTGCCGCCGATGCGGGCATGCAGCTCCTGCCAGATGCGCGCGTCCGGCCAGTTCTCGATGTCGTCCATAGATCAGCTCATGCTCGGGCGGAGGAGATTCGGAGAGGATCCCGACCCAGCCGAAGGGGTATTCGCGATCATAGGCCGTGAGCGCGGTCGCCGGAATGCTCGGCCGGCAAATGCCGTGAAAGCCGTCACAGCCGCCGATAAAATCGCAGGCAAGCTCGACATCGCGACCGCCGTGGCGGAAGCGAATTTTCGGTGCGCGGCTGGCAAAATCATGGACGCTCACGTCGCTCGCCTCGAACAAAATTTGCCCGCCGTCGGCGAGCCGCCGCGCGATCAGGTCCTTCACCACCTCCTGCTGGCCGTAGATGGTTACGCCCTTGCCCACGAGGTCGCGGAAATTGATGTAGTGCAAGGCCCCGCCGAAGGCGAAATAGACGCCGTTGTGGAACATGCCTTCGCGCTGCATGCGCGCACCGACGCCGGTTTCGACAAGGAGGTCGCTCGCCCACTGCTCGATCAGCCCGGCGCGGATGCGGCTCTCGATATACTCGCGGCTGCGGTTTTCGAGGATCACGCTCTCGATCCCCTGCAGGTGAAGGAGGTGCGACAGCATCAGCCCCGCGGGCCCGGCACCGACGATACCGACCTGAGTCCGCATCTCGCTCTCCCCTTATCCCCGCCGTTAATTGCATACCCGGGTCGGCGGCGAGAAGAGAAAGACGCGGGATTGCCTTGCCCATTCGGCGGTTAGCCCAGCGCGGCCGCGAGATCGGAAATGAGATCATCGGCATCCTCGATGCCGACCGAGAGCCGCACCAAGGTATCGCCGATGCCCAGACTCGCCCGCACTTCGGCGGGCACCGAGCCGTGCGTCATCAGTGCGGGGTGCTCGATCAGGCTCTCGACCCCGCCGAGGCTCTCGGCCAAGGCAAAGAGCCGGCAGCGTTCGAGGAAGCGGCGGGTGTCGTCGAGCGTGCCCGCGAGCTCGGCGGAGATCATGCCGCCGAAGCCGTGCATCTGCGCCTTGGCGAGCGCGTGCTGGGGATGGCTCGCAAGGCCCGGATAGAACACGCGGCGCACCTTGGGGTGGCGTTCGAGCCATCCGGCGATCTTGGCCGCCGAGGCGCAATGGCGTTCCATCCGCAGCGCCAGCGTCTTGAGCCCGCGCAGCGCCAGGAAGGAATCGAATGGACCTTGGATCGCGCCGACGGCGTTCTGCAGGAACCGCATTTTGTCGCGCAGCTCGGCATTCTCGCCGGCAATCGTCACACCGCCGACCATGTCGGAATGGCCGTTGAGATATTTCGTAGTCGAATGCACGACGAGATCGAAGCCCAGTTCGAGCGGCCGCTGGATATAGGGACTAGCAAAGGTGTTGTCGGCGACGGCCCAGATGCCGCGCTTTCTCGCAATTGCCGCCACGCGCTCGAGATCGACGAGCTTGAGCAGCGGATTGGTCGGCGTCTCGATCCAGACGAGGCGGGTGTCTTTTCGTATAGCCGCCTGGAGCGCAGCGGCGTCGGTGAGATCGTGATAGCTCACTTGCAATCCCATCGAGCGCTTGCGCACCCGCTCGAACAGCCGCCGCGAGCCGCCATAGAGGTCGTCGACCGCCACGATATGGGAGCCATGGTCGAGGCACTCGAGCGTGGTCGAGATCGCGCCAAGGCCGGAGGCAAAAGCGAACCCCGCGCTGCCGCCTTCGAGATCGGCGATGCAGCGCTCGAACGCCATGCGCGTGGGATTCTTGGTGCGGGCGTAGTCGTAGCCCTTGTTCACGCCCGGACTCTGCTGAACGTAAGTGGAGGTGGTGTAGATCGGCATCATGACCGCGCCGGTCGTCGGATCGGGCTCCTGGCCCGCGTGGATGCAGCGCGTGGAGAAGTCGAGTTGGTTTGGTTTGGTCATCACGACTCTCTGTTTTTTGTCATGGGCGGGCATAGGCTGTGTAGGGTGGGCAAAATCGCTGCTGAGATGCGGCAAAATCGGAGCTGCACCAGGAGCGATTTTGCCCACGCGAACAAAATGCGTGGGCATTGCGCGCGCGATATAAGTGACTGCAAGAGAGAACGAGATTGCGCAATGCCCACCCTACAGAGTTACAGCGCAATGCGAAAATAGTTGATCAGGTCGAGGCGCGTCGCCACGCCAAGAAACTGGTCGCCGTCCATGACAATGGCGACGTAGTCCTTGCGGAACAGGGGCAGGAGATCGGCGATCGGCGCGTCGGCGGAAATGGTCTCGAGGCGGGTGACCATCACGTCCTTGACCGGCCGCGCAAAGGCCTTGTTCGGATCGTCGCACTCGGTGAGCAGCGCGGCGAGCACGTCGCTCTCATCGACCAGGCCGACCACGCGCCCACCCTCGTCGACGACCGGAAGCTGCGACACGTCGGCCGAGCGCATGCGGGCAAACACCGTGCGCAGATTATCCTGCGGCCGCACCACGACCGCGGTCCCCTCGCTAACGCGGCTGACGACCACGTCGCGCACGGTGCCGTGCCGGTCGGGATGGCTCCAGCCTTCCTGCGCCAGAAAGATGGGATTGAACACTTTGGACAGATACTTCGCACCGGAGTCGCAAACGAGACTTACAACCCGCTTCGGCGCCGCTTGCGCCCGGCAATAGCGCAGCGCCGCGGCCAGCAGCGTGCCCGAGGAGGAGCCGGCGAGGACGCCCTCGGTGCGCAGGAGTTCGCGCGCGCTGGCAAAGCTCTCGGCGTCGGGAACCGCGAATGCCTGCGACACGAGCGTGAGATCGGCATTGGGCGGCACGAAATCTTCGCCGATGCCCTCCACCGCCCAGCTTCCAGCCTGCACCATTTGGCCAGTCTCGACGAACGGAGCGAGCACGGAGCCCTCCGGATCCGCGAGGATCATCGCCGTCTTGGGCGAGGCGCGCCGCATGCAGCGGCCGATTCCGGTCAGCGACCCGCCCGAGCCGACGCCGACCACGATCGCATCGACGTCGCCATCCATCTGGCGCAGAATTTCCGGGCCGGTTGTCGTCTCGTGCGCCTGCGGATTGGCTGGATTGGCAAACTGGTTGACGAAGAAAGCACCGGGTGTGCGCTGCGTGATCGCTTCGGCGAGATCCTGATAATAATCGGGATGCCCTTTGCCCACGTCCGAGCGCGTGGTCACGACCTCGGCGCCCATGGCCTTGGCATGCAGCACCTTCTCGCGCGCCATCTTGTCGGGAACGACGAGCAGCGTGCGGTAGCCCTTGCGGCCGCCGACCAGCGCGAGTCCGAGCCCGGTATTGCCGGCGGTGGCTTCGACGATGGTGCCGCCGGCCTTGAGGCGCCCGTCGGCTTCCGCAGCCTCGATCATGGCGCGCGCGGGACGGTCCTTGAGCGAGCCTGAGGGATTCGCGCTTTCGAGCTTGAGAAAGAGCCGGCAGGCGCCCCGGTCGATGCGCGTCACCTCGACGAGAGGCGTGTCGCCGATGAGATCGAGCACCGATGCCATGGTCGTCCCTCTATACTAGCGTCGTAGCGTCGTAGCCCGGATGAGCGCAGCGAAATCCGGGACTCGTGCGGCACCAAGACTGCCCCGCATGTCCCCCCGCTGTCGCGGGGGTCATGCGGGCTACGACTCTTGCGCAACCGAAGACAGCCGTCAGCTGGACATCCATTCGACGAGCGCCCTGTTCACCGCCTCCGGGCGCTCCATGGTCGAAAGATGTCCGCAATCCGCAACGATGACGAGCCGCGATCCGGCGATGCCTTCAGCGAGCTCGCGCGAGAGCGCCGGCGGAGTCAGCTCATCGCCGTCGCCGACGAGGACCAGCGTCGGACATTTGATTGTCGCCAACAGCGGCCGCGCGTCCGCCCGCGTCATGAGCGCTCGCTGCTGCCGCAAGAAAACCTCCGCTCCGGTTTCCTCGGCCATGACGCGCACGCGCGTTCTCAGCGCGTCGTCGCTTTGCCGGTTGCGATGCACGAAGAACGGAAACTGCAGCGCCGGAACCTCGGCGAAGCGCCCGCTTTGCGCGAGCGCAATCTGCGGCTTGCGACGCGTGGTCTGTTCCGGGGTTTCCGGCCGCGCCGACGTGTCGAGCAGCGCGAGCTTTTGCACGCGCTCGGGCGCCTGCCGCACGATCGTCAAGACGAGATAACCGCCCATCGAAAGCCCCGCGAGCGCAAAGCGCGGCGGCGTGGCGGCGAGGATGCGCGCCGCAATCGCATCCATGTTGTCGTCGCGGGTATGGTCAGCGACCGTGACCGGCCCGAATCGCCAGAGCACGGGAATCTGCTCTACATAAAGCCGTGCGGAGCAGTTGAGCCCCGGGATGAGGACGGTAGGCAGCGGTTCAGACATCACCGACTCCGCTTCCGACAGGAAAAAATTAAGCCGCAATTCGACTTATTGCACTGCAGCAGGATTGACTTTGAGCCGCGAACTACTATGTTCCGCGCAAACGGTTCGACCGTAGCATTCGACCGTCCGTCTCCGCGCAACTTTTAGTCGTTGTTCCGTCATCCGGCGCGGCTAGGCTCCGGACGGTCCCGACTCGAGGTTTCATGTCCTTTTCACAGCTCGGCTTGTCCGACAAAGTTCTCGCCGCAGTCCAAGCGGCCGGTTACACCACCCCCACCCCCATCCAACAACAAGCCATACCGCACGTGCTCGCACGCCGCGACGTGCTCGGCATCGCACAGACTGGCACCGGCAAGACCGCGGCCTTCACGCTGCCGATGCTCACGAGGCTCGAGCACGGCCGCGCGCGCGCCAGAATGCCGCGCACGCTGATCCTCGAGCCGACGCGCGAACTCGCCGCGCAGGTTCAGGAAAGCTTCGAAAAGTACGGCGCGGGTCAAAAACTCAACGTCGCGCTGGTGATCGGCGGCGTCTCGTTCGATGACCAGGATTCGAAGCTCACCCGCGGCGTCGACGTTCTCATTGCGACGCCGGGCCGCCTGCTCGATCATTTCGAGCGCGGACGGCTGTTGCTCACCGGGGTCGAGCTCTTGGTGATCGACGAGGCCGACCGCATGCTCGACATGGGCTTCATTCCCGACATCGAGCGCATCTGCAAGCTTGTTCCGTTCACGCGGCAGACGCTGTTCTTCACCGCCACCATGCCGCCGGAGATCCGGCGCATCACCGAACAGTTCCTACATAATCCGGTGAAGGTGGAGGTCTCGCGCCCGGCGACCACGGTCGCCACCACCACCCAATTGCTGGTCAAGACCGGCCGCGAGCCGCACGACAAGCGCGATACGCTGCGCCGCGTCATCCGCTCGGCGGAAGGTTTGACCAACGCGATCATCTTTTGCAACCGCAAGCGCGAAGTCGCGGCGCTGCATCGTTCGCTGCTCCGCCACGGCTTTTCCGCGATCGCGCTGCATGGCGACATGGACCAGCCGGCGCGCACAGCCGCGCTCGACCAATTCCGCAAAAACGAGGTGACCCTGCTGGTTGCCTCCGACGTCGCCGCGCGCGGGCTCGACATTCCCGCCGTCAGCCACATCTTCAACTTCGATGTCCCGCACCATGCCGACGATTACGTCCACCGCATCGGCCGCACCGGACGCGCCGGAAGGAGCGGCACCGCAATTACCATCGTTGCGCCCGCCGACCGCAAAAACGTGGCGGCGATCGAGAAGCTGATCGGGCAGACGATTCCCTGGATGGGCGAGGCGCCGCGAGCATCCGAGCCCACTGAAACGCCCGAGCCTCGCAGAGACGAACATCGCAGGCGCGGCCGCCGCGGGCATCAACAGGAGCGTCCCGTCCGGCGCGACACCGCCCCCGTGCCGGTGACTCGCCTCGACGAGGTGCGGCCGCGGCATGCGCCGAAACCTGCACCCCACGCCGACCATGCCGACGGGGGCGGACATCTGCCGGCATTTCTCCTGCGGCCGGTCCGCGCAAAAGCTTGATCAATTCGTTCTGTTCGTCATTCCGGCCGAGCCGCGATAGCGGCGAGCGCCGGAATCCATAACCACGGACTGCGGTTATGGATTCCGGGCTCGCGGGCACACGCAGCCAAGCTTGCGCAGGCTGCGTACACTTGCCTGCGCTGCCCGCACCCCGGAATGACTGGTCAGGGCGCTGGCTTAGTGCGCCTGCGCCGCGGGCTTGAGCTTGACCGATTCACCGCAGCCGCAAGCGGAGGTCTGGTTCGGATTGTTGAACACGAATTGCGCGGCGAGCTTGTCGGTCTTGTAGTCCATCTCGGTGCCGATCAGAAACAGCACGGCTTTTGGGTCGATCAGCACGCACACGCCCTTATCCTCGACCACCTCGTCCGCCGCCTCGATCCGCTCGGCGTATTCCATTGTGTAGGCCATGCCGGCGCAGCCGCCGTTCTTGACGCCGACGCGCACGCCGACGATCGGCTGCTCCGCGTTCGCCATTACGTATTTGATGCGCTCGGCAGCGGCATCCGTGAGGCGGATCGCCTGGGGTCTCGCGCGAGGTGTGGCCATTTCGCTTTTCTCCTCCCCGCCGGGTTCAAGGCCCGACGGCGGAATCCGTTATGCACCCAAAATAACAACGAATTTGCCCTTGTGAAGGCCAGCTTTGGCAAGGCCGCCACGGCGCATTTGATTAGCTCCAGTCCCACGCGCGCACCTAATACGTCGCCCATAGCCCCGGCGTCGCCAATTCGAGCAGATGCCCGTCGGGATCGCGGAAGTAGATGCTGTGTCCGCCGCGCGACCAGGCGGTGCGGCCCTCGATCGCGATGCCGTGCTCGCGCAATCGTTGTTCCCATTGCGGCAATTGATCCGCGGCAATGGCAAAGGCCATGTGCAGCGGTCCGTGGCCGTCGTGCGGAGGAATCGTTCCGCCCGGCATCCGCACCGTCTCGAGCGTGGCGCCGCGGTGAAACAGCAACAACACGCTTTGCCCGCCGACGTCATAGGCGCGAAAACGGGCATCGCTGGTCAATTCGGTAAGGCCCAGCACCTGCTCGTAGAAGCGCGCCGCATGGTCGAGGTCATCGACGTAAAGGCAAGTCTCGATCACGCGGTCGAGCTTCACGCCTCACCACATATTGAGCATGGCCCGCGCTTCATCCGACATGCGGCTCGGGTCCCAGGGCGGATCCCATACGATGTTGACCTTGACCTCGCCCACGCCGGAAACACTCGCCACCGCGTTCTCGACCATAGTCGGCAACTCCTGCGCCGAGGGACAGTTGGGCGTGGTGAGCGTCATGTCGATCGCCACCGCACGATCATCCGCGATTTCGATTTTGTAGATGAGACCCAGCTCGTAGATGTCGGAGGGAATCTCCGGATCGTAGACGGTCTTGAGCGCGGCGATGACGTCGTCCGTCAGCCGCGCCAACTCGCCCTCCGGCAGCGCCGACGGCGCGGCCGCGGCGGGTGCAAGCGGGGCTTCGGCCGAGGAGCCGGCAGCCGCCGCAGGCTTGTTCGGGTCGTCGCTCATGCGAAGAAACCCTGCGCCTTGAGCAAGGCTTGCGCAAGCCCGTCCACCTCGGCGCGCGTGTTGTAAAGGCCGAATGACGCTCGGCACGTAGCGGTCACGCCGAAGCGCGCGAGCAGCGGCATCACGCAATGGGTGCCGGCACGCACCGCGACGCCGGCGCGGTCGATGATCGTCGCCACGTCGTGGGGATGGGCGCCCCTGAGGTCGAAGGAGACGATGGGGCCCTTGTCTTTCGTTGTGCCGAAGATGCGCAGCGAGTTGATCTCGCGCAGCCGCTCGTGGGCGTACGTGACGAGCGCGGCCTCGTGCGTGCGGATGCGCGCCTTGCCGATCGAATTGACGTACTCGATCGCCGCGCCGAGCCCGATCGCCTGCACGATGGGTGGCGTCCCGGCCTCGAATTTGTGCGGCGGATCGCCGTAGGTGATGCGCTCCTCGAACACTTCGCGGATCATCTCGCCGCCGCCGTTGAACGGCGGCATGGCCGCAAGATGCTCGTGCTTGCCGTAGAGCACGCCGATGCCGGTCGGCCCGTAGAGCTTGTGGCCGGTCACCGCGTAGAAATCGCAGCCGATGTCCTGCACGTCGACGTCGAGGTGGACGGCGGCCTGCGCGCCGTCGAGCAGAACCGGAATGCCGCGGGCATGCGCGCGCTGCACCACCTCCTTCACCGGCACCAGCGTGCCGAGCATGTTCGACATATGGGTGATCGCGACCATTTTCGTGCGCGGCGAGAGCAGCTTCTCGAATTCGTCGATGAGGAAGTTGCCCTCGTCATCGACCGGCGCCCATTTGAGCACCGCGCCCTGGCGCTCGCGCAAGAAGTGCCACGGCACGACGTTCGAATGATGCTCCATGATGGAAAGCACGATCTCGTCGCCGGCCTTGATGCGTTCGCGGCCGAATGTGTAGGCGACGAGATTGATGGCCTCGGTGGCGTTGCGGGTGAAGATGATCTCTTCCTTGCGCGCCGCGTTGAGGAAGGCGCGCACCTTCTCGCGCGCGTCCTCGTAGGCCTCGGTCGCGGCATTGGCGAGGTAATGCAATCCGCGATGCACGTTGGCGTATTCGGCGGTGTAGGCGTGGTTCAGCCGATCGAGCACCGCCTTGGGCTTCTGCGCCGAGGCGGCGTTGTCGAGGTAGATGAGCGGCTTGCCATAGACCTGCATGCCGAGGATGGGAAAATCCTCGCGGATGCGCTCGACATCATAGGCGCCGTTCTTGACCGCCGGATGCATTGTCATGCTCGCGCCCTGAGCCAGGCGACGACGCGGTCCATCAGCGCGTCGCGCAGCCCCGCGTGTTCGATCCCTTCCACCGCCTCGCCGACGAAGGCTTGGATCAGCAGCGCCTGCGCCTCCTTCGCCGGAATGCCGCGCGCCTTGAGGTAGAACAACAGCTCTTCGTCGAGCGCGCCCGAGGTCGCGCCGTGCCCGCACTGCACGTCGTCAGCGAAGATTTCCAGCTCGGGCTTGTTGTCGGCCTCCGCCCGCTCCGAGAGCAGCAGCGCGTTCGTCACCATCTTGGCGTCGGTCTTCTGCGCGTGCGGCCGCACGATGATCTTGCCTTGAAAGATGCTGCGGCCTTCCTCGTCGAGCACCGATCTGAAGAGCTCCCGGCTGGTGCAGTCCGCCGCCGCGTGGTCGGCGACCAAGGTCGTGTCGGCGTGCTGGCGGCCCTTGAGCAAGCTCGCGCCGCGGATGCCGGCGACCGTGCCCGCGCCGCCGAAGCGCACGAATGCCTGGTTGCGCACCACACCGCCGCCGGTCGTGAACAGAAATTCGTTGAAGCGGGCATGCGCGCCGATCGCGGCGATGAGCGTCGACAGATGAAGCGCGCCCGCGCCTTCGTCCGTGATCTTGATGTGATCGACATGAGCGGCATCGCCGACCTTCAGCTCAAGCACCGCGTTCACTTGATCCTCGCTCGCGCTCGAACCGACATGGCTTTCGAGCAGCATCGCGCGGGCGCCGCTTTCAATCACCACAAGCGAGCGGATGAATACGGAGGCCGCTTCGCTGCCGGCATTCACGAACACCAGATGCAGCGGCTGCGCCAGCGCCGCGCCTTGCGCGACATGGATCAGCGCACCGTCGCCCATGAACGCGGTATTGAGCGCCACCGCGACGTCGTGCGTGGGCACGACCTGGCCGAGATGGCCGAGGAGGCCGCGATCGCCGGCGGCCAGCGCCTGCGCCATGGAGCCGATGGTCAGTCCCGGCTCGAGGCGGGCGAGATCGGAAAGCTCGGGGACAAATGCGCCGTCGACGAACACGATCCGGCGCGCATCGATGGCTGCGAGCGTGGCGAGCGCATCTTTGGCGCGCGCCTTCGCGGCGGCATCGGGCGGGACTGCGAGGGGCTTTGCCTCGCGCATGAGCGCGCGCAAGTCGGTATATTTCCACTCTTCGACGCGCCGATGCGGCAGCCCTTCGGCCTCGAAACGGCGGAAGGCGTCCTCACGCAGCGCGCCGACCGCCGACGCGCCGGGAAGCGCGTCCTTGACCGCGGCAAAGCTCGTTGCGAGTGCGGTCTCGGCCGCAGTCTTGATCGGAAGCACCTCGGCGTTCATCGCAAGTTCACGCCATCTCTTCCTGGTATTGGGCATAGCCGGTCGCTTCGAGATCGAGCGCCAGCTCTTTGTCGCCAGTCTTCACGATGCGGCCGCGCGAGAGCACATGCACGACGTCCGGCACGATGTAGTTGAGCAGCCGCTGGTAGTGCGTGATCACGACGAACGAACGCTCGGGCGAGCGCAGGGCATTGACGCCGCCGGCGACGACCTTGAGCGCGTCGATGTCGAGGCCCGAATCGGTCTCGTCGAGCACGCCCAGCCGCGGCTGCAATAGCGCCATCTGCAGAATCTCGTTGCGCTTCTTCTCGCCTCCGGAGAAGCCGACATTGACGCCGCGCCGCAGCATCTCCTGCTCGATGCCCAGCTTGCCCGCGACCTCGCGCACGCGCTTGAGGAACTCGGGCGTGGAAAGCTCGGCTTCGCCGCGGCTCTTGCGCTGCGCGTTGAGCGCGGTGCGCAGAAACGTCATGGTGGCGACGCCGGGGATCTCGAACGGATACTGAAAGGCGAGGAAAAGCCCCCTGCCGGCGCGTTGCTCCGGCGCAAGCGCGAGAATATCCTCGCCGTCGAGCAGCACCTCCCCTTGCGTGACGACGTAGGCGTCCTTGCCGGCGAGCACGTGCGCGAGGGTGGATTTGCCCGAGCCGTTCGGCCCCATCAGCGCGTGCACGCTGCCGCGGCCGACCGAGAGGTCGAGCCCGTTGAGGATCTTCTTGCCGTCGACCTCGACGTGCAGGTTCTTCACTTCCAGTAGATGCATTCTTTAACCCGCGAGTTAGGCGTCTTCGCCGTCGAAATAGTCGGCCGGCGCGAGGCGGCCAACGCCGGCATAGGTTGCGGTCTTGAAGTCAGCGTTCTTGACACCCGCCGCGAGTGCGATCTTCTTGGAATCGGGATAATCGACGATGTCGACCTCACCCATGGTCGAAATGCCGAGGTAGCACAGGTCGGCGGAGCCGATGTTGATGAGCTGATGCGGCTGCGTGCCAGCCGGCGCCGCGACAATGTCGCCGCTGCGAACCGGCACGGTCGTGTCGCCGAACCGATATTCGCCCTCGCCGGACACGACGAAGAATAACTCGTCCGCCACGTGATGGCGGTGGAAGGGGAACGCCTTCTTGCCGGGCGGCACGACGTGCACCGCGCAACCCAGACCATTGAGCCCGACCAGCGGACCGACGCGGCCCCATTTGACCGCGAACTGTTTACCGTTGCCGCGCTCCGTGAGCGGCACGTCGTCGATATGAATCACAGTTTTTCCGCTCATCCCACGCTGCCTTCGAGACTGATCGAGATCAGCTTCTGCGCCTCGACCGCGAATTCCATCGGCAGCTGCTGCAGCACGTCCTTGACGAAGCCGTTGACCACCAGCGCCACCGCATCCTCGGCCGACAGTCCGCGCTGGCGGCAATAGAACAGCGTGTCCTCGGAGATCTTCGAGGTGGTGGCCTCGTGCTCGAACACGGCAGAGGAGTTCTTCGCCTCGATATAGGGCACGGTATGGGCGCCGCACTTGTCGCCGATGAGGAGCGAATCGCAGTTGGTGAAATTGCGCGCGCCTTTCGCCCGGGGATGCGCCATCACCAGGCCGCGATAGGTGTTGTTGGAGCGCCCCGCGGCAATGCCCTTGGAGATGATCCGGCTCGTGGTGTTCTTGCCGAGGTGCAGCATCTTGGTGCCGGAATCGACCTGCTGGTGGCCGTTGGAAATCGCGATCGAATAAAATTCACCGCGCGCATTGTCGCCGCGCAGGATGCAGCTCGGATATTTCCAGGTGATGGCGGAACCGGTCTCGAGCTGAGTCCAGGAGATCTTCGAGTTCTTGCCGCGGCAGTCGCCGCGCTTGGTGACGAAGTTGTAGACGCCGCCGCGACCGCTCGCGTCGCCGGGATACCAGTTCTGAATGGTCGAATACTTGATCTCGGCGTCCTCGAGCGCAATGAGCTCGACCACCGCGGCATGGAGCTGGTTCTCATCCCGCATCGGCGCGGTGCAGCCTTCGAGGTAGCTCACATAGGAGCCCTTGTCGGCGATGATGAGGGTGCGCTCGAACTGGCCGGTGTCACGCTCGTTGATACGGAAATAGGTGGACAGCTCCATCGGGCAGCGCACGCCCGGCGGGACATAGACGAAGGAGCCGTCGGAGAACACCGCCGAATTGAGCGTGGCGTAGAAATTGTCGGAGATCGGCACGACGGTGCCGATGTATTTCTTCACCAGATCGGGATGCTTCTGCAGCGCCTCGGAAATCGGCATGAACAGGACGCCGGCCTTGGCGAGCTCGTCCTGGAAGGTGGTTGCCACCGACACCGAGTCGAACACGGCATCGACCGCAACGCGGCCGTAGCCGTTGCCGCCCTCCGCCTCCTCGCCCTCGGGCCGCGCCACGCCCTCCAGCACCGCGACTTCGCGCAGCGGAATGCCGAGCTTCTCATAGGTCTTGAGGATTTCGGGATCGATCTCGTCGAGCGACTTGGGGCCGTCCTTCTTCTTGGGCGCGGCGTAGTAATAGAGGTTCTGGTAATCGATCGGGCCGTAGTTCACGCGCGCCCAACGCGGCTCGCGCATGGTGAGCCAGCGACGATAGGCGTCGAGCCGCCACGCGAGCATCCACTCGGGCTCGTTCTTCTTGGCCGAAATGAAGCGGACGATGTCCTCGGACAGCCCCTTGGGGGCCTTGTCGGATTCGATGTCCGTGACGAACCCGTACTTATACTGGTCGACGTCGATCCGGCGGACCTGATCGACCGTCTGTGGTAGGGCCGGCATTCTTCCCTCCGCTGCGGTTTCAAGGACCGCGGGTTGGATCAGTCGGTTATGGTCGTTTGCGTCTGGTCTGGCTTGATCCTCGCGCGTGCTTTAGGCGGCGATACCCGGTGGTTGCTGCTTAAGTAATGATCCGGACACCTTAATCCAAGCTCCGATAAAGCGGTCGATCTCAGATTCGGTGGTGCTCGGACCGAGGCTGACGCGCACGCCGGCGCGGGCAAGGTGCGGCGGAACTCCCATGGCCGCGAGCACATGCGACGGCTGGACCTTGCCGGAGGAGCAGGCCGCGCCCGCAGACACGGCAACCCCTTCAAGATCCAACGCAATGACGGCGGTTTCGGCCTTCATTCCCGGCACCGCAAACAACGTGGTGTTGGGCAGCCGCTCGGATTCGGTGCCGAAAATGACGACTCCCGGCGAAGCGGCCTTGAGGCCAGCCTCGAGCCGGTCGCGCAGCGCCGCCATGTACGCGGCCTCCGCGGAGAATCCTTCGCAGGCCGCCGCTGCCGCGGCGCCAAAACCGGCGATTCCCGCCACGTTCTCGGTTCCTGCGCGAAGACCGCGCTCCTGCCCGCCGCCCTTGATGAGCGCATCGACAAGAGGGAACTCCGTGCGCCCGATCAGGGCGCCAATACCCTTCGGGCCGCCAATCTTGTGCCCGGACACGGCCAGGAGATCGGCGCCGAGAGCGTTGATATCACACGGAATTCGACCGGCGGCCTGAACCGCGTCGACGTGCAGGACGCCCCCGGTGGCATGGATGAGCTGCGCCGCCTGGGCGACCGGCTGGACCACGCCGGTCTCATTGTTGGCAAGCATGAGCGAAATCAGGGCGCGGCTCCCGAGCGCAGCCAGGCGCCGTTCGAGCGCCGCAAGATCCAACGCTCCGCTGCCGGTGACCGGCAGGCGCTCGACGCTTGCAGACGGAAACCGCCCGCCAGCGAGGACCGAGGGATGCTCAATGGCCGACACCAAGAGTCGGTCACGGGCCGCCGCCGGCGCCAGCGCCAACGTATTGGCCTCCGTGCCGCCGGAGGTGAACACCACGTTGCGCGGCTGTGCTCCCACGAGCGCAGCCACCTGCTCGCGCGCCAGCTCGATCAGCCGGTGCGCGGCACGGCCCTCGCTGTGGACCGAGGACGGGTTGCCGTTGACGTCGAGCGCAGCAAGCGCTGCGGCCCGCGCCTCTTTGCGCAGCGGCGCGGTTGCGTTCCAGTCAAAATAGATACGGCTCGTCATAGCCTTTAATCGCGGTGTGGCGCGGCGGTGGCGCAACGCCGATGGCGCGCGTAACACCCTCCGAAACCCTTGCTTTTTGCCCCCGCACCCATGCTAGAAAGCGCCCGCCGCGACCGCGACTTCCGGAATCGGCGGCGCCACTTGCCAAAATCTGGAATGGTTCTAGATAGTTACGTGTGCTCGCCGCAGCCGTCAAGCGCGCTCTGAGGAACCGGCCGCGAGTCGCGATCAAACCCTACAATCGAGGTGTTCATGCCCGAAGTCATCTTCACCGGCGCCGCCGGGCGCATTGAGGGCCGTTATCACCCGGCGCGGCAGCGGAACGCCCCGATCGGCATCGTGCTCCATCCGCATCCGCAGTTCGGTGGCACGATGAACCACCAGATCGTCTATCAGATCTACTATGCCTTCGTGCACCGGAACTTTTCCGTGCTGCGCTTCAATTTCCGTGGCGTGGGACGCAGCCAGGGGTCCTTTGACCACGGCCAAGGCGAATTGTCCGACGCCGCCTCGGCGCTCGACTGGGCGCAGTCCATCAATCCCGAGGCCAGGAGCTGCTGGATTGCCGGATTTTCCTTCGGTGCCTGGATCGGGATGCAGCTGCTCATGCGCCGGCCCGAGATCGAGGGGTTCATCTCGATCGCCCCGCCCGCCAACCTGTACGATTTTTCGTTTCTCGCGCCCTGCCCGTCCTCCGGCTTGATCATTCACGGCGACAAGGACGCCGTAGTGCCGCACAAGGACGTCTGCGGTCTGGTCGATAAGCTCAAGACCCAAAAGGGCATCGTCATCGAGCAGAAGGTGCTCCCGGGCGCCAACCATTTTTTCGATGGCAAGGTCGACGTGTTGATGCAGGCGATCAGCGCCTATCTCGACAAGCGTCTGAAGGCAGAGCGCAGGCCGAGCGCGGCCTGACCTCGTCTCTATTCGCGTCACGCTCCGCTCGCCGCGACACACCACGATGGCGCGACGAATGTCTTTGCTCGTAATCCTGGTTGTTCTCGCCGTCGCGGCAGCTGGCTACGCGGCGCTGCACTACATGACGTCGGTGCCGGGCAAGCCCCATCGCGGCCCGCTGCCGCCGATCACGAGCGAGGAGGCGGAGCTCGCCCAGTCGCTCAAGCGGCACATTGCAACAATTGCCGAGCGCGAGCACAACGTCGCCCACTATGACGAACTCGAAAAGGTCGCCCGCTATATCGAGGCGACGCTCGCGTCGATGGGCCATGCCGTCGGCCGGCAGGAATTCTTCGCCGACGGCAAACCGGTGCGCAACATCCACGTCACGATCGAGCCGGCAGGGCGAAGCGCCGACCCCGAGGTGATCGTGGTCGGCGCCCATTACGACAGCGTCTTCGGCTCGCCCGGCGCCAACGATAATGCCAGTGGCGTGGCGGCGGTGATCGAACTCGCGCGGCTGCTGCATGATCTCGACGGGGTCGGCGCCAAGCGCATCCGCCTGGTGCTTTTCGTCAACGAAGAACCACCCTATTTCATGACCGAGGCGATGGGCAGCCTCCACTATGGGCGCGCGCTCGCCCAGCGCAACGAGCGGGTGGTCGCGATGTATTCGCTCGAGACCATCGGCTTTTATTCGAGCGAGCCAGGAAGCCAAGTCTATCCGGCGCCGTTCGGCCTGATGTTTCCCGATCGCGGCGACTTCATCGCGTTTGTGGGCATGATGGGCTCGCGCGCGCTCGTGCGCGAGACGATGCGATCATTCCGCTCGCATACGTCTTTCCCCACCATCGGCGGGGTGGCGCCCGGTTTCGTTCCAGGCATCGCCTGGTCGGATCATTGGGCCTTTGCCCAGCAGGGCTTTCAAGCCGTGATGATCACCGACACGGCGCCGTTCCGCTATCCCCACTATCACCGGCCCAGCGACACGCCGGATAAAGTCGACACGGAGAAGGTGGCGCGCGTGGTGAAAGGCATGGAGCGAGTGATCCGCGATTTCAGCAGATAATACTGTGCGCGTCGCAGTGGGCATGAACCATGTCCTGCGCCAACCGACTTGCGCCACCTACGGCCGCGCCAGGATGCCGCCGGTCAGCGGCTGCGGCGCGCCGGTTGTGGTGGGAAAGGTGAGCGGCAAACCCCGAAGCGTGCGCACCGCAAGATAGGCGAAGGCCTGCGCCTCGAGCGCATCGGCCGACCAACCCACTGCGCTCGCGGTCTCGACCGGCGCGGGGGCGAGGCGCTCCGCCAACATTCGCATCAATGTCGGATTGCGCGTACCGCCGCCGGCGACGATCCATCCTGCCGGCGGCCGCGGCAGCAAGGTGATCGCGTGCGCGACCGCGGCGGCGGTGATGGCCGTGAGCGTCGCCGCGCCATCGTGCGTGCTCTTGTCGGCAAGTCGCCCTTCCTCCGCCACCCAATGACGGAAGGCGTTGCGATCCAGCGATTTGGGCGGCGGCTTGGCAAAAAACGGATGCGCCAGCACGCGCGTCACCGCGGCATCGTCGACCTTGCCCGCGGCCGCAGCGCGTCCCTCGTCATCCTGCGGTTGTCCGGTCCGCAAGCGGACAAAATCGTCGATCAGCGCGTTGCCCGGCCCGGTATCGCAGGCGACGAGTTCGGCGTTGCCGTTGATGAAGGTGACGTTGGCCACGCCGCCGAGATTGAGCACGCCGACCGGATGCGGTCGCTTGAGCAGGCGCAGCATGGCGCGATGAAACACCGGCACCATGGGTGCGCCGTGTCCTCCGGCGGCCACATCGGCCGCGCGAAAGTCGTAGACGACGGGAATGCCGAGCCTGTCCGCGAGCGCCGCGCCGTGGCCGAGCTGGATGGTGAGCCCGCGATCGGGACGATGCAGGACGGTCTGGCCGTGGAAGCCCACCACGGCGACTTCGCTCGGCGCCATGCCGTTCGCCGCGAGGAACGCTTCGACGGCCTCGGCGTGCATGTCGGTCACCAGCTCTTCGGCCGCGGCCAGCATCGCCGGCCGTGCCTTGCGATCGGTGAGACTGGCGGCAACCGCGATCGCGCGCCGCACGACGTCCCGCTCCCGATCGCTGTAGGGGCGATAGCCGGTCGGACCAAGCCGGCCAATCTCCTCGCCGTCGGTTTCGATCAGCGCCACGTCCACTCCGTCATAGGACGTGCCGCTCATCAGGCCGATCGCAATGGCGCGCGTCATGCAGGCGTCCTTTGGTTGAATCCCGCGCTGGACCTGTTACACCACCGGCCCGAAAGAGGCGATAAAAGAGACGAGGGCATGAGCGCCTACAAGTCCGATTTCCTGCGCATTCTCGCGGAACGAGGATTCATCCATCAAGTTTCGGACGCCGAGGGCCTCGATGCCAAGGCGGCTGCCGGCCCGATCACCGCCTATGTCGGTTTCGACGCCACCGCGCCCAGCCTCCACATCGGCAATTTGCTGACGATCATGATGTTGCGGTGGCTGGCGAAGACCGGCCATCGCCCGATCGCGCTGATGGGCGGCGGCACGAGCAAGATCGGCGACCCGTCGGGGAAGGATACGACCCGCGCGCTGCTGACCAACGCGCAGATCGAGGCCAACATTGCCTCGATCCGCACGGTTTTTTCCCGCTTTCTCGATTTCGAGGCCGGCGCCATCATGGCGAACAACGCCGACTGGCTCGATCGGCTGGAATACATCCCGTTCCTGCGCGACGTCGGGCGCCATTTCACCATCAACAAGATGCTGACGTTCGACTCGGTGAAACTGCGGCTCGAGCGCGAGCAGCCGCTGACGTTTCTCGAATTCAACTACATGATTCTGCAAGCCTACGACTTCGTGGAGCTTTACAAGCGCCACGGCTGCATTCTGCAGATGGGCGGATCCGACCAGTGGGGCAACATCGTCAACGGCATCGATCTCGGGCGGCGGTTGCTCAACGTTCAGCTGTTCGCGTTGACCACGCCGCTGCTGACGACGTCTTCGGGCAGCAAGATGGGCAAGACCGAGACCGGCGCCGTGTGGCTCAACACGGACATGACGAGGCCCTATGATTACTGGCAGTTCTGGCGCAATTGCGAGGACGCCGACGTCGGCCGCTTGCTCAAGCTGTTTACCGAACTGCCGCTCGACGAAGTCGGACGCCTTGCTCGGCTGAAGGGGCAGGAGCTGAACGAAGCTAAAAAGATCCTGGCGACCGAGGCGACCGCGCTGTTGCATGGCCGCGCCGCCGCCGAGCAGGCGGCCGAAACCGCGCGGCGCACCTTTGAGGAAGGCGCGCTTGCCGAAACGTTGCCGACCGTCGAAATTCCGAGCGGGAAATTCGAACCCGCTCTCAGCGTGCTCGACGCCGCCCTTCACGTCGGCTTGGTGTCGTCGAAGAGCGAGGCACGCCGGCAGATCAAGGGCGGCGGTCTTCGGGTCAACGACGTCGCGGTTGCTGACGATAAGATGGTGCTCACGCCGCGCGACCTCACGCCGGAGGGCGTCATCAAGCTTTCGCTCGGCAGGAAGCGGCACGTCCTGCTGCGGCCGGTGTGATCGCGGCGGTGATTTCCCCCAGCGGCTCTCGGCGTCATTCCGGCGCGCGCCAAAGGATTGGCGCAACCGAATCGAAGGGCGCTCCTAATAGCGGCTGGTCGGTTCGGCGTACGTTTGCGCCGGCATGGGACCATTGCCGCCCGGGAACTCGAAGAACTTGCGCAACAAGCCCGGCGCCACCGCGGAAATCGGATTGACGCGCAACACCGGCGTGCTCGGCGGACCGACCACCTCGTAGGTCACCCCGAGCAGACCCTCGTTGCTGCCGCCGAGGAACGGCCCGACGATCGGGATCTGGCCGAACATGTTGTTGAGGCCGTAGAGCGGAACGAAAGTGCCGCGCATGCGCACTTCGTCGCGATGGTAATCGATGTAGCCGTCCACTGTACCGCCGATCGCAGGGCCCTTGAGCAACCCGTCGCGGATGGTGAAGCGGCCCAGCGAACGGGTGAACTCGACCCGCAGGCGCGAGAACTCGACGCCGGGCGAGGCGCCGCCGGGTTGTTGTGGAGCGGCAGCGACGCGCTCCAGCGCCGCTTCTCCACGTACGACGAAGTCGCGAATGTTGAGAACGCCTTCCTGCGGCGCCAGATCGGCGCTCTGCGGATCGAGCGCCACCCACATCTCGCCGCCGGCGAGCTTCGGGTAAATGTCGTTGAAGCGGAAGAAGGCGCCGGCATCGTTGCTCTCCACGAAAACGACTTGGCGGCCGTTGCTGCCGCGCCCGCGCAGATCGCCGGCGAGCGGCGCATCGCGTCCCAGCTTGCCGTTCAACGCAAAACTCGTGATAACGCCGCTACGGCGTGACACCCGCAGATCGAGCCCGCGCAGAGTCTCCCCGTTAAACCCGAGCACCGTGCCGAGCTTGAGGTCGAGATCGATGTCCTTGTCGTGCTTTTGCTTGTTGCCGGCCGGGCCGGTCAGCGTCGATTTGACGAAGCCGCGTCCGTCGAAAACATCGCCGCGCACGGTCACGCGCAGTGTGCCATCGGTGCCGCGCTCCGCTTTGAGCGTCGCCTTGTCCCCCTCCGAAAGGGCAAAGACAGGGAAATTTGCGGAGGCGACGTCACCTGACGCGTCCACCTCGACCATGCCTTTGACCGAAGCGCCGGCCCCTTCCATCACCAAATCTTCGATCCGGGTCGCCGTCGGCTGTTTGATGAGCGTGAAGGTTGCGCGACCAGCGCGGCCGGGGGGCTTCAACCATCCGGGCAGCAGGTTGTCGACCTTGGCCTGCGTGAGATCGGCCTCGATGGCAAAGCGGCTGTCGCCGTCATTTGCCGCAACGCGTCCGCTGAGCTTGATCGGCACCGGCCCGGTGAGGAAGCCGGCGAGATCGAAGCCGAATTTGCTGCGCGCGTTTTCGTCGAGAGTGGTTTGGACGCGGATATCGGCGTCGCCGTCCCGTGGTTTGCGGTAGTCGAGGACGGAGGGAACCCCGTTGATCTTGACGTCACCCCTGATCCAGTGACCGATGTTGTTGGCGGTCACCTTGAGCAGGGCGGCCTCCACTTTCTGGCCCATCACCATGCGTTCGGCGGCGAAGTTCGCAACGTCCATGTTGATCGTGTAGAGCGAAGATCCGGGCGCCAGATCCTCCTTGAGCGGCAGCGCGAGCGTCACCTGCGCGGTGAGCGTTCCGCGGCTGGTCGCGGGCTCGACCGGCGCGTTCGAATAGTCGCGCAGCCGTTGCATGCTCAAGAGTTCGGCCGCGGCCGGCACCGATCCGTCGAGGCGAAAGCGGACCTTCGCCGGCGGCGCCTTGGGGAAGGTGTCGGGCACCTCGAACACGCCGTTGGTGATCGAAAGCTTGCGGCCGGGCGATATCTCCACGTTGCCGCGCCCGACATTGATTGCCGCCGTTCGGCCGGAAACGTGCACATGGACGTCAGCGTCGCGGATGGCCGGCAGCCCTTCGACCGCACGGATTTCAGCGCCGTGGCCGATGATCTGGATCAACAAGCCGTCGTCGGGAACGGGTGGGCCGCTCGATTTGAGCGTGGACCATGGTGCATTGGTCGAGACGTCGAGCCGCTCGACCGTGCCGGCTTGGATGTGGTCGATGACCCAAGCGCGCACCTTCGAGGCCACGGTGACGGGCCAAAGCCGCTTCAGAGCCGCAACCGACATGCGCGTGCCGGCAATTCCCGCCGTGAGCCGGGGATCGTCGCCGGAAAAATCCAAGCTGCCGGTGAGCGCGACACCGAGATCCGTGTTGCCGACTTCGCTCGGCTCCAGATCGATGCGCTGCTTGGTGGGATCGATCCGCAGCTGCAGCTGAACGCGGTTGAGGATCAGCGCATTCGGATCGAGCGGGGCGGCCGCCAGCACCGCGCTGCCGCCGGAGATTTGCAGTGCCCAAACGCCGCTTGCGTCGCGCGGCGCCTCGAATTGCGCGAGCAGCGTGATGCGGGTGCCGCCGGACATCACCTGGAACGGCGCGACCAGCGCCCGTCGGCTCTTATCCCAATCGACACTGATCTCGGCGCGATCGATCGGAATGCGCACGAGCGGATCGTCGAGATCGACAATGACCCCCTTCTCCACCAGTATCCGGCCGTCAAGCATATGCGGAATGCCATCGGGACCGATGTCGGCGCGGATGCGTCCGGACAGCGGCAGGTCGGCTTCGTATTGAACCGCGTCCAACCGCATGGCCAGCATCACGTCCTTGGTGGACAGTTTTTGTGTTTCGATGTCGATAATGCGGTGGCCCTGTTCGCCCGGCGTCATCGCCGCGCGCAGGTGCCAAGGCCGCTCAAGGCTGTGCGAGCCGAGTGCAACCGCGATGCCGCCTCCCTTGGGTCGCGTGACGCTCAGATCGATGTTGGTGAACGTCCATTGCTTGCCGTTGCGCGCATCGTCGACGGTGAGGTTGCCGCCTTGCAGGCCGATCTCGGTGAGGTCCCGGCCGTCGAGCCCGCTCGCGTCCAGACTCTCGATCCACGCGATCAGCGTGGTCAGGTCGGGAACGCCGCTGCGGGCGGGCGCCGGCGCGGCCTGCGCGGCCGATGCCGCGGGCGCAGTCGAGGCAGCGCTCGCGGGGCGATCGACCTTTGCCGGCGCGCGCATCGGCTCCGGCAGAGCGGGCGCGGCAGCTGCCGAAGCGGTGACGAAGGGGCGCTTGTTGCTGCCGGCAAAGACCGTGACCTTGCTGTCCGACTCGATGCGCACCGCCATCTCGGCGCCGACCAAGCTCAACCGCTCGGCGCGGATGCGCCCGAGCAGCAGGCTCGCACCAGAGATGCCGACTTCCGCTTTGGGGGCGCTCGCTACGACGGTTCCGTCCGCGTCGCGCACCACGATGTCGCGAATGCGCAGCGAGGTGCGGCTTTTGCTCGCGTCACGCTCGATTTGCGTGCCGCCAATCTCGACCTCGTGGCCGGGCCCAAAATTTTCCTTGATCGCCGCAGTCAGCCAAGGCGTTGCGATATCGAGCTCGATCGGGCCGCTGGAGAGGCGCCACCACAGCGCGACCAGCGCGAGCATGAAGAGGACGCCGAGCGTGCCCCCGGCGATGGCAAATTGGCGCAGCCGCGGACACCACGCGCGCAGCCGGCCTTCGCAACGCGCAGAGGTCAGCAGGGAGGCCGGCGCGCGCGCAGTCGCACCCTCGCTTTGACGTAATGCGTCCTGCTCGCAAAGCTCCTTGAGGCTCGCCTCCAGCTTCAGGAGAGCCTCCAGACTGGGATAAGATTGTCCTGGCGCCATGCCCCGACTTGGCGTCCCCTCGACCACCGATTCCGCCCCGCGCCTACTCGGACGTCTGTGGCGAACCGGCCCCCTACCGCGGTCGACAAATCCCCGGCACTACAGTCGACCTGGCAGCCCTCTCCCGCGGATTCTTCAACCCCTTATTGAATCGCCGGAAAAGGGACGAAAGGAAGGCGCTTGGGGCCGTCGCGCACGGCAAAATGCGCCCTTTTCGGGGAGGCGGCGGGCTCATTCGCTACGCCAAGGTCGTAATGACCCGGAAAACTCGTGCTGACCTATCGGCGAGCGCTCCACCCCACGGGAGGTCATTGATCCGTCGAAGTCTTACGACGACGCCCAAAACCAGGGGCAATTTCTGCAGCACCGGCTCCATTCAGGCAAGGCGTGGCACGTAAAAGAGGCATATGTCGGGTCGTGCTCAGCTGCGCTCATATCCGCGCGGCGCGCTTAGCCCCGCCGCCGTTCCCCGAAAATTAACCGTATCGACTTGAACTGATGCGAGTTAGCGGGCGCGTAAGACGAACCGGCGTAGGAGACCGGCGGGGAGCGTCAATGCCTCGTCGGTCATTTTCACCGCACCGCGATTCTTTCAGCGCGCCGCGTGGCGCCGCATCGATTCGGTGGACCGGAAGCCACGACGTGCGCCGGGTGCGGCTCGGACCCGTCGCCTTCTGGCTCGTGATCGGCACGCTGGTGATCATGGCGGGGTGGAGCATCACCACCGCCGCCTATTTCGCCTTCCGCGAAGACGTGCTGACCGGGCTCATTGCCCGGCAGGCAGAGATGCAATTCGCCTACGAAGATCGCATCGCCGAGCTACGCGCCCGGGTCGACCGCTTTTCCAGCCGCCAATTGCTCGACCAGGAGCAGTACGAGAAGAAGCTCGACCAGATCCTGCGCCGGCAGACGGCGCTGGAGACGCGGGCCAGCGCACTCAACGGAACCGGCGATGTCACCGGCGCGGTCAAACAACGCGGCGGCTGGACCGGGGAGCCGCGAGCCATCGTGCCCAAACCGGTGCGCGACAAGGGAGCCTTTGTGCCCGATCCGGCCGCGATCGATTCCCGCAGCGGCACTCTGGCCAAAGGCGCCGGCGGCATCGGCGGGGTCATCGCCCGGTTGGAGATTTCGCTTAACCGGCTCGAGCAGCGTCAGGCGACGATGGTCGGCTCGCTCGCGGACAATTACGATTCGAAGGCGCGGCGCATGCGCGCCGTACTGACCGAGCTCGGGCTCGACGCCGGCAAGGCGAGCGGCGCCGGCGCGGTCGGCGGTCCGTTCGTCCCTGCAGCCCTTCCCAGGGAGGCCATGGCCTTCGAGCGGCAGCTCTCTCGCATCCAGATCGCGCGCGTGCAGATCACTCGGCTCGCGCGCACGCTCAGCACCATTCCCGTGCGCAAGCCGGTCGACGGCGAGATCGATCTGCAGTCGGGCTTCGGCGTGCGCATCGATCCATTCCTGGGCGCGCCCGCCATGCATACCGGGCTCGATCTTCATGGCGAGACCGGCGATCCGGTGCGCGCTACGGCCGATGGGACGGTGATCGCCGCGGGCTGGAACGGCGGCTACGGCCGGGTGGTCGAGGTCGACCACCACAACGGGCTCTCCACGCGCTATGCGCACCTCTCCTCGATCGACGTTCGCGTCGGTCAATCGGTGAAGAGCGGGCAGATCGTCGGCAAGGTCGGCTCGACGGGGCGCTCCACCGGGCCGCACTTGCATTACGAGACACGCCTCAAAGGCGAGGCGGTCGATCCGCAGAAATTCTTGCGCGCAGGCGAAAAGCTCGACGGCGGCCTGTGAGGACGTCTAGTCCACGTCCTCCACTTCCTTTGGCCCGGTCCCGAACGCCTTTTGCGCCAGCGCCACTTCCATGAACTGGTCGAGGTCGCCGTCGAGCACGGCACCCGTGTTCGAGGTCTGCACGCCGGTGCGCAGATCCTTGACCATCTGGTACGGCTGCAGCACGTAGGAGCGGATCTGATGGCCCCAGCCGATGTCGGTCTTCGCGGCCTGCTCGGCGGCGGCCTTTTCCTCGCGTCGCTTCAATTCGCGCTCGTAAAGGCGCGCACGCAGCATCTGCCAGGCTTGCGCCCGGTTGCGGTGCTGCGAGCGGTCGTTCTGGCACACCACCGCAATGTTGGTGGGAATGTGGGTCAGGCGGACCGCCGACTCGGTCTTGTTGACGTGCTGGCCGCCGGCGCCCCCCGCCCGCATCGTGTCGACCCTCACGTCGGATTCCTTGATATCGATTTTGATGCGATCGTCGACAACGGGGTAAATGTTGACGCTGGCGAACGAGGTATGCCGGCGCGCGTTGGCATCGAACGGCGAAATGCGCACGAGCCGATGCACTCCGTCCTCGGTCTTGAGCCAGCCGAAGGCATTGCGACCCTTGATTTGTATTGTCGCCGATTTGATTCCGGCCGCCTCGCCTTCGGTTTCTTCGAGCCACTCGATCTTGTAACCGTGCCGCTCGGCCCAGCGCGCATACATGCGAAGCAGCATGCTGGCCCAATCCTGGCTTTCGGTCCCGCCCGCTCCGGCGTGAACTTCGAGATAGGTGTCGTTGGAGTCGGCCTCGCCCGATAACAACGCCTCGAGCTCGCGCCGCGCCACCTCCTCCTTGAGCTTTCCCAGCGCCGCTTCCGCCTCGGCGACGGCCTTCTGATCTTTCTCGGCCTCGCCGAGCTCGATCATGGTGAGCTGGTCGTCTAGTTCCTGCTCGATGCGGCCGATGGCGCCGAGTTGGTCCTCGAGCGCGGTGCGCTCTTGCATCACGCGCTGCGCGCGCTGTTGATCGTTCCACAGCGCGGGGTCTTCGGCCTGCTTGTTGAGTTCATTGAGCCGCGCGCGCGCCTTGTCGACGTCAAAGATGCCTCCTCAGCAGTCCGATCGACTGCTTGATCTCGTCGACGATATTTTGGATTTCCGCGCGCATGCGTCACCCCTCGGGGCGATCTCGACTGATCGCCGCCGGCGGATGTAGCGACTGCGCGGCAATGACGCAATGGGCTCCGCTGCGCGTCAATATTTCGGGCGATGCGAAACGGCCCATTTGCGGGCGTGCGCAATAGGATCGCGCGGCGGAAGGGAGGCGCGAAACCGCTTGACGGTCGGCAAGGCCTCCATGCGGGCACGCCACTCGCAAACCAAGGGATATTTGGAATACATCGCCTTGCCTTCCTCGGTCAGGCCGAAAGCGTACGTGCTCGGCAGCATGAAGAAATCTGCCAGCGTAAGATCGGCGCCGACAATGTAATCGGCTCCGTGGCCGAGCGCTTTCTCCAAGACCTCGAGTGCGCGCTGGACCTTGGGCAGTGCGTGAGCAACCACTTTCTCGTCGCTGGCAATTCCCAGCTGCGGGAAGACCAGCCGCTCGTGTGTGACGTGGTAAATCATGTACGGGTAGTAGTAGGAATTGACCGAACTGATCCATTGGTTCATGCGGGCGCGCGCCCGGACCTCTTTGGGCTGCAAGGCCGGGCCTTCGAACGCTTCATCGACGTAGGTCGCGATTGCGCTGGTTTCGTAGAGCGTAAAGTCGCCGTGCTGAAGGATCGGGACGCGATCGAACGGATGCAACGCGAGGTGGCTGGCGGAGCCCATCTCCGGTTCGAGATCGCGGAATGTGTAGGGGACGCCTTTGTGCGTGAGGGCCAGCCGGACGATATGGACATAGGTGCTGCGCGGGAAACCAAGTACGACGACGTCGGTCATGAGAGGTGGCTTTCGCTGGATGAATCTGCCGCCAGGACAGGCGGAATTTGCATTGCAGGCAAACCATGTTTTCTCTAGCCTGCCATAGATTTTCTCATGATTTGGTTTGCCGATGCCGCGCCGGTTGCCGCCGCTCAATGCGCTCAAGGCCTTCGAGGCCGCTGCCCGCCATGAGAGCTTCACGCGCGCGGCCGAGGAGCTCTGCGTCACTCAAGGCGCGGTGAGCCATCAGGTGAAGGCGCTCGAGGCCGAGCTCGGACTGAAGCTTTTCAACCGCGAGCGCCAGCGCCTGGTGATCACCGAGGCGGGCCGCACCTACCTCGTCGTCGTGCGCGATGCTTTCGACCGCATCGGCGACGGGACCGAGCGCTTACTGCAGCGCCAGCGCGGCGGCGCGCTCACGGTTACCACGTCGCCGAATTTTGCAGCCAAGTGGCTCGTGCATCGACTGAGCCGGTTCGCCGAGGCTCATCCCGAGATCGATCTCAGGATCAGCGCGACGCTGCATCACGTCGACTTCGCGCGCGAGGACATCGATCTTGGCATTCGCCACGGCGACGGAACCGCGCCCGGACTGCACGTCACGCGCCTCTGCACCGAGGAGCTGTTTCCGGTCTGCAGTCCGAAGCTTCTCGATGGCCGCAACCCGCTCCGCACGCCCTCGGATCTCGACCGATTCACGCTCTTGCACGTCAGCGATCGGCAAGGGTGGCGCCAATGGCTCGACTTTGCCGGCGTTGCCGGCGTGGACCCCTCCCGCGGCCCCGTTGTCAACCATGCCAGCATGGCGATCGATGCGGCAGTGGACGGCCAGGGCGTCGCGCTGGCGCGGACGGCACTTGCGGCATGGGACTTGATCGGCGGCCGACTCGTGCGCCCATTCGAGATTGCGATGCCGGCATCTTATGCGTATTGGATCGTCTGCTCGAAGGCAGTCGCCAAGTTGCCGAAAATCGTAGCCTTCAGTGATTGGGTCCTTGCCGAGGCTGCCGAGGACGCCCGGCAACTCGACAAACTGAAATCGAAGCCGCGGCAGGCTCGACGGCTCCCTCGCTGACCCCGTTGTTTTTGGGAGCAGCCACCCCGGTACGCGCTACGCCCTGCCTGCGAAACATAACGGGGTGATCCCTTCTCGCGCGCGCTCGGAGGGAGCAGGAGCGATGGCGAGCGCCTGTCGCAGCGCCGAATCGTGCGCAACACCCCGGGATCTCAGCTCCTCATAATGCCGATGCGCGGCAAGACCGTCCTGCAAGGCCTCGCACAGCATCCACAGGACCATGTGCGCTGGCTGAGAACGGGTGGCTGATGAGTAGCGCCGGCGGCCGCTAATGGCCGCAGCAGCGGTCGTCGGAGTAGAGAGAATTCGTAACATTTTTCATGACTCCTCGTTAGTGAACAGGGCCGATGTTCTGTGCCCTGGAGCCTCCAAATAAAGCGGATTGGCGACGCCTACAAAGCATCGTTTCTCGCCCCAGCCATAGAATTTCTCATAAACTCAACCATTGGTGATACATATGTTGCACACATATACTGTATTTGATACATTGTCTACATGGAGCCACGCGCCGCGCCGCGGAAATCGCCCGGGCCCAGTCTGCGACTTAATCATCACTCGAACCCTTGGAGGCACCAATGAAATGGATTACGCGCGCCAATGTGAAGGTCGACCGCGTGGCCTGTCCTTGGCTCATTCGCACGTTCATCGATCGCGATGCGGAGTTCCTGTTCGTTCCCGTTGGCGAGGTGGAGAGTGTGGCGCGCAAGACCGGCGCCATCCCTTATGACGTTGGCGGCGTCGAACTCGGTCACCATGGCGAGGAGTGTTCGTTCGACGCGATCGTCAAGAAATACAACGTCAAGGACGAAGCTGTCGGCCGCCTGGCGTTGATCGTGCGCGGCGCGGATACGCCGCGGCGCGATCTTACGCCCGAGTCACCTGGCCTCGAGGCGATCGCCGAAGGGTTCAAGCGGCTCGCCGCCGCCGAGGGTTACGATGATCACGAAACGATTCGCCGTGAGCGGCACGTCTACGATGCGCTTTATCTCTATTGCGGCGGCGATCCCAAAAAGTTGCGCCGGGATTGAGCGAAGGGGAGGTTTGCAGCAATGGTGCTTCGTCTACTCGGTCACATCGAGCTTCCCGCGAATCGAGCCAAGGGTGGATTCGATCACGCGGATATTCATCTTCCCACAGATCGGCTCTACGTTGCGCATACAAGCAACGATGCGATCGACGTGATCGACAGCGCGCGTGATCTATACATTGAGTCGATGCCCGGACTCGTGGCAGTGGCAGGTGCGCTCGTGTCCGAAGCGCGTGGCCTCGTCTTTACATCCAATCGAGGCGAAAACACTGTCTCGGTGTTTTCGCCACATGCCGAGCGCGATGCGTTCAAGATCGTCGTAGGCATGAAGCCGAACGGACTCGCGTTCGATTCGGCTCGCGGCATTTTGATTGTCGCGAACGTCGGCGACCCCTCGATTCCGGACTCGCATTCGGTATCGGTCGTCGATCTGGCGCGCCGGGAACGGATCGCCGAAGTCAAGGTCCCTGGTCGCACGCGGTGGACGATTTACGACGCGGCGGGCGAGATGTTCTTCGTCAACATTGCCTCTCCCGCGCGGATCATCGCGATTGATGCTCGTAATCCGACCAAGATCTTGAAGGAGTACGAGGTCCCGGCGGCCGGACCGCACGGATTGGAACTCGATCCGGCCACGGGTCGATTACTGTGTGCTTGCGATGCAGGCCTGTTGCTCGCAATTGAGGCGACATCGGGCGATGTACTCGCCGATGTTCCTCTAAGCGGTGCCCCCGACGTCATTTTCCTGCATCCGCAATCTGGGCATCTCTACGTGGCCATAGGTGATCCTGGGGTCATAGACGTTATCGACATTGGCACCATGCGCCGCGAGGAGGTTGTGACGACGGAAGGGGGGGCACACACGCTGGCACTCAACCGGAAGAGAAACAAAGTCTATGCGTTCCTGCCCCAATCGCATCGTGCCGCGGTATTTGTCGATACGGCCTGAGGCATGCGATTTCTCGCACCGGCCGGCATAACGGCAACAATAACGTCCGTGGCATCAAGGTTTGGCGGTAAATTCGATGGTCTCCGTGCCGCAGCGTCCCATCTCTCCCCGCTCGGGTTCGCCGGCGGCACCATTTTGCCGCTTCGAAGTCGGATGCGACCTGGACAAGGAAGCCGACTTGCAATTCGTCGAGCGGTTCACGTGCGCATTGGCTCGGCGTGATTGCAGCACTACACGGCAAGTTGATGATACATCTGTTGCACCTGATTGTTTGCTTGATACAGTCTCGATTCCATGAATGTCGGAACGTCTGCGGTGCTGGCGCATAGCTGGCTCCTGCTCATCCACCAACTTCCGGCAAAGCCCGCATACCTGCGCGTCAAGATCTGGCGCCGGCTGCAGGGCATCGGCGCGATCGCCGTGAAAAATGCGGTGCACGTGCTGCCCATGAACGAGGAGACACAAGAGGACTTCGAATGGCTGCTGCGCGAGATCGAAGAGGGAGGCGGTGAAGCCTTCGTCTGCGAGGCGCGCCTGATCGACGGCCTCTCCGACCAGGAGATCCGTGCTTTGTTCGACAAGGCACGCGACGCCGACTACGCGCAAGTGGTCAAGGACGCGCGCGCTTTGGCGAAGTCGCTGCGTCCTCCTGCAAAGACTTCCGCACTCGCCGATGTTCGCGCCCAGGTCGCCCGCTTGCGTAAACGTCTCGCGGAAATCGTCGCCATCGATTTCTTTGGCGCCATCGGCCGCGAAACGGCGGAAGAGATGATCAGCGCTCTAGAGGCTCGATTGAACGAGGACGCCGACGTGAGAGGCAAAGACACCGCTGCATCTGCGGCGAGCCCGCCTGAAACGCTTCGCAACCGGACCTGGGTCACGCGCGAGGGCGTCTATATCGACCGCATCGCCAGCGCTTGGTTGATACGCCGCTTCATCGATCCGGAAGCACGCTTCAAATTCGTCTCCGGCAAAGGCTATCGTCCGAGGGAGGGCGAGCTGCGGTTCGACATGTTCGAGGCCGAATTCACGCACGAGGGCGACAAATGCACCTTCGAGGTGCTGCTCGACCGATGCGGCCTCAAGGATGCAGCGCTTCGCGCGATCGCGGAGATCGTCCACGACGTCGACCTCAAGGACGGCAAGTTCGGGCGAACCGAAGTCGCAGGTATCCGAACGCTGGTCGAGGGTATCGGCGTCGCGACCAGGGATGACACGCAGCGGATCACACGCGGGAGCGAAGTCCTCAACGACCTCTACGAGTACTTTCGGAAGAAACGCCGATAGGAATCCGCGTTCGAATGAGCCGAATCGAGAATTCTCTCCGGCACTGAGGCACGCATTGGCTGAGCTCTCGATCACCGGGCAATGGAAGCCGCAGCATGGGGTCTCGCTGCGCGAGGCGGTGCGAACGTGGCTGCGTGTCGCGGCGCTCAGCTTCGGCGGTCCCGCCGGCCAGATCGCGGTCATGCATCGCATTCTGGTCGAGGAGAAGCGCTGGGTCTCGGAGCAACGGTTCCTGCACGCGCTCAACTATTGCATGCTGCTGCCGGGCCCCGAGGCGCAACAGCTGGCGACCTATATCGGCTGGCTGATGCATCGCACGCTCGGCGGCATCATCGCCGGCGGGCTTTTTGTCGTTCCCGGCATCATCGCCATCATGGCGCTGAGCTACGTCTACGCCGCCTGGGGCAACGTTCCGGTCGTCGTCGCGCTGTTCTTCGGCCTCAAGGCGGCTGTCCTCGCCATCGTGATCGAAGCGCTGGTTCGAATCGGCAAGCGGGCGCTCAAGAACAACGTGATGATCGCGCTGGCCGCGATCGCTTTCATGGGCATCTTCTTCTTCAGTGTTCCGTTTCCGGTCATTGTTTTCGGCGCGGGCATCATCGGCTTCGCCGCGGCCTCCATGGGTTTCGCGGGCTTTGAAGCCAATTCAGGACATGCCGCCGGCAAGGACAAGCCGGCCGTCGTCGACGATATGCTCGGCGAGGGAATACCCGAGCACGCCCGCCCCACGGTCGCGCGCGCACTGGGTGCTTCGGCCATCTGGCTCGCGCTTTGGCTCGTTCCGGTCATCGCGCTCCTCGCCACCCTCGGCACGGCCAATGTGTTCAGCCAGATCGCCGTGTTCTTCAGCAAGATGGCGGTCGTGACCTTCGGCGGCGCCTATGCGGTGCTCGCCTATGTCGCGCAGCAGGCGGTCGAACATTATGGCTGGCTCAAGCCCGGCGAGATGCTCGACGGACTTGGCATGGCGGAGACCACACCGGGACCACTGATCATGGTGCTGCAGTTCGTGGGCTTCATGGCCGCTTATCGCGACCCGGGCTCACTTCCGCCCATGCTGGCGGGGACGCTCGGCGGCTTGCTCGCGACGTGGGTCACCTTTACCCCGTGCTTTCTCTGGATTTTTCTCGGCGCACCGTTCGTCGAGAAGCTGCGCGGCAATAAACCACTTAACGCGGCACTGTCGGCCATCACGGCGGCGGTGGTCGGAGTGATTCTCAATCTTGCGATCTGGTTTGCGATCCACACTGTCTTTCGCGAGACGGTGCCGGTTCGGATCTTCCCGTTATCCTTCGATGCGCCAAGGGTCGCGAGCGTCGATTGGTTCGCGCTGGCGCTTTCGATTGCGGCCGCCGTTGCGATCTTCCGATTCAAGATCGGGATGATTCCGACGCTCGCGGCCTGCTGCGGCGCCGGAATAGTTTTGTACCTTTTGGGGATGCTCGCGTGAGCGTCGGCATCCCGGTGCGTTTTCGTCCAACGGCAGCCGGTCGAGGGAGAGGGAGTGATGCAACCTAGTGAGCTCAATCAAGGAGAACCTCATCATGCATGTTGTGTACATACTTGTGATCTGCGCTGTGGCGACAATTGGCGGTGCCGCCAAGGCCCAGGAGATCGACTGGAAAAAGGTCGATGAAGTACTGGGACGGAGCGCCGCCGTATCCGGCGACGTTCATCGCTACGGCTTTCCGCGCAGCGACCTCACGGTGACGCTCGATGGGGTCACCATCCGACCGACGTTGGCTCTGGGCGGCTGGACTGCATTCAAGCCGGCTCACGGCGGGGCGATGGTCATGGGCGACCTCGTCCTGCTCGAGACCGAAATCAATCCGGTGATGGCAAAGCTGATCGAGAACGGGATCGAGATCACCGCCGTCCACAATCACGTGCTGCGCGGCAATCCTGCGACGTTCTACATGCATATCGGCGGACACGGCGATCCGGTGAAGCTGGCGACCGCGGTCCGCACGGGACTGGCGGAGAGCAAAACCCCGCTCACCCCGCCGGCAGCTCCAGCGAGCCAGCCCGCCATCGATCTCGATACCGGCCAGCTCGATCAGATCATCGGCGCCAAAGGGCAGGCCAACGGCGGCGTCTATCAGTTCGGCGTGCCGCGCCGCGACCCGGTGACCGAGAGCGGAATGCAGCTTGCGCCTGCCGGGCCCATGGGCGTGGCCACGGCCATCGGCTTCCAGCCGACCGGCGGCGGCAAGGCCGCCATCACCGGCGACTTCGTGCTGACGGCAGACGAGGTGAATCCGGTGATCAAGGCGTTGCGGTCGAACGGCATCGAGGTAACGGCCGTCCACAGCCACATGCTCAACGAGCAGCCGCGGCTGTTCTTCCTGCACTTCTGGGCGAATGACGATGCCGTGAAGCTCGCCAACGGCTTGCGCGCCGCTCTCGATAAGACCGCGCGCGCGAAGAGCTGACTTGTACTGCGCCGGGCCCGCAAGAAAAGATGCCAGGCACAAAGATGATCTTGTCCGTCAAGAATGAGAAGGAAGTCGCGGACCTATGGGCCTATCTCAAGCAGCTTGGAGCCGACGGCAAGAAGAAAAGTCAATGACCATTTAGCGAGCCATGAGCGACTCACGTTGTGAGAGGCTGCCAGATCGAGAGGAGATCGTCATGCCAACTATCGCTACCATTATCCTGGTGGTGTTCGGTCTTTGCAGCATCACTACTGCATCACGAGCTGAACAATCCAACAGTTGCAAGCAGTGTCGGGAACAGCAACAAGCCTGCGCCAAAAATTATTCCGGGAAGACCTGTAAGACTGAATACGACATGTGCATGAAATCCTGCCAACGGAAATAGGCACGTCAATCACCCTGATAGCGGCGAAACGATTGGCATGATGGCGGGAAAGGGCGTCGGGGGCTCACTGCCGTTGCAAGGCGTACTCGAGCCTCCGACCGCCAAGGCATGGCCATGAAGAGAAAACTTGCGATGATCGCTGTTGCACTGGCGAGCTTGCCGGCCGCAGCGCTCGCGCAAAACGCGCGTCCGCAAACCCCGCCCTACTGTTTCGATTTGAGCCGGATCGTTGACCTGGCGGTGACGAAAGAGCGATTTGCCTCCATCGCCGGGCGGCCGCGGCAGGGCGACTTTCGCGATGCGAGCGTGGTATTGCCCGACTGGAGAGACTGCTCCCTCTATGGCGCGGCGACCTATACCTGCGATTCCGCGGAGATGGACAGCGCGGAAGCGGCGGAGAAGGCGCGCAGCGCAATCCTGCGTCAAGTCAAGTCCTGTCTCGGGGCAGGCTGGTCCGAGGCCGCCGAGCGCTCCAATCCGAGCTACGTCGTTTTGCACAACGCCGCGCGCCCGGTTTCGATCACGGTGAGCACGGATCAAACCGACAGCAAAAAACATGTCGTTCGCCTCATCGTTTTCGTGCGCAGGAATTAGGTGCAGCAATGGCCGCATCGAGCGTCGCCGCTCCCGTGCTGATGCAGGTCGACCGCCTCGCCAAGCGCTACGGCGATCAGCCCGCGCTTACCGACATTTCCTTTGCCGCGAATGCCGGGGAAGTGCTCGGGCTGATCGGACCCAACGGCGCTGGCAAGACCACACTCCTGCAGGCAATCGCTGGCATTGTTGCAGCCGATGGTGGTCGAATTCTCTGGCGCGGGACGCCCCTTCCCTTGCCGCGCCGGCGCGAATTCTTGTTCTACCTGCCCGACGGAGTTCGCCCCTGGGAGGACCAGTACGTCGCAAGGGTGGCCGAATTGTTCGCGGCCATCTACGGCAGGTCGGAGGCCTTCCTTGCAGAAACAATCCGCTCGCTTGGTCTCGCCCCTGTCCTGCGCAAGCGCATCGCCGCATTGTCGAAGGGCTATGGGCGCCGTTTCCTGCTGGCCCTGGCGCTGCTCACCCCGCATCCATTGCTGATGATGGACGAGCCGTTCGACGGCTTCGACCTTCGCCAAACGCGCGACATCATGAACGTGCTGCGCGAAGTCGCGGCAAGCGGGCGCACGCTCGTTCTCGCCATTCACCAGTTGGGCGACGCCGCGCGCGTCTGTGACCGGTTCGTGCTGCTCGCCGAAGGTCGCGTCCGCGGTGTCGGGACGCTCTCGGAATTCCGCGCGCAGATCGGACAACCCGCAGCCGCCTTGGAGGACGTTTTCCTTGCGCTCACCTGATACGGCCGCTGCTCATCATGCGCCAATTCTGCCGTTGCTCGCCAAGGAGCTCTGGGAGATCGCGAGCGGGCGTGCGCTGTGGATCATGCTGCTGATCCTTTGCCCGCTCGTGGGCTACAGCTTTTTCCAGGCGGTTTCCCTTTATGGAGAGGCGAGCTCCGCCGGGCAGGATTCGCCCGCGCTCGCGAGCAGCCTCTCGCCGCTCGATGGCGTGCTGGTTCCGACGTTTGGTGGACTTTACCTCGTCGCTACGCTGCTGTTTCCCTTCGTTGCGATTCGAACCCTCGGGCGCGAAAAAGAATCGGGTGCGCTGGCTCTGTTGGTGCAACTGCCTTATCGCGTTCCGACCCTCATCGTCGCCAAAATGGCGGCCATCTTCGGCGCCTGGCTCGCCGCCGTCACCTGCACCGCCTCGACGCTTGCAGTCTGGCTGGCACTCCATGGACATCTCTACGTTCCGGAAACGCTCAATCTTGTCATCGGTCATCTGCTGTACGGCCTCCTAATCGGCGCCATCGCGCTGTTCTCGGCGAGCATCTCCGAAAGCGCGGCGACGGCGGCGATCGTCACCCTTGCCTTCACGATCGGCTCCTGGGTGCTCGATTTTGCCCTCGCCGGGCAGCCCGGTGTGCTCGGATGGATATCGCGATTGTCGCTGACGCAGACGCTACGCGCGTTCGAGCAGGGGCTGCTGTCGGCCGGCCTTGTGTTGGGTATCGTCGCCGCGATCGGCAGCTTTGCCGCGCTCGCGGCGGTGTGGCTGCATCCCGGCGTGCCGGTCAGCACCAAAGTCATTCGCTCAATGGCCTGCGTGGCGATCGCTGCCGCCGTCATAGCGTTGTCGATGCAGGTCGCACTCTCGGTCGACGTTACCGAGGACCGCCGCAACTCCTTTCCCGTCGCCGATCAGCGGGCGCTTGCCGAACTGCGTGAGCCCTTGATCATCACGGTTCACTTGGCTCCGGAAGACCCGCGCTACGTCGATCTGCGGCGCAACGTGCTCGCCAAACTCGAGCGGGCTATGCCCCGCGTCACCATACGGCTCGCCACGGGCGGCCAAAGCATGGTCGGCAGCGCGAGCGAGGAAGCTTACGGCGAGATCGAATATTCCTATGGCGGCCGTTCGGACAAGAGTCGCTCGACCAGCCCTCGTGAAATCGTGCCGCTCATCTATGCGCTGGCGGGAAGGCCAAATCCGACGCCGATCGCCGGGGAGGAGTATCCGGGTCATCCGTTGCTCGCCAGCGGATCGCCCGCGCTTGTCTGGTTCTTCGGGGGCCTTCCGCTACTGATCGTCATCGCGTGGTGGCGCAGCCGCCGCCCGCCGCACATCTCCGCCCAGTTCGTCAAAAATGGAGGTCAAGCATGACAACGAGCAAACGCACTACGGCAATCGCCATCGCCACCATCGGGCTCGCGGCGCTGCTGACATATGCCGACGCAGGGCAATCCTTGAAACTCGACTTCTCGGACGAGACCGTCGGCGCCGAGCCGAAATCGTTCGTGAGCGTCGTTGGCGTCTGGCGCATCGAAAGCGATGGCAACAACAAGGTGTTGGTGGTCGACGGGCGGCAGTGGAAGGAGGGTCAAACCGCCGCCGGTATCGCGGACAAGGCGCGCGCGCTTTACGGTGACCGCTATGCCGAATTCCTCGACCGCGTTCAGGCTTATGCCTATTTCCCCTATGTGGTGGCCAAGGATGTGACCGATTTCCGCGACGGCGAAATCTCCGTGCGCTTCGAGGGGATTTCCGGCCGCATTGATCAGGGCGCCGGAATTTTGTTCAACCTCAAGCCGAACGGCGATTACCTCACCGTGCGCGCAAATCCGCTGGAAAACAATCTCGTCCTGTGGAAGTTCGAGAAGGGCAAGCGATCCTCGGTGAAATGGGTTCGCAACACGCCGACGCCTACTCGCCAGTGGCATGACCTCAAGGTCCGCATCGCCGGCACCAAGGTCGCAGCTTATCTCGACGGCAAGCTTTACCTGGAGCATGTCTTGCCCGAGCCGGTCTCGGGGCGTATCGGCCTGTGGTCCAAGGCCGACAGCCACATGTACTTCGACGACTTCACGGTGACGCCGGCTGACTGATCGATGGTGCAGGTGCCGGACTTCAATCGTGGCGTTCTCGCAGGGTTGGGCGTCGCCAGACGCGCGGACGTTCTCAATCTCTACGCGGCACGCGCGGCGCGCGGGTTCGGCGACGGCTTCGCCGCCATCATCCTGCCGGCCTATTTGCTCGAGATCGGGTTCGATCCATTCCAAATCGGCCTGGTGGCGACCGCTGCGCTCCTCGGCTCGGCCGCCACCACCTTGACCATCGGGTTCCTGGCACCGCGCTACGACTTGCGCACGCTGCTGCTCGCCTGTGCGGCCTTGATGGTGGTGACCGGGATCGCAATCCCAAGCCTCCAGCATTTCGTCTTCATCGCGGTGGTTGCCTTTGTCGGCACGATGAACCCGAGTACCGGGGACATCGGGGTGCATGTCCCGCTCGAACAAGCCGCGCTCGCGCAGCGGGCTTCGGACAAGGAGCGGACCCACATTTTCGCGCGCTATAGCCTGATCGGCGCGTTGTCGATCGCAGCCGGCGCGCTCGCAGCGGGCGCGCCCGACCTGCTGGTCTCCTTCGGGATAGGCAGGATCGGCGCCCTGCAGGCGATGTTCTACGTCTATGCGGCGCTCGGGCTCATCGGCGCATCATTCTATTCGCGCTTGCCCCATGCCAAGGTTAAGGAAACCGCACCGCAAGCCACCGCTTTGGGCCCCTCCCGGCGAACCGTCTACAAGCTTGCCGGACTTTTCAGCCTGGATGCCTTTGCGGGCGGCTTCACCGTGCAATCGCTCATGGCGCTCTGGCTGTTCGAACGTTTCGATCTCTCACTTGCAGCGGCGAGCGCGTTCTTCTTCTGGTCGAACGTTCTCACGGCCTTTTCGTATCCGGTCGCCGCGCGACTCGGCCAGCGCTTCGGCCTCGTCAACACCATGGTGTTCACGCATATCCCCTCGAGCCTCTGTCTCATTCTTGCAGCCTTCTCGCCGAACCTCACCATCGTCCTCGCGCTGCTGCTGGTGCGCTCGGCCCTCTCGCAGATGGATGTGCCGACGCGCACGTCCTACGTGATGGCGGTGGTGACGCCCGCCGAGCGCACGGCCGCCGCGAGCGTGACCGCGGTGCCGCGCAGCTTGGCATCCGGGATCAGCCCGGCGCTGTCCGGGGCCCTGCTGTCAACATCGTTCGCCGGATTGCCGCTCGTCATCTGCGGCGTGTTGAAGATCGTCTACGACCTGGCGCTGCTGTTTTCATTTCGCCACGTCAAGCCGCCGGAAGAGAAGGAGGCGCCTCACTGACCCCCCTTGTGCAGTGGCAACTCCGCAGCCGTGCGGGGACTGCTTGATCCGTCCGAGGTGGGCTACCGTGGAGCTATCTGCTCGATCCAGTTCACGACGGCTTCGATCCTCCCGAGTCTCCTCAGGTCCGAATGCGTGAGCAGCCACAGCTCCCGGGACAGCACAGGCGCGCCGCCCCTTGCGCCAACCCTTCGCAGGCGCGGGTCGCGGTCGGCGATAGCGCAAGGCAACAGGGATCGACCGAGGCCGGCGAGCACAGCTTCAAGGAGAGCCTCGGCGTCGTTGACGCGCACGGCAGCGATTCTCTGACTGCTGCGCGCCGCGGTCGCGGCCATCCAGCGTGCCTGCGGAAGATGAGCCATGGCTTCGTCATAGGTGACCCAGGGCAACATCTTTGCGTCGCGCATCGAGCAGGCCGCAGATGCATAGACGCCGTATCGCAGCGTCCCGACGCGACGCGCGAGCACCCTCGTTCCTCCCGTTTTCGGCCGAGCGAGCCGCAAGGCCAAATCGGTTTCACGGCGGGTCAGACTTAAATCTCTTGGGTCTGCCACCAGTTCCAACTGAAGTTTTGGGTGACGCTTGAGCAACGTTTGCGCTGCCGGAACGAGGATATGACCGACGATGATCGGAACGGAAGTAACGCGCACGGTACCGGAAACCGGGTCGTCTGCGCCGGCAACCGAAGCGTCTATCGCGCTGATCTCGCGCTCTATCCTTTCGGCATGCAGTGCCGCTCGTTCGCCTGCGGGCGTGAGTTGCAGCGTGCCGTCCGGCAGACGTTGGTAGAGACGAGCACCGATGGCTTCTTGCACGGCAATCAGGCGCCGCGCGACGGTGGTATCGTCAACGCCAAGCAGCCGCGCAGCCGCCCCCAACGTCTTTCCTCGACTGATGGCGAGGACGTAGCGAAGATCGTTCCAATTGAGCATCTGCATTTCTGCCGCCACTAACTGCAACAATGCGCCTTCACGCGGCAATCTTGCAGGCAGAGGTTTGGCGCGTCCAGGCCTCTCGGAGAAGCCAGATGCTCTATGTCGTTCTGTTCGAAGACAACCCAAGCCTCGATGCGGACGTGCGACGCCAGCACATGCCTGCTCACTTGTCGTTTCTCGAGAGAAACGCGGCGCGAATCAAAGCGGCGGCACCGTTACGGGCCCCATCAGGTGATCCTGCCGGCAGGCTATGGGTTGTTCAGGCAGAAAGCGCAGATGTAGTCGACGCGCTCGTGAAAGGCGATCCGTTTTGGCCAACCGGCTTGCGCCGCTCTGTCCGCATTCTGAGCTGGGCTCAGGTCTTCGCAGATGGCAGGCGGCTGATTTGACGCCGCCTCCGCTTTGCGCGCACCCCGTCAGGATCTTGATAACTCCGTAGGTGCAAAAATTCGGTCAGTCATTTAATCCTCGTGCGAGCCGGAGCGCAGTCGTCTCATTCCGTAACATATCGGGCGGTAAGGGAATGCCCATGCAGATTCGCCGAGAACACGACCCGCGCTTTTGCGCCGAGTGGTGCCTGCAACTTGCCGATCATCGTATTCGGAGCGCCGGGCTCCAATGGGACAGTCGTTGTCTTGCCGCCATCCTGGACCGTAGCCCGCCCCCGTATGTCTTTGGTCGGAAGCGGGGAGCCGTCATCGTCGCTGACATAGAAAATGAGTTCCTGCCCCTTGAGCACGAACTCGATCGGGTGTCCTTGCGATGTGACGACCATTCCTCCATTTGGGCCTTTCTTGGGCGGCGCCTGGGCAAGACTCGCAGTCGCGGTCATGGCGATCAGCAGCGCGAACAAACCGTATTTCAACATCCTGGTTCTCCATCTTGGATCTGAGGAACTAGAAAGCTTCGCCCGGCGTAAGCGTGCCGGCCTGCGCCGCCGCGAGCCGCTCCAGTGGCCTTTCGCCGAAAGTGAGGAACAGCACGGGCGTGAGGACGGTATCCAGCAAGGTCGCGCTCAGCAGACCGCCGAAGATGGTGACCGCAACCGGGTGCAGGATTTCCCGTCCCGCCTCATCCGCGCCGAACAGCAGCGGGGTCAGGGCGAGGCCGGCAGAAAGCGCCGTCATTAGCACCGGGGTCAACCGCTCGAGGCTGCCTCTGACGACAAGGGCTCGCCCGAAGCGCTCGCCTTCGTGAAGGGCAAGATTGATATAGTGCGAAATCTTCAGGATGCCGTTTCGCGCAGAGATGCCGGCGAGCGTGATGAAGCCGATCATGGATGCCACCGAAAGCGGCTGCGCGGCGACATTCAGCGCAATAACGCTGCCGATCAGAGCCAGCGGAATATTGCCCATGATGATCAAAGCGAGGACAGTGGAGCGATAGCGGCTGTAGAGCACAAGAAAGATAGCCGACAGCGAAACGAGCGACAGCGCACCTATGCGCAAAGTGGCCTCTTCCTGAGCCTGGAACGTGCCTTCCAAGCTGGTGGTGTATCCCTGCGGAACCTTGATATCCGCGAGGATGCGACGGATATCCGACGCGATGGCGGCCATGTCGCGGCGACCGTCACCGTTGCCATACACCACGATGCGGCGTCGCGCGCCCTCGCGCTGGATCTGATTCGGACCGTCGGTTTCCGCGATCTCGGCAAACATGCCGAGCGGGACATAACCGGCTGGCGTAGCAATCAGGAGATCACGCAGTCCTGTCGTCGAGCGGTCCTGGTCGGAGAGGCGTATCATAACGTCGAAGCGCCGGTTGCCGTCGACGATCTGCGATACTCTTCGACCATTCGAGAGAGCGTCCAACGCCTGTGTCACCGCCGCTGGTGTCAGCCCGTATAGCGCGGCGCGTTCATAGTCGACTTGTATGCGCAACTGCGGGATGAGCACCTGTTTTTCGACCTGGAGATCGACCACGCCCGGCACCATCGCGAGTTGTTGGCGCGCGGTCTCGGCGAGACGACGAAGCGTTTCCAGGTCGTCGCCGAAAATCTTCAAGACGATCTGCGCACGCACCCCCGACTGCAAGTGATCCAGCCGATGGCTGATCGGCTGGCCGATGGCGACCGAAACGGGCAGCGCGGCAAGGCGCTCTCGAATATCGGCGTAGATTTCCGCTTTCGAACGTGCCGAGCGCGCGAGGTCCACATCGACCTCGCTGAAATGAATGCCCTCGGCGTGCTCATCGAGTTCGGCGCGGCCGGTGCGGCGACCGACCGACTTGACCTCGGGCACTTGCGCGATCAGCCGCTCGGCCATGAAACCCAGCCGGTGCGACTCGGCCAATGAAATGCCCGGGTTGTACTGCAATGAGAGCACGAGCGTGCCCTCGTTGAACGGCGGTAGCAATGTGCGCGGCAGCAATGTCGTCGCATAGGCGGCCACGACGACAGCAACCGCCACGGCCCCAACCACGATTCCGCGATGATCGAACGCCCAGTCGAGCAGACCGCGGTTTCCCTGCTTGAGGTGCCGCACGACAAAATTATCGCCTGCGTGTTCGTAAATTCTTCCGCTCAAGAGGTAGTAGGAGAGGACCGGCGTGATCGTGACGGAGGTCAGCAGTGAGGCGAGGATCGAGACGATGTAGGCGATGCCGAGAGCTGCAAACAGGCGGCCCTCGATGCCCGGCAGCGCAAACAGCGGCACGAATACGAGCACAATGATGATCGTCGCGTAGACGATCCCCGAACGAACCTCCTGGGTTGCCGAGGCAATCACCTCGAAAACCGGGCGGGGTGACGCGAGCGCGCGGTTCTCCCGAAGGCGCCGCAGGATATTCTCGACGCCGACCACCGCGTCGTCGACCAACTCGCCAATGGCAATGGCGAGGCCGCCGAGTGTCATTGTGTTGATGGTGAGGCCGAAGAAATTGAAGACCAGGACGGTGATCAGAATGGAGATCGGAATGGCGGTGAGTGACACGAACGTTGCGCGCGCATTCATCAGGAACACGAACAGGACCACTGCGACGACCGCGGCCGCCTCAAGCAAGACGCGCTCGACGTTGTGAATCGATGTCTCGATGAAGGTCGCCTGCCGAAACTGAACGTTGGTCGCAGAAATGCCGGTGGGGAGCGTGCGCTGAATGTCCTGCAGAGCCGCCTCGATCTTGCGCGTCAAGGTCACCGTATCGGCAGCGGGCTGCTTCTGGATGCTTAAGATTACAACCGGCTTGCCGTTGTAGCCGGCTTCGCCGCGTTTGACGCGCGGCGCGAAGTCGACGCTGGCAACCTGCGTCAGGAAAATCGGTTGATCGTTGCGGACCACCACCACCGTATGGCCCAAATCCTCAAGCCGCCTGGTCAAACCGACGTTGCGGATCAGATACTCGCGGCCGTGCTGATCGACAAACCCGCCGCCGGTGTTCGTGCCGAATCGCGTCACTGCCTGCTCGATCTGATCATGCGTGACGTTGAGCGCCTGCATGGTCGCCACGTTGGGCGTGACGCGGAACTGGCGAACCTCTCCACCAATGGGAATGACCTGGGCGACGCCGGGCAAAGCGAGCAGTTGTGGCCGCAGCACGAAGTCCGCCGCCTCACGCACGTCCATCGGCGAAACGGTGCCATCGCTAGTCAGCGCGATCAGCAAGATTTCGCCCATGATAGAGGTCACGGGCCCCATCTGCGGGTTGACGGCGCGCGGCAGCTGCTCGCGGATGAGGGCGAGACGTTCGGACACGAGCTGGCGAGCGCGATAGATGTCCACGCCCCAATCAAATTCGACGTACACGACGGAGAGACCGATGCCGGATACTGAGCGTACGCGAATGACGCCCGGCATGCCGTTCATGGCGGTCTCTATCGGGAACGTGACGAGTTGCTCCACCTCCTGGGGCGCGAGGCCCTCTGCCTCCGTCAGGATATTGACATTTGGTCGATTGAGATCGGGGAACACATCGATTGGGATACGGGGCAGCATGAACGAACCGTAGGCGACGAGCACGATCGCCGCCGCGAGAACAAATATGCGGTTTCGTAGACTATTGGTTACGATAAATCTGAACATTCGATGTCCCTTACCGGACCTGGTTGATGAGGTCGGTGCCGCGGGTCACGATGCGCTCGCCCTCCGTCACGCCGGCGGCGATGACCAGCCGGGTGGCGTCGAATGGTTGTGTGCGTACCGGCCTCGGTTCGAATCGCTCAGGCTCGACGTGCAGCCATACGATCGCTTCACCATTGCCGCTACGCACCACGGCCTCCCGTGGAACGACGATGCCGGTCACGGGCGCGCCGCTTTTGGCCACAACGGTGACAGGCTGACCGATGCTGAGATCCGGTGGAGGGTCCGAAATGGCGAAATGGACGAGCGAGGCATGGTACTGCAGGGCTCGGCTGAAGCCACGAAAGGCAAGCGGCATGGTTTGTCCGCCGGTTCCAACCGCCGTCGCGTCGCCAAGCGAAGTCGCGTCGACCGTGCCGTAGACCAGCGCTTCGACCCAAAACGCCTTCGGATCGACGACCTGGAACAGCATGTCCTGGGGTTGCACGACCTGTCCTGGCACGACTTTGGCCACGGCGATCACGCCATCGGTAGGCGCGCGGAGAAGCTCCGGTTCAGTTCGTGTGTTGCGGATCGCCTCGCGACGAAGCCGCAAGCCCGCAAGTTCCGCTTCGATATCCATGACCTGGCTTCGAGGCACGGCGTTGCCTTCGGCGAGAGGGCGCAATCGCCGAAGTTTCGTTTCAGCGACTGCGATCAGTTGCTCGATCTCACCGGTTTTTTCGGAGATTGTCGTACGGTCGGCGAGCGGCAGATACGGATCGACTTGGACCAGAACATCGCCCTTGCTGACGGATTGGCCGATGCGAGGGATCCCGCCTTCCAGCGGGATGATGCGTCCACCGTGGATGCTCTGCACCACACTGGTTCGGTTCGGATCACCGATCACGCGGCCGATCAAGTTGACTGCAGGCCTTACAATTTCCGGCTTGGCAGCAGCGGTGCGGACCTCCAAAAGGCGTTGCGTAGGCTTTGCCACAAACGCCGTGCCGTCGGGCAGCCGGCGAGGTGCATCGCTCATTGCAGCGCCCGCGTTAGTTCGCGCGGCGCTGCCGGAACGATCATGGTCATTACCACGTACCACAACGAGCACGACGAGAATGACGGCTGCGGCAGCGCCCGTTGCTATGGCAGGGATGAAACGACCGCCGCGATGCAAGTGACCAAACACAACACCGAGACCGAATGTGATCAGGATCAGCACAATCGGATGTCGGATTGGCCACGGGATCGATGAAATCCAGCTCGATGCTGGCGCCTCGGTCGAGGAGGCGGCGGCGGCGCTCGACCCCGCATCAGAAGGCAATGTAAGCGGCCCGACTAAAAGGTCGTTTCCATTGGCTGCGGTGACGCTGAAGACAATCTCGACCGATCCGCTTCGGGCGGAGCGCGGAAACGACGTCGTGTAGACGCCTTGCTCCGCCGGCTCGGCATCGACCGGCTCGGCGTCTCCGATAGCAACCTTTGCCTTCGCATCGGCGACGGGTTCATTCGTGGCGAAGTGATCCACGTAGATCGATAGCCGCTCGCCCCGCATTATGCCGACGAGCTCGTAGAGCTCCGAGTGCGCAGTAACGCGTGGATATGTCGATGATGCGAGCGCCGAGCGTGTGGCGTCGTCATCCTCATGTCCTTCATGGGCAAAGGGAGCGGACAGACTCAGGAAAAAGCCAGCCACACAGCATAGCGCAGCAACACGAGCGTTGTGGAACAGCCCCGGTGGGCAGAAGCGAGATAGAAGCATCGAGTGACCCCAAAGTCGCGCGCAACCGCGGGCGGCGGGGGCCGCCCGCGCCTAGGCTATGCTGGGGGTACTCGGAGGTCGGTTCAGTCCGTCCGGCTGAATGCCTTCAAGGCGGACGTGCGGGCGTTCGTCTGCCCTCACGATTTCAAATGAAACGGCGGAAATTGCCATCACCGGCATGACCGCTGACGCGCTGCCAAGACTCCAAAATGGCGTGCTGGGCTCATCCGAGTCGTGGTCGATGTCCGCAGTCTTGTGGACATGCCCGACGGAGTTGCCATGAACGTGCACGTGGCGCGCCAGACTGCTGTGATAGTGAACCGAGCCGCTCAATGTCACGGCGGGATCAGCCATGGAGCCGGCCGACGCCAGCGCCTGCGACGCGACAATCATCGCGCTCTGCTGTACGAAAGCCACCATTGCCAGCAGCATGAGGCCACTGGCGATCCGTCGCAGGCATGCGCGCAGGCGAAAACGCATTGGAGTTTTATTACGTCACCTCAGGGGCGCGAACAAGCTACACCTATATAACCGGGTTTCATTATGACGCAACCGGGGCGTCGCGACATGGGCTTAGGTCGGCGGCCTAGTTGTCTCCATGGCTTTCGCCCTCGCCCGGCATAAGGCAACGTCACCTGCTTACGCGCTAGTCGCGGCATGGGCAGGGCGCGATGCTGACGATCCGATAATCCTCCAGCCATTCGTCCCACCAAAAATCCAGCGACAGATCGGACTGCCCTGAAACCCAGGTGAATCGCTCCGTGAACTGCAAATCAGGTGAGATCTCCTTGAGGCGAGTGAATTGGATATCGAATAGCCCAGACGTCGTCGAACACCGCGATGCGTCCGCCAGCAGGACGCCGGTCCACATCCGTTGCATCTCGCGCGCCTCCGAGATGCGAACGTCCCGCAACGACAAAACCGGCTTGCAGAGCTGGCCACCGGCGGCTTGCGTCACGCTGAACAGGGCGAGGCTAGCGGCCAGCGAAATAGACGGCTGAGAGAGACGCATGGGATGGGTCCGCTTTCCATTGCTGATGACGAGGCCACTCTGTCGCAGTTTCCACGCACAGCGCCTTCACTCTGAGCACTGCACGCGGCCGCGCACAGGAGAAATCCCAAAGCGACGGCGATGTAGAAACCGGTGGCGCCGAGATCGAGCCAGTAGATCGACCCGGTTGCAAAGCATCATTTCTCGACCACCTCTTAGAAATTCTCATACTGCATGTTTTCTGCGCCCCAGATGCGAAAGATCTGTCACCAAGGCGGTCATGCGTTTTGATCAGGTAGGACGAAAATAGGCGGGGTGATCGAATTGCATTCGTCGGTAAAAAAAGGCGGCCCCTCTGCGATCACAGATTGGGGGGCCTTACGGCAGGGCGAGGCGACCTCGAGCCCGGTCGCGCTGTGCGGCCATCAGCCAAAAAGCGGTGCGAGCGGGGGTGCGACCAGCGCAATTCCCGAGACCAGCAACAGGACGAGCACAACCTTGCGAAAGGCGGCTTCGTCTAAATGCCCATAGAGCTTTAGCCCGACCCATGTCCCGGCCAGCAATGCCGGAAGGCCGACCACAAAGAACCAAGCCGTATCCGTCGATATCGCTCCGCTGATTCCCAGCCACAGCCCGCTCATGGCGAATATCGCGACGCCAATCGGCTGGAAGACGGCACGCTGCTCGTCCTTGGGCCAACCGCGGATGCCGCACCAGATGGTCGTGAGAATGCCGGCAAGACCGGTGAGGCCACCGAGGATCCCGTTGAGAAAGCCCACGCCTGCATCCGCCGTTGCACCGCCACCCTTGACGAGCTTCATCGCCGGTCGGACGAGGCTATACGTGCTGTAGAGTACAAGCACCGCGCCGACCGTGACGCGGACATGGTCAGGCCGGGTCCAGTCGAGAATCGCCACGCCCAAAGGAACACCAAAGGCTGCCCCGAACAAGAACGGCCACAGCCGACGCCAGCGCAACGCGTGCCGTAATTTCCAAACCGAAATACCCTGCACGACGAGACCGAAGGCAATGATCAATGTTGCGGTCTGTATCGGCGTAAGGATGTGCAACCAAACGGCGGCGGCGACCAATCCGAAAGCAAACCCCGCCACCCCGGTGACCAATGCAGCTGTAAATGTCGCGGTCAGGTAAATGGCAAGATTGATGATCGTTTCGTCCATCGGTCTGCCAAACTCCTAAGAGTGCCACTTACGCTTGGAGGATTTGTTTAAGGCAGTTTTAAACGATAGACCGGGACGGCAGTTCGCGCGAACTCGCTCAGGTTCTCGGGCAAACGTTCACGAGCGCAATACTCTACGGTAGTGCTCGTACGGCGTCGCAGACTCACCGATCTGTGATCAACGCACGCCGCCGTTTAATTTTGCCTTAAATGGAGACCGCTCTGCTCCGCTCGTCGATGGATTATGTACCACGAAGGAGAGAGCAATGAATCGACTCATCGCATGTGTGATCGGCGCCGCACTGCTCGCCGGCGGTGCCGGCCTGATGATCGCGAAGGCGCAGCAAGCGCCGGGAGCCGCATTGATCACGGGAGACCGCCCAGTTACCGCAGAGCAGGTGTGGGAGAAACTGCAATCAGACGGATGGTCAAACATCGTCATCTCCCGCAACGGCAGATATATCGAAGTGACCGGTTCCCGGAATGGGCAGGCCGGCAAAATGGCAGTCGATTCGCAAACTGGTCGCGTTCGTGCCGCGGATGACGACGATGATGATTGAGCGAGCGGACGACGGCGCAGCCTGAGCTGGACACGTGGCTGAAGCCTCGCTCCTGGCTCATGCCACGATCCACATCAGGACGCCAACGGCAGGGCGCGCCGGCACGCGATGGTCATGCGTGGCTTCCGGCGAAGCCCTTGCCGGCCATCTTCGCCTCTCCTGCTTGCAAAGACGGGAATGAGAGGGTGAAGACGGCACCGCCGCCCGGATTGTCTCCGACACTCACACCGCCGCGATGCGCTCGCATGATTTCGCTGACGATGGCGAGGCCCAGGCCGGCGCCTTCGTTCCCCTCGGCCGGACCGCGCCAGAAGCGTTTGAAAATGTGCTCGCGATCCTTTGGCGGCACGCCGCTGCCCTGATCAGCCACTTCAATCCGACCAGCGCAATCGACCGTCACGGTCACCTCCGTTCCACACGGCGTGTGCAGGACCGCGTTCTCGACCAGATTTCTGAGGGCATCTTCGAGTGCGTGAGCGTTTGCCTTCACTTTCACCGGTTGCTCGGAGCCGATAAATGCAATGGTCCTTTGCTGGGCGATGGCCCAGGGCGCCATCGTGGCCACGACGGAGGATGCGACCTTGTTAAGGTCGACAGTATCAAATTCGAGCGCGATGGCATCCAACCGCGCGACGCGAAGGAGTTGCTCAACCAGCCTGTTCATGCGCGCCACGTCGGTCCGCAATTTCTTGAGTTCGCCATCTCCATCCATTGTCTCAAGAGCCGAGGTGACGATTGCAAGCGGGGTGCGAAGTTCATGGGCGGCATTGGCGGTAAACTCGCGCTGCACGGCGAAGCCCTGCTCGAGGCGATCCAGCGCTCGGTTCATGGAAACCACCAGCGATACGATTTCAGTCGGAAGGTTTTGCTCGGGAAGCCGCACGGACGTCGTATTAGGACCTATCGACGAAGCTTTCCGGGAAATCTCGCGCACGGGTTTGAGTCCGTTGCGGATCGCGAAGATCCCGATGCCCAATGTGGCCAGCATGAGAAGCGGACTCACCCACATCGCGTCAAATGCGAACTCGCGCAAAAGCGATTTGATGAGGGCGTCCGATCCTTCCGTCCGCGCGACCGATATCCACATCGGGCCCGCCGCCGTCTGCAGGGCGACACTCAGGCCGTAGTAATTCTCGGAGCCGAAATCCTCGGAGCCGGCGCCACTGAGGCGGAAATAGCTAGGCTCATCCCTGGCTGGGGGCCATTTGGACACGCGCTCGCCAAACTCGGCGGGCGACGCGGCAACGAGGCGGCCATTCGTATCGCGGATCGCGAACAAATCATCTTCGGGTGCGGCCGCATAGGCCGCTGCAAGCTTGGCGGGCAGATCGAGGCGCGGCTGACCCGCGCTGTCGGTGAGCACCGCCCGTGCGAGATCCTCGGCGCGCAAACCAAGTTCGCGGTCATTCAATGAACCTGCCGTGTCGTAAGCTTGGTACACGAAAATACCAGCCGCGATCGCAGCAGCGGCGACATATAGGATCGCAAGGCGCACCGCGAGGCGCAGTTGCAAGGAGCGAAAGCCGCCAAAGCTCATCCTTTCGTCTCGACGAGCAAATAGCCTACCCCACGCACCGTATGAATCTCCGCGCTGGCTACGGCATCTTGCAACTTGCGCCGCAAGTGATGCACGTGCACCGGAACAGCATTTGATTCCAGCTCTGTGTCGATGCCGTAGAGCTTCTCCTCGAGAACGCTCTTGGGTACGACCCGGCCTTGACGCCGGAGCAGGTGCTCCAAAATCGCGGATTCACGACGAGGAAGCTGCAGCGGAATGCCAGCAACACTCACATCTCGGCCGATGGTGTCAAAAACAATGTTGCCTGCCCTCAGGGTGGTACCGAGCGCCGCTCCCGGACGGCGCAGTAGTGCCTTCGTCCGGGCAATGAGTTCGCTCATTGCAAACGGCTTCACGAGATAGTCGTCGGCCCCCGCATCAAGTCCAAGAACCCGTTGCTCCACCGCATCCCGTGCCGTGAGGATCAAGATCGGTATGTGATTTCGAGCGGGACGCAGCTCGGCGAGCAGGTCTAGCCCATCGCCGTCGGGCAGTCCAAGATCCAGAATTGCGGCATCGTAGGGCGTGTTTGCCAATGCTTCGCGCGCGTCGGCGCGCACCCGAACGGTGTCTACGACGAATTCGGCGCGTTCCAACGCGGCTTTGATGAGCTCTGAAATGCGCGGCTCATCTTCTACGACCAGAAGACGCATATGCTCGCTCTTTTGGAAACTCCCGCGCTACCTCGCCAGCGCTCGGCCGTTTGAACACATGCGAAGTTTAAGACAGTTTTAAGCCGCTTGGGATCGTGCACCTACGCGCACTTTATCCAGAATCTTTCGAAACAACATACGCCTCTCGGACTTGTGACTGCCGCCGATCATCCCGCCCAATTCGGCATAAACAAACCTACCTTAGCGAACCTCTGCGGCATCAGGACAATTGCGCTCGTCTGCCGACACAAGGAGACCGGCGCGCTGAACGAGAACGCATTTTCGGGTGTGCCGCTCAGCGACGATCCGGATCCCGCCGCGAGGCGGAGTCAGAGTACGTCGGATTTTCGTAGCAGAAGCCGCCTAGACCGCTGACATCCGCCTCGCATTGCTGGCGGCTGGGGAATGTACATTCAGTAGCGTAGTCGGGCATTTCCGCACACCATGCATCACCCTGCTGCTGGGCGTCAGCCGGCTCGGTGTTGATCATGGCGGCTGCAGCCAAGGCACCCAGGGCGAGAAGAATTGTCCGCATTTCACATCTCCTTATAGTATCCCAAGCTCATCTCCGACGAGCAAAGTCCAGCGTGAGCGCACGAACTTTGCACGATCTTGTCCCGACCGCTTCCACGATCTTGCGGTTGCTTGCTGGAAGTTGCGGCTGTTCATCGAGGATTGCAGCTAGACGGCTCAAGTCTCAGCAATTTGAGCGAGGCGCATGAGCGGTTCTCTCCTGCCTCATCTTCGTCACGCCGAGTCCGTTCCGCTCTGGCTAGCGACGCGCTGGCCAAGCTCGATGCGTTCGCGCGAAGAAATACCAAGCAGATCCGCTACCCGCCAGATCAGGTTGCGTTCGAATTCGGTGACGTGGCCGTCGGCATAGATCATTTTCCACATCATTTCGACGACGCGGCGGCGGCCGTTCTCGTCGAGCGAGCGATTAATCAAGCTGGTAAAGTGATAGAGATCGGCCGCATCGTGCTCGGCCTTGGTCGCCTTAGCCACCAACTCGTCCGCCGTCGCCTCGTCGAGACGGAATTGCCACTTGATCATAGTATGCAGCTGATCGCGCTCGAGAGCGGACATGTTGCCGTCGATCACGGCGGTGTGGACGAGCAGGGCGGCCGCCGCTAGACGATGGTCATTATGCTCGAAACGAGTTGAGTGTTTACTGTCTTCGAAGACCTCGGGCAGTAATTTGCGAAAACTTTCGAACATATTTATGCCCGCGCTACCCAGACCTTAATTCACGTCAGTTAAAGCGCGTCGATCGCCACATCACTATCATGTGAGCTCAATTTCTCGTATCGAGCGGGCCCCAACCGGCTATCGCGATGCATGTATGGCCGCTTGGCCGCGCGACAAATTAAATTTTGTTCAAGGTCAATTCATCCAAGATTGCGCCAGGATCAATCAAATTACAGCAATTCAACGAAAGCTATTTTCCGTCAGATCGCACCTTTTTCTATTCGAGAGCCGCAGCCTCGTTTGAACGGCCATGAGCAGGAAACGCAACGAAGCCCGTGACTCACTGGTCTGTGATCGAGGCTTAATTCTGTCTTAAACGCGGGCCGCTTTGCTCCAGTTCTACGATGCGTGATGTATCGCAAAACGAGAGAACCATGAATCGACTCTTTCGGACGTGGCCCTCGAATTCGTTCCTGCGATTACTGCTCAGCGGCCATCGCTGGCCGCGCGTGTGCGTGAAAGGTTGACCACCGTGGGAAGAGGTATCGTCGTGGTCTTTTTCCCGCGGTTCGGGAAGCCGCTGCAGTGGCATCACAGAGTCGTGCTCGACACGGCCGCCAAAACTATTGGTCAGATCAAAGGCTACGATTTTAGGGGACAGTACGAGCCGCGATGTGATTATTCCGAGCCTCTCTTTTTTGTGCCTGGCGACACGTTGCTTCTGGACGAGGCATCATCTCTCGGGATTCATTCTCCGAATGACCTCTACGGCGGTGTTGTCCCCTATCTTTTCGTGAAGACGAAAGCCATCACCCATGGACTGGTCGATTATCACGCCGAACGGCCGGAGGGCTGGTCGACCATTTTCGCCGAACGAGTGCGGGGCGTCGTGTTGGCGGGCTACACCGTATTCAGCAGCCGCGATGCCCGAGTAGCGGCCAAACGCATGCTCAGGCGCGGACCGATCCGTCTGAAGAAACCCCTCAGTGCGTCGGGAAAAGACCAGACGGTGGCTACGACTTTGAATGAGCTCGATGCTGTGCTGGAAAAGATCGCTGCCGACGAGATGGCCACGTATGGATTGGTGCTCGAAGAGAACTTGCGCCAAGTCAGGACGTTGAGCGTCGGGGAGGTTGCGGTCGGCAGGCTTAGGATCAGCTATCACGGAGAGCAAAGGACGGTGAGGGACAACCATGGACGGCCGGTTTACGGCGGGTCCGACCTCGTGTGCGTGCGCGGCGGGCGTGAGGTTCTCGATGCGCTGCCGATGTCGCCCGAGGTCCGCGCCGCCGTGCTTGCAGCAAGACGATACGATGAGGCGACAGAAGAGTTCCACGGTTTCACGGCATCGCGCCGGAACTACGATGTCGCTTGGGGAATCGGCGCTGACGGTCGGCCACGATCAGGGGTGCTCGAGCCTTCATGGCGCATTGGTGGCGCGAGCAGCGCCGAACTAATGGCATTGGCAGCGTTCGCGCGCGACCCGTCGTTAGAGATCGTTCGCGCATCCCATGTCGAGGAATACGGCGCAGGCCGCCGAGCTCCCGCAGATGCGATCGTCGATTTTCAGGGCGACGACCCCGAGGCGGGCCCCTTGCTCCGATACACCATGGTGAAGCCACAAGATCAGCAGTTGCGTCAAAAAATCTGCAGCCGATGCGACGGGGCTTGGCGGGGCTTGGCGCCGCCCGCGATCTCATCCGACGCTGACAGCCGTGTCATACGATTCCAGCCGCAAACGGGTGCTTCGCGCCGAAGTCTTCGGAGGAAGGCTCCGATTGGTCATTCCGGGCCAGATGACTCACCGGTTCCCGACCTCTCGAAATACGAATGTCCGGAAAGCGAGGATGATTATCGGCATCGCATGGTCGTAAATGCCGTTGCCCTGGTTTTTGTCAGCCTGTTGAGCCTTGCGGGTTTATGGCTGGTCAATGCGATGGCGCATAGCTAAAGCGCAAGCATGCATCTGCAGCATCGGGCCTGATCACGGTCGCCTACTCGCGCAGGCCGGTACGACCTGGTGCGAGCGACCTTCGTGGCGAGGCGGCCTTCGCCGTATCGTGCGCCTCTGCTTGCCAAGACGCACTTTGCGCCATCGCCGCGCCGCGCTAAAGCTTGCGGCATGACAAACGACCGGACTCACCAACCTCTTCTCGGCACCTGGAAGCTGATCGCGGCGGTGCGCGAGGAAATACCCTCTGGCATCAAGACCGAGTTTCTGGGATCGAAGCCGATCGGCTACATCAATTACGGCGCCGATGGGCGCATGCTGGTGCTCACCGTCGCGAGCGGGCGCCGCAAGCCCGCAGGGTCGAAGGCGACGTCTGCGGAGGTGGAAGCCTTATTTCGCAGCATGACCAGCTACGGCGGCACCTACACGATCGACGGCAACGAGATCACCCATCGCGTGGATGTCTCGTGGAACGAGAGCTGGACCGGCACCGAGCAGAAGCGTCTCGCCCGTTTCGAGGACAATCGAGTCTATCTCTCGACCCCACCTTCCCTCGATCCGATCACAGGCACGACGAGCGTGCGCACCATGACGTGGGAGAAATTAGGTTAGGGTCCCGCCTGCGGGGACTTTGTTCGTCCGCATTCAAGACCGATGGAGCTCAGGCATGGTAAACTTCAATGTCGGCTTCGTGATTTTCCCCGAGTTGACGCAGCTCGACCTTACAGCCCCATTGCAGGTCCTCGCCAGGCTGCCTCACTCGACAACCCACATCGTCGCCAAATCGCAGGCTCCCGTCCCCAGTGATTGTGGACTAAGCCTCGTGCCGACCCACACTTTCGCCAACTGTCCGCCCCTCGATCTGATTTGCATTCCTGGTGGGGTGAGCGGTGTCATCGGGGCGATCGCCGATCAAGAGACCGTCGATTTCGTCCGCCGGCAGGCGCGTAGCGCGAAGTATGTCACCTCCGTTTGCACCGGCGCATTCGTTCTCGGTGTTGCGGGATTGCTCAAGGGGCGACGGGTGACGACACATTGGGCTTATACCGATCTCTTGCCCCTCGTCGGGGCGACATACGAGAAAGCAAGGGTCGTAAAAGACGGCCACGTGATCACCGCAGGAGGCGTCACCTCGGGGATCGATT
>WNGF01000230.1_pt1 | contig 77832 bp, 70 predicted proteins | sample 5400641 | NCBI WGS metagenome assembly WNGF01 (sample SAMN13153371, study PRJNA577476) | soil metagenome | isolation source: 80 cm soil or saprolite under grassland replicate 2 | place: USA:California | collected 2016-06-15
CGCTCGTCTGGATCGATTGCGTGCTCTACGAGTCCGCGCGGGCCACGCTGGAGTTCATCCGCCCCCTGCTCCAGGACGGCACGCTGATCATGTTCAACGACTTCTACCGCTTCAAGGGCCACCCCGAGCTGGGCGAGCGGCGGGCGTTCACCGAGTTCCGCGCGAATTACCCCGAGATCCTCGTCACCGACTACGCCAAGTTCTCCAGCGTCGGCCAGACCTTCCTCGTCCACACGCTGTAGTCCGGACGAACGAAGCGCTAGAAGCGGAAGGCAACTCCGACGTTGAGTCCCTGCGCCCAGAAGTCGGACGCGTTGAACCGGAACGACGGCTGGGCGGGGCCCGTCAGCGGCTGGGGGAGATTCCCGGTGATGGCCGGGGCCTGGACCGGGTTGATGGTCCGGTTGACCTGCTGGGGCGCGCGGACGACGTTGCTCGCATACAGGAGCGTATAGCCGCCGAACACCGACATGCGCGGGGTGATCTGGTAACCGAGGGTGAGCCCGGCCTCGGGGACGACGGCGAAGGCGGTGCGCGTGTGGTTCCCGATGTTGGTCGGCTGCGCGAAGTACCCGCCCGGCAACGTCTGGGTCGGGCCGAAGTTGTTGAAGTCGTTGGTGATCAATCGGCCGTCGATGTCGACGGACTCCACCATGGCGCCGAGGCCGACCTTGACGAGGCCGCCGAGGAACAACGCGCCCCAGTCGACCCGGGCTCGCGCGCCGAGCTGGAGCCCGAAGAAATTGTTCGTCGCGGTGAACTCGTCTCGCGTGGTGAAGACGTCCGTGGGCTCGGGCGGGATGTTGGGGCTGCTGGTCGAGAAGCGGTAGCTCTCGCGCAGCCGGAGATAGCGGAAGCCGCCGAGCGACTCCACGCGCAGCGGACCCATCGTCGGCAGCCGCATGGTGGCGTTCAGCTCTGCGCCGAGCAGGCTGGTGCGCAGTTCCTCCCGGGCGCTTCCCGCGAACGAGCCGGCCGACGACAGCTCCGTGACGCTCTCCTTGCCGGTGGTCGCGTCGACGAAGGGAACGAACAGGTCCCTGGACCCGACCTGCCCCGACGAGCCGACGCTTCGAACGCTCGAGCGCGGGGGCACGTAAAAGAAGCTTCCTTCGACGCCCCAGCGATCCGTCAGCGCGTAGCCCGCGGTCACCCGGAATCCCGGATTGGGGTTGGTGTCGAGATCCTCGCCGCCGAGCAGGACCCGTGTCCCCGGGGCACCGACGAGCCCGTCACTCACCAGCGGCGTCGGCGCGGGGCTGTGCTTGAACCACAGCATCAACGCTTCGGCGCTGATGGTGAAGGGGCCCGGGGCCGGGCCCGCGGTCTGGGCGGAAGCGGCCTGCGCGAGAACGAGCAACGACAGGGCGGCGACGACGATGGCGCGTGTCATGGTCAGCGCTTGGCTGCCGTCCGCGCGAGCTCGCGGTCGATGATCTGCTGGAACTCTCCGAGCGGCTGGTTGCCCACGAGGGCCTGACCATTGATGAAGAAGGTCGGCGTGCCCGTCACGCCCACCTTCGAGCCGGCTTCCATGTCCGCATTCACCGCCGCCTGGTACTTGTGGCTGTCGAGGCACTGGTCGAAGGCCGCACGATCCGCTCCGATCTCGGCCGCGTACTGCTTGAGCGCAGCCGGGGAGGCGTCGGTCGCGCGCTCGAAGAGCACATCGTGGTACGGCCAGAACTTGCCCTGCTCACCCGCGCACCGCGCCGCCTCGTGGGCCAGGGGAGCGTCCGGATGCAGGCCGGGAATCGGGAAGTCGCGGAAGACCCACCGCACGCGATCGGGGTACTGGGCCGCGAGCTGCTTGAGCTTCGGCACGACCTCCTTGCAGAACGGACAGCGGAAGTCCGAGAACTCGACGATGTTGACGGCAGCTTCCTGGGGGCCGCGCGCGTAGCCCTGGGTGGGATCGATCTGCACGCGGACGGGCTCGGGCGCCTTGAGATGGACCTGTACGGGCGTCTGCGCACGCAGGCTGGCCACGTAGGTCTCCCGGCGCTGACTGGCTTGCTGCCGCTGCAGATAGTCGGCGACCTTCGCCTTGAGCTCGGCCTCGTTTCCTCGAGGCATGCGCGCCCGGTTCTGCGTCATGAACGCCGCGATCTCGGCGTCGGGGACCGCCGGCACCTTGGCCGCGACTTCATCCCGCAGGAGCGTCTCGACCGTCACGCCGCGTCGCTTGGCCTCGCGGGCGAGCAAGCGATCGGCAATGAGCTGATTGAGCTTCTGCTCGAGCAGGCGCTGGCGCTGCTGCTCGAGCGCGGCCAGCTCGGTGGCGGCGCCCTGCTCGAGCTCGGCCAGCGAGATGACTTCGTCTCCGACCGTCGCGGCGGCATCCTTCGGAGGTTGACTCGTCGGTGCCGACGGAGGTTGACTCGTCTGTGCCGACACCACGCCGGCCACGAGCCAGAGGCTGCCGACGCCGACGCACATGATCCACCATCTCGTTGTCATCCAGGCTTCTCCTCGGGTAACGCGGATCGTGAATCTTCTTGATACGGCCCGCCCCGCGGCGCGTCAAGCACGAAGTTCCGCGGGGATGCAAGGCGGCGCCCGCCGTCGGCAGGAACGCCGGCCGTCGGTGAGCACGCGTCCATCGTCGGCCTTGAACGTCATCTGGGCCATCCGCCGATGTCGCGACGCAGGGTAACGGATTGGGTTAGTCAGGGAACATTTCGTCTCCGCGACCGACGGTCCCGACGGCCTCAGCGGTTCGCAAGGTCCCATTGCTGCCGATTTCTGCCGACATGTACCCTTGGAACAGTTCGTGCACTGCTGGCCGTCCAGCAGTTGATTCGTGATCCGCCGTCCTCGGCGTGGCAGGGGGCAACCATGCGGTGGAAGACATCGATCGGACTCGTCATCGTCACCTTCTTCCTTCTTCGCGGGCCCGTGATCCCGAACGCGCAGGCCGGCGCTCCCAGCGACCAGCTCCGCACCTCCGTCGATCAGGCCCTCAAGGTCCTCGGCGACGGCATCGCCAAGCGTGAGCACCCGCGCGAGCGGCGCGTCACGCTGCGCAAGATCGCCGACGACATCTTCGACTGGGACGAGACCGCGAAGCGCTCGCTCGGCACCCACTGGCAGCAGCGGAATCCCGCCGAGCGCGAGGAATTCGTGCGGCTGTTCGCCGAGCTGCTCGACCGATCGTACATGCAGAAGATCGAGCTCTACGATGGCGAGAAGATCGCGTGGCTCGGCGACACGATCGAGGGCGACCAGGCGATCGTGCGGACCAAGCTCCTGAACAAGCAGGGAACCGAGATCCCGGTCAGCTACAAGATGATGCGCCGCGACGACCGGTGGAAGGTCTACGACGTCGAGATCGAGAGCGTCAGCCTGGTGGCGAACTATCGCACGCAGTTCAACAACATGCTCCGCCGCTCGTCGTACCCGGAGCTCGTGCGCACCCTCAAGACGAAGATGACCGAGCCGGACACCGAGGCCGCGATGGCCTCGCCGCGCGCCCGCTGACCCTGAACGCGGCGCAGGCGGTGATCGCCTGCGCCGCGTCCGAATCGTTCTCGTCGCCCGCCGACCCCTGCCCATCCTCGTCCCGCCGCCGCCCGCGCAGCCTGTCGTCGACCGCGGCCGCTCCCCCGTCGAGTCACTGGCGATTTCGCTGGCATCTCGTTGGCAGCTCCGAAGGTCTGGTATCCGGGTGATCGGGGAAAGGAGGATGTATGGCACGGTGTGAGGTCTGCGGCAACGAATACGACAAGACGTTCGAAGTGATGGCTGCCGGCCGCGGCCACGTGTTCGACAGCTTCGAGTGCGCCATCCACCGCATGGCGCCGGTGTGCGAGCACTGCGGGTGCAAGGTGGTCGGTCACGGCGTCGAATCCGAAGGTCACTTCTACTGCTGCGCCAGCTGTGCTCGCATGGTCGGCGTTCACTCGGTGCGGGCGTAGCGTCGGAAGGGGGGCGAAGCCCCCCTCCGAGTCATACGGCCGCCGTGACCATGATCTCGACGAGATACTTCGGGGACGCGAGCTTGGCTTCCACGGTCGCGCGGGCCGGGGTGTTCTTGGGATCGACCCACGCGTCCCACACCGCGTTCATCTCGTCGAAGGTGGCCATGCTCGCGATGTAGATCGTCGTCGAGAGGAGCTTCGACTTGCTGCTGCCGGCCGCGCGCAGGAGCTCGTCGATCTGCTTGAGGACCTGCTCGGTCTGCGCCTTGACGCTCGTCGAGCCGTCCCGCGCCACCTGCCCGGCGAGATAGACGGTGTCGCCGTGCACGACCGCCCCACTCATGCGGGGTCCCGCGTTGTGGCGATCGATGCTCATGACCACGCCTCGAACAGCCCGGCCGCGCCCATGCCGCCGCCGATGCACATCGTGACCACGCCGTAGCGCGCCTTGCGCTTGAGCATCTCGTTGGCGATCGTGCCCACGAGACGAGAGCCGGTCATGCCGAAGGGATGGCCGATGGAGATCGACCCCCCGTTGACGTTGAGCTTCTCGGGATCGATGCCGAGCCGGTCGCGGCAGTAGACGACCTGCGAGGCGAACGCCTCGTTCAGCTCCCACACGTCGATGTCCTCGACGCGCAGGCCGTGACGCTTGAGCAGCTTGGGCACTGCGAAGACCGGACCGATGCCCATCTCCTCGGGGCCGCACCCGGCGACGGCGAAGCCGCGGAAGACGAGCTTGGGGCGGACGCCCAGTGCCTCGGCCCGCTCGCGCGCCATGAGCAGGGTCGCCGAGGCGCCATCGGAGAGCTGCGACGAGTTGCCCGCGGTGACCGTTCCCTGGCCGCTGTCCTTGTCGAACACGGGCGGCAGCGACATCAGGCCCTCGAGCGTGGTGTCGGCGCGGTTACATTCGTCCTTGTCGACGAAGTAGTCCTCCTTGCCGACGACCTCTCCGGTCTTCTTGTCCAGGACGCCGCGCGTCACCTGCATGGGAGCCAGCTCTTCCTTGAAGAACCCCTCGTCCTGCGCCCGCGCGGTGCGCTGCTGCGAGGAGAGCGCATACCGGTCCTGCGCCTCGCGACTGACCTTGTACCGCTTGGCGACGACCTCCGCCGTGTCGCCCATGACCATGTAGAGTCCCGGGTGATGCTCCTTCACCCACGGGTTCGGGTCGTTGTCGCGCTTGAGCATCGTGATCGACTCGATCCCGCCGCCGATGGCGGCGTCGGCGCCGTCGTTCATGATGTGATGCGCGGCCATGGCGATCGCCTGCAGCCCCGAGGAGCAGAAGCGGTTGACGGTCGTGCCCGCGACGCTCACGGGCAGACCGGCACGGAGGGCCGCGACGCGCGCGATGTTGTGGCCCTGGGAGCCGTGGGGTTGCCCGCAGCCCATGATGACGTCCTCGACCTCGGCGGGATCGAGTCGCGGGGCCTTGCCGAGGACGTCCCGGATGACGTGGGCGGCCAGCTCGTCTGGCCGCGTGAGGTTGAAGGAGCCACGGAACGATTTCGCGAGGGGGGTTCGTGAGCTGGCGACGACGACGGCTTCTCTCATGGCCGATCCTTTCTGCAGGGGAGATTGTCCAGACTGTACCCTATTTGCCGGGTAAGGGGGAGACACCATGACACCGCGGACGGCAGACATCGTCATCATCGGCGCCGGAGCGGTCGGCTGCAGCATCGCCTATCACCTGGCGCGGCGCGGCGCCCGCGACGTGGTGGTCCTCGAGCGCGAGATGGTGGGCGCGGGCTCGACGAGCAAGGCCGCCGGCGGCATCCGCGTGCAGTTCGGCACCCGCGTCGAGATCGAGTTCTCGCTCCGCAGCATCGAGTTCTTCACGCGCTTCGAGGACGAGATGGGCGTGCCGTGCGATTACCGGCAGGAGGGGTATCTCATCCTCCTCAGCGACGAGCGTGACCTGGCGCGCTACCGGAAGAACGTGGAGCTGCAGACGAGCCTCGGCGCCGACGTCCGCATCCTCCCCCCCGCCGAGGCGCGCGCGATCGTGCCCGAGCTGCGGGTGGACGACGTGCTGGCGGCGGCGTGGGGTCCCATGGACGGCTACGCGTCGCCGAACGACGTGGTCCAGGCCTATGCGACGCAGGCGCGGGCGCGCGGCGTGCAGATCCTCGAGGACACGCCCGTGACCGCCATCGAGCTCGACGGGGATCGGGTGGTCGCGGTCGTCACGCCAGCGGGACGCATCGAGACGCGTCTCGTCGTCAACGCGGCCGGCCCCCAGGCGTCGCTGGTGGGACGGATGGTCGGCCTCGAGCTGCCCGTCGATCCGCGGCGGCGTCACATCTTCGTGACCGACGAGTTCTCCGGCGTCCGTCACCCGATGCCGCTCGTCATCGATCGGGGCAGCGGCTTCTACTGTCGCAGCGAGCAGCGCCAGATTCTCATGAGCGCGGGCGACGTGGGAGCGACCACGGAGTTCAGCGCAACGGTGGACTGGAGCGTGCTGGACCAGGCGGTCGACAAGGCCGTGCGTCGCATCCCGGCGCTCGAGGGCGCGAGCATTCGTCACGCCTGGGCCGGCCTGCGGCCGCTGACGCCGGACGAGCACGCCATTCTCGACTGGGCGCCGGGCGTGCGCGGCCTCTATCTCGCCATCGGCTTCTGCGGCCACGGCTTCCAGCACTCGCCGGCCACGGGACAAGTGGTCGCCGAGGTGCTGACGGGCGCCGCTCCCAGCATCGACATTCGCGACCTCGGCATGGCGCGCTTTGGTGGTGAGAGGGTTTAGTGTTTAAACGCTTCTCTGTTGAAACGATCGAGCGCCAGCTCGATCGCAACGCAAAATGGGGGGTTTGGGGGGCCATATCGGGGCCCCCCATCTAATCAATCCGCGGATCGCTGACGAGCGTCAGGTAGACCAGGGCAGCGCCGAGACCGAACGTCGCGGCGAGGACGAACACGGACGTGTAGCCGACCGCGTCGATCAGCAGGCCGGCCGCGAGCGGGAGACCGAATCCGAAGGGGGCGAGCAGGGTTCGCTCGATGCCGATGTAGGTCGGCCGCTTCTCGGGCGTCGGCGAGAACTCGAGGACGAGGTTGGGCGCCGACACCTGGATCGCCCCGCTCAGGAGTCCGTGCAGGGCGAACACGGGCCGGAAGACGCCGAGCGACGGCGCGCCCAGGGCGACGAGATTCATCAGCGTGGCCGTGCAGACCGCGAGCACCATCACGACGCGGTGACCGGCGCGATCGGCCATCCAGCCCAGGACGATCTGCCCGCCCATCTGCCCCGCGAGGAACAGCGCCGTGAAGGCGCCCACCTCCGCCATGGGCGCGCCGAGGACCCTGAGCGCGTAGACGGTGAAGAAGCCCGTCGTCATCGTCGACCCGAAACCGAGCACGCGTCCGATCAGGAACCGCCAGAAGTTGACGTCGTGCCGGAGCAGCGCGGGGAGGGCGGCCAGGTGCGCGCGGAAGTCGGTGTGCGGCGGCGGCATCGTGGCCGGCGGTTCACGGACCACCGCGAGCGCCACCCAGGACAGTCCGACCGCCAGCGTGGCCGCGAGAAAGCAGAAGCCATAGGCGGTGGACGGCGTCAGCGCGCCCAGCGCCCACGACGTGAACGCGCTGCCGAGGAGGCCTCCGAGGGTGGCGGCCAGCCCGGACAACCCGAAGAACCGGCCACGAAGCCGCGTCGGCACGGCGCGGCCGACGAGATCCATCCAGGCCGGCATGAGCAGGCCGCCGACGCCGGTCATGACCAGCAGCATGAGGAGCAGCAGCGCGATCGACAGCCGGGGCGCCCGGTCCGCCACGAAGAAGGCGACCACGGTGAGCACGAGGAAGGGCACGCGCTCCCAGACCGTCCATCGCAGCACGAAGGGGAGCTTGCGCTCGAGCCGCTCGGTGTGCGCGGCGGCGAAGAGCGGGGGCAGGAACCATCCCACCGTCATGACGGCCGGGATGGCGCCGATGATCACCGTCGACGCTCCCAGCGAGGCCGCGAAGGCCGGCAAGACCGTCGCGGAAGACACGAAGGCGAGCCCGACCATGAACAGGCCGTAGTCGGCGCCGAGCGCGATCACGTTCCAGCGGAAGTCGGTGCGGTCGGCGATCATCGACTCACGTGCGCTCATCGGTTCGGCTACCATACGATCCCATGAGCCACGCGACGAGACAGAATTCACCGACGCTTCGATCGGTTCTCGCTCTGGCCGTCGTGCTCCTCGCCGCCACGACGCCGGCCTGGGCGCAGTCGCCCGCCGGCGACGGCGCACGGTTTTCCGCGAGCGCCGAGTACCTGCTGTGGTGGATGAAGGACAGTCCGGCGCCGCCGCCCCTGCTGAGCACGGGTCGAGTCGGCGATTCCGACTTCAGCGTCGTCCTCGGGGGCCGTGACTACGACACGAGCCCGCATCCGGGCGCTCGCTTCACCGTGGGCTACCGACTCACCGCCGATTGGGCGCTCGAGGGGATCGGCTTCTTCCTGCCGACGACGTCGGTCACCAAGACCGTCAGTGCCTCCGGCGCGCCCGGCTCGCCGCGGCTCGTCGTTCCTATCTTCCAGGTCGATCAATCGGCAGAGGGTCGCCTGACCATTGCCAACCCCGGCGAGTTCCTCGGCGCCGCGCGGGAGTCGCTGCGGAGCAGCATGCACGGCGCGGAGGTCAACGTCACGCGCCGGATCGCGTCGGGCGATCGCTGGCGGCTCGATGCGCTCGGCGGCCTTCGGTATCTGCGATTGAGCGAGACGCTGAGCTTTTCCGCGAGCAGCGTCGCACTCGACGTTCCCGACGTCTTCCAGCCCGCCGACGTCTTCGAGACGACGAACCGGTTCTACGGCGCCCAGCTCGGGGTCAAGGGCGAGTACGTCCAGGGCGGATGGTTCGGCCAGGGGACGGCGAAGGTCGGCCTCGGCGTGATGCGCCAGTCGCTCGACATCGCGGGGTCGCTCCTCACCAACGACTTCAACGATCTCGGCGCCCCACAGACGTTCGCGGGGGGCGTCTTCGCTCAGCCCACCAACATCGGCAGTCACGACCGCAATCGCTTCGCCGTCGTGCCGGAGGTCGGGTTGAAGGCCGGGTATCGCTTCACCTCCTGGGCGTCGGTGTTCGTCGGGTACACGTTCCTGTACGCGAGCGCCGTGGTGCGGCCGGGCAACCAGGTCGATCGCAACGTCAACACGACGCAGGCCATGGCCTTTCAAGTGCCCCAGTCACCGCCGCCGTCGGTGGCGCTCGCGGGACCGGCCCAGCCGGCCGCCCGCTTCCGCGAGTCGGACTTCTGGGCGCAGGGGCTCGACGTCGGCGTCTCGTTCAGCTACTGATCACATGGGGGGCCTAGCTACGGGCCCCCCAAGCCCCCCGCCCGGAACGCTCGGGACGCCCCGGCGGAGCCGTGGCGCCCCTCGGTGTATGATCCGCACTGAGCATCGCAGCCGACTCACGACGCCGCACTGGAGGGCCCCATGGCAGAGGCCGTCATCGTTTCGACCGCGCGCACGCCGATCGGCCGGGCCTATCGCGGCGCCTTCAACAACACGCACGGCGCCGTGCTCGGCGGTCACGTGATCGCTCACGCCGTCCAGCGGGCGCGTCTCGAGCCCGGCGAGGTCGAGGACGTGATCTTCGGGTGCGCCCTCCCGGAAGGCGCCACCGGCCAGAACATCGCGCGCCAGGCGGCGCTGCGCGCCGGGCTGCCCGTCACGACCGGCGGCGTGACCGTCAACCGCTTCTGCTCCTCGGGGATGCAGGCGATCGCGATGGCCGCCCACCGGGTGATCGTCGATCGCGTGCCCGTCCTGGTCGCGGGGGGCGTGGAGTCCGTCAGCCTCGTGCAGAACGAGCACTTCAACACCCACCGGCTCCAGGAGGCGTGGATCCTCGAGCACAAGCCCGAGCTGTACCTGCCGATGATCGACACTGCGGAGATCGTCGCCCGGCGGTACGACCTCACGCGCGAGGCGCAGGACGCCTACGCGCTCGTGAGCCAGCAGCGCACCGCCGCGGGGCAGCAGGCCGGTCGCTTCACGGCGGAGATCGTGCCGTTACCCACGACCAAGGTCGTCCAGGACAAGGCCACCGGCGAGACGCGCGAGGAGGCGGTCACGCTGACGCAGGACGAGGGCAACCGGCCCGACACGACGCTCGAGGGTCTGGCCAAGCTCGCGCCGGTGCGGGGGGAGAAGGGGCACATCACCGCGGGCAACGCGAGCCAGCTTTCCGATGGCGCCTCCGCGTGCGTGGTGATGGATGCCAAGCTCGCCGAGCGACGCGGACTGTCGCCTCTGGGAATCTTCCGCGGCCTCGCCGTCACCGGCTGCGAGCCCGACGAGATGGGGATCGGACCCGTCTTTGCCGTTCCGCGCCTGCTCGAGCGCTTCGGCCTCAAGGTGGACGACATCGACCTCTGGGAGCTGAACGAGGCGTTCGCGGTCCAGGTCGTCTACTGCCGTGACCGGCTCGGCATTCCCATGGACAAGCTCAACGTCGATGGCGGCGCCATCGCGATCGGTCATCCCTACGGCATGAGCGGCGCCCGGATGGTGGGGCACGCCCTCATCGAGGGCAAGCGCCGCCGCGCCCGCTACGTGGTCTGCACGATGTGCATCGGCGGCGGCATGGGCGCTGCCGGCCTCCTCGAGGTCGCCTAGGGGTCAGACCCCCAGCTGTCGGTTTGCTTTGATCCGTCAGGCGGGACGCCCGGGCGTTGAGGACGATCCGAGCGCGTCGATCTCGGCCGCGGGCCCGGTCATCCCCATTTGCTCGAACATCGCCCTGGCTTCCGCGAGGCGTCCGATCGCCCGGTCGCGGGCTCCCGTACCGAGGAGGAACCGGGCATGGCTCACCTGGCTGCGCGCCAGCTCGGGTCGGGTGCCGATCTCGTGCAGCACGCGGATCGCCTCTGCCATCCGGGCCTCGGCCTCGACCCGTCGGGCGGGATCCCGCCGCAGCAGCGTCTCGGCGAGCGTGCGATCGGCGCACGCCCTGGGGAAGCGGTCGCCCATCTCGTCGGCCAGCCGGATGGCCTCCTCACACAGGGCGGGGACTTCCTCGAGCTCACCGAGGGCCAGGAGGGCCGCGGCGAGAAAGCTTTTCTGCCAGGCCAGGATGAACCGGCTTCCGATCTGCTCGCCGAGGGCGAGGCTCTCCTCGAGCAACGTCCGCCCGTGGCCGGGATGGCCGGCCATCGTGCGCGCGCGTCCCTCGAAGCACTTCACCACGTAGAGACGGAACAGGTCGCCGATGCCCTCGGCGATCCGCCGCGCGGTCTCGAAATCACCGAACGCGAGCTCCCACTCGCCTCGCTCACCGCGCACGATGGCCCGGTTCAGAAAGAGGGCGGCCGCGGCGAACGGGTTCTTGATCTCCTCGGCGAGCTGCAGGCCATGGTCGGCAAACGCCAGGGCGCGATCGAACTCGCCCATCAGCCCGAGCGCGAACGCCGCGAAGCCGGCCGCCGTGGATTCCTCGGTCTTGTTCCCGAGGCGTCGCATCTGCGCGGCGCTCCGCGCCAAGAGCTGGCTGGCTTGCCGGTACTCGGATTTCTGCCAGTAGATGCGGCCCATCAGGTTGACGGGAGGCGCCGCCAGCGCCTCGTCGCCCAGCCGCTCGGCGATGTCGAGGCTGCGCTGCGCGTACGTGATCGCGGTCGCGGGCTGCCAGAGGACGTAGGCGATGCGCCCGAGCCAGTAGAGGACCTGGGCCAGCCGGGGCTCGTCGCGCAGGTCTTCGGCCAGGGCTCCGGCCGCTTCGAGATTCAGCCGGTCACGCTCGAGGACGTCCTGCCGGGTCACGCCGACGGCGGCGAGCCTGACCGTGGCGTCGATGACGGCCCCGTGACCGCCGGGCGTCGCGCCTCGCCCGCGAGCCATGGCGAGGGCCTGCTCATAGTAGGTCGTGGCCTCGGCATTGGCGTACAGGCGCGCCGCGCGATCGCCGGCGCGGAGCGCGCAGGCGATGGCGCGGTCGTGGTCCTCGCTCCGCGCGTAATGGTAGGCGAGGATCGACGCCTGCTCGTCGAGCCGGTCGGCATAGAGCTCCTCGATGGCGCGGCCGATGGCGCCGTGCAGGTCCCGGCGCCGCTGCAGCAGGAGCGTCTGGTAGGCGACGTCCTGGATCACGCCGTGCTTGAAGCCGTACTCGAGCTCGGGATACAGGCGGGTCTCGTGAACCAGCTCCAGCCGCTTCAGCGCGTCGAGGTCCCGCGGCACCTCCTGCGGCCGCTCGGCGATCCGGGTGAGCACCGCGAGGGCGAATCCCCGGCCGATCACGGAGGCCGTCTGCGCCGTGCGCTTGACCCGGTCGTCGAGTCGATCCAGCCGGGCGCGAATGATGTCCTGCACGGTGCCCGAGAACTGGATCTCGCCCCCCTGGGGCCAGGCGAGTGTGCCGTCACGCACCTCCCCGAGCCCGTGCTCCCGAAGCGAGCGGACGATCTCCTCGACGAACAGGGGGTTGCCCTCCGCCTTCTCCCACACGACGCGCACGAGGTCCGGAGGCACCGTGGACAGGCCGAGCATGCGCTCGAGCATCGTCTCCACCTCGCGCTCGCCGAGGAGGTCGAGGGCGACTTGCGTGTAGTACGTCTTGTCCGTCCAGCGCGCCGTGTACCCGGGGCGGCAGGTCGTGAGCAGCAACGCCGGCACGGCGGCGAGGCTCTCGATGGCGAAGGCCAGATAGTCTTCGGACGATCGGTCGATCCAGTGCAGATCCTCGACGATGAAGACCAGGGGGCGGGTCTGGCTTCCGGCAAACACGAGCCTCCGCAGCGCGTCGAAGGTCCGCTGGCGCTTGTCCTTGGGATCGAGGTGACGCAGGGCCTCGTCCTGGCCGGCCGCGCCCAGCAACTCGCGGAGGAAGGGCAGGGTGCCCATGAGATCGGGATCGAGCTGATGGAGCCCCTGCCGGAGCTTCTGGTCGACCTGAAGGGGGTTGTCGTCGTCATCGATGTTGAAGTTCGCCTTCCACATCTCGAGGAGGGGCAGGTAGGGCATCGTCTGCCCGTAGGCCGCGCAGTGGCCCTCGAGCCAGGTGACGTGCTCGCCCTCGAGCGACTTGCGAAACTCGTAGAGGAGCCGCGACTTGCCGACGCCGGGCTCGCCCACGATACCGACCACGTGTCCGCGACCGCCCTTGACGCGGGCGAAGCAGTCGCCGAGGACCGTGAGCTCCCGCTGCCGTCCGACGAGCCCGGTGAGCCCGAGGTCGGCGCCGATCTCCAGCCGGCTCCGCCGGCGCTGCCGGCCGATCACCTTGAACGCGGGGACGGGCGCGCTGCGACCCTTGACGAGGACGGGGCCCAGCGACTCCGTGCGAACGTGATCGCTGACGAGGCGGTGGGTGGCGTCGGTGATGAGGATCGTCCCCGGGTCGGCCAGCGCCTGCATCCGGGCCGCGAGGTTGGTGGTGTCCCCGATGGCGGTGTAGTCCATGCGCAGGTCGTCACCGATCTTGCCGACGACGACCAGCCCGCTGTTCAGCCCGAGACGCAGGCGGATCTCCACGCCCTGCCCGTGCTTGAGCTGCTCGCTGTACCCGCCCACCGTCTCGCGGATGGTGAGGGCGGCTTGCACGGCCCGGGAGGCATGATCCTCGAGCGCGAGCGGGGCGCCGAAGAGCGCCATCAACCCATCGCCGAGGAACTGGTTCACCGTTCCCTCGTAACGGTGCACGGTCTCGGCCATGAGTCGCAGGGTCCGATCCATCAGCCGATGCATGACCTCGGGGTCGAGCTGCTCGGCGAGACGGGAGGACTCGACGATGTCCACGAACAGCACGGTGACCTGCTTGCGCTCACCCTCCAGCGCGCTGCGGTAGCTGAGCACGCGCTCGGCGAGGTGCTTGGGCGTGTAGGAAGCCAGCGGCTCGGCGGCGGCGCGGTACATCGGCGCCGGCGGCTGGTCGAGCGCTTGACCGCATTCGTTGCAGAACCGGGCGCCCGGGGCATTCGTGTGGCCGCAGCTCGGGCAGGGGGCGTCGAGCCGGACGCCGCAGTCGCTACAGAACTTCGCCGAGCCCGGATTCTCGGCCTCGCAGCGTGGACAGCGCATTCAGATCACATGGGGGGAGTAGAGGTACTCGCGCGTGAGCGGGATGTCGTCGCCGGGCCCTTTGCTGAACTGGATCTGCCAGACGCAATGGTCGCCGTATCTGAAGCTCGCGGCGCAGCCCGCGAGGTACAGGCGCCACAGGCGCGTGAACGGCTCGCCGTACATGACGCGGACCCGATCGAGGTTCCCCTCGTAGGCCTCCAGCCACCGTTCGAGCGTCAACGCGTACTGGAGACGCCAGACCTCGACGTCGACGATGCGGAGCCCGCTGGCGACCAGCGGGTCGGCGATCTCGGCCAGGGACGGGAAGTACGAGCCGGGGAAGATGTGCTTCGTGATCCACGGGTTGGGCCGGCCCGCCGTCTGCCGGCCAATCGTGTGCAGGACGCCCGTCCCGCCGTCGCGCAGGAGCCGCGCCGTACGCCGGAAGTACTCGGGGTAGTTCCGGGGGCCGACGTGTTCGAACATGCCGATGCTGACGACCGCGTCGAAGCCACCGCGCTCGTCCAGCTCGCGGTAGTCCTGCCGGGCCACCGCGACGCGGTCGCCCAACCCATGAGCGGCGATCCGGGATCGCGCTTCCAGCTCCTGCTCGGCGCTCAGCGTGATCCCCAGGCCGCGGGCTCCGAACCGGGTGGCGGCGTGCAGGAGGAACCCGCCCCAGCCGCAGCCGATGTCGAGCAGGCGCGCTCCCTCGCGGAGCCGGAGCTTCTCGCACAGATGATGGAGCTTGCGCTCCTGCGCCGTGTCGATGTCCTCCTCGGGGCTCCGGAAGTACGCGCAGGAGTAGATCATCTCCTTGCCGAGCCACAGCTTGAAGAACTCGTTGCCGAGGTCGTAGTGGACGGCGACGTTCCGCCGCGCTTGCTCGAGCGGGTTGATCCGGCGCCAGCGCAGCAGCGCCAGCTTCGCCTTCTCGCCCGGGCTCAAGGCGAAGGTCTCGGGGCGGCAGAGGTACATGAGACGCAGGCACCGCTCGAGGTCCCCGTGCACCTCGATCGAGCCCGAGACATAGGCGTCGCCGAAGCGGACGCTCAGGTTGCTCAGGAGTCCTTTACAGACCGTCTCGTCCTTGAGATGGAGGACGAATTCCTCCGCGCCCGTCCCGTAATGGCCCCTGTCGCCGTCCCAGAACACGACGCCGAACGAGGCGCCGGTGACCTGCGACAGGATCCGATCGACCAGGCGCTTCGTGCTCATGGGCCGACCACGTCCATCGCCGGGCGGAGGAGCCCGGCGCGACTGGCCGCCTCGATGGCCACGATCGGCACGCGTTGACCGGTGGCGGGCTGCACGAGCGTGCCGGCATCGGCGTAGAGGCGGGGCGTGCGGAACACGAGGACGATCGCTCGCCAGTGGGAGGGCGCGAGATACCGCTCCGGCGCGTGCCGGTAGAGGCTCCCGCGCACGAGCGGATAGTACCGTGGACTCATCGACGGAAACAGGTGATGCTCGACGTGGTGGCTGAAGTTGAACAACAGCAGGTCGATGACCCTGAACGTCGTGACGCTCATGGTCGTGACCAGCGAGTCGGGACCGTCGGCCAGCGAGCGCAGCATGTGGTTGGTCACGACGTAGGACATCATGACGGCGTTGACCGTGACCATCGGGATCACCACCACGAGGAGCGCGCCCCGCGGCCCGACCCAGACGCTCACGCCGATCCAGAAGAGGATCATCAGGGCGCTGTCGAGCACGGCCCGCCGTCGACGGAGCCGACGGAAGGACTCGCCGAAACCATAGAGCCACAGCACGGCGTGCGACTGCAGCGTGAAGAACAGAGGCAGGTAGAACGCGCTCAGCCAGTGCCCCGAGCCGGGCACGAACCGGGCGAGCACCTGACTGAACCGACGTCGCTGAAACTCGTTCAGCGTCCCGAAGGTATCGGGATCGTGCTCGGCCATGTTGGTGTGGCCGTGGTGGGCATGGTTGTGCCAGATCAGCCACAGGTGCGGCGACAAGCCGTAGACCAGACAGGTCACGTAGAGCACGGCGGTACGCAGCCGAAGGGATCGGACGACCGCTCCGTGCCCGACCTCGTGGCCGAAGAAGAAGAGGCTCGCGTAGAGGGTCCCGAGGCTCATGGACCCGGCGAGCGCCACGTACCAGGGCAGGGCCACGGTGGCGAGGACCACGCTGCCGCCGGCAATGACCGTGACCAGGGGGACCCCGAGGAGGATGCGCCACGGATGGAGCGCGAAGGCTGCCGTCGGCAGGTCGGCCCGGATACCATCCTTCAGGGAACGGTCGCCGTCCACCGCCGTTACTCTACCCTACTCGTCGTGATGTCACGTGTGGCCGTTAGCCTTGACGACCTCGCCAAGGGCGGCGGCCAGGTTGTGACGGGCGGCCTCGAGGTGGGGATGGACGGCGAGGGTGCGCCGGAAGAGATCGGCGGCCTCGCGATACTGCCCGAGCGCCATGTGACAGAGCCCCTGGCCCGAGAGCGCGCCGAAGTGGTGGGGCTTGCGCGCCACCGTCTCCTCGCAGTCGGCGATGGCCGCGGCGTGATTGCCGTCGAGATACCGGACGGTCGCGCGCTTGTTCCAGCCTTCGGCGAAATCGGGGGCCCGGCGGATCACGTCGGTGAACATGGCCTCGGCCGCGAGGAGGTCGCGCCGCTCCATCGCCTCGACGCCGCGTGCGAACAGCCGATCGATCTCGGGCACGCCCGACGTCCCCCACATTTGCCAGAGCGCGGCCTCGGCCCGCGCCGCCGCGGCGGGATCGTCGCCGCGGAGCGCGCGGGCCGCCTGGTCCTCGGTCACTCGCACGCCGCCTAGCCCGCCGGCTCGCCGGCGTTCACGGGGATGACCTGCCCGGAGATGCTGCGGGAGAGATCGCTGGCCAGGAAGAGGGCCGCCGACGAGATGTCGTTGGCGGTGACGAACCGTCTGAGCGGCGCGCGCTCGACCATGGCCTTGCGGACGGCCTCGGCGGGAATGCCGCGGACCTCGGCCTGCCCCGCGATGACGCGGTCGATCCGGTCACCCTCCACCGCGCCCGGCGCCACGACGTTGACCCGGATGTTGTGCGGCCCCAGCTCCATGGCCAGCCCGAACGCCATGCCCACCTGGCCCGCCTTCGCCGAACAGTACCCGATGCGATAGGCGAGGCCCCGCCGCCCCGCCATGGAGGAGATGTTGATGATGCTGCCGCCTCCCGCCTTGATCATGTGCGGCACGGCGAAGCGGACACACAGGTAGCTCGAGGTGAGACACGAATTGATCGTGTAGAACCAGTCGTCGGTCGGGTACTCCTGGACCGGCTTCGTGGGCCCGCCGTCGCCCGCGTTGTTGACGAGGACGTCGATCCGCCCGTAGGCCTTGATCGCGCCGTCCATCAGGGTGCGCGCGCCGTCTTCCGTCGAGGCGTCGGCCACGACGGCCACCGCCTTGCCGCCGCTCCTGGCGACGTGCGCCGCGGCTTCCTCGACCAGCTTCGCCGTGCGCGCCGAGCACACCACGCGCGCTCCCTCGTCGGCGAACTGCTGGCTCATGACCAGCCCGATGCCCTTGCTGGCCCCCGTGATGACGGCGACCTTCCCGTCGAGAAGTCCCATATCCGCCCCTCCGCTCACCGCGTGGAATCGCCCGCTGCCGCAGCATTGTAGTGTAGTGCCCGCAGGGGAGGGCGCCAATGACCACGAGCTTCGAGCACGTCCGTTACGTCGTCGAGGAGGGGATCGCCACACTCACGCTGCACCGGCCCGAGCGGCTCAACGCCGTGAACGGCGCCATGCTGGGCGAGATCGTCCAGGCCCTCGACGCGGCGGACGGCGATGATGCGGTTCGCGCGCTCATCGTCACCGGCGCCGGGCGGGCCTTCTGCGCCGGCGCGGATCTCGGCGCCGGCGGCCAGACGTTCGACGCGGTGGCGCGCGGTCGGGCCTCGTCCGTGGAGACCCATGAGGACGGCGGCGGCCTCGTCACGCTCCGTCTCTTCGACATGTCGAAGCCCATCATCGCCGCCATCAACGGCGCCGCGGTCGGATTCGGCGCGACGTTCACGCTGCCGATGGATTTCCGCATCGCCTCGACGGCGGCCCGGATCGGCTTCGTCTTCGCCCGTCGTGGCGTCGTGCCCGAGGCCTGCAGCACCTGGTTCTTGCCTCGGTTGATCGGCATGGCCCGCGCCGCCGAGTGGATCTACACCGGCCGCGTCTTCGACGCCGAGGAGGCGCGGAGCGGCGGCCTCGTGACCCGGGTGGTGGCGCCCATCGACTTGCTGCCCACCGCCCGTGAGCTCGCGCGCGAGATCGCGCAGCACACGTCTGCGATCTCGGTCGCCCTCGCGCGGCACATGCTGTGGAAGATGCTCGGGGCCGATCACCCGATGGAGGCGCATCGCCTCGACTCGCGGGCCATGGCCTGGACCGGCCGCTCGGCGGATGCCTACGAGGGCATCGGCGCGTTTCTCGAGAAGCGCGCTCCCCGGTTCCCGCTCCGTGTCAGCGCCGACATGCCGCCGTTCTTTCCCTGGTGGCAGCCGGATCGCTTTTGATCGGCGAGCGTCTGACGGGGCAGCGTCAATCTGTCATGACGCCGTCGCTCGACCGCGAGAGTCGGAGCTTCAAGGCAAAACTTTTCACATAGTTGCGCTGGCCATCGCGTCTGGCTTCGCTCTTGCTCAGCCTGTGCCGTCACCGCCTGGCTGCACACACCGAGTTTTCCGGGGGAAGGGCATGCTGCTGAACTTCGTGAGTCGGATGTTCTCGCGCGACCTCGCCATCGATCTGGGAACCGCGAATACCCTCGTGTTCGTCCAGGGCGAGGGCATCATCCTCAACGAGCCCTCGATCGTCGCCATCCGGCTGTCGGACCAGTCGGTCGTGGCGGTCGGGCGCGAGGCCAAGGAGATGCTCGGTCGCACGCCCGGCAACGTGGCGGCCATCCGGCCCCTGAAGGACGGCGTCATCGCCGACTTCGACGTCGCCCAGAAGATGCTGCATCACTTCATCGCCCGGACGGCCGGGCATTATCGCGCGCGGCTGCGTCCTCGCATCGTCATCGGGGTGCCGTCGGGGATCACGCAGGTCGAGAAGCGCGCGGTGCGCGACTCCGCGATGCAGGCCGGCGCGCGCGAGGTCTATCTGCTCGAAGAGCCTACGGCGGCGGCGATCGGCGCGGGCATGCCGATCCAGGAGCCCGGAGGCAACATGATCGTCACCATCGGCGGCGGGACGACGGAGGTCGCCGTCATCTCGCTGTCCGGCGTCGTCTACTGTGAGTCGCTGCGCACGGCCGGCGACGAGATGGACGAGGCGATCGTGCAGTACATCAAGAAGCATTACAACTTGCTCATCGGCGAGCGCCGCGCGGAAGCCATCAAGCTCGAGCTCGGCTCGGCGTGCCAGACGGGGAGTGACCGCCGGACGATGCAGGTCAAGGGGCGGGACCTCATCGACGGGATCCCGAAGACCATCCTGGTCGGCGAGGACGAGATCCGCGAAGCGCTTCGCGAGAGCGTCGCCACGATCATCGACGCCGTGCGGGTCTGCCTGGAACACACGCCGCCCGAGCTGGCGGCCGACATCATCGACAAGGGCATCGTGATGGCGGGGGGAGGCGCGTTGCTGCGGGGGCTCGATCAGCTCCTGCGCGAGGAGACCAACCTGCCCGTCACCATCGCGCCCGATCCCCTCTGCTGCGTGGCGCTCGGGACCGGCAAGGTCCTCGACGAGATCGATCTGCTCCGCAAGGTCGCCATCGGGAACTGACCGGGGAGGGCCGCCTCCGGCACGCGCTTTGCTGCTCTAGAGGGCGACAGCCATGCGTGTGCTCGCGCTCACCTGCCTGCTGCTCTCGCTCGCCGCCTGCTCGCGCAAGGGCGCCGAGGAGCCACGCGCGCAGGCTCCACGCGCCGTCCCCGTGACCATCGCGACGGTGGAGGCGAAGGCGGTTCCCCTTCAGGTGAGCGCGATCGGCACGGTGCAGGCGCTCAAGACGGTGAGCGTCAAGCCGCAGGTCAGCGGGCAGCTGGCGCGGATCTTCTTCACGGAAGGGCAAGACGTGAACGTCGGCGACCGTCTCGTGGAGATCGATCCCCGGCCCTTTCAGGCGGTCCTGGGCCAGGCGGAGGCCGCGCTCGCGAAGGACCAGGCCCTCCTCGAGAGCGCGCAGAAGGACGAGCAGCGCTATCGGACGCTGCTCGAGCGCGACCTGATCGCGCGACAACAGTACGATCAGGCGCACGCCAACGCGGCCGCGCTCGCCGCGACCGTCAAGGCCGATGGCTCGGTCGTGGACAACGCCCGCCTGCAGGTCGGCTACACGCTGATCCGCGCGCCCATCCGCGGGCGCACCGGTGCCGCGGTCGTCCGCGAGGGCAACGTCGTTACCGCCAACCAGACCGAGCTCGTCGTGATCAATCAGCTGACCCCCATCACCGTGGTGTTCACGGTCCCCGAGAACCAGCTCGCGGACATTCGCGCCTACCGTGAGCGCGGAACGCTGAAGGTCGAGGCGGCGCTCCGTGCACAGACCCAGACCGTGGCCGGCGACCTCACCTTCATCGACAACCGCGTCGATCCCACGACCGGCACCCTCCAGCTCAAGGCCACGTTCGCCAACGCGGATACGCGTCTCTGGCCCGGCCAGTTCGCCAACGTGGTGCTCACGCTCGCGGTGCAACAGAACGCGATCGTCGTGCCGCGGGAGGCTGTGCAGAGCGGGCAGCAGGGAAGCTACGTGTTCGTCGTCAAACCGGATCGGGCGGTGGAGCCACGGCCGGTGACGGTCGCGCGCGAGGCCGGCCAGGAGATCGTCATCGCGCACGGTCTCACGGCGGGCGACCAGGTCGTCACCGAGGGACAGGCCCGCCTGGCCGCCGGTACGCACGTGGAGATCAAGACCGCTTCCACCGCACCGCCCGCCTCTCCCTCCGCCTCCTCGCGCACCGGCCGCTGACCGACGCCCGTTCGAGCGCGGGCCGTGCCCGCGCCATCTACTCGTGAGGGGAGGTCTTCACATCCTCGGGAGGCGGGGGGCTTCGGCGCAGGTACGCTCGACGTCCGCGACGGTTTTCGGCGCGCTCGCAGTGAGGACCTCGCAGCCGGTCTCGGTGATGAGCAGGTCGTCCTCGATCCGCACGCCGATCCCGCGTAGTGGCGCGGGCACGGGATGGGTGACGTGCGGCACCTTGGCCTTCTCGTCGTCCTCGAGGCGGCGCGCGGCCGCCATGCCCAGACGCGTGCGCCGCTCCCACATCTCCTCCTCGCTGTACTCGTACAGCGCGAAGCTGACCGATTCGCGGTCGGGATCGAAGTAGAGGCCGGGCTCGACGGTCACCACCATGCCGGGCTCGAGGACACGCGAGCGGCCGTCGATGCGGTAGTCGCCGACGTCGTGCACGTCCATGCCGACCCAGTGCCCGGTGCCGTGCATGTAGAACTCTCGGTAGTGATGCATGGCCAGGGACTCGTCGAGGCCCCGGGGCAGGGCGCCCAGCGCGATCAGCCCTTCCGTCAGCACCTGCCGCGCGGTGTCGTGCATGGCCTCGTAGCGCTGCCCCGGCCGCGCGGCGGCGATGGCCGCCTGCTGGGCCCGGAGGACGAGCTCGTACACCGCGCGCTGGGGCGCCGTGAAGCGGCCGTTGACGGGAAACGTCCGCGTGATGTCCGCCGTGTAGTAACCGTATTCGCACCCGGCGTCGATCAGCAGCAGATCGCCGTCCTCCATGCGCCGCCGATTCTCCTGGTAATGCAGGATGCACGCATTGGGTCCGGAGGCGACGATCGAGGGATAGCCGTCCCGCGGCGAGCCGTCGACGCGACAGATGAATTCGAGCGCGGCTTGCACCTGATACTCGTGGAGGCCGGGGCTCGCGTAGCGCATGGCCTCGGCGTGAGCCTCGGCGCTGATCTCGCAGGCGCGCCGCTGGGCCGCGAGCTCGGCCGGCGACCGGCGCAGCCGCATGGCGTGGAGGAGGGGGCCGGGATCCTCCAGGCGTACCGGCGCGTCGTGCCCGCGCGCGCGCGCGCCGCGCAGCTCGACGAGCATCCGCGTGATCCGCGCGTCGTAGGCCGTGTTGCCGAGCCGGTAGTAGAGCGTCGGGTGGTCGAGGAGCCAGCCACGCAGGCGGTCGTCCAGCTCGTCGATCGCGTAGGCGGCGTCGGCGCCGTACTGGGCGACGGCACCTCCGACTCCGGCGCGGCGGCCGTTCCAGATCTCCATCTGACGATCGCGCGGCCGGACGAAGAGGACGTAGCGTTGCTTGGCGTCCGCGGGATTGAAGACGGCGACGGCGTCGGGCTCGTCGAAGCCCGTGAGAAAGAAAAAGTCGGAATGCTGACGGAACGGATAATGGACGTCGTTGTTGCGGCGAATCTCCTGCGCACCCGGAACGATGGCGATGCCGTCGCCGAGCGCCTCGGCGAAGCGCTGCCGTCGCTCGATGAAAGGTCCTTGACCGTGAGTCATCGCAGTCAGGGTAACACATCGTAAGATGAGGACCGTGCTTCGACTGAGCGTCCTCGACCAGTCTCCCGTGCGCAGCGGCATGACGGCCAGCGAGGCCGTCCAGGAAACGCTGGAGCTGGCGCAAGCGGCCGAGCGGCTCGGCTACTACCGTTACTGGGTGGCCGAGCATCACGCCACGCCGGGGCTCGCCGGCTCCTGTCCCGAGGTGCTCATCGGGCAGATCGCCGCGCGCACGGGCCGTATCCGCGTGGGCTCCGGCGGCGTCATGCTGAGCCACTACAGCGCGCTCAAGGTGGCCGAGACGTTCCGGATGCTGGAGACACTCTTTCCGGGCCGCATCGACCTGGGCATCGGCCGGGCGCCGGGCAGCGATCGGCGCACGGCGCAGGCTCTCCGCGCCGGCCCCGCGATACCGGAGACGGAATTCTTTCCCGAGCAGGTCGCCGATCTCCTCGGGTTTCTCGGCGACGCGTTGCCCGCCGGCCATCCCTTCGCCGACGTGTGCGTGATGCCCGAGGTGCCGAGCACGCCGGACGTCTGGCTGCTCGGCTCCAGCGATCAGAGCGCGGCGCTCGCCGCCCACTTCGGCGCCGCCTTCTCGTTCGCCCACTTCATCAGCGACGAGGGGGGCGCCGAGATCACGCGCGCGTACGTGCGGAGCTTCCGGCCGTCGGCCGCCCTGGCCACACCGCGGGCCAGCGCGGCGGTGTTCGTCGTGTGCGCCGACACCGAGGCCGAGGCCTGGCGTCTCGCCCGGAGCCGCGAGCTGTTCATCCTGCGTCTGCGCGCCGGCCGCCCCGGGCGCTACCCGTCCGTCGAGGAGGCGGAGTCCTATTCGTACACCGCCCACGAGCGCGCCATCGTCGAGTACAACCGCCGGCGCACCATCGCGGGCACGCCGGAGCAGGTGCGAGCGCGCCTGCTCGCCCTGGCCGAGGAATACGGCGTCGACGAGCTGGTCGTCGTCACGATCACGCACGACCCCAAGGCGCGCCTGCGCTCCTACGAGCTCGTGGCCCACGCCTTCGGGCTCTGATGCCGACTCCGCTGAGTGTCTTCTTGCCGTTCAACCGCGACTGCGTGGGGGATGCGTTCGTGCCGGCGAAGCAGGGCGGGAAGTCGCCGGAGATCTCAGGGCACTGGTTGATCGTGCAGAACCAGGGGCTCGTCGTCGTTCCCGACGGCGAGGGATTCATGCTGCCTCGGGGCGAGCGGCCCCCCGCGCTCGATGGCCGGCTCGGCGAGCCGCTCTGGCTCGGCACGTTCAAGGACACGCCGTGCTGGGTAGCCGCGCTGCCCCGCGAGGCCGCGCTGCCGCCTGGGCTACATCGCGAGACGCTGGTGCCGATGCAGAACACGCGCTTGCCGGACGACCTGCTGTCGCTCGGTGGGATGGCGATGCAGGCGCTCTGGTGGGAGAGCACGAGCGGCCACTGCCCCCGCTGCGGTGCGCGGACCGAGCGGATCACCGGTGAGTGGGGCAAGCGCTGCCCGACGTGTCGCTACGAGCACTATCCGCATCTGCATCCCGCCGTCATCGTCCTCGTCCGCGATGGCGACCGCTGCCTGCTCGCGCGGAAGGCGGAATGGGCGCCCGGACGGTATGCGCTCGTCGCCGGCTTCGTCGACAACGGCGAGTCGCTGGAAGGCGCGGTGCGGCGCGAGGTCAAGGAGGAGGTCGGCGTCGACGTCGACGACATTCAGTACGTCGGTAGTCAGAACTGGCCGTTCCCCAGCCAGCTCATGGTCGGCTTCGTCGCCCGCTACGCGGGGGGTGAGGTCATCGTGGATCGCGAGGAGCTGGAAGACGCGCGCTGGTTCCCCGTGGGCCAGCTCCCGATGCGTCCGTCCCGACACTCCATCGCCGGCTTCATCCTCCAGAACTACGCGCAGTAGGGGTCAGACTTTGACTTCTTAACATCTCGCGGGCGCCGATGCGGACATGGCACGCCGTCCGCCGAGATGTTAAGAAGTCAAAGTCTGACCCCGAGCGCTAGCGGGCGCCGGGGGGGAGGATGGCGGAGCCGGTCTGGGAGTCGGCGCGGCGGCGGGGCCAGCGGCCGGCGTCGACCAGGGTGAGGAAGTCGAGCAGGGTCCGGTTGAACGCGTCCGGTTCCTCGATGTTGATCGCGTGGCCGGCCTTCGGGAACACGACGAGGCCGGAGCGCGGCAGCTTCCGCTTCATGAAGAGCCCGGGCTCGAGACACGGATCGTCCTCGTCGCCGGTCATGATGAGGGTCGGCACGTCGCACTTTTCCATTGCCTCGCCGAGCGTGAAGATCGACGGCCGCTTCATCTGCACGCCGCGCATGGTGAGCCCATGGCCTCGCGCCGAGCCCGCGGCCAGATGGTCGTGGAACTCCTTCCAGCCGCGCGGGTCCTTGTCCATGAACTGCACGCGCGTGGGCCCACGGCTGTAGAACTCGGTGACGTCCGCCATGGTCTCGGTCTCGAAGCGCCGCGCCACCAGCTCGCTGTCCTTGCGGAACTGCTCCTGGTCGCCGCTGCCGTAACCGGCGCCGGCCACGGTGATCGACAGCGCCCGCTCGGGGTGGTTCAGGCCGAAGTGGAGCACCGCGTAGCCGCCCATGGAGAGGCCGACGATGTGCGCCTTGGCGATGCCGAGGTGATCGAGGACGCCCTTGATGTCCTCCATGGCGATCATCTGCGAATACGCGCCAGGGTCCTCGGGCACGTCGGAGGGGGGATACCCGCGCGCGTTGTAGGCGATCGCGCGATAGCGGCGGGCGAAGAAGCTCATCTGCGGGGCCCAGCTCTGGACGTCGCCCGCGAACTCGTGCACGAAGATCAGGGGGACGCCTTGCCCGACTTCCTCGTAGTAGAGGCGCACGGTTCCGACGTTCGCGTGCGGCATGACGGGCGTGATCCTACCACGACGTGCGCCCGATATGTCCCCGAGCCTACATCCCGCGGTGGATGCCCGTGAGCACCTCGTTCAGCGCGTTCGGCTTGATGCCGACGTCGCCCCGGAATGGATAGTCCATCGCGACGATCAGGAAGATGACGAGCCCGATGCAGGCGCCCAGGATCGCGGTCATGGCCAGGTGGGCCCGGAGGCTGCTCGTGCCCATGAAGTACGCGAAGGCCACGATGAGCGCGCTGCCGGACAGGATGATGCTCCAGGTCACCGCATTCAGTCCGGATCCCGCGGCAAAGATCCGGTTCCGGCGCTGGTCGAGCAGCCGGCTCATGTCGTTCAGTTGCTGGCGGTGCACCAGCTCCTCCCGGAGGCCGGGGGGCTCGAACTGGAGCAGGTCCCGATGGAGCAGCTGCAGGGCTTGCGACGCCTCGCCGCTGAACTGCCCCGTCCCCTCGCGGGCCCATTGCCGCAGCGCCGCTTCGACGTAGGCGCGGATGCCGTCTCGCACGCGCCCGCGGAACGGCTCCGAGTAGCCCTCGGCCTGGCGAAAGATGTCGCTCACCGCGTTGGCTTCGAGCTGCGCCGTCGACTGCGCGTTGCCGTAGTCCTGCCACACGGCGACGGCGATGAACGCGAGCAGCACCGCGTACACGAACGCCGCGATGTTGCTGAGGTAGCCCGCGACGTCGTTGTGGGGCCGCCGCCGCTCGAGGGGCACCAGACGATGGGCGACCACGAGGCCGAGCATGGACAACCCCGACGAGAGTCCGACGATGAGCACGCCGAGCAGCCACGTCGGGATGCGGTAGATCACATCGGTCATGCGTGTCCTCCGCGCGGGCCGAGCGGCAAATTCGCCGACTGCCATCGGGCGCCGAGCGAGGATACAATCCCGGGTGGCGAGAAGCCAGAGGGGAGCCCGGTGATGGAATTCGAGTATTCCAAGAAGACGCGGATGTACATGGACCAGCTCACCGACTTCATGAACAAGCACATCTACCCCAACGAGCATGTCTTTCACGAGCAGCTGGATGCCCAGCCCAGCCGCTGGCAGGTCCCCCCGATCATGGAGGAGCTGAAAGCCGTGGCGCGGGAGCGCGGGCTCTGGAACCTGTTCCTGCCCGAGAGCGAGCGGGGAGCCGGGCTGACGAACCTCGAGTACGCGCCCCTCTGCGAGATCATGGGACGCTCGCCCATCGCGCCCGAGGTCTTCAACTGCTCCGCGCCAGACACCGGGAACATGGAGGTGCTCGAGCGGTACGGGACAGCCGAGCAGAAGAAGCAATGGCTGCAGCCGCTGCTCGAGGGCAAGATCCGCTCCGCCTTCGCCATGACGGAGCCGAAGGTCGCGTCGTCCGACGCGACCAACATCGAGTCGTCGATCGTCCGCGACGGCGACCACTACGTCATCAACGGGCAGAAGTGGTGGACCTCGGGCATCGGTGATCCGCGGTGCAAGATCATCATCTTCATGGGCAAGACGGATCCCAAGAACCCCGACCGATACAAGCAGCAGTCGATGATCCTGGTGCCGCGCGAGACCCCGGGCATCAAACTCTTGAGGATGCTGACGGTCTTCGGATACGACGACGCGCCGCACGGCCACGGCGAGGTGCTGTTCGAAAACGTGCGCGTCCCCGACTCGAACATGCTCCTGGGCGAGGGCCGCGGCTTCGAGATCGCCCAGGGGCGCCTCGGCCCCGGGCGCATCCATCACTGCATGCGCCAGATCGGCGTCGCCGAGCGCGCGCTCGAGCTGATGTGCAAGCGGGCGATGAGCCGGATCGCGTTCGGCAAGCGTCTGGCCGAGAACGACATCACCCTCGAGCGCATCGCGCAGTCGCGGATCGAGATCGATCAGGCGCGCCTGCTCGTCCTCCACGCCGCCTACATGATGGACACCGTCGGCAACAAGGCGGCCAAGCAGGCGATCGCCGAGATCAAGGTGGCCGTGCCGAACATGACGCTGGCCGTGGTCGAGCGCGCCATACAGCTGCACGGCGGCGGCGGCGTGAGCCAGGAATGGCCGCTCGCTCACTGGTGGGCGCACTCACGGACCCTGCGCTTCGCCGACGGCCCCGACGAGGTGCACCGCCGTCAGATCGGTCGCCTGGAGCTGCGGAAACACGGATAAGCCCTCGGAGGGGGCCTCGACGGCCCCCTCCGACGGTCGTCACGCGCCGTGCGGCGCGTTCCTCCCTGCCTCCCCCAGGAAGGATTGCGCGGGCAAAGCCCGCGCTCGAGCGGGAGTCCCGGACGGTCGCCATCGCGGGGGCGGCGGGAATCTGCGATGATGGCGGCACCATGACGGGTGGGTCATGTCGGAGGGTTTCCGGTGAGTGACAGCGGGCAGGATGCGCTCGTCACGACGGAGTGGCTCGCGGAGCACCTCGGGGACGAGGACATCCGCGTGGTCGATGGCAGCTGGCACTTGCCGAATGCCGGACGCGACGCGCGGGCGGAGTTCGCCCGGGCCCACATCCCGGGCGCGGTGTTCTTCGACATCGACGCCATCGCCGACAGCGACACGTCCCTGCCACACATGCTGCCGAGCCCGGAGAAGTTCGCGCGCGCGGTCGGCGCGCTCGGGATCGGAGACGGCGATCGCGTCATCGTGTACGACGCCAGCGACGTCAAGAGCGCGGCGCGCGTGTGGTGGACGTTCCGGGCGTTCGGCCACGAGGAGGTCGCCGTGCTCGACGGCGGGCTCGCCAAGTGGCGGAGCGAGGGGCGGCCGCTCGCGTCCGACACGCCGTCGCCGATCGGTCGGCGGTTCACGGCGCGGCTGCGCCCGTCGCTCGTGCGGGATCTGGAAGCCGTCCGCGCGAACCTCGTCGTCCGCGCCGCACAGGTCATCGACGCCCGCTCGTCCGGACGGTTCGCGGGAGCCGAGCCCGAGCCGCGCCCGGGCGTACGCAGCGGGCGCATCCCGGGCAGCCTGAACCTCCCCTTCCAGCAGCTCTATGGGCCCGACGGGACCGTGCTGTCCCCACCGGCGCTCCATGACGTCTTCGCCAAGGCGGGGGTCGATCTCGCTCGTCCCGCGATCACGAGCTGCGGCTCCGGCGTGACGGCGGCCGGGCTCGCTCTCGGGCTGCACGTGCTCGGTCACCCCGACGTCGCGGTGTACGACGGCTCGTGGACCGAATGGGGCGGTCGCGACGACACGCCCATCGAGCGGTGATGGCGCCGAGCGACGTGGAGTTCAATCCGTTCCTGCCCGAGTTCGTGGCCGATCCCTATCCCTTCTATCGCCGGCTCCGGGAGCTCGATCCCGTCCATCGGAGCGGGCTCGGCTTCTGGGTCCTCACGCGCTACGACGACGTCGTCTCCCTCCTGCGCGACCCGCGCTTCGGCCGGGACCGTTATCAAGGGCTGCTCCGGGCGCGGTTCGGCGACGAGGCGACGAGCGGCGGGGTCTCGGGCTCGATGCTGTTCCGCGATCCGCCCGATCACACGCGCCTGCGTGCCCTCGTGAACAAGGCGTTCACCCCGCGCGCGGTGGAGGCGATGCGGCCCCACATCCAGCAGATCGTCGACGACCTGATCGACGCCGTCTGCGACGCGAAGGCCATGGACGTCATCGCCGATCTCGCGTACCCGCTGCCCGTCACCGTCATCTGCGAGATGCTCGGTGTCCCCGTCGGTGAGCGCCGCGAGTTCCGCCAGTGGTCCCTCGACATCGGCCGGAGCCTCGACGCCATCGCGATGCCGTCCGATCCCGCGGTGATCGAGCGCGGCAACGCCGCGCGGCGCGCGCTGACCGACTACTTCCGGATCCTGGCCGCCGAGCGCCGCGCCCGTCCGCGCGCGGATCTGCTGTCGGCCTTGATCGCCGCCGAGGAACAGGGCGACCGGTTGAGCGAGTCCGAGCTGCTGGCGACGTGCGTCTTGCTCTTCGTGGCCGGCCACGAGACGACGGTGAACCTCATCGGCAACGGGCTGCTCGCGCTCTTGCGCCATCCCGACGCGCTCCACGCGCTGCGCGACGATGCCTCGCTGATCGGCGGCGCCGTGGAGGAGCTCCTGCGGTACGACGGGCCCGTCCAGCGCACGGGACGGATCGCCAACGCCGAGGCCGAGATCGATGGGCACAAGATCGCCGAAGGCACGCTGGTGCTCGGGCTCATCGGGGCCGCCAACCGCGATCCCGCCCAGTTCCCCGAGCCGGATCGGCTCGATTTCCGGCGCGCGGACAACCGACACCTCGCCTTCGGCTGGGGTATTCACTTTTGCCTCGGCGCACCCCTGGCGCGCGTGGAGGGTCAGATCGCGCTGCTCACGCTGGCGCGTCGCCTGCCCGGTCTCGCGCTGGCCGCCACGACGCCGGAGTGGCGCGAGAGCGCGACGCTTCGCGGTCTCCGTCGTCTCCCCGTCGCCTGGGCATGATGAGCGGCGTGGAGACCCTCGACGTCCAGCAGCGCGTGCTCGACGCGGTGGGCCGCGCGATGGGCCGCTTTTCGATGCTCGCGCCCGGCGATCGCGTCGCCGTCGGCGTGTCGGGAGGCAAGGACAGCTGGTGCCTGCTCCACGCCCTGGTCGCCTACCACCGGCGGGCACCGTTTCCCTATGACGTGGTCGCGGTGACGATCGAGCAGGGGAAGTTCAAGGCCGCCATCGGCGCGCTGGGGGGCCGTATCCGCGAGCTCGGCGTGGAATGGATCGTGCGCGACGATCCCACCACGCTCGGCCTCGTCGCGGGCGGGGTCGCTCACGGATGTGACGTGTGTAGCCGCCACCGGCGCCGGGCGCTGTATCGCGTCGCCGCCGAGCGCGGATGCACGGTGCTGGCGCTCGGCCACACGGCCGACGATTGCGCGGAGTCGCTGCTCCGCAACATCCTGTTCAACGGTCGCATCGCGTCGCTGCCGCCCGTCGCGCGCTCGCGCAAGGGCGGGCTTCGCCTGATCCGTCCGCTGGCCTTCGCGACCGAGGACCTGACGACCGCGTATGCGCGGACGCTCGGCCTGCCCACGATCGGCTGCGTCTGTGGCGATCGGGACGGCGTGCGCCGCGAGATCCGCGCGTTCCTCGCGGGCCTGCGCGAGCGTCACGCCGGCATTCCCGAATCGATCGGCGCCGCGCTGGGAAACGTCAACCCCTACACGCTGCACCTCAGAGAGGGCCTGCGCCCCCCTTCCGACGCGTCACGAACCTGACGGGCCTCAGGCCGCGCGATGACGCCAGTCGACCTGGCTCGGCTCCGCGCCCTGGGTGATGCGCAGCTGGTTGTGGACCTCGCTCACCCCGGAGACGGAGTCGATGATGTCCTCGGCCAGGCGCTTGTCGGTCCGGCTGCCGACCGAGCCCTGGAGCGTGACCTCGCGGTTCACCACGCGTACCTCGATCTCGCTGGCGTCGAGATCGCCGTCCTCGGCGAGCCGCTCGCAGATGTCCTCGCGGATCCGCTCGTCGGAGCGCTGGTAGCCCTTCGGTCCGCGGCCCGTGTACGGGCCACGCGCCCTCGACGTATCCTCGCGTGGCGCCTGGGCGCCGTAACCCATCGGACCGTAGCGGGACACCGGCCACGACCGCTCACCACCCCGCCACGGCTCGCCCCGGCCGTATTCGTCCCTCCACGGGCGTTCCTCGGGCATCACGCCGCGCTCGTAGGGCCGGTCCACGTAGCCCCATTGCCGGGCCCACGGCAGGTCGTCGCCGTACTCGGAATAGTCAGGCGTCCGTCCCATCCGGGAGCCCGGCGGCATGCGCCAGCCACGCTGGCGCGCGTCCCGCTCGTCCTCCCGGCGGCGGCGTTCCGCCTCCTCGTCACCGAACCACGAGCGCACCTCGTCTCCGGCACGATCGAGAAATCCCCGGTCGTCCGGGCGCCGCTCGCGCGAATAGCTGCCACGGCTACGGGACGGCTGGTAGTACCCGCCGTAGTAGCCTTCACCACGATACCGGCGGCCCTCGTAGTCACCCGGCCGTTCCTCGGCAAGCCGCTCCTCGTCCTCGTAGCGGCGCCCGATCCGCTCGCGTCCAAATCGCTCGTCCATCCTTCCCTCCTCCATCGCCCGACCTTCGTGGAGGAGTGCTTCAACGCGGGTGCCAGCGACCTCCGGCGCGGGCGAGCGTCTACCCGCTCAGGCGGCGCGACGCTGCGGTCGGTGCGGCGCGAATGCCGGCTCGATCGATGCCGTCGTGCCGCGCAGCGAGAGCACGTGGGTGAGGTCCTTGATCGAGAGGTAGCCGACGAGCCGGTGGCCATCGAGGACGACCAGACGTCCCAGGCCGTTGCCCGTCGCTCTGTGCAGCGCCTCGAGCGCCGTGGCCGTGGGCGCGATGATCAGCGCATCCGTCAGCGGCCGCATGACCTCGTGGACGGAGGTGCGCTCCCGGTCCTGGGCGGGAATGCCGCCGACATCGTGCACGCTGGCCACGCCGCGCACGACCGAGCCGTCGACCACGGGAAAGCTCGTGACGCGCTGCGTCCGGAAGTGTCGCACGAGGTCGGTCACCGATGCCGTCTCCGGAACCGTCACCACCTCGCGGGTCATGACGTCGCTGACCGTCAACCGCCCCAGGGCCGCGCGGATCGTCGTCTGTGAATAGCTCGTGCCTGCCGCGCGATGAAGAAAGAGGCCGATGACGACCAGCCACAGGCCGTTGAAGAGCGAGCCGCGCAGCGTCTGCAGGGCGCCGAGCGCGACGAGCGTGAGGGCGACGGCTCCGCCCACGCGGCTCGCGATGGCCGTCGCGCGCGTGAGATCGCCCGTCGAGCGCCACGCGGCCGCGCGCAGGATCCGCCCGCCGTCGAGAGGGAAGCCGGGGATGAGGTTGAACAGCCCGATCGCGACGTTGACGAGGATCAGATAGCCGACGAGCGCGTTCGCCCACGGCGTTCCCAGCGCGTCGGTCGCCCGGACGAGCCAGAGCCCGGCCCCGATCCCGAAGCTCGCCAGCGGTCCGACGACGGCGATCGCCGCCTCCGCCGTCGGGCTGGGCGGCTCGTCCGCGAGCTGCGAGACGCCCCCCAGCACGTGTAGCGTGATGCCACGGACGGCCACGCCGAACCGGAGGGCGACCAGCGAGTGCGCGAGCTCGTGGATCAGCACCGAGACGAAGAGCAGCAGCGCCGCCAGCAGCCCGCTGGCCCAGTAGGCGGCGGGCTCGAGGCCCGGCAACCGGTTCGGGAAATATCCGGCGGCGAGGCTCCAGGCGATCAGGGCATAGATCAGGATCCAGCTGGCGTCGACGCTGATCGGGATGCCGAAGACGGTGACGACGCGAATGGTCGGGCTCGCCACGTCAGGCTCGGCGTTGCCCCCGCATCGCGCGGAACTCACGGACGACGGTGATGACGCCGAAGACCGCGGCGATGCCGAGAAGCGTGACGATGACGACGAGGAAGAAGCGCTGAGGATCCCCGAACGTCTGCGGGCTCGTCCAGTGCGGTAGCATCTCGATCCCTCCTCGCAAGACGGATGCCTGCACGGCGTCGACGGCTCGCGTCCGCGGTTCTGAAAAGAGTACAACCGTCCCTTGCCGCGGCCGCGTCACTGGATGAGGTGATCGGCCTGACGGCGAAGCGACTCCGGGATGTTCACGCGCAGGCCGCGCGCCGCCTGGAGATTGATCACGAGGTAGAACTTGGTCGGGCCTTCGATGGGGAGATCCCCCGGCGCCGCGCCCTTGAGGATGCGGTCCACGAGGCCGGCGGCTCGCCGGTAGAGATCCGCCATGTCCGTTCCGTAGCTCATGAGTCCACCCCCCGCCGCGAACGCGCGGTAGGCGTAGATGGCGGGGAGCCGGTGGTGGGCGGCGAACGCGATGAGCGGCTGGCGCACGGTGCTGAAGATCGGATGGGGCAGCACGACGAGCGCCTGGTCGTAGTCGGCGCGGATCCCGGCGAACGCGGCGGGCAGCTCCTCGGCGCTCCTCACGTTCCGCCGGTGCACCGTGACGCCGAGGGCTCGCGCCGTCGCTTCGAGCTCCGCGATGTACTGGTCGACGAGGGGCGCTCGCGGGTCCGCCAGCAGGGCCACGCGCGTCACGGAGGGCGCCGCCTGCCTGAGCAAGGCCAGGGCGCGCGCGCTCGACCGCACGTCGACGTCGACGAGACCGGTCAGGTTCGTGCCGCGTGGTGGCTCGAGGCGGGCGACGAGCCCGCTGCGGACCGGCTCCGACACACCGACGAAGACGATCGGCACCGTGCTCGTCACGTCGCGGGCGATCCGGGCGCCGTACGTCGACGCGGTGACGAGCACGTCGACGCCGAGCGCGAGCAGGGAGTTGCCGAGGAAGAGCGCCCCCTCGCCGCCCGAGTCGCGCCGCACGAGGACCACGTTGCGCCCCTCGACCCAGCCCCGCTCGGCCAGCCCCTGGCGGAACGCCGCGAGCAGCGGCGAGGCATCGGAGAACGTGCCGTCCGGCGACAGCAGCCCGAGCCGCGGGACCTTCGGCTCCTGCGCCCGGGCGTGACTCGGCACGGCAGCGATCGCGAGCGCGAGGGCGAGGACCAGCGCGAGCCGCGGGGCCCGGATCTCGTCATGCACCGCGCGAGTGTGGCATAGTTTGCCGCGAGCTGACATGGCGACCCCTCGAGTCCTCTCGTTCGACGTCTACGGCACCCTCGTCGATGTGCGGGGCGGCGCGCGGGCGGCGTTCGTCGACATCCTGGCCGCCGTCGGCGCCGATCACGTCGACCCGCTCGATGTCTGGGACCACTGGGAGGGCGCGAACATCCGTCGTTACCGGGAACCGTACCGCTCGTACAAGACGATCTGCCGCGAGTCGCTGGCCGAGACGTTCGCGCGATTCGGCCTACGCGGCGATCCCGCGCTGATCCGGCATTACTTCGAGGCCTACCCGAGCTTTCCGCGCTTCCCCGACGTCGACGCCGTCCTCGATCGGCTCGCTCGCGACCATCCGCTGGCGCTGGTCTCGAACATCGACGACGATCTGCTCGCGGCGACGCGGCTCGGGCGGCGGTTCGACATCGTCTGCACGGCGGAGCGCGCCGGCGGCTACAAGCCCGATGGGACGTTGTTCCGCTCGCTGTTGCGCGAGGTCGAGGCGGCGGGGCTGCTGCACTCGGGCCAGTCGCAGTGGACGGACATGGTCGGCGCCAAGCCGCTCGGGATCACCGTCGCCTGGATCAACCGCCGCGCCCTGACGCTCGCTGCCGAGGTCCCGCGACCGGACTACGAGTTCCGTGACCTGACGCCGCTCCCCGGGGTGGTGGGGTCGGCATGAACGTCGCGCGGCCGGTGGCGCTGGTGCTCGCGATCGCGCTCGCGGCCGCGTGCGCCGGAACGCCCGCGGGGGTTCCGGACATCCTGTACGTCGCCACGCCCCAGCAGGTCGGCATCGAGATGCTCAAGCTGGCGGCGGTGCGGCCGCAGGACATCGTGTACGACCTCGGCAGCGGTGACGGCCGCCTCGTCATCGCCGCCGCCCGCGAATTCGGCGCCCGCGGGGTCGGCGTGGAGATCGACGCCCGGCTGGTTCAGGACAGCCGCGAGGGCGCGCTCAAGGCCGGCGTGTCCGAGCGCACCGCGTTTCTCTGGCAGGACATCTTCCAGACGGAGATCGCGCCGGCCACCGCCGTGATGCTCTACCTGCGCCAGGATGTGAACCTGAAGCTCCGCCCGAAGCTCCTGCGCGAGCTGCGTCCCGGCACGCGGGTCGTCTCCCACGACTTCGACATGGGCGACTGGCGTCCCGACCGCACCGTCCGCGTCCAGGGCCCCACGCGCGAGCACATCCTCTACCTCTGGATCGTGCCCGCGAGGTGACGCGCCATCGGTCAGGCGAGGATCCGATCGATCGCCGCTTCCAGCGTGCCGCCGGCGTCGGCGAGGCGGGCGCGGATCGCCGCGACCTCGTCGGCATCGCGCGCCGTCTGCGTCTCCAGCAGGTCGGCCTGACGCCGCGACTCCGAGGGCGCGGGCCCGCCTTGTAGCGTGCGCGACTCGATGAAGCGTCGCGGGTCGAGGGCGACCTGGATCGCCGCGGCATCGAGGCCCGCCTTCTCGCCGTGGTATAGCATCGCGGCTTCATCGAGCAGGGCGGGGGTCACCGCGTCGGGGCCGAGGCCGCGCTCCTCGCAGAGGCGGACGACGATCCCGACGATCTGATGGGCGGTCCGCCAGGGCAGATCGCGCTCTCGCACGAGCGCACCCGCGAGGTCCGTCGCCGTCGCCCAGTGGCGCCACGCCTGCTCGCGCATGTGGTCGCGTCGGACGCCCAGGGCGGGGAGCAGCTCGCCGAACCAGTCGAGATCGCGGACGGCGCTGGCCGCCACGCGCCAGAATTGCTCCAGCGCGTAGTAGCGCTCGGTCACGGGTAGGCCCGTGGGCCCCTTGAGGGCGTGATAGGACGTGACGACACAGCCCAGGGCCTCGGCGGAGGCGCCCTTGATCTCAGCCGGCCCGATCACATTCTTCTTCTGCATCATGATGCTGGAGGTGTTGCAGAAGCGGTCGGGGATGTCGAAGAAGTGGAACTCGCTCGTGGACCACAGGATGAGGTCGTCCGCCCACTTCGCCATCGAGTGATAGAGCAGCGCGACCACCATCGGCGCGTCGAGGCTGTCGTCGGCGGTCAGCTCGAGGATCGCGTCGGCCGCGTTTTCGTGGACGCCGTCGAAGCCGAGCAGCTCGGCGGTGCGCCGACGATTCAGAGGGAAGTTCGACCCGACCATGATGACGGCGCCCGCCGGGCTCACGTTGATCCGGCGGAAGGCGCCCCGCAGGCGATCGAAGTCACGCGCCAGCGTGGCCGCCCACGACAGCCACAGGTGGGCGAGCGTCATGGGCTGCGCGTGCTGCCCGAAGGAGTAGCCGGGCAGGATCGTGTCCGTGTGGTCTCGGGCGAGCCGCACGAGCACCGGCCGCAGACGGTTCACGGCCTCCATGATCGAGAGCAAGCTTTCGCGCTGGAGCACGTTGATACCGACGGAGGTGAGATCCCCGGTGCTGCGGGCGAGATGCAGGCGTCCGCCGACCTCCTCGCCGAGCGCGCGGATCAGATATTGCTCGCCGGAGTGCACCCCGCCCCCCACCCGCAGCCGCGTTTCTTCCACCCCGTCCCCTTCCATCTGGCGCAGGGCCCGGAGGATCGCGGCGGCATGCGTACGCGCAAGGAGGCCTTCCTCGCAGAGCATGACGGCGTGGGCCTTGTCGAAGGCGTGTACCGCCCCGAGCATCGGACGCGTCCGTCCGGAAGCGAGACGCCCCAGCTCCGGCAGCATGTCCTCGTTGAGACGGATCCCCCGCGTCCGGAACCCCCGATACTCCCCCGATGGCTGCTTCAGCATGCTGGGCCTTTCGACGGGGTCAGACTTTGACTTCTTAACATCTTCGTGGACGGCGGCAGGGCCGCGGTTGTCCACGAAGATGTTAAGAAGTCAAAGTCTGACCCCGAGTTCAAAAGCGGTGACGGCCGTCGGTCTGGATCCAGTCGAAGGCGAAGACGCTCACCCGGTGGTTCGGGGTGGCGTGAGCGACGGGGATCTCGAAGGGCGCCGTCGTGCCCGGGGTCAGCGTGAAGCCGAGCCAGCCGACCTGCTGATCGACGATCTGGCCGCTGGCGTCCAGCTCGTCCACGAGCAGCCGCATGTTCGCCGCCGCGAAGTTCCACTTGTTGTAGACGCGTCCCCACACGACGGGCCGGCCCCGGCGATCTCCGACGCTCCAGGTGACGTCGAAGAACTGTTCCCAGCCGACGACCAGCGGCTGCAGGGGCGGCGCCGGCGTCGCCTCGGTCGAGAAGACGACCGACGCGAGCAGGGCGACCACGAGCGCCCGCACGCCGCGCATGTGTTCAGTCTACGCCTCTCCGGCAGACCGGAGCCGTCAGCGCAGGACGCTCGCGAAGACGCGCTCGAGGAGGCCGGCGACGTGGGGCTTGTCGATCCAGCGCACGACGACGACGAGGTCGTGCTCGGGATCGATCCAGATGACGTTGCTGCCCGCGCCGCGCGCGCCGTAGCTCGATTCCGGCGCGCCCGGCACCTGCCGGCGTCCGGTGTTGAGCCACCACAGCAGCCCGTACTCCGGGTTGATCGGACACGGCCGGCGCATCTCGGCGATCCAGGACGCCGGCACGATCTCACGCTCGTGCCAGCCTCCGCCACGGTGCACGAGGAGCCCGAAGCGCGCGTGATCACGCGTGGACATCCAGAGGCCGCCGCCCCAGTGCGAGCCGCCCGGCACGGAGGGCATCCGGACGCCGTCGATGGTGATCCACGCGTTGTCGTAGGGCATCCACTCCCAGGGGGCCGAGGCGCCGATCGGATCCATGATCTCGCTCCGCAGCACCTCGGGCAGCGGGCGCCGGAACACCTCGAGGAGCGCGAGACTCAGCCGATTGACGCGAACGTCGTTGTACTCCCAGAGTGTGCCCGGCGGGCGGAGCGGTCGCGCCTGCCCCTTGTCCGCATCACCCAGCTCGCTCTTGCCGACGTCGCGATTGTGGTCGATCGTGTCCGGCTTGCCCCACAGCGTGCCCTGCCACTCGCTCGTCTGCTGGAGCAGGTGGCGCCAGGTGATGTCCCGGTTGTGCGCCGAGTCGAAGCCGCCGTCGAGGGCGTAGGGGCGCACGGCGTCGTCGAGGCTCCGGATGAGGCCGCGCGCGACGGCGACCCCCGCCAGCACCGCGAGGTAGCTCTTGGCGACGCTGAAGGTCATGTCGGCACGGCGGGTGTCGCCCCACTCGGCGACGACGTGGCCGCCGCGCAGGATCACGCCGTTGGGGCCGCCCCGCGGGCGCACGGGCCCGAGCACGTCGCCCGGGGCCGGCGGCTCGTCGGCGACACCGATGTAGCGGCCGCTCCTGGTCAGGAAGTCGGGACGCCACCGCGTCTCGTGCGCGTGATGGTACGCGATGGCTCCGGCCACGCCGTCGGGATCCATCCCCATGTCGGCGGGTGGCCGCGCCTGCCAGTGATCGGGCGCCGGCTCATAGCTCACGGGCTCCAAGAGTAGCGCAGAGCCTCGCGCGCGTCGTGGTAACATCCCGGGCGTTCGCCGGCCGACTGCGATGACGTCCTGAGGAGGAACCATCATGGCATCGGGGATCACCGCGAAGCTCCTGCACGTCGACCTGTCCACGCGCCAGACCCGCACCGAGGAAGTGCCCGAGACCGTGCTCCGCAAGCACCTCGGGGGCGGCGCGCTGGCCGCCCACATCTTGCTGCGTGACATGCCCGCGGGCGTCGACCCGCTCGGCCCCGATAACGTGCTGGTCTTCATGACGAGCGTGATCAACGGGCTCTCGCTGTCCGGCACCAATCGCTACACCGCCGCCGCGAAGTCGCCGCTGACCGGCGGCTACGGCGAGTCGGAGGCGGGCGGGTGGTGGGGACCCGAGCTTCGCGCGGCCGGCTGGGACGGGGTGGTGATCCGCGGGCGGTCGGCGACGCCCGTCTACCTGTGGATCAAGGACGACAAGGTCGAGTTTCGTGACGCCACGCCGTACTGGGGTCAGCTCAGCGGCGAGGTGCAGGACGGGATCGAGCGGGAGCTGGGCGACAAGCGCATGCGCGTGCTGCAGACCGGCGTGTCGGGCGAGCGGGGCGTGCGCTTCGCGGCGATCGTGAACCAGCTCAAGCATTTTCACGGCCGCTGCGGGCTGGGCGCCGTGATGGGCGCCAAGCGGCTCAAGGCCATCGCGGTCCGGGGCAGCAAGCCGCCGGCGGCCTCCGACAAGGACGGCGCCAGGAAGCAGCTGACCGGGTTCAAGGAGCGCTACAACCGCGCGACCGACCGCTTCCACCAGCTCGGCTCGGCCAGTGGCGTGCTGGCCCTGGAGGCGAGCGGGATCCTGCCCACGCGCAACTTCCGCGACGGCTCGTTCGAGCACGCCAAGGCCATCAGCGGCCAGACGATGCGCGACACCATCCTGACCGACCGCGGCACCTGCTACGCGTGCGCCGTCGCGTGCAAGCGCGAGGTCGAGGTCAAGGAGCTGGGCGTGACCCCGAAGTATGGCGGCCCCGAGTACGAGAGCCTGGCCGCCTCGGGCTCGCTGTGCGGGGTCGGCGATCTCAAGAAGCTCGCGCTCATCAACCAGCTCTACGCCCAGTACGTGCTCGATTCCATCTCCGCGGGGGCCGTGATCGCCTTCGCGATGGAGTGCTACGAGCACGGGATCATCACCAAGGAGATGACGGGCGGCATCGACCTCACCTGGGGCAATGCCGACGCCGTCGTCGAGATGGTGCACCGGATCGGCCGGCGCGAGGGCATCGGCGCGCTGCTGGGCGAGGGCGTGAAGCGCGCGGCGGCGAAGCTCGGCAAGGGCGCGGAGCGGTTCGCCCTCCACGTCAAGGGTCAAGAGCTGCCGATGCACGATCCGCGGGGCAAGAAGGGACTCTCGCTCGCGTACGCGCTGTCGCCGACGGGCGCCGACCACATGGAGGCCCCGCACGACCCGCTCTACGCCGGCTTCCATCCCCAGGGCCATCCCATGGGCGTGCTCGGGCTCATCGAGCCGCTCGACCCGCTGCACCTCGATGCCCGGAAGGTGCGCGCGTTCTACGAGACGCAGAAGGTGTGGAGCGCGTACAACTCCGTCGGCATGTGTGACTTCGTGGGCGCGCCGCTCAACGCGCTCGAGCTCGGGCCGATGGTCGACTACATCAACGCGGTCACCGGCTGGAACATGAGCCTCTACGAGCTGATGAAGGTCGGCGAGCGGAACAACACGCTGGCGCGCCTCTTCAACGTGCGCGAAGGCTTCACGCCGGAGGACGACATCCTGCCCCAGCGCCTGCACGAGGGCATCGGCAATGGCGCGCTCAAGGGGGAGCGCGTCGATCCGGACGAGTTCTTCGCGGCCCGGCGGACCTACTACGAGATGGCGGGCTGGGATCCCCAGACGGGCCGGCCGACCACGGCGAAGCTCGCCGAGCTGGGCGTGGAGTCGGCGGCCACGTAACCCGGCGCTGAAACACCATCGACGGCGGCCCGGCGCATGATGTGGGCGCCGCTTCTTGCGATCGGGTCGGCGCTCGGATTCGGCGTGGCCGGCGTGCTGCTCAGGCGCGCGCTCCAGTACACGGGCCCGGTCAGCGCGGCCGTCGTCTCCGTCAGCGTCACCACCGCGTTCATCTGGGCGATCACGGCGCTCACGACGCCGCTCGACCGCGTGCTCACCTGGCGCATCTGGCCCTTCCTGGTGGCCGGGCTCGTCGCCCCGGGCCTGGCCCGGCTGTTCTTCTTCATGGGCATCGATCGCATCGGCGTCGCGCGCGCCTTCTCGCTGATGGCGGGGGCCCCGCTGTTCGCGGTCGTCATCGCCATCGTGTTTCTCGGAGAGCGTCCGGGGCCGCTGCTGCTCGTGGGCGCCGTGGCGATCGTCGCCGGCGGCGTGCTGCTGGCTCGCCGCGCGCACGATGAGCGGCCCTGGCGGCGGCGCGACATGATCCTTCCGCTGCTGGGCGCCCTCGGCTTCGCCGTCCGCGACAACCTGAGCCGCTGGGGCTTCCGCGAGTACGGTGACGCGCTCACCGCGGCGGCCGCCGCCACCGTGACGTCGCTGGCGATGATGTGGCTCGTGGCCGGCGTCCGGCGGGCCAGGCTCGACCTGCCCGGGATCGCACTGATCTTCCTGATCTGCTCCGGGCTCTTCGAGGGGCTCGCCTATCTGTCGATGTGGCGCGCGCTCGCCATCGGCGACGTCTCGGTCGTCTCACCGCTCGTCAACTCCCACTCCATCGTCGCCATCGCGCTGGCCGCGATCTTCCTGCGCGATCTCGAGCGCGTGACGTGGCGCATCGCGCTGGCCGCCGCGTTGATCGTCAGTGGCGTGGCGCTGGTGATGCGTGGGGCCTAGAATGCCCGGTTGGGCCACGTAGGGCTGGGAACGGAGGCGAACCATTGATCGAACACGACGAAGTTTCGCGCCAGGAAATCGTAGACGGGAACTTCCGCAGCGGTGTAGTAACCCATCACCGTCCCGATGTCCTCCCGAGGGTCACGTTTCAGGTTCCCCAGGTGGTTGGCAAAATGCTGGGCGAACCCCTGCATGTTCCGATCTTCCCCGATCTGTTGCGCGGTCGCGCTGAAGCTGTGCCCGGGGCATTCACGAAAGGCCGTGCGCCGTAGCGGAGTCACCCGGAATGGCTGGTCGGGCTGCCCCTCCTTCTTCACGACATTCTCCTCATTCCCGGAAAGCCCGAGGACATCCTGGCGTCCGGCCCCGAGGGGCGGCGGGATACTGAGGTAGCCGAGCATGTGGTCGAACGAGCGGTTTTCCATGACGACGATCACTATGTGCTCGATGTGGAAGAGGCTCATGTGTCGTCCTGGGCTTGGAGATTTCTCAACGGTGCGGTAGCTCGAAGTGAGTGCCCGCGGGTGCAACCAACACGGAGGTGCTGTTCGTCGTCCCCGCCGACACCTCCGAGAGATCGAAGGTAGCGTCCTGCCGGGTCACGTACCGCGCCCGAATCTCGTAGGTGCCGGTGTCACCCGCAGTGGTGGCGCCGCTCTTGTCCATGACGATGCTTTGCCCTGACGCGAGGCTGCCCACGGGCTCCTCTCCCAGCGCCGTTTCCTGACCCGACGGGTCGGTCATTCCAAGGACGAGGCTCTTCCAGTGGGCGGGGTAATCGCCGAAATTCTTCACCTTCATTTTGGCCGAGAGTGGCTTGCCCGCCGGATGCACGTGCAGAGCAGGAAGGTTGACCTGGATATTGAGTCGGGGGAAGTCGAGTCTTTTCGATTGACCGCTGAACGCCACGTCCAGGCCATCATCCAGACCCAGGTCGATATACGTCGGGACATGCGGTCGGTAACGGGGTAACAGGAAAAAGCCGATCCATGTGCCGCCGCCGGAGTATTGAATGTTCTTCGGGTCACCGGGGTCGGTGACCAGCGTCTCGTCGACGTCGGGCGAGTTGTTGTCGTAGACGTGCAGAGTGAGTCTCTTGTGATCTGCCGACATCTCGTAACCCGTTGCCACGACCTGGTGATTGGAGCCGACTTGGAGAAGCTTGGTGTTGTTGATGAGTCCCAGTGGCACGGGGTGACCGAGATCCAGTTCTCCCAGAAGTTCGGGCAATCTCTTCTCGGTGAAACGGGCCGGTTTGAAGGCCGGATTGAGGGCGACATCCATCCACAGATTCCAGTGATTGGCGAAGCTGTCCACGATGCGTTGGTAGAAGTACTCGTACAGGCGCGAGCCGTCGGGCGGCGCAACCAGTCCCGGACCGAAATCGTCTCTGTTGTGCGTCGGCACGGGGATGCCGGCATGGAAGTAGTCGAGTGCCGCGTAGGCCATGCCCCCGCACAGGCCTTGCGTCGTGACGATGTTTCCGATGACGTGGTTCTGGAACAGGTTCGGGAAGTGAAAGCCGTGCGTCCGAGCTTTGAATTCTGTAAATGGCATTCCTGGTTCTCCTCACGTCTTTTCCTGAGGGGGAACCCAGCGATTGAGAACTAAGGGTGATCATAGGGTCGAGCGCAACGTCGGTCAAGAAGATTCCTCAGCGGGCAAGGGCGAGGGAGCATAGGCGGGACAAAGGCCCTCTTGACGTAACATGCCCTCCCTTCGATGGCCCCGTTCTAAGCCGCAACGATCAACCGGTCAAGGGGCGTGCTACTCTGGCGCCATGGCGCCGACGTTCCGGAAGCTCCATCCCCACTTCGTCGCGGAGGTGAGCGCGATCGAGCTGCGGCGCGTTCACGACCACGAGACGCTCGCCGAGATCCGTGATTCCCTCGGTCGCGGCGGACACGGAGTTCGCCGACATGCGCGCCGCCTACGACGCGCTGGACGCGGAGACGAAGGCGCGGCTCGAGGGCTTGCGCGCAGGTCGCTCTACCTCGCGTCGCACGCGTCGCGCATCGTCGACTGGCCGATCCCCGAGGGCCGGCTCCTCTTGCATGAGCTCATGGAGCACGCGACCCAGGTGGAGTTCGTCTACCGCCACTCGTGGCGCGTCGGCGACCTGGTGGTCTGGGACAACCGCGCGACGATGCATCGTGCCTGGCCTTTCGACGACACGAAGTACATCCGCGAGCTTCGTCGCGTGACGACGCTCGACGTCGAGGAACCCTCCGCGATCGCGCGTCGCTGAAGCACACCGGCACCTTAACGTCGCTGGACTCGTGAGCCAAAACCTCTGGCCCTCGGCATGAAGCGCCTGCGCCTGGGTGCGGGGCGTTGACCGCCGTACTGTGCTGGATGCTGGCGGGCGGCCTGACGCTGCTCACGGGCGGGGTCGCCCATGCCGCCCAGCAGGACTCCCCGTCGGCGCCGCAATTCTTGAACACGGCGCTGACGGTGAAGTTCGTCGGCTCCGCGGCATGCCGAGAATGCCACGGCGCCATCAGCCGAGTCTTCGACGGCACTTCGCACATGCGCAGCACCACCGCGGCCACCGTCGACATGCTGGCCTTCGCGCTGCGGGGGCGTGATCAGCTGCGCGTGCGCGGCCTGGCCCCTGCGGTCGACTATGTGCTGACCCGCCACGACAACCGCCTGTCATTCTCCTATTCCCTGGGGCCTCGCGAGGCCGACGCCCACGCCTTTCCGATCGAATATCGAGTCGGCTCCGGACGGCAGGGGATCTCGCTCCTCGCGCGGGAGCCCGACGGCAGGCTGTGGCAAGTACCGGTGTCTTACTTCACCGAGGCCGATCGGTGGGATCTGAGCCCGGGGTTTGCGGCCGTGTTGCAGCAATACGGCCCCTTCTTCCGACGCCAGATTCCGCAGAACTGTCTGACGTGTCACGCGACGTACCTCGAGCTCGAGCCCAGCGGCAAGTTCGGGCCGGTGGTCCACGGGGTGAGCTGCGAAAAGTGCCATGGGCCCGGCGCGGTGCACGTACGGCACTGGCGTGGCCGCACGAGTCGTGGCCCGTCCGGGTCGAGGACCAAGGCCGACCTGACCATCGTCAACCCCAAGCGCTTGCCGGCGGATTTGCAGACGGCGATCTGCGCCGAATGCCACACGCGGACGCTGACCCCACGTGAGGGGAAGACGTTTCAGTTCCGCCCGGGCCAGCGGCTCGAGAACTTCTACGAGCTACACGCGTCCGAAGCGGGCGCCCAGCACACCGAGGCCGAATCGCTCGCCAGGAGCGCGTGTTTTCAGCGCACCGCGGGCAAGGAGCGGCTGGCGTGCGTGGTGTGCCACGCTCCGCACGCCTCGCCCACGCGAGACCCGTCGCTCCACGATGGCGTCTGTCTCGGCTGCCACCGCGAGGAGCACAAGGCCAGCGGGGTCCGCCACGTCAATTGCGTCGGGTGCCACATGCCCGAGCGCCGCACGGACTTCGGGCACGGCCGATTCCGTAATCACCATATCGCCGTCTACTGACACCGACTACCGGGCGGGGACACGGCGGTGCTCGCCCAGCGTGCCCTGGCCCTCCCGGATGACATACGCGCGGTTGCGTTCGAGCCCCGACACCGTCTCCTGTCGCCCGCTGGGCCACAGGATGTGAACGCCAACGGGCCCCGGCTCCTGCCCGACGCCGAACGTGAGCGGCAGCTCGCTCTGCGAAAGATAGCTCGAGCCGCTCTTGACCCATTTCACCTGCTGCCCGCGCTTCCGCTGGAGCGTGACCAGCGCGCCGATCCCGTCCCCCGCGTGACCGCGGAGCAGGGTCAATCGGACGAAGCCGTTCCGGTTGCCGCCATCGTTGCGCAACAGGTACGCCGGGCCGTTGTTGGTCGTGACGACAATGTCGAGATCGCCGTCGTTGTCCACGTCCAGGTACGCCGCGCCCCGCGCCACCATCTTGCGCGCCATCGCCCTCCCACTGTCGGCGCCGACGTCCCTGAAGACGCCGCCGCCCACGTTGAGAAAGAGCAGGGGAGGCTGGGCATGCGTCACCGTCGGTTGGACCTTGTGGACCTGATCGTTGACGTGGCCGTTCACGACGAACAGATCCTCCAGCCCATCGAGGTCGTAGTCGAAGAAGAAGATGCCCCATTTGACGAACGGCAGCCCCGCAGGACCGATCCGCGAGGGGCCGCTTCGATCGAAGAAGACGTCCCCGCGCTCCTGCACGTAAAATGAGATCATCTCGTTGGCGAAGTTGCTGATCGCGATCGCCAGCTTGCCGGTATTCTGGAAATCCGCCACATCGACTCCCATCGCGCTGCGCGCGAGGCCGTTGCCGTCGAAGGCGATGCCGGAGCGCAGGCTGTGGTCCCGGAACGTGCCGTTGCGCGCGTTCACGTAGAGGTAGTTCGGCTGGGTGTCGTTCCCGACGACGAGGTTCGGCCAGCCATCGTCGCTGGGGTAGACGGCGACGGCGAGCGTCTTCCCGGACGGATTTCCCACGCCGGCCTTCGCGGTGACGTCCGTGAAGGTGCCGTCGCCGTTGTTCCGATACAGCCGGTTCGATTCGCCCGGGAACGGTCGGGGCGAGCAGTACGACTGATAGCGACCGTCGTACGTGCACAGGATGTGAGTCTCCCGGGTCCACTTCACGAAGTGGCCGACGAACAGATCGAGGTGACCGTCCCGGTCGAAGTCGAGCCAGGTGGCGCTGGTGCTCCAGCCCTCGTCAGCCACGCCGGCCCGCGCGGTGACGTCGGTGAAGGTGCCGTCGCCGTTGTTGCGAAATAGCACGTTGGCGCCGAGCGCGGTGACGTAGAGGTCGACGAGGCCGTCATTGTCGTAGTCGCCGACAGCGCATCCCATGCCGTAGAGCTTCCGGACGAGCCCGGCCTTGCGCGTGACGTTCTCGAACCGCCCGTTTCCCAGGTTCCGGTAGAGCGTGAGCGAGCTCGGAAGCGGACTCGGCCGGCCGGGCCAGGCGGTGCCGTTCACGAAGAGAAGATCCTGTCGGCCATCGTGGTCGAAGTCGATGACGCAGACACCCGACCCGATCATCTCGGGCAGGTATTTCTTCCCGAACGCGCCCGTGACGTGCGTGAAGCGGATCCCCGATGCCTCGGTCACGTCGGAAAACGTGACCGCCGGTCCGGAAGCGCCGACGGCGACCGCCGCGATGAGGCCGAGGAGGGCGAGGGCAAGCGTCCGGATGGCGCTCATGGCGTCGTGCCGCGCCGGGGGGCGCCGCCCGGGAGGCGGACCGAACGATGCTCGTGGATCGGCTGCGCCTCGTTGTTCGCGAACGGATCGGCCCGGCGGACGCCGCCGCCGATGATCGGCGCACTCTCGTCCGCCTTGAAGCGGAGATAGAGCTCGCGCTCGCGTCCGGCGAGCTCCGCCCGGCCGAGGGCTTCGTAGTCGAGCATGAGCGTGTAGTGGGCCGCCAGGTCCTCCGGGTCGATCTCGATGACCCGCTTGAGCTCGACCACCGATTCGTCGAACCGGCGCAGGAGGTAAAGGGTCTTGCCGATCTCGTTCCGGACCAGCCGGTCTCGCGGATACCGCGCCGCCGCTCGCCGGAACGCCTGGAGGGCGTCGTCGTAGCGACCCTGGGCCTTCAGGGCCAGTCCCATGAGGTAGTGCGTCTTGGCGAGCGTCGAGTCGAGGGCCAGCGCCTTTTCGAGCAGCCCGACCGCGCCCGGGATGTTGCCGTCTTCGAGCTGAACGCGGGCCAGGTTCACCCAGCCGTCGACGTAGCTCGGATCGATCCGGGTCACCTCGGCGAACGCGCGCTCGGCGCCACGGAGATCGCCCTGGAGCAAGAGGCCGATCCCGTAGTCGTTCCAGCGCTCCCGCGCTCGAGCATGCGCGCTCCTCGTCGGTGGGAGCCCGACGTTGCCGGCCACCACCGGGAGCGCGGCGCTGGACTCGGCGACGACGATGATGGGCAGAGAGGGCGCGGATCGGGCGGGATCGAAGATGAAGCGCCCATCGTCGTAGTCCTTCGCGACAGCGGGCCGGGACTGAGCCGGATCTCGCATACCCCGGAAGGCGAACTGGGTGTTCCACCACGAGAACTTCCGATAGTTCACGCGGGCCGCGAGCGTGAGGGGACCCGTGACGGCGCGAGGGATGTCTACCCGGAAGTGGACGGTGTCCGCCGCTCCTGGCGGAACCAGCCGATTGTAGAGGACGGATCTGGCGGCCCAGGCGTTTCGCTTGTTGATGTGGTTGCCGTGCGCGTCGAGCAGGTAGGCCCGGTAGAAGTGGGCACCCTCCTCCACGGCGCCCTGGCCGTCGTGCTCGACCGCGCCGCTCCAGAAGATCGGCTTGCCTGCGGCATCGGTCGCCTTCAGCTCCACCCAGACGTCGAACGCGTCGACCGTGCCGCCAGGGAAGAAATGACCCGTCTTCCGGTTGCGGACCACGACGTCGATGAGCACCGACTCGCCCGCACGGACCGGCGCGCCCGCGTCGTCGATCGGCGTGATCGCGCGCGACGCGACCGGCGCCCCGCCGGCAGCCTCCCGGTTCACCGCGAAGATATCGATCGAGACCGATCCCTTCAGGAAATCAACCACGGCCGCGAGCTGTCCAGGATCCTTGTTGGCGATGGGGAGCGCCGTGTTGGCGGCGGCGAATCGATGCGAGTGGACGCCGCCGTTCCGGTTCCCCTTGTCGCGAGAGGGCACCTGCGGCATGTGGCACTCACCGCAGCTCTTCGGCTGCGACGGGTAATAGAACGCGCGGGCACCCTGCCCGGACACGCCGCTCGCCTGCCAGGCGTCGTACTCGTTGAACCCCCGGAACCAGCGATAGCTGTTCACCGGGACGTCGAGATGCACCTTGTGACACGCCACGCAGAAGTCCGCCCCGCTGGCGCCCTCCGAGTGGTGGAAGCGCTTGAGAAACGTGCGCCGGTGCAGCTCGGGGTTGAGATGGACCAGGAAATCGTGGACAGCGCGTACGAGGCGGTTCTCGCTGCTCGCCAGCCGATAGAGCCGGGAGTATTCAACGACGTAGTCGCCCTGGCCCATCGTGCTGTTGATGCGGCCGATCGCGTGGCAGGCCACGCAGCCGAGACCGGCCTGGCCTTCGGGGGTCCGAGCGATCTTCTGGGCTGGCTGGTCCATCAAACCCGTGAAGAGCAGGGCGACGTCGTGGCAGCCCGCGCACCACTTCGAGGGTTGGATGCCGGCCACCTCCTGCATGTACTCGATGGACTTGGCGTACCACTGGTTGTTGAACGACGAGAAATGGTGCGCCGAAGAGAACCACTGCGCGTAGATATCGCGATGGCACCTCGCGCAAGCCTGCTCCGAGTTGATGAAGAAGTCGCTCGGGATCAGCTCCCCCGTGCTCGTGGCGGCCGACGACGGGAAGAACCGCCCGTCGCCGCCTCCCATCGCTTCGTCCTCCATCCGCAAGGGTGGAGTGTCGGGGTTTTCGACCGTGGGACCGGTCGGCAGCGACGCGCCCCGCGCTGCCCAAAACCCACCGACCAGGAACAGGAGCGACGCCGGGAGGGCAACCCGCCTCGCCAGACGCCACACCGGCTGCCCTGGGCGCTCGGGTCCGGCCCGGTGCCGTGCCACGCCGAAGGCCAGGAGGACCAGGCCCGTTGCCGTGAGCGTGATGTGGGTGTCGACGAGCCAGCGATGGGCCCGGAGGGCCCCGACAACGATCAGCGCTATGCCGGTGATCGCGCTGCCCGCCATCAGGACGAAGCCGAGTCGCGCGGCGGTTCGCCCAGGATTTCCGGCGGAGTCCGCTCCGAAGAGCCGAACGCCCCAGCGGACAAAGGGCACGAGGACCAGGAGCCCGATGCCGGGGTGGAGGACGACGGTCGCCAGGTAGACGAGATCCGGGCCGACGAACAGCAGCAGGTAGAGGCCGCTCGCCGTCAGGAAGAGGAATCCGATCGCCAGGAGCTTTGGCACGGGTCGCCACCCGGATCGCGACGAGCCGCTCGGGTTCCGCCGCCCTACGCGCCGGTCCGGTCAGCGGCGCGTATCACGTCAGCGGGTCCGCGACTAGCGGGGCGCTGACCCGTCCGGCCCAATGCGTATGTCCCACTGACTCGCAGGCAGGGCCCAGTTGATCGATGTCTGGAACCACTCCTGGGCGGTGGTGACCTGCTTGGGCATCGCCTCCGAGAACATGATCGTATTGCTCGTCCCGTCTGTTACCTCGAATCGGGCGCCGACGCCTCCCCGCTTCGGCTGATGGATGAACGACATCCTCAACCCCGCGATGACGTTGGCATCCGAGGGGGCCACGAAGTCAAATGACGTGAACTGACCGGTCTCCAGGATCTTGCCTTCGGATTGCCCGGCGCTGAAGACTTTCCCGGTCGCCGCGTTGACGTACGCGATGATCACGAACATCGGCTCGTCCGAATGATTGTGGACGGCGATACGGGCTGTGTCGCCCTGCTTCATGCGCACGGGCCCGGCCGCCGTCTGGCAGACGTTGGAAGGGCAGTGGAGTGGTGGCCCATCGGCGTCGGATGGGGAGTCCGCGACCGCCGTCGCCCCGCCCCACATGATGCCGACCGCGGCCAAGAGAATCGACGTCATCGAGCTGACGCGCACCATAGGAGACCTCCTCTCGCTCGACTGGCGAGGGCTCTCACGTGACCAAGCCGCGGAGTTGTTCTCTCGCCGGAACTCGGTCAGCGCGGAGGAGCAAGTACCGCGCCACCCATGTCGTCGAATCGGATCGGCATCGGGGACGGCAGCTTTCAAGCGAGAACATATCGGGACGTGTTATCGCACCGACGGAGCGAGTGTCAGCAGGACACACATTTTGGGAGTCAGGAGACAAGACGTCATGGCCGGGGCGTCACCTCGCCTACGGAATTTTGGACTGGTTTTAGGCGGCTGGCCCTCGCTTTCTTCAGGAAGAGGTTCACGTCGTGGGGGTGATGAGGTCGGGCGCGGTCCAGCCGCCCAGGTCATATTCGGCCATGCTCGCTGTGAGACTTTCCGAGTCTGACCCATCTCGGACGCCGCGTGCGCATCGCAGCATTCGAGGCAATGTCGATTTTCATGGATTGCTGGGAGGAAGTCCCGACTGCCGCGACCAGACGCCACGGGCTCAATCGCACGACTGGCTGCCTAATGCAGTCGGCGGGCACAAGCCGCGAACAGCTATTTCTTGATGATGATAGTCGGGATCGCGGGATCGCCGTCGAGGTTGCCGTCGATGTTGTTGTCGCCGTAGCTGCGCAGCTTCCCGCCGCTCACGACGAAGAAGGTGGCTGCATTGCCGGTGATCGACGACTGCCCGACGCGCAAGGTCGCGTTCGGGTTGGCCACCGTGACGCCGCCGTCGGTGCCGTTATGCGCCGCCACCGAGCGAATCACCATCACATCGGTGGCTTGATTTGCATTGGCAACGGCGGTAAACCCGGATACGGCGTTTTTGGCGGCGATGCTGTCGGTAATGACGGCATTGATAGTGGCCGTGCTCGAGCCTCCATTGACATTAAATCCGCGAAACCCGCTGTTGAGTGACTGGACCCGGTCCAATGTTGCGGTCACGGTGCCGGAGCCGGTCGGTTGAACGACAACGCCGTGCAAGCCACTGTCGCTCACGATCGTGTTCTGCACCTCGAGATTGCCCGAGCTGCTCGGCCTGAACAATATGCCGCTGCCGAGGGTGCCAGTCCCTGTCATTTTGTGAATGGCGCAGTTCTCGATGATGAGCGACTTGCCGATGTTGAAAACGATGCCGTTCCCGGCGTTGGCCCCGATCCCATAGAGGGTCAGGCCGCGCAGCCTGACGACGTCACCGGGTCCGGCAGTGATTTCGATTCCGTTCACGCCCCCGGCGACCAACATACTGGCCTCGCCGACGCCGTCGTTGATGATGCTGATGGACTTGGTGATGGTCACTGGGCCGTAACCGGCCGCATCGAGCACCACGATGTCGCCGCCGGAATTGGTCTGGTCATGCGCCGCCTGAAAGCTCCGGCATGGGGTCGGGCGGGTGCAATCATTGGCATCGCTACCGCTCGCCGAGACGAATGACCGCGCATTGAGTGCCTGCGCCGGCGTGGATTGCAGGGCAGCGATGAACGTAAATGCTAGGGTGAGTGAGAATGCGGTGTGCTTCATAAGAACCTCCCTTGGCTGGCTGATGGCGCGGTTGGACGCAGCCAGAGGCTACCTCGAAAGCGGCCAAAGGTCACGAGGAGGTCCCGTACAGCCCGTACAGGGTTGCGATTTGTTGCGGGTGCTCGAGGTCATCGCCGAACGCATCGATCTGCACCCCGCGCGTCGTTCGAGACACGGTCGGTCACGTCCTCGTGGTTGGCGATCTGCCAAACCCACGGGCGAAAACCGACGCCCTGGACGACGCCGCGAATCTCGATGTGGCGGCCTTGAAGTGCCAGCGTTTGCTTCCGCTTGGAGCACGGTATGCGGCGGTAAAACGGGGGCCGATCTGCCTACTCACACGGGCATGTGAGCCCTGTCACGACTCTGGTCACATCGGAACGCGCTTGCGGGCAACGGCGACGAGATTCGGCGCGAACGCACCGATCGAGCCGAGGCGCACGAGGCGCTCGACGCGCGAGAGCCAGTAGAAGACGCTGCGCCCGAGGTGGCGCTTCCAGTCCATCGTCCAGGGCGACGGGTATTGGTAGTAGTGGCCGACGTAGAGGTGCCAGCTCGGGATCTGGATCGGTTTGCCGATCGACATCTCCACGATCTCTAAACCGCCTGTTTCCAATATCTTCCGCAGCGTTGCGTGCGTGTAGTGGACGACGTGCTCGCACGAATCCCAGATCCCACGCGCAGGCCGCCTGCCCATCGCGCCGAGCGCGCGCTGCTTGAAGAGGTTCCACGCGCCGTTCGGCACCTTCACGTAGAGGACGCCGTCGTCGCGAAGAAAGCGGCGGACGTCGGCGAGGAACGGGAGCGGCTCGGCGATGTGCTCGAAGACGTCGCTGAGCGCGACGACGTCGAAGCTTCGCTCCTCGCTCGCCGGCAGCTCGTTCAGAAAACAGTTGTAGACCTGCACGCCCTGCCATTCGCGGGCGATCTTCGTCAGCGAAGGGGACGGATCGACGCCGACGGCGGTCCACTTTTGCCGCTTGACGTGGCGCAGCAACATGCCCATATTGCAGCCGACGTCGAGGAAGCGCCCCTCCGGCTTGAAGCGCGCGATCGTGTCGAGCTCTTCGATGTAGTTCGGATCGCGGTGGTGCGGCTTCTTCCCGTCGAGGATGAGGCGCGACTCCTCGAGGTACTTGTCGACGTCGCCCCAGTAGATCTGCTCCGGCGACTTCAGCCGCGGCGAGACGTACAGCAGCGAGCATTGCCGGCAGCGGCAGATCCCGATCGCGCCGTACTCCGCGTAAATCTGCTCGCCGTCGTCGTTGCCGCACAGCGGGCACGCGACGGCGACGACGTCGTCCGCCTCGTAGCGGTCTTTCTGCGTCCCGCCGCGCTCGTAGTCCGTCGATTCCTGAATCAGCATCGCTCGAGCTCCCGCTCGTATTTGGTCACGTACCGCCGTGCCATGAGCATAGGCGGGACAAAGGCCCTCTTGACGTAACATGCTTCCCGGAACTTGGGCGCATCTCCCAGGGACAGGCGCATCCCCAGGGACAGAGTGGACAACGACGCGTGCGCCGCTGTTCTCGCTTCCGCCGCCTCTTTTACAGCGCGCATGAAGTGTCGTCAAGAGGCACGGCGCGGCCGCGCGTGGTCTCGAGGCGTCTTCCGAAGGCCTCACGTCGGCCTCGACATCGAAGCCCCGGCGCCGAAGGAGGCGCCGCACGCGCGCGCGGAGCACGGGAGAGGCATGCGCGCGACATACGTCGGGCGGACGGACGCGGACAATGTCGAAAGAGAGATACGTCGAAGGCGTTGGGGAAGCGGGGAGAACGGATGCCACAGGCTGGGCGTCCACGTCCCAGCACGCCGCTCGAGCGAGGCCAGCGCCGGCGATCCTCGTCCGGCTCAAGCGCGAGGATGTGACGATCCTACTCGTGGTAGCCCATGTTTCCCTTTTCGCTAGGCCGTCCGGGCCGCCTCCAGGCCGGTGGGGCAAGCGACGCCGGTGCCGCCGAGGCCGCAGTAGCCGGCGGGGTTCTTGGCGAGATATTGCTGGTGATAGTCCTCGGCGTAGTAGAACTCCGGCGCGTCGAGAATCTCGGTGGTGATCTTGTCGTAGCCGGCCGCCGCGAGCAGGCGCTGATAGGCATCGCGCGAGGCTTCGGCGAGCCGTCGCTGCTGCGGCGAGTACACGTAGATCCCGGAGCGATACTGCGTGCCGACGTCGTTGCCCTGCCGCATGCCCTGGGTCGGGTCGTGGCTCTCCCAGAAGATCCGGAGCAGCGTCTCGAAGCCGACCACCGACGGATCGAAGACCACGCGCACGACCTCGTTGTGGCCCGTGAGGCCGGTGCAGACCTCCTCGTACGTGGGGTTCGGCGTGAAGCCGCCGGCGTAACCGACCGCGGTCGTGAACACGCCGGGGACGGTCCAGAATTTCCGCTCGGCGCCCCAGAAGCAACCGAAGCCGAACATCGCCAGCTCGTGGCCCGCCGGAAACGGCGGCTCCAGCGGCGTGCGGGTGACGAAGTGGGAGGTCGGCACCGGCATCCGCTGCGGGCGGCCGGGCAGGGCGCGATCCTGAGTCGGCATCACGAGCTTCGTCTTCGAGTAGCCCCACATGGCGATGTCCTCCGATCATTTCACCGCTCGGCTCGCCGCCCGAGGCGGCTCACCTCGCACTGCGCGATCATTTCACCGCTCGGCTCGCCGCCCGAGGCGGCTCACCTCGCACTGCACGTGACACGTGATTGTAGCCCTCTCTTGCGTTCGCCGCGCGAACCTGCTCTCTTGTGCGCCACTCGTCAGAACGCAGGAGGCCCGGGCATGATCATGCGATCGATCGTCCTCCTCACCGCCGCCGTCCTGGCCGTGGTCCCCGATGCTCACGCGCAGATCGCGGTGTCCGCCAACGACAACAAGGTCCTGCTGGATAACGGCGTCGTCAAGGTCGTGCCCAACGCGCCGTCCGATACCGTGTCCATCATCGATCTGAGCGCGCGTCCACCCCGCGTCATCGCCGAGGTGCCGGCGCCGGTCAGCGCGGTCGGCCCGCCGCTGAGCGTGGCGTTGACGCCGGATGAGAGTCTCGCGCTGGTGACGGCGTCGAACAAGGTCGACCCCGCCGACCCGACGAAGCAGACGCCGAACAACCAGGTGTCGGTGATCGACCTCAAGGCGAGGCCCCCGCGCGTGCTCGCCACGCTGGAGGCGGGCAAGGGAGCGGCCGGCGTCTCCATCAACCGGCAAGGCACGCTGGCCCTCGTCTCCAACATCAACGACGGCACCGTGTCCATCTTCACGATCCAGGGCAAGACGGTGACGCCGGCCGGGACGCTCGAGGTCGGCGGCGCGAAGGCCGGCGGCGGCATGGTGGCCTTCACCCCCGACGGCAAGACCGCGCTGGTGTCGCGCAACAACGATACGCGGGTCTCCGTCCTCGCCATCGACGGCACCAAGGTGGAGTACACCAAGCGGGACATGATCGCGGGCGTCCGGCCGATCGTGCTCGACATCGCGTCGGACGGCGCCTTCGCCGTCGTCGGCAACCTGGCGGGCGGCGCCACCGGTGATGCCGACAGCGTCACGCTCATCGACCTGAGGGTGAAGCCTCCTCGCGTCGTCGACACGATCGGGGTGCTCGGCGCGACGGCCGAAGGGCTCAAGATCTCGCCCGACAGCTCGGTCGTCGCCGTCGTGGTCCACAACGGCAGCAACCGGCCCAAGGACTCGCCCTTCTACAACGACGGGGGCAAGCTGGTCCTCGTTCGCGTGACGGGCAACACGCTGTCACGCGTGGCCGAGGCGCCGATCGGCCACTGGTCGCAGGGCGTGGCCTTCGCGCCGGACGGCCGGACGATCCTCGTCGGCAACATGGTCGAGAAGGATTACTGGGTCTTCGAGTGGGATGGCCGAACGCTGCGTGACACGGGCCAGCGCGTGAAGGTCAACGGCGGCCCCGCCGGGATCCGGACGGCAGACAAGTGATGCGAGCCCTGGCCGGCGCACTGGTCGCGGGGACTCTACTCGCGGTGGGACTCGGTATGCACGCGTTCGCCCAGGCGACCGCCACGCTCGATGGAGCCTGGACCGCGGTGTCGGCCGAGCGCAACGGCAAGCCGGCCGACGAGCTCAAGGGCCACCGGCTCACCTTCGCCGGCGACACGTTCGTCATCGAGCGAGACGGCAAGACGCTCTACAAGGGCACGTTCAAGACCGACCCCGCCAAGAAGCCGGCGCAGATCGACTTCGTCAACACCGAAGGCGAGGCCAAGGGCAAGACGTGGCGCGGCATCTACCAGCTCGAGGGCGACACGCTCAAGACCAACGACAACGCGCCGGACGTCGCCAAGCCGCGGCCCGCCCGCTTCCTCACCACGCCCGACTCCGGTCACGTCATGCTCGCGTTCAAGCGCGCCCCCTAGCCCGCCCGGAAGGAGGCATCCATGGACGCTCGATGGTGGTCGACCACGTGCTGCGCGAGTATCGTGCTCTCCGGGTTGTTGACGGTGCTCGCCCCGAGGCCGTCCGTAGGCGGTCAGCTCTGGCCGCAGCAGGCGATCCTCCTCGTCCATCTCCCGCAGGCCGGCGGGCAGGTCTTCATGACGAACCACTTCATCAGCGCGTGCAGGTGCAGCCGCCGACCACCTTGCTCTTCACCGCCATCGGCCTGAAGGTGGACGATCTCACGCTGCTGACTCGGCCGAGCGCGCCCTGAGCTCCATCCCCGTGTGTTAGAGTGGCCGCAACATGACGAAAGCTCGGACGGTCGCAGACCTACGCGGCAGCGGGTGGCAACGCAAATCGGTCAAGCAGGAGCTGCGTGACAACCTGATCGCACGGCTCGTGCGGGGCGAGCGCTTCCTGCCCGGCATCGTCGGCTACGACGAGACCGTGGTGCCGCAGATCGAGAACGCCATCCTCAGCGGGCAGGACGTGATCTTCCTCGGCGAGCGCGGGCAGGCCAAGACGCGGATCGCCCGCCTGCTCGTCGGGCTGCTCGACGACGAGATTCCCACGCTCGCGGGATGCGAGATCAACGACGATCCGCTGGCCCCCATCTGCCAGGCCTGCCGCGTCCGGATCGCCGACCAGGGCGACGCCGCCGAGATCGCGTGGATCCCGCGCGACCGCCGATACGGCGAGAAGCTGGCGACCCCCGACATCACGATCGCCGACCTCATCGGTGAGGTGGATCCCATCAAGGTCGCCGAGGGACGTTACCTCTCGGACGAGCTCACCATCCACTACGGCCTGCTGCCCCGGACCCATCGGGGGATCTTTGCGCTCAACGAGCTGCCCGACCTCGCCGAGCGCATCCAGGTCGGGCTGCTCAACATCATGGAGGAGCGCGACGTCCAGATCCGCGGCTACAAGGTGCGGTTGCCGCTCGATCTCTACGTCGTGGCCAGCGCCAACCCCGAGGACTACACCAACCGCGGACGCATCATCACGCCGTTGAAGGATCGCTTCGGCTCGCAGATCCGGACCCACTACCCGAAGAAGCTCGAGGACGAGATCGCCATCATGGAGGCCGAGCGCACGGCGTTCACCGCCGACGGCATCCGCATGCAGACGCCGGACTACATGAAGCAGGTGATCGCCGAGCTGACCCACCTCGCGCGACGCGCCTCGGAGATCAGCCAGCGCTCCGGCGTGTCCGTGCGCGTGAGCATCTGCAACTACGAGAATCTCCTGTCGAGCGCGCTGAAGCGGGCGATCCGGCTGGGCGAGCGCGAAGCCGCGCCGCGCGTGAGCGATCTGGCGGCCATCGCGGCGTCGACCACGGGCAAGATCGAGCTGGAGACGGTCGGCGACACGGGTGAGGACAAGATCCTCGGCAAGCTCATGCAGAAGGCCGTGCTCAACGTCTTCGGCCGGAGCTTCGCCGCGCCCGAGCTCGAGACGGTGGTCGCGGGGTTCCAGGGCGCCCTCGCGTTTCAGGTCGCGGACGACATGCCGTCGCGGGAGTACGTGCGCCAGGTCGGCGAGCTGCCCGCGCTGCGGACGATCGCCCAGAAGCTCGGTGCCACCGACCCCGCGACCCTGGCCGCCGCCGTCGAGTTCATCCTCGAGGGACTGCACCTCTCGAAGAAGCTCAACAAGGACGTCCAGGCGGGCGCGGCCCGGTACCGGCGCTGACGTGCGCTTCCGCTACTCGCGCTGGGACGGCTCGCAGCACGGCCCGGACTTCGACGCCGACGAGCTGCTCGGCGAGATGGCGGACGACGTCCTCTTCGACGGCGATCCGCGCCGCGCGCTCCAGCGGCTCATGCGCGAGGGACTCAAGCCGCCGCAGGGCCAGCGCATCCCCGGGCTCAAGGATCTGCTCGAGAAGCTCCGTCGTCAGCGCCAGCAACGACTCGACCGGTACGACCTCGGATCGAGCCTCGAGGACATCAAGCGCAAGCTCGACGAGATCCTCCAGACGGAGCGGAGCGGCATCGACCGTCGGCTCGGCGAGGCCCGCGAGGGCGCGGAGCGCGGCCAGGTGCCCAAGGAGACGCTCGAGAAGTTCGAGAAGGTGGCGGACCGGAACACCAAGGCGCTCGACCGGCTGCCCCCCGATCCCGCCGGACGCCTCCGCGGGCTCCAGGACTACGACTTCGTCGATCCCGAGGCCAAGAAGCAGTTCGAGGAGCTGCTCGCCTCGCTCCGCCAGCAGATGACCCAGCCCTTCATGCAGGGCATGCAGCAGGCCCTCGGCAACATGACGCCCGAGGACCTCAAGCGCATGCGCGAGATGCTGAACGATCTGAACCGCATGCTCCGCGAGAAGGCCGACGGCGGCGAGCCCGACTTCGATCAGTTCAAGCAGAAGTGGGGGCAGAACTTCCCCGGCGTCGAGAGCCTCGATCAGCTCCTCGAGCAGATGGGCCGGCAGATGGCCCAGATGCAGTCGCTGATGCAGAGCCTGTCGCCCCAGCAGCGGGCCGAGCTCGAGCAGATGATGCGCTCGCTCTTCGCGCAGGACGAGCGGCTGGAAGCGGCGATGTCCCAGCTCGCCATGCATCTGAGCGAGCTCCTGCCCCTGGACGAGATGGCGGAGCGCTATCCCTTCCGGGGCGACGAGGAGGTCACGCTCGCCGAGGCCATGCGGCTCATGGACGAGCTCAAGCAGATGGAGGAGCTCGAGCAGGAGATCCGCGGCGTGCGCGACCTCGCCGAGCTCGACCGTCTGAGCCCCGAGCAGATGGAGCGCCTGGCCGGCCCGGAGGCGCGCCGCGATCTCGAGCAGCTCCAGGAGCTGTCGAAGAAGCTCGAGGAGGCCGGCTACCTCGAGCGCGACGGCGAGCAGATGAAGCTCACGGCCCGGGCCATCCGCAAGATCGCGGACAAGGCGCTGGCCGACATCTTCGCGCGCCTGAAGCGCGACCGCTTCGGCGGCCACGCCATCTCGCGGCGGGGGGCGGGCGGCGATCAGACGGACGAGGCGAAGGTCTACGAGTTCGGCGACCCTTTCCTGCTCGACATGAAGGAGACGCTGCTCAACGCCGTCGAGCGCCGGGGGCCGGGGACGCCGCTGCGCCTGGCTCCGGAAGACTTCGAGGTCTTCCGGACCGAGCTGCGCACGCAGGCGGCCACGGTCGTGATGCTCGACATGAGCCGGTCGATGCTCAACAACGGGTACTTCCTGCCCGCCAAGAAGGTCGCCCTGGCGCTGTCCGCGCTGATCCGCGGTCAGTTCCCGCGCGACGCCCTCTACATCGTCGGCTTCGCGCTCTACGCGCGCGAGTTCACGGCGGCCCAGCTCCCCACGCTCTCCTGGAGCGAGTGGAACGTGGGGACGAACATGCATGCCGGCTTCGCGCTCTCGCGCCGGCTGCTCGCCCGTCATGCCGGCGGTAACCGGCAGATCCTCATGGTCACCGACGGCGAGCCGACCGCGCACCTGGAGGACGGCGTCGCCGACTTCTCCTACCCGCCGACCCATCGCACCGTCGAGGAGACCCTCAAGGAAGTGCAGCGCTGCACGCGAGAGCGGATCACGATCAACACCTTCATGCTGGAGCAGAGCCCCTGGCTCACGCGCTTCGTGGAGGAGATGGCCCGCATCAACCACGGCCGCGCGTTCTTCACCGCGCCCCACAAGCTCGGGGAGTACGTGCTCGTCGATTTCGTCAGCTCCCGCCGCCGCGCGATTTCCTAGGGCGCCCCCATGGCGACGATCACCCCGCGCATCACGCCGCTCGCGTCAGGCCTGCGCTTCCCCGAGGGGCCGGTGGCGATGCCCGACGGGTCGGTGATCCTGGTCGAGATCGAGCGGCGGACGCTCTCGCGGGTGCTGCCCGACGGACGGGTCCGCGTCGTCGCCACGCTCGGCGGCGGGCCCAACGGGGCGGCCATGGGGCCCGGCGGCAAGATCTACGTGACCAACAACGGGGGCCTCAAGTTCGTCGAGCGCCCCGGCAAGCTGTTCCCCGTCGGGCAGTCGGATGACTACGTCACCGGCTCGATCCAGGTCGTCGATCCGGAAACGGGAAAGTTCGAGACGCTCTACGACGCGTGCGACGGGCGGCGGTTGCGGGGCCCCAACGATCTCGTTTTCGACCGTGCGGGCGGCTTTTGGTTCACCGACCATGGTAAGACCCGCGAGCGCGACATGGATCGCGGCGCGGTCTACTACGCGAAGGCCGACGGCTCGATGATCGGCGAGGCCATCTTCCCGCTCGAGCGGCCGAACGGGATCGGCCTGTCGCCGGACGAGCAGACCCTCTACGTCGTCGAGACGCCGACCGCGCGCTGCTGGGCGTTCCGGCTCTCGGCGCCCGGCCGGATCGAATCGGCGACCGGCGTGTACCGGGGCGACAAAGGCAGCATCGTCGTGGGGCTCGGCGGCTACCAGATGTTCGACTCGCTGGCCGTGGACGGCGACGGGCACATCTGCGTGGCGACGCCCATCACGGGCGCCGTCAGCGACATCTGGCCCGACGGTAGCCACGTCGACCAGTACCTGCTGCCGGACACGCTGGTCACCAACGTATGCTTCGGCGGCGAGAGGCTGACGACGGCCTTCGCGACGCTGTCGATGGGTGGCACGCTGGTCTCTTTCCCCTGGCCGCGCCCCGGTCTACCATTGAACTACCTGAATCGTTCTGGAGGAGCGAATCGATGAAAGAGCTGCGAATCTGGATGAACGGCAAGCTGGTGTCCCAGACAGAGGCGGTGCTGCCCGTCAACAGCGCGGCGGTCTTCTACGCCACCAACGTCTTCGAAGGCCTGCGCGCGTACTGGAACGACCAGGACGAGGAGATCTACGCCTTCCGCTTGCAGGAGCACTTCGCTCGCCTGCGCGAGTCCGCGAAGATGATGCGCTTCGCGATTCCCTACAGCGACGTCGACCTCTACGAGGCCGTGCGCGAGGTGCTGCGGGGCAACGAGATCCGCGGCGAGGACATCCACATGCACCTGGTGACGTACGTGCTCGGCGCCGGCGTCGACGCCACGTCGCCGACGGGTCTCTACATCAACCCGCGGCGCCGGGGGCGGCTGGCCGAGAACAACGGCCTGCGCTGCTGCATCACGTCGTGGGATCGCACGTCGGACAACGCGATTCCGATCCGCCTCAAGTGCGGCGCCAACTATCAGAACGGGCGGCTGGCCACGCTACAGGCCAAGGCCGACGGCTACGACGCGCCGATCTTCCTGAATCGCCACGGCACGGTGGCCGAGGGCAGCGGCGCGACCTTCTTCATGGTGCGCAAGGGACGGCTGGTGACGCCGCCCATGACCAGCGACATCCTCGAGAGCATCACCCGCGCCACGCTGATCGAGACGATCTGCCCCGATCTCGGGATGGACGTGCAGGAGCGCGAGATCGCCCGCACCGAGCTCTACGTGGCGGACGAGGCGTTCTTCTGCGGCAGCGGGTACGAGATCACGCCCATCGTCTCCGTCGACGGGTTCCCACTCGGCGACGCCAAGCCGGGCGCCATCACGCAGCAGCTCCTCACCGCGTACATGAACATCGTGCGCGGCGTCGACAAGCGCTATTCGGAGTGGCGCACCCCCGTCTACCGCGCCATCGTCGTTTGACTCGGAGGGGGGCCCTGTCCCCCCAGATCCGGCGGACCTAGCGGCCTCGGCGCCGCGCTTTCGCGGCTTCTTTGCCGAGGGCGCGGCGCGTCCGTTTCGGCAAGTGCTTCAGCGTTTGCTTGCGCTTGGCCGCTGCGGCCGCCTTTTTGATGTTTCTTTTCGCGGCGGTTCGTTGCCTCGTGCTGGCCATCACCGGACCTCCTACCCGGTTCGCGGGTATGGATTGTGTATGCGATGGACATGCCGTCGTATCACACGAGATTGCAGGGAGGTTGATGATGGCGGTACCAGACCGACAGGGACCCAAGCGACGACAGACTGCACATCGATCCGCATCGGCCAGCCCGCGGCCGGGACGCCCAAAGCGGGAGAACCGTGACATCGAGCGAGTCCGGGACGTCGCGCGACGACCGAAGAAGTACTTCGTCGCCCGACGTCTGCAAGAGAGCGAGCTGACACCCGCCGGACTCACCGCGCCGCCGCGACGACGACCCACGGCCGCGGTCGGGCGGGCTCCCGCCGTCGGACCGGAGACGCTGGTGAAGGAGATCATGGTCACCGACGTCGTCGAGATCGACGCCGCCTCGACCGTGCTCGACGCGGCTCGACGGATGCGTGACGCCAACATCGGGATGCTGCCCGTGCTCGAGGACGGCCGGCTGTGCGGGGTCGTGACCGATCGTGATCTGGTCGTCCGGGCCATGGCCGAGGGTGTTGAACCGGGGACGGTCCCCGTGCGCGAGTTCCTGACCGAAGGGGTGATCGCCGCCAGTCCGGGCTGGACCACCGACCGCGCCTTGCAGACGATGGCGGCCGCCAAGCTCGGCCGGCTTCCGGTCGTCGACGATCGCGCGCGTGTGGTCGGGATCGTGACCCTCAGCTCGCTCGTGCTTCGCGGCCGCGATCGGGAAGAGGCCCTGGAGACCGCCAAGGAGGTCTCGCGGCGATCGGCCCGTCGCGCCTCCGCCGCCTGACATCGGCTTGACGTCACGGCGCCGAGGGACTATCCCTAGGCGCCGTGATCGGTCAATCGCCGCCCCGACGGGAAGACGAGCGGCTCGTCACCGGGCGCGGCCGCTTCATCGACGACATCGCGCCGCCGGGCGTGCTGCACGTCGCGCTGGTGCGCTCCACGCACGCCCACGCGCGCCTCGTCGCCGTCGAGACGGCGGCCGCGCGCGCATTGCCCGGCGTCTCCGTCTTCGTCGCCGCGGACCTCCCCCAGCTGGACGCGCCGCTCCACGCCGCGCATGCCGACCCCGGGAACCCCTACGTGCGTCTGGACACCCCGCGCCCGCAGCGCCCGCTGGCGCGGGACGAGGTGCGCTACGTGGGCGAGCCGATCGCCGCCGTCGTGGCCCGCGATCCGTACGCCGCGGCCGATGCGGCGGAGGCCGTGCGTGTCGAGTACGACCCGCTCCCCGCCATGCTCGACGCCGAGGCGGGCATGCGGGTCGATGCGCCCGCGGCGCATTCCGGCCTGGCCAACGTCGTCGGTCACGTCAGCACCGCTATCGGCGACGTCGAGCGCGCCTTTGCCGGGGCCGACGTGATCGTCGAGGACCATCCCCGTCACGGCCGCGTGTCCTCGATGGCGATGGAAACGCGGGGCATCTGCGCGCGGTTCGATCCCGACACGCAGAGCCTGACGATCTGGGCCCCCCATCAGTCGCCGTACGCGGTACGCGATGCCGTCGCCGGTCGTCTCGGCCTGCCCGTGGAGAGCGTGCGCGTGGTGGTGCCCGACACGGGAGGAGGGTTCGGCCCCAAGGAAGGCGTCTACTCCGAGGACCTGCTCGTTCCCGTCCTCGCCCATCGCCTGGGCCGGCCCGTGAAGTGGATCCAGACCCGCGCGGAGTTCATGCTCAGCACGCATCATGCACGCGAGCAGGCTCATCACGCACGGCTCGCGGCCACGCGGGCGGGGAAGATCCTCGGGCTCGACGTGAGGATCGTGAAGGACGTCGGAGCCTATCACTACCATTCCGTGAACGAGCCGACGAACACGATCAACCACCTGCCGTCCATGTACAAGGTCCCCGCCTTCCGCGCCGAAGCCTTCTCGGTGGTGACCAACAAGGTACCGAGCGCGCCCTATCGCGGGGCCGGGCGCCCCGAGGCGATCCTGGTGATGGAGCGCTTGCTCGATCGTCTCGCGGCCACGCTCGGCCTCGATCCGGCCGCGATCCGCGCGCTCAACCTCGTCGGTCCGAGCGAGATGCCGTACCGTCCGGGTCTCGTGTACCGCGACGGCGTTGCCGTGCGCTACGATGGCGGCGACTACCCGCGCGAGCTCGAGCGCGCGCTCGCGTTGCTGGACTACCCGCGATGGCGCGCGCGGCAGCGCGAACTGCGTGCCCAGGGCCGGCACCTCGGCGTCGGAATCGCGGGGTCGCTGGAGGCGGGGGGCAGCTCGCGGCCCGGCGAGTGGGCGACCGTCAAGGTCGACGAGCACGGCCACGTGGAGGTGCTCATCGGAGTGTCCGCCTCGGGGCAGGGCCACGAGACGGTCTTCGCGCAGGTGTGTGCCGAGCATCTCGGCGCCCGCTTCGACGAGATCCGCGTGCGCGGCGGCGACACCGCGCTCGTGCCGCACGGCTACGGGACCGGGGCCAGCCGCGTCGCCGTCAACACCGGCAACGCCGTCATGAACGCGGCGACGACGGTGCGGGGCAAGGCCTGTCGTGTCGCCGCGCGCCTGCTCGAGTGCGCCAGCGAGGACGTGCGCATCGAGGACAGCCGCGCGTTCGTGATCGGCACTCCCGCCCGCGCCATCGCGCTCGGTGACCTCGCCCGCGCGGCGCTCCGGGACAAGACCTTGATCGAGGAGGGCGGCCCCGGGCTCTGGGCCTCGCGGTTCTGGGCGCCGCCGACGGTGACGTGGGCGAGCGGTGTCCACGCGGCGGCCGTCGAGGTCGATGCGGAGACGGGCCGCGTCGTCATCCTGCGCTACGTGATCGTGCATGACTGTGGCCGGCAGCTCCATCCCGTCATCGTCGACGGGCAGATCGTCGGCGGCTTCGCGCAAGGCCTCGGGATCGCCCTCGGCGAGGACATCGTCTATGGCGAGGACGGGCAGGTGCTGACGACCACCCTCATGGACTATCTCGTCCCCCGCGCCGACGACATGCCGCCGCTGCTCGTGCAGCATTTGCAGTTTCCCACCGACCACAATGCGCTGGGCGTCCGGGGCGTCGGCGAGGGGGCCACGGGACCACCGCCGGCGGTGATCGCCAACGCTGTGGCCGACGCCTTCGAGGGGCGACTGGCGATCAGGACGCCCGTCGCCACGCCCGAGCGGGTCTGGACGCTCCTGCGAGAGGCCGGGCTGACATAGACCCGGCGGCGCCGGAATTGCACGGGACTAGCGCCATGGTCGTGCTCATTCATGAGATGGCGACGCAGTTGCGGGTCGGCGATCTCGTCTACGCCGCGCGGGTCATGGGCGCGCGGCGCGCCGATGACGGTCTGTGGGAAGGCTGGATCGAGTTCGTCCTGTCCGACGGTACGGCGACGCTCAGGACCGGCCGCGAGACCGTCCAGAGTAATCTCCAGGCCCTCAGGTACTGGGCGACGGGCCTCGAGCCGACCTATCTGGACGGCGCTCTGGCCCGCGCAATCGTCCTCGCTCGCCGCGCCGCTTGAATTGACCGAGATGGGGGGCCCAGAAATGGCCCCCCAAGCCCCCCAGTTTGCGTAGCGATCGAGCTAGCGCTCGATCGTGTCTAGGGACAACCGATCCCCCGAACCGCCCTCCACAACGCGGTATCATGGCAGCCACTTCATCCCCAGAACGAGGAGTGCCATGACAGCTATCAGCAAGTCCGTCGATCTCGCACGCCAAGGACGGGTGGCCGTGCTGACCGTCGACAACCCGCCCGTCAACGCGCTGAGCCAGCACGTCCGCCAGGGTCTGCGGGACGGGATCACGCAGGCCGTGGCCGATCCCGCCGTGTCGGCCATCGTCATCACGTGTGCGGGCCGCACGTTCATCGCCGGCGCCGACATCACGGAGTTCGGCAAGCCGCCGCAGGCGCCGTCGCTCCACGAGGTCCTCGACCTGATCGAGTCGAGCCCCAAGCCTGTGATCGCCGCCGTCCACGGCACCGCGCTCGGCGGCGGGCTCGAGGTGACGCTCGCCTGCCACTACCGCGTCGGGGTGAAGGACGCGCGGTTCGGGCTTCCCGAGGTCAAGCTGGGACTGCTGCCGGGCGCGGGCGGGACCCAGCGGCTGCCGCGCGTGGTCGGCGTCGAGAAAGCCCTCGGCATGATGACGAGCGGCGATCCCATCCGCGCCGACGACGCGCTGAAGCACGGCCTCATCGACGAGATCGTCGAGGGCGGCGGGGGACAAGGCCCCGCCCTACAGGCGGTCGTGGCGTTCGCGGAGCAGGTCGTGAGCGAGAAGCGGCCGCTCAGGAAGATCCGCGATCTCGACGACAAGGTCGCCGCGGTGCGCGGCAAGCCGGAGGTGTTCGCCGGCTTCCGCAAGTCGATCGCCCGTCAGACGCGCGGGTTCCGGGCGCCCGAGAGCATCGTCAAGGCTGTCGAGGCCGCGGTGAGCCTGCCGTTCGCCGAGGGGATCAAGCGGGAGCGCGAGCTGTTCGCGGAGCTGCTCACCTCGCCGGAGTCGAAGGCCCAGCGCTACTTCTTCTTCGCCGAGCGTGAGGCCGCCAAGATTCCCGACGTGCCGGCCGATACGCCGGCCAAGGACATCAAGAAGGCGGCGGTGATCGGCGCGGGCACGATGGGTGGCGGCATCGCGATGAACTTCGCCAACGCCGGCATCCCGGTGACGGTGGTCGAGGTGGCCCGGGAGGCGCTCGACCGCGGCCTCGACATCGTGCGCAAGAACTACGAGGCGACGGCGAGCCGAGGCCGCATCACCCAGGCCGACGTCGACAAGCGCATGGGCCTGATCACGGGGACGACGGACTTCACCGCGATCAAGGACGCCGACATCGTCATCGAGGCGGTGTTCGAGGAGATGCCCATCAAGAAGGAGGTCTTCGCCAAGCTCGACGGCATCGCCAAGCCCGACGCGGTGCTGGCCACGAACACCTCCACGCTCGACGTCGACGAGATCGCCTCGGCGACCAAGCGCCCCGAGAGCGTGATCGGGACCCACTTCTTCAGCCCCGCCAACGTCATGCGCCTGCTCGAGAACGTGCGCGGCGCGAAGTCCTCGAAGACGACGGTCGCGACCGCGATGGCGGTCGGCCGGCGCATCGGCAAGGTGCCGGTCCTGGTCGGGGTCTGCCACGGCTTCGTGGGAAACCGGATGCTCCACCAGCGCGGTGCCCAGGCCGAGAAGCTGATCCTGGAAGGCGCGCTGCCGCACCAGGTCGACAAGGTGTTGACCGATTTCGGGTTCCCGATGGGACCCTTCGCGATGAGCGACATGGCCGGCCTCGACGTGGGATGGCGCATCCGCAAGGGCCGAGGCATGAAGTCGGCCGTGGCCGACCGGATCTGCGAGCTGGGCCGCTTCGGGCAGAAGACGGGCGCGGGGTACTACCGCTACGACAAGGGCGACCGCACGCCGATCCCCGACACGGACGTCGAGAAGATCATCGTCGACGTCGCCACGTCGATGGGGATCACGCGCCGGCCGATCTCCGACGAGGAGATCCTGCAGCGGCTGCTCTATCCCATGGTCAACGAGGCCGCCAAGATCCTCGAGGAGAAGATCGCCATCCGGGCGAGCGACATCGACGTGATCTGGGTCTACGGCTACGGCTGGCCGGTCTATCGCGGCGGCCCGATGTTCTGGGCCGACGAGATCGGCCTGCGGCCGCTTCGCGACCGGATGCTGGAATTCAAGAAGGCGACGGGCGACGAGTTCTGGACGCCGGCCCCGCTGCTCGACCGCCTCGCCAACGAGGGGAAAGGATTCGTCAACCCATGAGCCGCGTCGACGTCAAGAAGCTCTCGATGCCGCTCGGTGACGCGATGTTCACCCAGCGGTCCGTCCGCAGGCTGAAATCGGATCAGGTCCCCATGGATCTCATTCACCTGATCATCGAGGCCGCCGTGAAGGCCCCCAACGGCGGTAACCGTCAGCCCGGGCGCTTCCTCGTCGTCACCGACCGCGCCAAGATCAAGGAGTTCGGCACGCTCTACCACGAGGCGTGGTGGGCCAAGCGCAAGGAGGAGAAGGGCTGGACGAAGAAGTCCGACATCCCCGCCGACGACAAGAGCTACCAGTCGGCGTCGGGGCTGGCCGACGAGATCGGTGACGTCCCCACGATCGTCTTCGCGTTCACGGTCGCGGGCGGCGGTGCCAACTCCATCATCCCCGCGTGCCAGAACCTCATGCTCGCCGCGCACGCTCTCGGCCTCGGCTCCGTGCCGACGACCCTGCATCCCACGGTCATGGACCGGTTCCGCGAGATGTTCGGGGTGCCCAAGGACACGACGTTCCATTTCTGCATCCCCGTGGGCTATCCACGCGTGGAGCTGAAGCCGAGCGTGCGCCGGCCGACCGCCGAGACCTGCTACCTGAATCGCTGGGAAGGGAAAGTCCCGTGGGCATGAGCGCGGAATCGAGGAGCGCCACGGGTTCCCCGGGGCGCGTGGTCGTGCGAGGTGAGCCGCGCTCGGGCGGCGAGCCGAGCAGTGAAATGATCGAAAATCGCGGGGGGTCTGGGGGGCCCGCGGCGAGGCCCCCCAGTCAAAGAGTCGGGTTCATCGGGCTCGGGACCATGGGCGGGCCGATGGCGACGAATCTGGCCAAGGCCTCGGTCCCGCTCGCCGTCTACGACGCGAATCCGGCCGCGAGAGAGGCGCTGGGGCAGCTCCCCGGCGTCGTCGTCGGCCCATCGGCCGCCGCGGTCGCCTCGCATGCCACCGTCGTGTTCACCTGCCTGCCCAACGACGCGATCGTCCGTGACGTCTATCTCGGCGCCGCCGGCATCGCGGCCGGCGCACGGCCGGGTCTCATCACCTGTGATTGCTCGACGGTGAGCCCCGAGACGACGCTGGAGCTCAACCGGACACTGGCCGGCCGGGGCATCACGCACCTGGACACGCCGATGCTCGGCTCGCAGCCGCAGGCCGTGTCGGGCGAGATCTTCTTCATCGTGGGCGGCGATGCGTCGAAGCTCGAGACGATCAGCCCCTACCTCGGGATCATGGGCAAGCTGCACATGCACGTGGGCCCATCGGCGACAGGCAACCGCGTGAAGCTCCTGCACAACGGCCTGGCCGCGGTGGTCTCGGTCGCCGTCGCGGAAGCGCTGGCGGTGTGCGTGCAGTCGGGCGTCGATCCCTACGTGTTCTACGAGGTCGTCATGAACGGCGGCGGCATGGCCTACGGCCGCTACTTCGAGCGCCGGGTCAAGCGCATGCTCGACGGCGACTTCTCGCCGACCTTCATGGTCGAGCTCATGCGCAAGGACGCCGGCCTCGCGCTGGACCAGGCGCGCGCGGCCAAGGTCCCGACGCCGATGCTCGAGGAGACCAAGCGCACCTACGACGCGGCGGTCGAGGGCGGCTGGGGGCGCGAGGACTTCTCCGGCGTGACCCACGTCGTCGAGCAGCGTATGGGCCGGAAGATTTCGCAGACGTAGAGGAGGCGGATCATGCTGGGACTGGGGATGGCATCGTCACACGCTCCGATGATGTTCCAGAAGGCGCAGTACTGGCCCCGGGTCGTGGAGCGAATCCCGAAGGAGGCCAGGGAACAGCTCCCGCGCACCGCGCGGGAGGAGATCGCCACGCCGGCGATCATCGACGGAAAGATCCAGCGCATCGAGGCCGCGTTCGCGGTCCTGCGCGAGCAGTTGAAGACGTATCGCCCCGATGCCCTGCTCATGATCGGCGACGACCAGGGCGACATGTTCGACGAGGCCAACAATCCCACCTTCTCCGTCTACACCGGTGACGAGCCATTGTGGGGAAGGAGCTCGCGCGACCCCCTGGGCACGCCGCCAGAGGACCGGACGAAGCTCGTCTTCCGCCAGCACAGTGCGCTGGCCCGTCATCTCCTGCGCGGGCTCGTCAAGCGGGGCTTCGACGTCGCCAACGTCGGTCGCTTCGATCCGCGCGGGAACCCCGTGCGCGGCGTCTCGCACATGGTGTCGAACCTCGTGCCCGAGGTGGACCCGGGGCTCGAGATCCCGCTGGTCTGCGTGTTCCTCAACGAGTACTACCCGCCGCTGCCCAGCGCGGCGCGCTGCGCGCAGCTCGGCGCGGCCATCGCGGAGGCCTTGAGCGACCGCCCGGAGCGGATCGCGATCTACGCGTCCGGCGGCCTCTCCCACTTCCCGGGCATGTACAACGCCGGCTGGATCGACGAGCCCCTCGACCACTGGATCCTCGAGCGCCTGCAGCGGAACGACCTCGACGCGCTCCAGCATCTCTTCACGTTCGACTCCGACGCCATGCGCTCGGGCACGGGCGAGGTCCGGGCGTGGATCAGCACGGCGGCGGCGATGAAGCGGCCGGCGACGGTCGTCGACTACGTGCCCGCGCACTGCACCCAGACCGGGTGCGGCTTCGTCTACTGGCCGTGAGGGGACGCCCCTAGGTATCGCTTCGCATTGTCGAACGGAGCCGCCTGGGTGATCTTGCCGTCGAGGACAAGCTCATCACGGACAAGAGGCTCGATGCACGGGCCAGATGCTAGCCACGTCGCCGCTGCCACTCTGCCGGATCCCGACTCGCGTGGATGACCGCGAGTACGATGACGAGATCGCCTTCCACCGCGAAGTACACGGCGTACGGAAAGCGCCGGAGCAACGCGCGGCGGATTCCAGACCGGAGGTCCTGGTACTCGAAGGGACCGGCGGCGATCCGGTCATAGGTCGCGCGCAACTGATCAAGGAACTCCAGTCCCAGCCCGGGTTGCTCGTACTCGTACCACTGGTACGCCGCCGCGACGTCGAGATCGACTCGTGGTTCGGCAACCAGCCGATACTCGGTCACCGATGCGGGTTCGTCAGGCGATCGAGCACGTCGCGCGCAGGCCGCGCGCGGCTGGGATCTTTGCGATACTCGGCGAGCCGCTCTTCAGCAAGGATCAGATGCGACTCCGGCACCGGAGTCTCGCCTGGCCTCTCGGAGATGCTGTCCCAGAGAGCCTGCAGGTAGCGGATCTGTTCAGCCCTCGAGAGGGAGCTGAACCCCGTGGGCTCGGCAAGGAGGGGAGGCTGCATTTCTCGCCTGCGCTTGCGCGGCCGCGCCGTCATACCGTCACTCTACGGACCGGGGCTATTTCGTGTCAATGTGCGCGAAAGGATACAGGGCTCAGCTCACGCGGCGGAAGAGGGCGTACCGCTCGGCGAGGAAGTCGCGATTGGGCTTGAGGTGGTCGACGCGCGGCACGTGGATGCGCCGGCCTTGAAAGCCCTGGAGGCCATGCTGGAGCATGGGCCCGTCGATTTCCTCCAGCACGTCGAGGCGCACTATGACCTCGAGGTCGGGCGTGACACCGATCAGATAGCGGTCGAAGGCGGCGTGGTGGAGCTTGCAGAGCGCGAGGCCGTTGGGAATGACCGGCTCGCCCAGGGGATGACCGTCGGGCAGGATGTGGGCGGCTTCCAGCAGCTCGTCATGGCGGAGCCGGCAGCCGGTGTACTGCACGAGAGTGCCCTTCCAGGAGACGGGCATCGCCAGGAACAAGGTATCGAGCCGCGCGTCGTCGAATCCTTCGCCGATGTAGCGGCCGGTGGCGAGGACGAGCCTTGGCTCGTCGTCCGGGATGGCGGCGAGGGTCGCGAACGCAGCGCGCCGCTCGGTCGGCGTCATGCCTCCCCGGAGGACGACGGTGAGCGCCCTTCGGCCAGCGCGCTCACAACGTCGGCCAGGATGAGCCGGTTGCGGCCTTCGTCGATTGCCAACGCCGCGTAGAGTGGCTGGATCCGGTCGAGCAACACCGTGCGACCACGGCCGAACGCCGTCTCGCGAACGATCAGCCGGTGATCGAAGGGCCGCCGCGCCGCATCGGCACGAGCGTCGACCGCAAAGCGCACCGGACCAAGCTGCATCTCGGCGATCGGGTGAAGGCCGTCTCTCCGACGGGGCGTGGCTGTCAGGCCGGTGAGGAAACGTGCCTTGACCTCCGACATCACTCGCTCGAAGGACACGGCAGGGACGCGGTGACACTCGTCGACAACTACGTGGCCGTACGTCGCGACCAAATCGTTGACGCGGTCCAGGCGGACGAGACTCTGGATCATCGCCACATCCAGCCGGCCGTTGGCGGTGTGCTTGCCGGCCCCAATCTGGCCGATGGCTTTCGGGTCGAGGCCCAGGAACATGGACAGCTGGGCAACCCACTGATCGAGGAGAGGCTGCCGGTGGACCAAGACGAGCGTGCTGCGCGCGCGGCCGGCGATCAGATAGGTACCGATGACAGTCTTGCCGACACCTGGTGGCGCGACCAAGACGCCGATGTCGTCACGGAGCAGAGCCCGGCCGGCCTTCTTCTGCACAGGGGTGAGCTGTCCCTGAAACGTCACGTCCAGCGGCTTGCCATCGCAGCGCTGGTCGTCGATGACTAAGGCGCTGTCGTGCTCCCGAGGATCTGGTCCTCCGTCATGCCCGAGGCCAGGTATTCCAGGACATCCGAGACGGTTATCCGGAGGCCGCGGATGCAGGGCTTGCCGCCGCGCTTGCCAGGCTCGATGGTGATCCGAGAACGCCAGTCCATGACGTAAAGGTACGGCTACGCCCGCGGCCGGTCAACGGTGTGATCAACGCGCGCTGCCGGTTCGTGGAGACCAGCGCGATCCGGCGAGGACCCGGGCTCGGATGTCACGCGCGCCGGAAGGCGCTACACCTCATTGCGCCAGATCTCTTCCAGCGTCTCGCGCCGCCGGAGCAGCCGGAGCGATCCGTCCGGCTCCAGCATGACCTCCGGCGCCTGTGGATACGTGTTGTAGTTGATCGTCGACATGGCGGCGCAGTAGGCGCCGGCGCCGCCGATGACGACGAGGTCGTCGATCGCCGGACGCGGGACGCGGCGCGGCCCGAGCGCCTCGGGATCGCCGGCCGCCGGGGTCAGGATGTCGCCGGACTCGCAGCAGGGGCCCACGAACACCACGTCCGCCGCCTCGCGGCCGTCGGCCAGCACGTCGATCGGGTGCTGCGCCCCGTACAGGGATGGGCGCGTGACCTCCGTCATCCCCGTGTCGAGCTTGGCGAAGAGATAGCCGTCGCGGCCGGTGTCGACGACGTCGACGCACGTGGCCACGACGAAGCCGGCGTTCGCGACCAGATAGGTGCCGGGCTCGAGCTCGAGCTCGAGCGAGCGGCCGTCGCGGTCGCGGAAGGCGAGCAGCTCGTCGCGCACGTGCGCCCCGATGTCCGCGAAATCGACGGTGGGCTCGTCGGGCATCCGCCCGACCTTGAAGCCGCCGCCCAGATTCACCCGTCGGACCTCGGGGAGCTTCGCCGCGAGATCGAGCGTCATCCGCGTGACCCGCTTCCACACCTCCGGGTCCGAGCCCGAGCCGATGTGGGTGTGCAACCGCGTGATGCGCAGGTCGTGGCGCTCGGCCAGCGTCTTCACGTCCTCGAGGTACTCGTGCCAGATCCCGAAGCTCGAGGCGGGGCCGCCCGTGTTCGTGCGGTTCGCGGAGCCGCTGCCGAGCCCGGGGTTCAGCCTCACGCAGACCTCACGGCCGCGGGCCACGCGGCCGAGCTGATCGAGCTGGTGGAGCGAGCAGGCGTTGAAGAGGACGCCGCGCGCGAGGTGCTCGGTCAGGCATCGCGACGGCATCTGGGACGTGAGCTGGATCGTGGTGGGCGGGAACCCGGCCCGGAGGGCCCGCGTCACCTCGTTGTCGCTGGAGGCGTCGATGTGCAATCCCAGGTCGCGGAACACCGCGAGCACGCCGCGGTCGGGATTGGCCTTCATCGCGTAGCGCAGCGTGAAGCCGAAGGGCGCGGGGAAGGCCAGCGCCTGCCGAGCGGCGGCTTCCAGGGCGGAACGCGCGTAGACATAGCACGGCGTCCCGAAGCGGGCGCGGACTTCGGCCGCGATCTGCCTGGTCAGCACGGAGGTTGGACTCATGGGGCCTCGCCGTCAGGGGTAAGATGCAGCGGCACGGCGCCATCGTCGCCTCGGGGAATCGATGTCGTCAAGTAAAGAAACCGGTCAGGGGAGGTCCTCGTGGGTCGTGACCTCGAATTCAATCAGATCGTGGAGTCGGAGCGCTCGCTGTGGCGGGTCGAGACCGCGGGCGCCGGGCCGCAGGGACGCTTGCCGCTGACGGCGGAGATGCTGCTCGAGCGGCCGAGCGGGGACATCTTCGGGCTGACGCAGAACGCCGGGATGGGCTGGGACCCGCGTGAGCTCGGTCGCCCGCAGTACCTGATGCTCAGCACGCAGGGCGGGATCCGCGCCGCCGACGGCCGGCCGATCGCGCTCGGCTATCACACGGGTCACTGGGAGATCGGTCTGCTCATGCAGGCGGCGGCCGAGGAGCTGGCGCGCCTCGAGTGCCTGCCCTTCGCCGCGTTCTGCTCGGATCCCTGCGACGGCCGCACGCAGGGCACGGTGGGCATGCTCGACAGCCTCGCGTACAGGAACGACGCCGCGACCGTCCTGCGCCGGCTCATCCGCTCGCTGCCCACCCGCCGCGGGGTGCTCGGCGTGGCCACGTGCGACAAGGGGCTGCCCGCGATGATGATGGCCCTGGTCGCCATGCGCGAGCTGCCGTGCGTGCTCGTGCCCGGCGGCGTCACGCTGCCGCCGCGCGACGGCGAGGACGCGGGCAAGGTCCAGTCGATCGGCGCCCGCTTCGCCCACGGCGAGCTGACGCTGGACCAGGCCGCGGACCTCGGCTGTCGCGCGTGCGGCTCGCCCGGCGGCGGTTGCCAGTTCCTGGGGACGGCGGCGACGTCGCAGGTCGTCGGCGAGGCGCTCGGGCTGTCGCTTCCGCACTCGGCGCTGTCCCCTTCCGGTCAGCCGATCTGGCTCGACATGGCGCGGCGCTCGGCGCGCGCGCTCGTCAGCCTCGCCGGCCGCGGCATCGGCGTGCGCGACATCGTCACCGATGCCGCGATCGCCAACGCGATGGTCGTCCACGCGGCGTTCGGCGGCTCGACGAACCTCCTGCTGCACGTGCCGGCGATCGCGCACGCGAGCGGCCTGCGGCGGCCGGTGATCGACGACTGGATCCGCATCAACCGCCGCGTGCCGCGGCTGGTCGACACGCTGCCCAACGGCCCGCACCCGACGGTGCGCGCCTTCCTCGCTGGTGGAGTGCCGGAGGTCATGCTGCACCTGCGACGGCTGGGCCTGCTCGAGCTCGACGCGTTGACGGCGAGCGGCGAGCGCCTCGACCGGGTGCTCGACTGGTGGGAAGCCTCGGAGCGCCGACGCGTCTTGCGCGAGCGCCTCCGGGTCGCCGACGGGATCGATCCCGACGACGTCATCATGGACCCCGATCGTGCCCGCGCCCGCGGGCTCACGAGCACCGTGACCTTTCCGCGCGGCAACCTCGCGCCGGAGGGATCGGTCATCAAGAGCACCGCCATCGACCCCTCGGTCGTCGACCCCGACGGCGTCTATCGAAAGACGGGGCCCGCCCGCGTGTTCACGCTGGAGCGCGACGCCATCGCGGCCATCAAGGACCGCGGGCCGAGGGGCATCAAGGCCGGCGACGTGCTGGTGCTGATCTGTCGCGGGCCGCTGGGCGCGGGGATGGAGGAGATCTTCCAGATCACCACCGCGCTCCGTCATCTCTCGTTCGGCAAGCACGTGGCCGTGCTGACGGACGCGCGCTTTTCCGGGGTGTCGACGGGCGCCTGTATCGGACACATCGGGCCGGAGGCTCTGATGGACGGTCCCATCGGTCGCGTTCACGACGGCGACCTGATCCGTATCGTGATCGATCGCCATCGCCTCGAAGGCAGCATCGATCTCGTCGGGCACGGCGGCACGGAGGTCGGCCCCGAGGAGGGTACGCGGATGCTGGAGGGTCGTCCGCCGCGTCCCGATCTCGCGCCCGATCCCGACTTGCCGGACGACACGCGGCTGTGGGCGGCGCTCCAGCAGGTGGGTGGGGGAACCTGGGGAGGCTGCGTCTACGACGTCGACGCGATCGTGGCCGCCCTGCGCCGCTGATCGCGTCCTCTCACCTCCGCATCGCGCGCCAGAGCTTCTCGGCCGTGAGCGGCATGTCCACGTGCGTGACGCCGAAGGGTGCCAGGGCGTCGACCACGGCGTTGACGATCGCCGGTGGGATGGCGATGCAGCCGGCCTCGCCCAGGCCCTTGGCGCCCAACGGATTGCGCGGCGAGGGGGTGTGCATCTTCTCGATCGACACCGGCGGCACGTCGTCCGCGCGCGGCACCGCGTAGTCCATGAGCGTGCCCGTCAGGAGCTGGGCGCGCTCGTCGTAGACGATCCGCTCCATCACCGTCTGGCCGAAGCCCTGGGCCAGCCCGCCGTGCAGCTGGCCCTCGGCGAGGAGCGGGTTGATGATCGTCCCCGCGTCGTCGACCCACACCAGGGACTCGATGGCGAGCCGCCCGGTCTCGCCCTCGATCGAGACGGCGGCCACCACCGCGCCCGAGCTCCAGGCCTCGCCCTCGGGCTGGAAGTAATGCGACGCCTCCAGTCCCGGCATCTCGCCGGCAGGGAGCGCGGCGCCGCCCGCGTAGGCCGCCGTCGCGACCTCGCCCCAGGCGACCCTCTTCTGGGGCGCGCCGATCACATGAAAGCCTCCCGGCGCCGTGACGACGTCGTCCACGCCGGCCTCGAGCAGCTTGGCGGCGATGCGCCGCCCCTTGTCGCGCACGACCACGGCGGCCTCCACCAGCGCGCCGCCCCCGAGCGCCGTGCTGCGGCTGCCGTGCGTGCCGAAGCCCTCGGGCCCGCGCCGCGTGTCGCCGTGGACCACGGTGACGTCCTCGGGGGTGACGCCGAGGGCATCGGCCACGACCTGGGCGAAGGTCGTCTCGTGGCCCTGGCCGTGCGCGCTCGAGCCCGTGATGGCGGTCACCCGTCCCGAGCGCTCGACCTTGATGCTGCCGCTCTCCCAGCCGAGCGCGCAGGGCTCGACGTAGCTCACCACGCCGATCCCGACGATCTCACCGCGCCCGCGCCGCGTCTCCTGCGCGCGACGCAGGGCCGGATAGTCGGCGGTGGCGAGCGCGCGCTCGAGCGCCTGCGGGTAGTCGCCGGAGTCGTAGACCTGGCCGGTGATGGTGCGGAAGGGGAAGCGATCGGGAGGGATCAGGTTGCGACGGCGCACCTCGGCCGGGTCGAGCTTCAGCGTCCGCGCCGCCGTGTCCATCAGGCGCTCGATGACGAAGCACGCCTCCGGACGTCCGGCGCCACGATAGGCCGAGACCGGCGCCGTGCTCGTGAGCACGCCCTCGACCGTGATCTCGCAGCTCGGCACGACGTACGCGCCGGGCAGGCAGCGCGCGTGATTCGACGGAGATCCGGGCGCCGCGAACATCAGGGACGCGCCGAGCGGCGACACGATGCGCGCGCGAAGCCCGAGGATGCGGCCGTCGGCATCCAGCGCCAGCTCGCTCTCGCACACCGAGCCGCGCGCCTGGTTCGTCGTCTCGAAGTCCTCGCGTCGGGTCGACGCCCAGCGGACCGGGCGCCGGAGCTGCACCGCGAGCCAGGCGAGCAGCACCTCCTCGCGATAGGGCCCGGTCTTCACGCCGAAGCCCCCGCCCACGTCGGGCGCGATCACGCGCACCTGCGATTCGTGCAATCCCAGCAGCCGCGCCACCTCGCCGCGGACGCGGAACGGCGACTGGCACGACACCCAGAGCGTCAGCTCCTCGGCGACGCCGTCGAAGCTCGCCACAACCGTGCGCGGCTCCATCGCCACCGCGGAGATCCGCTCCTGCGCCACCCGAAGCGTCACCCGGTGCGCGGCCCTCGCGAACGCGGCCTCGGGATCGCCGCCCTTAAGCGTCCGCCGGAACGAGCGGTTCCCCTCGATCTGCGGGTAGAGGGTGGGCGCGCCCGCGGCCAGCGCCGCCTCGGGCTCCGACACCGCGGACCGCTCCTCGTACTCGACCTCGATCAGCGCCGCCGCGTCCCAGGCCGCCACCGCGCTCTCGGCGACGATCGCGGCCACGGGCTCGCCGGTCGCGTGCACGGCGCCGTCGGCGATGATCGGGTGGGGCGGGATCTTCATGTCGGGAATGGCGCGGTTCACGGGCATGGGGCCCAGGTGACGCACCTGGTCGCCGGTGATGACGGCGACGACCCCGGGCGCCTTGCGCGCGGCGCCGACGTCGAGCCGGCCGATGCGCGCATGGCCGTGGGGCGAGCGCACGAAGACGACGGTCAGGCAGGCCGCGGGCTTGAGGTCGTCGACGAACATCCCGGCGCCGAGAAGCAGCCGGCGATCCTCCCGGCGCTTCATCGGCCGGCCTACGTACGTCCCGGAATCATTCGCGTGGGCCATGAGCATCCTCGACTGAAGATCGATTGCGCGCTCGCCTTGTATCACCGGCACGAGACGCGGTCAAACAGTGCTCATCGATGCTAGTGTCTCAGTTCGAACCCTGACTGCCCGTTCGCCGGGCGGGAGAGACGGGTGGGCCTCCGGAAACCCGATCGGACCGGCTAGCCGTCCGCCTGAATGTCGGTAAGCGGTACGCCTGTCACGACGTACGACGACGGGTTTCCGAAGGCCCAGCCGTCTCTCCCGCCCTCCCCGCGGCGCTCGGGCCGCGGAGTCGTGCAGCGAAGGACTCGCGTGGACTACCGACGATCACGGCCGACCTCAAGCCCGCGTGTCGTAGGAAGGTTGGGGGC
>WNGF01000292.1_pt1 | contig 77391 bp, 74 predicted proteins | sample 5400641 | NCBI WGS metagenome assembly WNGF01 (sample SAMN13153371, study PRJNA577476) | soil metagenome | isolation source: 80 cm soil or saprolite under grassland replicate 2 | place: USA:California | collected 2016-06-15
GAAGCCCCCCTCCGAGGAACTTGGCGCCCTCGGCCGCACGCTCAACGTACAGAGAGTACGCCTCGCGTGCGGCCCTCGGGCGCCGCCTTGCATCTGGACCTTTTTGAGCAGCCTGCGAGTTTTTTCGCATCCTGCTAGACTCGTCAGCTCATCGGTTCAGGAACTTCAGCACGCTCCGGGCGATGCCGTCGGGGTCGAGGCCGTGCTTGGCGTAAAGGCCCTTGGGATCGCCCGACTCGCCGAAGGTGGTGATGGCCAGGCGCTTGAGCGGCGTGGGCATGACCTCGCTCAAGAGCTCAGCCACGGCGCTGCCGAGGCCGCCGTAGATGCCGTGGTCCTCCACCGTGACGACGTGGCCGGTCCTTCCGGCTGACCCAAGGATGCCCTCCTCGTCGAGAGGCTTGATGGTCGCGACGTTGAGCACGTCAGCCTCGACGCCCTCGCTGCCGAGCTTCTTGGCGGCTTCGAGCGCGTTCCACAAGGGGCCGCCCGAGGCGAGGATGGTGACGTCTCGACCCGCGCGCAGCAGATCCGCCCGGCCGAACTGAAAACGGTAACTCGCGCCGTGCACGGGCTCGAGATTCTGGCGGGTGAGACGGAGGTAGATCGGCCCGCGGTGTTCGACGGCATAGGCCACGGCCTGCTTGGTCTCGATCTCGTCCGCCGGCTGCACGATCGGGATGTTGGGTAGCGCGCGGAGGCAGGCAATGTCCTCGAGCCCCATCTGGCTGTAGCCGTCCTCGCCGATGGCGACGCCCACATGGGTGCCCACGAGCTTCACCGGCGCCTGGCTATAGGCCACCGAGACGCGGATCGTCTCGAAGCGGCCCACCAGGAAGCAGGCGAAGGAACAGGCGAAGGGAATGCGCCCGGCCAGGGCGAGCCCGGCGGCCAGGCCGATCATCCCCGACTCGGCAATGCCGACGTTGAAGGCCCGCCCGGGATAGGTCCTGGCGAACTTCCCTGTCATGGTGGACTTGGAGAGATCGGCATCCACCGTGACGATGCGCTCGTCCCTGGCGCCAAGGTCGAGGAGCGCTTCTCCGAACGCAGCGCGCGAGGCTTTGGCTGGCATCACTTTTTCTCTAGTGCTTCGAGCTCGTCGAGGATATGCCTTGCCCAGTCCGGCACGGCGCCGCCCAGGATCTCGCGGATCCCCTTGATGGCCTCGGCCGGCTTGGGGGCCTTGCCGTGCCACTCGGGGTCGTTCTCCATGAACGAGACACCCTTGCCCTTGACGGTGTGAGCGACCACGAAGGTGGGCTTGCCCTTGATCGTCTCGGCCTCGGCGAGGGCCTTGTCGATCTGGGCGATATCGTGGCCGGCGATGTCGAGGACCGACCAGCCGAAGGCCTTCCACTTCTCGACCACGGGCTCGAGGTCCAGGATCTTCTTGACGAAGTCGTCGAGCTGGATGCCGTTGTAGTCGAGGATCACGCAGAGGTTGTCGAGGCGATGGTCGGGGGCGCCGAGCTTGGGCGCCGACATGGTGCCCTCCCAGATCTGCCCCTCTTGGACCTCGCCGTCGCCCACCACGCAGTACACACGCGAGCCTTTCCCGGCCAGCTTGAGCCCGAGGGCCATCCCCATGGCAACCGACAATCCCTGACCGAGCGAGCCTGTGGCCGCCTCGATGCCGGGCAGCATCATCCGGTCCGGGTGGCCCTGCAGGGGGCTTCCGAGCTTGCGCAGCGTGGTGACCCGCTCCATGGGGAAGAACCCGGCCCTGGCCAGGCAGAAGTACTGGGCGGGGACACAATGGCCCTTGGAGAGGATGAAGCGGTCGCGGTCCTCCCACTGGGGACGCTTGGGATCGTAGCGCAGGCGGTGGAAGTACAGCGTGGTCAGGATGTCGATCACCGAGAGCGAGCCGCCCGGATGGCCGGAGCCCGCGTGGGCCAGCATGCGCAGGATCTGGACGCGACCCTCCCGCGCAATGTCCTCGAGCATGGCGATGTCGGGATTTGCCATCAGCCCAGTCCCTCCATGAAGCCTGCGATCTGGTGCACGGGCACCCCGGCCACGGCGATCTCGGGGGCGTACACGACCTCGTCCGCGGCCCAGACGACCGTCCCTTTGACGTCCTTGGCGATGCCGATGATGTGCTGCACCACGCGGGTGATGTTGTCGTTGATCCGGACGGTATTGGCCTTCAGCGGCGCGGCCAAGCGGCCGTCGCGGATGATGTGGGAGTCGCCGACCACGGTGCAGGTGAAGTCGCCGGCACGGAGGCCGTTGATCGGGTAGGTGTACCAGATGCGGCCGACGTAGAGACCGTCTCTGACGGTGCCGATCAGCTTGTCGAGAGAAGCCGGCTCGGCGCCCTCCACCACCACGTTGGATGCCGACGTCCCGGGTCGGGTCTCGAAGGAGCGCCCGCCTCCGTCATAGCGAAAGCCGTTGCGCGGGACGAGGGCGGCGGCCGCAGCCTCCCGGCCCACACCGAGCTTCTGCCTGAGCATGGGGTCGTTGAGCAGGCGCTGGGTATCGTACCAGTGGCTCAAGAGGCCCACGAGCACGCCGTCCCTGATGAGATCGGTGCGTCCCGTGGGCAGCCCCTCGCAGGTGATGCCCTTGGAGGCCGTGAAGCCGGGCATGGCGCCGTGATCGTAGATCGTCAGCATCGGGACCGCCACGGGTTTGCCAAGCTTGCCCAGGAACGGCGTACTCGATGAGTAGAACGCTCCCGACTGGCAGGCGGGAATGACGAGGTTGTTCAAGAGATCGGTCACCGGCTGCTTGCCGAAGATCACCGTGTACTCGCCCGTCGGCACCCGCTCGCCGTCCGTGGCGGCGATGGCATTGACGGCGGCCTCGCTCCCCGCCTCGTCGGTGAAGTGATCGAGGCGCGTGCAGGTCTCCCAGCCCGATCCCTTGGCGTCGCGCGCCTCGACCATGGCGGTGACGAAGCTCGTCATGAGCGTGGACTCGTCGGTCTGCGCCTCGGGCATGTGCGTGGAGGCGATGGCCATACGCTCCTGCAGGATGGTGACGTCGCCGCCCAGGATCAGGCCGAGCCGCTTGAGATCCGCCTCACCCCCCGCCAGGCCGGCCAGCCTCGACGAGGTCAGGAAGGTCCGGAGCCCGCCGGTGACGACCTTCCAGCCGGCCTCCACGAGTTGCTCGTCGCTGACGGCGAGGAGCTGGGGGTCGTGGTACTCCAGGAGCGTCCGCGGCTCGCCCGTCGGATAGGGTAGCGACCTGAACTCGGGGTCGTGAACCGCGGCGCGCCGCGCCTTGTCGAGGGCGCGCCGCGCGCCCTCCAGACTCAGGTCGCTGGGCTCGGAGCCGAAGCCGATCCTGGGTCCTCCGGGCGAGTCGAAGGCCACCTGGATTCCCAGGCCGTGCATCTCGGTGGACTTGGGCTCCTCCACGCCGTTACAGGGGATATGCGACGTGTAGTTGAGACGGGCGAGAAGCGAGCGGTTGAACGCCGCAAAGACCTCCGCCTCGCGGATTCCGGGCCGAGTCGAGAGGAACCGCAGGGTCTCCTCGGCCGCCTTCTTGAGTTCCGACGTGGTCGGCACTAGGACACTCGGACCAGAGGCAGCAAGCGCTTCACGCTAATGGCCTCCCGTGAGGATGGCACGGCTCCTCATCGTGGGACCGCCATTGCCGAGCTTCTTGGTCTGCATGGGCTGTCCCTTGCCGCAGTTGGGGATCGGGTAAAGACGAAAGTCGGTGCCCACCGCATCCACCTTCATCAGGTAGTCGCGGGAGTCGGCCATGATGCCGCCGTCGCGGTAGAGGCGGCCGAGCCGCCCGTCGCGGATCTCGTACACCTTGCGGGCGGAGATGCGGAAGTTCTCCCGGCTTTCGGCGATGGACGGGATCTTGTGCCCCACCAGATAGTAGCCGTGGTCGACCTCACGGATGATGTCCCGCGGATCGCGGTCGCCCGCGCCGAACACCGTGTTGGACATGCGGATCAGCGGCACCAGCGGCGCATCCGTGGCCTTGAAGTGGCCGTTGGGCTGGCCACCGAAGATGGCGGCCGTCTGGCGGCTGTTCATGAAGCCCGTGAAGATGCCGTGATCGATGTGGACCACGCGCCGGGCACGGGTGCCCTCGTGATCGTACTTGTAGTGGCCATATCCGGGCAACGAAGGGTCGGAGTACGCCGTCACCAGCGGCGACGCGACCTGCTTGCCCACCTGGTGATCGCCCAGGTGGCGCAGGAGCCAGGAACGCCCCGCATAGGCCGTTTCCATCTTGAGAGCGCGGTCCAGCTCCACGGGATGGCCGATGATCTCGTGCGAGACGAGCGTGTTGTAGTGCGGATCGGTCACGACGGTGACCTCGCGGTCCAGGGTGGGGAGCGGCGCGGCGTCGGCCAGCTCGACCCCGTCTCGCGCCAGCGCCACCGAGAACGCCGCGAACGGCGGGAACGTCAGGAGCGGCTCGTCCACGCCGCCGGTGAGGATCTCCCAGCCGCGCTGATGGCCCAGCGCGTCGTACAGCTCCTGGCTGTTCCCGTCGCCCGCCACCACCACGTAGCACATGCCCTGGGTCAGGGCGAAGGACTGATCGATGAGCGCCCCTTCGGAAGAGGCGAACAACTCGCGGCCCAGCTGGGTCATGGTGGAGATGTAGTTGTATTGAACCTGGCGGCTGGCCGCGGCCACCTGTCGCGAGACATCCGTCGTGAAACGCACCATCTCGTCGAGGCTCATCGCGCGGGGATCGACCGCGAAGGTCGCGGGGACGACCTCCTGGCTCACCGGGATCGGATAAAGCCCCGTGTCGGCCAGCGCCTCTCCGAGGCTGCCGAACTTGCCCTTGGCGTTGGCCTTGAACTCGGCGTTGGCCATGGCTCGACGGTAGGCCGCGAGCAGGCCCTCCTTCAGGAACCGCTCCAAGTCGCCGAGGTCGGCGGCGCCCAGGCCGCGCCCGAAATAGCCGGGAGCGACCGTGCGGAGGCCAGCCAGGACCCGGATGCCGAAGGCAAAGCCGTAATCGTCGCCCGAGGACCTGGCCGCGCCGTTCTCGGCCGACACGAACTTGCCCTCGCTCACGTCCACCCGGATGTCCGTGTACGAGAGGTGCGCCAGCGAGCGCGCGTGGGAGGTCGTGAGCTCCTGGACGAGTGGCTTGATGCGGTCGATCAGCTCGGTCTCGATCCCGTGAGGCACGGCGTCTCTCCGTCAGAGCGCGGTGAACGGCTCGACCCAGACGGTCTCGCCTGCCGCCACGTCGCCACGCTCCTCCTCGACGAGGATGAAGCAGTTGGCGCAGGTCATGGAGGTGAGGATGCCCGAGCCCTGCGGACCGGTGGTCCTGACCTCCCATCGCTCGCCGGTGTATGTGAGGATTCCGCGCTTGAACTCGCGACGCCCGACCTTCTTCCGCATGGGCGCCACCGCCACCGCGTGGAAGCGCGGGCCGAACAGCTCGCGGCGGCCGCCGAGCTTCCAGAGGGCCGGGCGCACGAACAGATGGAAGGTGAGCATGCACGCCACCGGGTTGCCGGGGAGGCCGAAGAAATGTGCGGTCCCGATGCGTCCCACCGCGATCGGCCGTCCCGGCTGCATGGCCACCTGCCAGAAGTCGATGCCACCCGTCTCCTGGAGCACGGCCTTGACGAGATCGTAGTCGCCGACCGAGACGCCGCCCGAGGTGAGCACGATGTCGGCGCTCGCGGCCGCCGCCAGGAGGCGCGCGTAGAGCTCGTCGAAGAGATCGGGGACGACGCCGTGGTCGGCGGCCTGCGCCCCCGCCGCCTCCGCGAGGCCCCGTAGGGCGAAGCGGTTGGAGTCATAGATCTGCCCCGGCTTGCGCTCGACGCCGGGTTCGGCCACCTCGTCACCCGTGGAGAGAATGGCCACACGCGGCCGCTGCCTCACCATCAGCTGAGCCAGGCCGAGCGACGCCGCGACGCCCAGTTCCTGGGGCCGGAGCACGGTGCCGGCCGGCAAGACAACGGCGCCAGCCTTCACGTCCTCGCCCCGCCGGCGCACGTTGGCGGCTCGCGCGATGGGCGGGATGACGACCCGGCGCCCCTCGCGGATCACGATCTCCTGGGGGTAGACCGTGTCGGCGCCGGCCGGCATCGGCGCGCCCGTCATGATGCGAAGCGCTTGACCCGGCCCGAGCACGTCCGGAAAGACGGAGCCCGCGGCCAACTCCGCCACCACGTCGAGCTCGCGGCTGCCGCCCGCGGGAATGTCCCCGCAGCCGACCGCGTAGCCGTCCACGGCCGAGTTGTCGGTGGGCGGCACGTCCATGGAGGAGCGGACGTCTTCGGCGGTGACGCGGCCGAGGCAGCGGCCGACGGGGACGAGCTCGGGTGGCGCCACGGTGGTGACCTGGGCCAGGACCCGGGCCTGGCCGTCGCTCACCGAGATCATGACGGCATTATACCGTGGGTGCTGGGCCAAGTTGCGAGCCAGACGAGGCCCGAGGGAGCCGGCGACGCGAGGCGTGCGGTTGAGCGCGGAGGAGCCCCGACGGCATGACCGGAAGCCCGCCGGTGACCGAGAACGGTAGTATGGCGACGCGAATTGGCCCCGTACCATACCGTGGCCCGTGGCCTCGATGGTTGGCGCAATCCGCGATGTGCTACGATACGCTGCACCGATGGCCACGACATGTCCCTAGTAGGAGACATGATGCGCAACGCGCGGGCGATGCTCGTATCCTGCACGTGACGTTGCCGCTTCCGCTCCGCAACCGGCTGGCCGAGTTGATCCTCGAGTCCCTTCACGATCCCGAGGCCCGCAGAGGGCTCGAAGCGGTGGCCACCGTCTGCGCTGATCCGAGGGCGCTGACGCACGTCGGCGAGCTCCCGGCGCGCGTTCCGCGAGATTTCTTCGAGGAGCGAGCTGGAGGGCTCCAGGTCAAGAGCGGCTGGAAGGAATACGCGGCCGAGCTGCGCCGGCGCTCCGGACGCGCGTGGCGGGCGATCCGCGACCGACCGCTGGATCCCGCCGACGCGCCGCTCGGGACGATCCTGGCCGCCGCCGCGCTGCTCTTCGACGCCGGCCTCTACTACGAGGTACACGAGCTGCTGGAACCGCCCTGGATGCGGGCCGGCGGCGGCGCCCGCGAGGCGCTCCAGGGACTGATCCAGATCGCGGTGGGCTTTCAGCATCTCGCCAATGGCAACGTGGCCGGTGCCCGCGGGCTCCTCGCGGACGGCTGCGCAAAGACACTGGGGCGGCGGCTGCACGGGCTGGATCTGGACCCGTTCGCGCGCGCGGCGCGCGGCTGCTTCGAGCAGGTTGCCTCCCGCGGTGCGAACGCCGCCCGCGAGTTCGACTGGGCGGCCGTGCCCCGCTTCCCCACGAGGTCCTGACATGAGCGGGCGGGTCGGCTGATGGCGCGGCTCTATCTCGTCGCGGATGACGGAGAGATTGCCCGACGGCGCAAGCTCGTCCCCCCGGGCCGCTTGGTCGAAGCTTGGCCGGACCTCTATGCCGCCGGGCAGTTCTGGATAGGGGAGGCGTCCAAGACGTTGCTGGACGGCGCGGGGCCGCCGCTGCCGGTCAGGCTGTCCCTCGACGGCGCCGTGGTACCGATCTATTACGGGCCGCGGCTTCGGGATTTGGAGTCGCTGCCGCTCGAGGAATCGCTCCAGACACGTGTCCTGTCAGCCCGCGGCATCGCCGTGGCATGGATCACGTTCGACCAGTTCGGGACACGGACCGTGTACGAGCCCAAGGGCCCGACGGATCCGATCTTCTTTCTGCGACGGCCGGCGGGGACGGCCGCGCATATCTGGCGGCTGTTCAGGCACAGGAGAGAGGCGCATGTCTACATGGCCGAGTACTACGGGCGGGACTCGGAGGGACGCGAGTGGGCCGAGACGGTCCCGGTCGAGACCTTCGAGGAGCTTCTCGAGCGTCATGCGGCGCGCGGATGACTCAATCTTCAAGGAGTGGCCATGGAACTCGGGCTCAGGAACAAGACGGCGCTCGTGACGGGCGGCAGCAAGGGCATCGGCCGGGCGGCGGCTCGCGCGCTCGCGCGCGAGGGCGCCCAGGTGATGATCTGCGCGCGCGAGGGCGAGACGCTCGCGCGCGCAGCCGAGGAGATCGGGGCGGCGACGGGCCGCCCCGTGCTGACCGTGGCGGCCGACCTGAGCGAGCTCGCCTCGGTGGCTCGAGTGGCGGCCGAGGCGGTCTCGCGGCTCGGGCGCCTGGACATCCTCGTCAACAACGCCGGCGCCATCAAGGGCGGCGACTTCCTCACCACGCCCGACGAGGAGTGGCTCCGGGGCTGGAGCCTCAAGCTCCTCGGCTATATCCGGATGGCGCGGGAGGTCCTGCCGCGCATGCAACGGCAAGGGGGCGGCCGCATCATCAACGTGGTCGGCGCTGCCGCGCGGAATCCGTCGATGACCTACATGATGGGCGGCACCGCCAATGCCGCGCTGATCAACTTCACCAAGGCGCTGGCCGATCTCGGCGCCAAGTCCAACGTGCTGGTGACGGCCGTGTCTCCCGGCCCCGTCAAGACGGAGCGCTGGGAGAGCCTGGCGCGCCAACAGGCGGCGGCCGCCGGGCGGGATCTGGACACCTACGTGAAGGAGCAGGGCGCGGCGATGCCGCTCGGCAGGATCGCGCTGCCCGAAGAGGTCGCCGACCTCATCTGCTTCCTCGCCTCGGAGCGCGCGGCGTTTCTCACGGGGATCACGATCACCGTTGACGGCGGCGCCACGCGCGGCGTCTATCTCTGACGGCGGCGCCTGGCGCCACTCGCTCGTCGGGATGCTCCGAGCGCGAGTCGCCGCGCCGGACTCGGCCGGGCCAGCCGGAGAGTTCTCGCCCAGGCGGTGAAACGAGGCATAACATCGTGAAATAAAGAACATTCTGGCTCCAAGATTCGCTTGACACCCGGAAGGTGGCTCAGTAGGGTAGGGCAGCGCTGCTGGGCTGCGCCTCGCGAGCCCTGCTTGGCGAATGCGTCTTCCGGGTTGTGGGGCACCCCACACGCCGCAGGTGAGCCGGGGAGAGTGAGCACTCGGTCCTGATCGCGGCAGGAGGTTCGTGATGCCTGCAAAGCTGTTCGTCGGTAATCTCTCCTTCCAGGCTACGGAGGAGGACCTGCGGGAGTTGTTCGCGCAGGCAGGGACGGTAGAGTCGGTCCGCATCGTCACCGACCAGTTCACCGGGCGGCCGCGGGGCTTCGGCTTCGTCGAGATGTCGACCAAGGAGGAAGCAGCCAAAGCCGTCGAGATGCTCAACGGACGGCTGTTCCGTGACCGCAACCTGGTCGTGGACGAGGCACGGCCGCAGCCCCAGCGTGGCTCCGGTGGTCCTCGCGGCGGCCCTGGCGGTCCCCGCGGCGGTGGCGGCGGAACTGGGGGCGGGTGGCGACGCTAGACTGTCCCTAAAGGCCCCGGGGCCTGACCTCGGGGCCATTTTTCGGCGAGTTATCACTCGTCAAGTGAGGAGTATATGGTCAGGCCAGGAGTTCCGGCACCAGGCTTCGTGCGCCGCATCGGCGGCATTATCGACCGGAGGCGTGGTGTAGAATTTCAGGAGCTTAAGTCACGGAGCCTCATGAATCGCCTGACCGGCATGGCCATGCCGTTCGGGTGGACGGTGAATCCCTTTCGGGGTTGCGAGTTCGGATGCCGCTACTGCTATGCGCGGCCCACTCATGAGTATCTGGGCCACTGCGACCCCGAGGAGTTCGAGGACCGCATCTACGTCAAGCGCACGGAGGCGGCTCAGTTGGCGGCGGACCTCAGGCGGGCCCGTGACGGTGGCCAGGAGGTGGCGATTGGCGCCGCGACCGATCCCTACCAGCCGGCCGAGACGAGATTTCAGATCACGCGGGGCGTTCTCGAGGCCATGATCAGGGTGCCGGGACTTCGCATCGGCATCACCACCAAGTCGGCGGCCATCACGCGAGACCTCGACCTCCTCCGGGAGATCACCCGCACCTGCGACCTGCACGTCAACTTCTCCCTGATCTCGCTCGACGCGGATCTCCTGCGGCTCATTGAGCCTCGCGCGCCGCGCCCGGACCTGAGGCTCCGCGCCATGCGCATCCTGGCGGCGGCCGGCGTGCCGACCCGCCTGTTCATCATGCCTGTCCTGCCGCTCATCACCGACGGCGAGTCGGGACTGCGTGCTCTGCTTACCGCGGCGCGGTCGGCTGGCGCCCGGGAAGCGATCTGTCAGGCGCTGTTCCTCCGCACCCCCATGACCTGGGGCTTCTTCCTCCGGTTCATCGAGGAGGAGTTCCCGTGGGCGCTCGCCCGCTACCGGGAACTGTACCCGCGGCCGGGCTCGGCACCTCGGGAGTACAGGGAAGCGGTGGAGCGGCGGGTCGACGAGCTCGCGCGCCAGACGGGCTTCGATGCGCGGAGCCGCGACGAGCGGGTCAGGGACGAGGCGACCCCGCGCCCGCGCCAGCTCTCACTGGAGTGGTGAGGCGAAGCCCGCTGCGGGTCTACTCGGGATAGAGCTGGCCCTGCACCGGCGCCGCCTCGTCCTCGGTGACCGGGACGAGGCCGTCCTGCTCGATGAGCGGCCGGAACTTCTCATACAGTTCCCTGAGCTTGCCGAGGTAGTACGTGGTGTTCTCGTCGGGAGCTTGGGGATCCCAGCTTGTCGCCAGCTTCGCCGCCTGGTTGACCTTGGTTCGGGGCCCGTTCCCCGCCACGTAGTAGGAGACCTGATCGCCGGGCTGATACGGCCGCGAGGACCTGAGAGCCAACTCGTACGCCGCGGAGGCGTTCCGCTTTCTGACCCTGAGCTTGTCCTGGTAGGCCGGGAGCGATTCCTGGAGCGTCTCCGTCTTCATGAACTGCTTGACCGGCACGCGGTGGGCCTGGAAGTCCTCCTCCCATCGCTTCACGAGGGCGGGGACTTCGTCGCGGTGTCCCGTCAGCAAGAGGCGGAACATCTCCTCCATCCACTGCCGCTGAAACAGCTCGATCCCGCGCGAGCGGAGCCCCGAGCCCTTGAGGAGCAGCTTGCCCTGGGCGTCGAGGAGGACGTAGTTCTTCATCTTGTAGCTGAACATGGCCCGATAGCGTCCATCGAGCTCGAGCTGGATCGCTTCGGGCAGCACCGCGGCGAGATCGGCCAGCAGCCGCTCCTCGTCGGCTCCCTGGGCGGGAGGGACGAAATAGAGGCCATCGGTGTCCACCTCGATCACCGTGGCGCTCATTTCCTCGAGACGCGCGACCAGAGCCATGACCAGCCGTCGGCCCTCGGAGGTGACGCGGTTCGCCGCGTCGAAGTCGTTCCAGTGTCCCTGCGAGAACGCGAGATAGCCATAGAACGAGTTGATCAGGATCTTGAAGGTCTGCTGGAGTCCCCCGAGCAGCGCGCGCTGGGCCTCATGGGGCGCCTCACGGGCGAGCGCCTTGGCCGCGAGACGGAACGCTTTGAGGTCGCCGAGGAGCGAAGCTGCGACACCCAGCCGATCGGAGCCCGGGAAGACGCGCTGGCTCAGCATGATCGAGGGATAGAGCGAGGCCACGTCCACGTGGAGCACGTCGCGCGCCACGCCGCGCTGGAACACCGCCGTGTATCCGCCGGCGACGGCGCGGCCCGCCTGGGGGGCGGGAATGGCCTGACGCCGGTAGAGGTATTCCCTCAGGAGGAGAGCGTCGACCTTGGTCGCGTTGCCGCGGAGCACGGTCATCTGGTAGTCGAAGGGGAGGGCCTGGGCCTGGAAGAAATAGGGCGGGGAGAGGATGGCCGAGAGGGCGAGCGTCTCCGTCACGTCGTCGCGGGCATAGGCCAAGAGCCGCGTCGGGTCGTCACGGAAGATGCGTGGGATGTCCTCGGGCGGCAGATAGGTGCGCGCCGGAGCGGACACGCCGAAGTGCCGCGCCACGTCCTTGAGGCCGTAGGAGGGCAGATCCCGCGCGGCCACGTCGTAGAACTGGGCGAGGATCCACGTGTCGACGATGTGGCGCCCCGCGACGGAATAGCGACGGTAGCTGATCGTACGGTCGGCGACCTGCATGCGCGCGGCGTGACCGCGCAGCGGAGAGCCGTCCCGCCCCCAACAGAGCGGGACGCGGCAGCGTCGGGCGCGCGCCTCCAGGTATTCGAGATCGAAGCGGAAGACGTTGTGCCCCTCGAGCACATCGGGGTCCCGCTCGCGGATGATACGCGAGCACTCGGCGAGCAGCTCGGCCTCGGACATCTCGGCCCCGGAAAGCACGGTGACCAAGCCCGTGGAGTCGGCGAGCGCGATGGCGATGATCCGGTCGGACTCGCGCGCGGCGTTAGGGAACTCGAATCCCGGCGCCGTCGTCACCTCGATGTCCAGCGCCATGCGACGGAGCTGGTCGAACGCCATCCCGAGAAAGGAAGTCTTGCCAGTCCGGAGCAGGAACTGGTGGATGGGATCGGTGAAGAAGCGGTACGGGGCGTCCGGGGCGCCGGCGCCGCGGCCGGAAACGCGCTGGCAGTGGTCGCGAGCCTTCCGCGCCTGGGCCCACGACGGACAGTCCGCGACCCAGCGATACGCGCCATCGCCGTCGAGCGGCATGAGGTCCACCTCTCCCTTGAAGCCTCTGAGAAGCTCCGGGTCGGCCAGCAGAAGGAATGGACGGAAGGCCTCCTCGGACGCGGCCACGCCGCCGTCCCGCCGCGCATAGATCCGGACCGCGCCGTCGGCCGGCTCGAAGGCCAGGAGCCCACCGCTCGCGTCATGGCCGAACAGCAGCGGGTTATCGTAAAAGGGCAGGGGGAGCGAGGTCAATTGAGCATGCCGAGCAGGCGGTGGAGCTCTCGACGGGCCGGCGTATAGCCGGGCTCGAGCGCGACGGCGTCCTGGAGCTCACGGATGGCCTCGCGGATCTTGTGTCGCTTGACGTACACGCGGGCCAGGTTGAAGTACGGATAGTGCCGAGGCTCGTAGCGGCGGGCCGTCTTGGCGCGCTCGAGCCAGGCGATGGCTTCCTCCGCCCGGCCCAGCTCGATCAAGTAGGCGCCGATATCGTTGTAGGGGTTGCCGAAGTCCGGGTCGAGCGAGATGGCGACCTTGCACTCGGCGATGGCGTCCTCGTGACGCCCGAGATGGCTGAGCGCCCAGCCCAGGAAGGTGTGCGCCTCGGCGGTCGGATGAATGGCGATGGAGCTGCGGTAGTGAGCCACGGCCTCGTCCAGGCGCCCGCGCATCTGCGCCTCGTATCCGCGCTGGAAGTAGCGCTCCGCCTCTTCCGGCACGTCGTCCGCCATCGTCTCCGCGCAGGCAGCGTCAGCCCAGCGCTTCTTCGATCGCCTTCCGATAGGTGGCGAGGTCGACGAGCCCGGTCAGCCGCGGACCGCCGTCCACGATGATGGTCGGGATAGCGCGCACGCGGTCCCGGGTGACCGCCTCGGCGTAATCGGCGAGCACGGCGTCGCGCGCGGCCTCTCCCTCGAAATCGGCGAGGAATCGGTTCACGTCGGCGCCCGACTCGCGGACCACGCCCACCAGCTCCTCGGCCCTGGCGATGTTGATGCCGCGGGTGAAGAAGGCTTCGTAGAGACGGAGGTGCAGCCGCTCGAAGGCCTCCGGCCCCTGCCGCGCCGCGCACTTGGCGGCGCGGAGCGCAGGCAGTGACCACTGCGGGTAATCCTCGCGGGGCCATGGGGTGAACGTGATCCCGTCGCCGGCCGCCATGGCACCACAGCGCCGCCAGGCGTCTTCGCGATAGGTGCCCTTGAAAGTGGCCGTCGGGTCCGGTTCGGGGCGGAGCGGGAAGGCCTTCCGCTGGATGCTCAGCTGATCGCCCATCTCGTCCCGGAGTCGCCGGAGGCGCACGGCCGCCGGATAACACCACGGTCAGAGATAGTCGGCGTACTCCACCACGCGGATGATCGCGCGAGTCCTCCCGAGGGGATTCTACCTCACTCCGCGCCACTTGCTGCCACCCGTGATTTCTGCGGTATGCTTGGCGGGTCATGCGAGGGTCGGTCCCGATGGCAGTGCTGGTGCTGACAGCGGGGCTCGCGGGCTGCGCGGCCGGCGTCACGACGCTTCCCGTGAAGTTCACCAATGTGACGCCCGTGGCGCCCCAGGAGATCAGCGCCACGCTCGTCCGCCCGGCCGGGGAGGGGCCCTTTCCAGCCGTCGTCCAGCTCCACGGGTGCGGGGGCCTCCAGGCCCAGTCCTATCGCTGGGCGCGCTGGCTCGCCGACCGCGGCTACGTCGCCCTGGTGGTGGACAGCTTCGGCCCGCGCCGCGCGAAGGGGGACTGCCGGTCGGGCCCGGATGAGCCGCCGATCACCGCGCGCTTCGACGACGCCTTCGGCGCCCTGCGCTATCTGCAGGCGCTGCCTTCCGTCCGCGCCGACCGTATCGCGGCCATCGGCTGGTCCCAGGGGGGAGTCTACGCGATGGCGGTGATCAACGGGCCGAGCCTCGAGCGCGCGAAGAAGCGCGGCGTGGTGCTGCCGCCCGTCGGCTTCGCCGCGGCGATCGGCGTCTATCCCGGCGGCTGCTTCTCGCTGGTGAACGAGCGCGTGATCCGCCCGCTCCTGGTGCTGATCGGCGGAGCCGACGACTGGACGCCCGCGGCGAAGTGCGAGGAGATGGTGAACGCCATGACATCGCGCGGGGCGGACGCTTCCATTGTCGTGTATCCCGGTGCCTACCACTACTTCGACGTGGAGGGGCAGCCTCTGGCGGTGCTGGCCGAGGTGGAGAACGACGCCAAGCCGGACGGGCACGGGGCCACCGTGGCCTACCAGGCCGCGGCGGCGGCCGATGCCCACCGCCAGGTCGAGGTGTTTCTCGCCCGCCATCTGAAGAGGGCCCCGCGCGCCTGAAGGGCGCATCGCTCAACCGGAACGATTCAAAGGCGCCGTTGCGCCCCGGCGCCCGCGCGTGCTAGCGTGAACCCTCGGTTGTCTTTCCGAGGACGTCCATGGACGCGTCGGTTGAGCTGGTCAAGCACGTGCTGCCCTCCGTGGTCCACATCCACGCCGAGGTGTCGTCTGCCCATCCCTCCGCGCGGATCCTCGGCGATGAACGGATGGGCACGGGCACGGTCGTGGGCCGTGACGGGCTGATCCTGACCGTGAACTACGTCGTGATGGGCGGGAAGGCGATCGACGTCACCTTCCAGCGCGGGCGGGCGCAGCGGGCCGAGATCATCGCTCAGGACTTCGACATCGGCCTCGCCGTGCTCAAGGTGAAGCGCCACGGTCTGCCCGCGCCGCCGATGATCTCCTCCGAGGGCCTCGGGCGCGGGACCCCGGTCTTCGCGCTGGCCTCTCTTGGCGCGCGGGAGCGGCGCGTCGCGGGCGGCGTCGTGACCTACCTCGGCGAGTTCGAGGCGTACTGGGAGTACCTCCTCGAGCGCGGCATCGTGTCGAGCGCGGCCAATCTAGGCTACGGCGGCGGGCCGCTCTTCACGCTGCTGGGGGAGATGGTGGGGGTTGTCTCCCTCAACCTGAGCGAGGTCGTCCGCAACTCGCTTGCGATCCCGACGGAATGCTACGAGCAGAACCGCGAGGAACTGCTCCGTTACGGGCGGGTGGTGAGCCGGCCCCAGCGCGCATGGCTGGGCGTCTTCGCTCATCCGCTCGAGGAAGGAGTCGTGGTCGCGGGGGTCGTGCCGAACGGTCCCGGCGCGCGCTCGGGCGTCCAAGAAGGCGATGTGATCGTGGCGCTTGACTCGCAAGAAGTGCCGACGCGGAAGGACCTCTACTTGAGCCTGTGGCGCCACGGGCCGGGCGAGAGGATCGCGCTGGAAGTGCTCCGCGACAACGAGCTGCGGCTCGTGCACGTGACCGGCGGGAACCGGGCGGAGTTCTACAAGCAGACCTCCTGAGGGTTCCATGGATCTCGGGCTCAAGGGGAAGGCGGCGCTCGTGGTGGCGGCGAGCAAGGGCATGGGTAAGGCTTGCGCCATGGGACTCGCGGCGGAGGGCGCCCGCGTGGTCATGTGCGCGCGCGGGGAGGCAGCGCTCCACGAGGCGGCGGCGGAGGTAAAGCGGAAGACGGGCGCCGAGGTGGTCGCCGTGCCTGCCGACGCCGCGCGCGCGGAGGACATCCGGCGCGCGGTCGCGCGGGCGGTGGAAGCGTTCGGCGGCGTCCACATCCTGATCGCGAGCGCGGGTGGACCGCCGCCCGGCCCCTTCGAGCAAATGAGCGACGAGCAGTGGCAGGCGGCCTTCGTGCAGCTTCATCTCTCGGCGGTGCGCCTGATCCGCGAGGTCGTGCCGCACATGAGGAGAGCCGGGTGGGGGCGCATCCTGACGATCCAGTCCAGCTCGGTGAAGCAGCCGGTGGACGGGCTCATGCTCTCCAATGGCATCCGGCCCGCGGTCGCGGGACTGTTCAAGACCCTGGCCGCCGATCTCGCCAAGGACGGCATCACCGTCAACGTGGTCCTGCCCGGCCGCATCATGACCGACCGGGTCATCCAGCATCAGACCGAACTCGCCCGGCGCGCCGGCCGGACGCTGGAAGAGCAGCTGGCCGTGTCCGCGGCAGAGATCCCGGTCGGGCGCATCGGCACTCCGGAGGAATTCGCCAACATGGTCGTCTTCCTCGCCTCCGAGCGCGCCTCGTACGTGACCGGCGCGGTGATCCAGGTGGATGGCGGCCTGATCAAGAGCGTGGTGTAGGAGGAGGCGCGCGGCCTCCACCGAGGTTGCCCAAGGGTTCGATTGATTCGCGCGCTTCGGACGGCCGTCGCGGGCTTTCGCGCTCACCGGGGCATGTTCCTGGCTTCCGGACTCTCCTTCAACCTGCTTGTCTGCCTCATCCCCGTGCTGTTCTTCCTGGTCTCGCTGGTCGGCTTCGTGCTGAGCCGGGGTGCCGCGGTCGAGGTCGTGGTGAACCAGCTCGCCCAGTTCGTGCCGGTCTACAAGAACGAGCTGCACGAGGTGCTGGCGGAAATCATCAGGCGCCGGAGCCTGTCGGGCCTCCTGGGCACGGCGGTGCTCCTGCTGTTCGCCAGCCAGCTCTTCGCGTCGCTCCGTCTGGTCCTGAACGAGGTGTTCGGCTTCACGCAGGGCCCGGGCCTGGTCCGCGAGATGCTGAAGGATCTCCTGCTGCTCCTCGTGATGGGCGTCCTGTTTCTCACCAGCATCGTGATCACCGACCTGTTCGGGTGGCTGAAGATCCTGTTGATGGTGCCGGTGGGAATGTCGCCGGAGTGGATCTGGTCGGCGTTCATCATGCTGGCGTTGGCGCTCAACGCCGCGCTGTTCTTCGTCGCGTACCGCTACTTCCCCCATCGTAAGGTGCCGGCGGGCACGGCGCTGGCCGGCGCACTCCTGGCGAGCGTGCTCTGGGAGGCGGCCAAGCAGCTCTTCCGCTGGTACATCCTCACCTTCGGCGTCTACGACAAGATCTACGGGCCGCTCGGGGTGCTGGTGGCCCTCAGCATGTTCACTTACTACTCGGGCATCGTCTTCGTGCTGGGAGCGGAGTTCGCCGCGGCCCTCCGCGCCGGGACGCGCCGACGCGGCTAGAAGCGTGTCGGACTGACCTCCGCTCGAGCGCCGGGTTCGCCCGCGCAACCCGGTCCGTTGGGCGACGCTTCGGAGGGGGCCGTCGAGGCCCCCGGGGCGGTTCTCGTGGAGCCGTCGCGCAGCGCCGCGTCGTATGCTAGATTCTTGACGCTTGGCTTTGAGAATTCCCCTCTCAGACGACGCGCTCGCGGCCGGGCGCATCATCTGAGCGTTGTCTCATCTCACCCCGAGGGAGGAGTAGCCATGATGCTTAAGGACAAGGTGGCGGTGGTGACCGGCGCCGCCCGCGGGATCGGTCGAGAGATCGCGATCTTGATGGCGCGATACGGCGCCTCGCTCGTGGTCAACGACTACGGCGGCGCGGCCGATGGGTCCGGCGCCTCGCGGATGCCCGCCGACGACGTGGTGAACGAGATCAAGGCCGCGGGCGGGCAGGCGGTGGCCAACTACGAGTCCGTGGCCACCATGGCCGGAGGGCGGAGCATCATCCAGACGGCGCTCGACCACTTCAACCGGGTGGACATCGTGGTCAACAACGCGGGCATCCTGCGGGACCGCATGATCTTCAACATGACGGAGGAGGAGTGGGACGGCGTCATCAACACGCATCTCAAGGGCTGCTTCGCGGTGACGCGCGCGGCGGTCCCCCACATGAGGGAGCGCAAGTGGGGGCGCCTCATCAACATGACCTCCACGTCGGGCCTGGTGGGCAATGTCGGGCAGGCCAACTACGCAGCCGCCAAGCTTGGCATCGTGGGGTTCACCAAGGTCGTCGCCCTCGACATGGCGCGGTACAACGTGACCGCCAACTGTATCTCGCCCTTCGCCTGGACGCGCATGATCGGGACCATCCCGACCGAGACGGAGGCCCAGAAGGCGCGCGTCGAGAAGATCAAGAAGATGGGGCCCGAGCACATCGCGCCCATGGCCGTGTTCCTCGCCAGCGACGCGGCCAAAGAGGTCTCGGGACAGGTGTTCGGCGTCCGCGGCAAGGAGATCATGCTCTTCTGCCACATGCGCCCGATCCGGAGCATTCACCACGATCTCGGCTGGACGCCGGAGCGGCTCGCCGACATGTTCCCGGGCAGCCTGCGCCATCACCTGGTCCCACTGGAGACCTCTGGCCAGTACTTCAACTACGATCCGCTGGTCTGAGCGTGAGCCGGCATCCGCATGGCAGCGTGACCGCCCCGGAGCGGGAATGTTCCCACTGAGCGTCTATGCGACCCAGGGGTTGCACGGCGTGGTCTACGGCATGCTCTTGTTCCTGGTGTCCTCGGGGCTCACCCTGGTGTTCGGCATGATGGGCATCCTCAACATCGCCCATGCGGCGTTCTACATGCTGGGCGCCTACCTCGCCTACACGACGGTCCGCGTGACGGGCAGCTTCTGGCTCTCGCTGCTGGTGGCGCCGGTAGTCATCGGGGCGCTGGGGGCGCTGGCCGAGCGCTGGTTGTTGCGGCGCACTCACGCCTTCGGGCACGCCTATGAGCTGCTTCTCACCTTCGGGCTGTTCTTCATGATCGAGGAGGCGGTGCGCTGGATCTGGGGCAGCTACACTCTGCAGGTCCCCGTGCCGGCGGGGCTGGGGGGGTCCGTCCCCTTCATGGGTAGCCAGTATCCGGTGTACCGGCTGTTCATCCTCGCAGTGTCGGGCGTGATCTGCCTCGGCATGGCGATCGTGCTCTTGAAGACGCGCGTCGGCATCATGATCCGCTCCGCGGTATCGGACGCGGACATGGTGAGCGCGCTGGGGATCAACACGGCGGCGATGTCGACGGGCGTGTTCGCCGTCGGCTCGGCGCTGGCCGCGGTGGCGGGGGTGATCGCGGTGCCCTTCCTGCAGGCAGACCTTTCCATGGGCTCTACGATCCTGGTCGACATGTTCGTGGTCATCGTGATCGGCGGCTTCGGGTCCCTGATCGGCGCGCTCCTGGCCTCGCTGATGATCGGCGAGCTGCAGAGCTTCGGCATCCTATGGTTCCCCGAGTTCGCCCTGGTCTTCCAGTTCCTGCTCATGGCGGTCGTCCTCATCGTCCGCCCCCAAGGGCTCTTCGGGGAGAAAGGATGAAGACGCAGGCTCTCGCCGACCGGCGGGCGCGGAGGCGCCCCGACGGGCAATCCGATCGATGACGCGGGCGCGACTGCTCGGGGGCGTGGCGCTGGCGGCTCTGTACGGGCTGCCCTGGCTGCTGGACACGGTCCGTCTGCGGATGGTGATCGAGGTCCTGTACTTCGGGCTCTTCGCCGTCTCCTTCAACCTCTTGTTCGGATATGCGGGGCTGCTCTCGTTCGGCCACGCGGCGACCTTCGGCGTGGGTGGCTACACGCTCGGGCTCCTGCTCAAGTATGAACCGGCGCTTCCGTTCCCGGTGGCGCTGGCGCTGGCCGCCGTGGTGGGCGGGGCGGCGGGAGTGATGATCGGGCTGTTCTGCGTGCGCCTGCGGGGAACGTACTTCGCCCTCCTGACGCTGGCCTTCAGCCAGTTCCTCTTCGCGGTGGCCTTCAAGTGGCGCGCCGTCACACGGGGCGACGACGGGCTCATTGTCGGCGTCGGCAGCATCGCCGTGCCGGGTCTCGGAGCGCTCGAGCTGGGCCGGCCGCGACACTTCTACCTCGTGGAGGTGACCATCATCCTTCTCTGTCTCTGGGCGGCCTGGCGCTTCACGCGGACGCCGCTCGGGACCGCCGTCGTCCTCATGCGAGAGAACGACGAGCGCGCCGCGTTCCTCGGCTACAACGTCTTCGGTACGAAGCTGATCGTCTTCACGCTGGCGACAACGCTGGCGGCCGTGGCGGGCGCGCTCTTCGCGGCCTTCCAGCGCCTCATCTCGCCGGCGGCGCTGGATCTGGCCATCGGCACCGAGGTCGTGTTCATGGCCGTGCTCGGCGGTACGGGCGCGTTCCTCGGGCCTTTTCTCGGCGCGGCGGTGTACATGGTGTTCCAGGACTGGCTGTCCAAGACCACGGAGAACTGGCCCTTCTTCCTCGGCCTGGGCTTCGTCATGATGATCCTCTACGCGCACGACGGGCTGATCGGACTCTTCGCCAGGGGAGGCATCGCGCGGAGGCTTTTCTCACGCCGCGACGCCGGCGTCGAGGAGGCCCTGTGACGGCCCTCGCGCTGCGCGACATCCACCACGACTTCTCCGGGCTGCAGGTGCTGTCCGGCATCGACCTCGAGGTGCACGAGGGGGAGCGTCACGCCATCATCGGCCCCAACGGGGCGGGGAAGTCGACGCTCTTCAACATCATCACGGGCCGCTTCGCGCCTCGGAAGGGGCATGTCCTGTACCGGGGTCGGGACATCACCGGGCAGCGGCCCCACCGGATCGCCCGCCTCGGGATCGGCCGCTCGTTCCAGATCATCAACACCTTCCCGCGGCTGACGGTCTATCAGAATGTCCGTAGCGCGGTGCTCTCCCGCCGCCACATGCGCCTGGATGCCTGGTCGTTGCTCGACCGACAGGGTGACGTGACCCGCGAGAGCGAGGAGGTTCTGGACCTGGTGGGGCTCCTTGACCGACGTGACACGCCGGCCAGCCTACTGTCCTACGGCGAGCAGCGCGAGCTGGAGATCGCGCTGACGGTGGCGACGCGGCCCGACCTCATCCTGCTCGACGAGCCGACGGCGGGGCTCAACAGCGAGGACACCCGCCGCGCCATCGGCCTCATCCGACGCGTGACCGAGGGCAAGACGCTCGTGATGGTGGAGCACGACATGGAGGTGGTGTTCAACCTGGCCGATCGGATCAGCGTGATCTACTACGGGCGCGTGCTGGCGACGGGATCGCCGGACGAGATCCGGGCGAGCGACGAGGTGAAGCGGGCTTATCTGGGGAGGAAGTCGAGTGTTGTTGGTCGTTGAGGAACTCCACGCCCACTACGGCAAGTCTCACATCCTCCACGGCGTGAGCCTCGGCGTGGAGGCCGGCGAGATCGTGTGTCTCTTGGGGCGTAACGGTGTCGGGAAGTCCACGACCCTCAAGAGCATCATGGGGCTGGTGGCGCCGTCACGTGGGTCGGTGTCGTTCAAGGGCGCCCGCATCACGGGGCTCCCACCTTACCGGATCGCGCGGCTCGGGGTCGGGTACGTGCCGGAGGAGCGCCGGATCTTCCCGACGATCACGGTGAAGGAGAACCTGCTGATGGGCATCAAGGGCGCCGCCTCGCGCAACGGCGGCTGGACGCTCGAGCGCGTCTATGAGTTCTTCCCGCGTCTTCGCGAGCGCGAGCGGCAGCGCGCGGGGACGCTGTCGGGCGGGGAGCAGCAGATGCTGACGATCGGGCGCACCCTCATGGGCGACCCGGAGATGCTCCTGGTTGACGAGCCCACCGAAGGGCTCGCTCCGATGATCGTGGAACAGGTGGAGCGGATCCTGGGCGAGATCCACCGGAGCGGCACCCCGGTGCTGGTGGTGGAGCAGTCCATGGAGACGGCGCTCGCGCTGGCGCAGCGGGTGTACGTCATGTCCAAGGGGCAGATCGTGTTCAGCGGGAGCCCCGGGGAGCTGGCGGCCAGTGACGCGGTGAGGAGACAATATCTCGAGGTCTAGAAAGGAGTCGGCGATGATCCAAGGCATGGGTTTGAGTCGGAGACGCTTCCTCAAGGGGGTGGCTGCCGCTGGGGTCGCGGCCGCCGGGCCCTTCGCGACCACGCGGCGTGGGTGGTCGCAGACGGGGCCGATCAAGATCGGGATCGTGGAGCCTCTGAGTGGGCCCGTCGCGTACATCGGCGAGGCCAACGTGGCTGGCTTCCGGTTCGGGGCGGAGCGGCTCAACGCGGCGGGCGGCGTGCTCGGTCGCAAGATCGAGCTGGTGACCGGCGACAGCGAGCTGAAGCCGGACGTGGCGACGCGGCGGGCCAACGACCTCGTCCTCAGCGACAAGGTGGACTTCCTCGCGGTCAACACCGGGTCGAACATCGCCAAGGCCGTCTCCCAGGTGGCCGCCCAGAGCAAGAAGGTCTTCTTCTCGACCGGCACGGAGGCCGCGGAGCTGACCGGCGAGGAGTTCTTCGACACCACGTTCCGCTGCTGCCTCAACACGGACATGCACTCCGCCGAGCTGGCCATTTACTTCGCCAAGCTGGCGCCCCAGAAGTACACGAAGTTCTACCTCCTGAACCAGGACTACAACTTCGGCCGCGCCGCCGCCGACGGTTTCAAGAAGAAGTTCAACCGGATCAAGGCAGGCGGGCAGTCCATCGTGGGCGACGAGTATCACCCCCTGCAGAAAGTCCAGGACTTCGGCCCGTACATCACCAAAATCACGGCCTCGGGCGCCGAAGTGCTGATGACCGGCGACTGGGGCCAGGATCTCCGGCTCCTGCTCCAGCAGGGCGCGGCGCTCGGATGGAAAGTGAAGGTGGGGAACTACTTCCTGGATGACCCGACGGTGGTCAAGGCGGTGGGGAAGGCGGCGGTGGGTCAGGTCACCGCCGATGCCTATCTGTGCACCGTGGAGAGCCCGGAGAACAAGGAGTTCGTCAAGGCCTGGCGGGCGCGTTACCCGGACGCGCCGGTGAGCTACAAGTTCCCGACCCTCACCGTGGGACGCTGCGCCAACGCGATCCTGTGGCTGGGTGAGGTCCTCAAGCGCGCGGGCGGCCTCGACACCGAGAAGGTCATCAAGGCGTGGGAGGGCTCCAGGTTCAAGACCCTATGGGGCGCGGAGGTCGAGATGCGCGCTTGCGACCATCAGATGCTCACCCAGGGGTACGTCGCCGAGGTCTTCGATCCCGAAAAGATCCCGCAGGACATCCGGTACTTCGGGAGCGATTTCCCGTATATCGGGAAGGCGACGCTGATCCCGAAGGACGAAATCACGATTCCGACGAAGGAGACGGGCAACAAGCGTTGTGCCTAGCCCGGTGTCCCAGATTCTGGGACACGGCGGTCACGGCGAGGCTCGTCGGCGGAACGAGACGGCGAGGAGCGCGAGGCAGGAGACGACGCTCAGCGCCAGGCCGCACCATTCAGCCCCGCCCGGAACATGGGCGAGCTCGATCACGGTGGCGCCGGCGGCCGGAACATTCACCTCGAGAAGCCCGAGGGCGTCGCGGCGCGCGGGCAGAAGATGGCCTCCGGCGCGGCACTGCCAGAGCGGGGAATACGCCACGCCCGTCGGCGCCCAGGTCCCATCACGAGCGGAGATCGCGATCCGCCAGAGCTGGGGGGCCGACGGCGCCGGGGTCGGCCTCGGATCCCGGGAGACGAACACGAGAAACGCGCCGATCCGTGAGGGCCCGGTGAAGGCGGGATTGTCAGCGACGAAGTCGAGTCGTCCCTGGTCCTCCTCGAGGGCGACGACCGCGGACACCTTGAGCCGGTCGGCCAGCTCGTTGAATCTCGCGGCGCCGAGCTCGCCGAGCGGCCGGCCGAAGAGCGTCACGCCGTCGCGCTGCTCGACAAGAAGCGTAATGGGCCGATTGGCGGGCGAGCCCGTGTAGACGAGACCCGCGACGGGCGAGGGGTGGGTGAAGGTGCCGTTCAGGATCTCCCGCCCCGTGCCGAGCGGCACGAGCGCCGTGACATGCGAGTGGGGGCGCCGCCAGTCGGGCCGGTATTCGAGCGGAACCGCCGACCGCACGAAGAGGACCCTTCCCGCCGGCGCCGCGCGAAGCGTCTCCCACAGCTCGGTCAGTCGCAGACCTCGGGCCACCACGTCGTATTTTGGCCACTCGTTTGGCCAGCTTCGCGGCCATAGAGACAGGCTGGGCTCCGCGCGGCTCCACGAGGAGAGCAGGCAGCAGAGGGCGATAGACGCCAGAGCGAGGCTCCACGCCTGGAGCGTGGGGAAGCGTTGACGGACTGCGGCGAGGGCGAGCGAGGTGCCCAGGATCAAGGAGAGCAGGAGGCTGTCGAGCAGGCGGTCGGCAGGCAGCCACAGGATTCCAAGCGGCTGAGCTACCGCCACATCGAGGATGATCACCAGCGCCAAGGCCGGCGGCAGATCTGAGAGCCACCGGCCGGGGAGGAACCGGGAATCCTTGTGTCTCAGCGTCCACCAAGCAAGGGCGCTAGTGGCCGTCAGGGTGATGAGCAGCGGCCGCTCAGCGATGGAGCGGACGAGGCTCGCGAGAGAAGGCTCGCCCCAGGCGAGGGGGAGCGCCATGCCCAGATGGGCGAGCAGGGGAAGAAGCCAGAACGCCGCGAGCCCCGCTGCGGCGACTGTCAGCAGCGCCGCCCGGCTCAGCCGAAGCCGCCGCGAGCCCGGCCCGTGCCATGCCGCCAGGAGCACGAGCGCGACGCCAGCGGGCGCGTGAGCCGGATGGATCAGAATGATGGCCGCGAGGAGAGCCGGGGCCGCGACCGGGGGGCGGCTGCCCTCGGTCCAGCGGTGGAGCGAGAGCGCCAGCAGTGGGAGGACGCCCCAGCCCAGTCGAGCGGCGACAAGCCCCCACCGCATCCCCTCTTCGACGCCGCTCCGCGCGCCGCCCGAGAGTGTGAGCGCCAGGAAGGCCCCGGGCAGGGCCAGCCACGGGCTTTCGAGGACTCGCGCCAGGAGGGCGTAGGCGCTCAACCCGGGAAGGAGAAAGGTCACCCAGAGGAGGAGCTGGTAGGTGGCCGCGAGTTCGAGCGTGCCCAGCGACGCGTAGTGGAGCCCGGCGCCGGCATAAGCGAAGCCGGGCGGATAGAATTGCAGCTCCGCGTAGCCGGCCCACCAGCCAGGATTGATGCGCCACGGCTCGAGGCCCACCGTGAGAGCGTGTGCGATGCGGTAGAGCTGGCCTGGATGGTCGTCGAAGACGAGAAGCCCGCCGCCGAGGGCCTTCCAGGCAAAGGCCAGCCCGTAGATCAAAAGTAGCAGCGGCGGAAGCCAGGCAGGTCTCACGAGTGCCGATGATACATGACGGGGTCGGGGCTTGATTTCTGAACAGGACCGCCTCGGGGCGACCGGCGGAGGAATGAGAGTCGCCGCCAGGGCTCACGTGAGCCGGAATGTCGAGAAGTCAGAGCCCAACCCCGTGACAATCGTTGACATTCACCTCGGCCGAGTGTTAAGTAAGCAAATCCAAGACCGGCTTCTAAGCCGGCGAGACAAGGAGACCCAGGATGCCGGTTCTCGTGCGCATTCCCACTCCCCTGCGGGCGATGACGAAGGGCTCGGGCGAGGTCCATGCGACCGCCGAGACGGTCGCCGACCTGATCGAGGATCTGGAGCGCCAATACCCCGGGCTGCGCGAGCGGCTCGTGGAGGAGAGCGGCGAGATCCGCCGCTTCATCAACATCTATGTCAACCAGGAGGATATCCGCTTCCTCCAGGGCGCGAAAACCGCGCTCAAGCAGGGGGACGAGGTGTCCATCGTTCCCGCGATCGCAGGAGGTGGCGACGCGCGCCCTGCCGCGAGGAGCCATCTGAGGTAGAGGACTTCGGCATCGCGACCAATATCCGCCGCGGCGACGTCAAGGCCGGCCACGGCTGGTGCGTGCTCGGGCTGGAAGGCGCGGAGGAGCGGCTGGAGCAGGGCGTCGCCTGGCTCACGCAGCAGGGCGTGACGATGGATCCCATCGAGCGCGGCGTCGGCCTGCCGTAACACCTCGTCTCGTGACTTTCCCGCCGATCCGGCCCGCGCGCGGCGAATTCTTCGGCTCCAGGGAGCGCCAATGATCTCCAAGCGGGTGCAGGGCTTCACGGAATCGGTGATCCGGGAGATGACCCGAGTCAACAACCAGTACGGCGGGATCAACCTCGCCCAGGGGATGCCGAACTTCCCGCCGCCCAAAGAGGTGCTCGAGGCCGCGCATCGCGCCATCGACGGCGACTTCCACCAGTACGCGATCACCTGGGGAACGCCGCGCCTGCGGCGGGCCATCGCGGACAAGTACAAACGCTTCTACCGGATGGAGCTGGACCCGGACCTTCACGTCACCGTCTGCTGCGGTTCCACCGAGACCATGCTGGCCACCCTCCTGGCCGTCCTCAACCCGGGCGACGAGGTGATCATCTTCGAGCCCTTCTACGAGAACTACGGACCGGGCTGTATCATCGCCGGCGCCGAGCCCATCTTCGTCCCGCTCGAGCCACCGGAGTTCAGCTTCGACCCGGACCGGCTCGCGGCGGCGGTCAGCTCCCGCACGCGGGCCATCATCTTCAACAGCCCCAACAACCCCTCGGGCAAGGTCTTCTCGCGGGCGGAGCTGCAGACCATCGCCAACCTCTGCCTCCGGCACGACCTGCTGGCCATCACCGACGAGATCTACGAGCACATCGTCTACGACGGCAGGGAGCACACGCCCATCGCCACTCTGCCCGGGATGGCGGATCGCACCGTGACCATCTCCGGCATCTCCAAGTCCTATTCCGTGACGGGCTGGCGCATCGGCTACGCCGTCGCCAATCCCGAGCTGTCCGTCGGGATCAGGCGGGCGCACGACTTCATCACGGTGGGCGCGCCCCACCCGCTCCAGGAGGCCGCGGTGACGGCGCTCAACCTGCCCGGCTCGTACTACGTGTTGCTGCGGGAGGGCTACGAGGCCCGTCGGGACCTGCTGCTCGTCAAGATCAAGGAGGCGGGCTTCGTCGCCTATGAGCCGAGGGGCGCCTACTACATCCTCACCGACGTCGCCCACTTCCTCCCGCGCTACGCATGCGAGGACGACCACGAGTTCGCCATGTTCCTGATCAAGGAGATCGGCGTCGCGACGGTGCCGGGCTCGTCCTTCTATTCGCATTCCGAGCTGGGCAAGACCAAGATCCGCTTCTGCTTCCCCAAGACAGATGACATGTTGATCGAGGCGGGCCGGCGGCTCCAGAAGCTCGCACGGTGACCCCTCGCGCGGCCGCCCGCGAGATCTTCGACGCGGCTCTCGCGGCGGGTGATGTCCGTCCCCTCGTCCTGCGCGCGCTCGGCAGGGTCGAGCTGCCAGTCCGCGGAAGGCTCAACGTCGTGGGAGCCGGGAAGGCCTCGGGCGCGATGTCCGCGGCCGTGGAGGAGGCCCTCGGCGACCGGGTGAGCAATGGGGTCGTGGCCGTCAAGGACGGCCATCTGGCCGCGACACGCCGCATCCGGCTCCTGGAGGCCGGGCATCCGGTCCCCGACGAGCGGGGCGCGGCCGCAGCTCGGGAGATCCTGGATCTGGCGCGAACTGCCGGCCCCGACGATCTGATGCTGGTTCTCATCTCCGGAGGCGCCTCAGCGCTGACGCCCGCTCCGGCCCCGCCCGTCACGCTCGGCGACAAGCAGTCCGTCACCCGCCTGCTCCTGGCCGCGGGCGCCACGATCAACCAGCTGAATGCCGTTCGCAAGCATCTCTCGTTGCTGAAGGGCGGCCAGCTCGCCCGCGCGGCATCGCCCGCGCGGGTGCACGCGCTCCTGCTCTCCGACGTGATCGGCGATCCCCTGGATGTGATCGGCTCGGGGCCCAGCGCGCCCGATGTCTCGACCTTCGGCGAGGCGCTGGCCATCCTGGAGCAGTTCGAGATTCGTGATAGAGCGCCAGCGTCCGTGGTGAGGCGGCTCGAGCAGGGGAGTCGGGGCGAGATCCCGGAGACGCCGAAGCCCGACGATCCGCTCTTCCGTCACGTCACCAACGTGGTGATCGGCAACAACGCGCTCGTGGTCGACGCTGCGGCGGCTCGGGCCGCAGAGCTCGGCTTCACTCCTCACGTGCTCACGCGCAGGCTCCAGGGCGAGGCCAGCCAGGTGGCGCGCGACTTGGTCCAGATGGCCCGCCGGATCAGGGCCGGGCTCGGGCCCGTGGCGGCGCCGGCCTGCGTGCTCGCGAGCGGGGAAACCACGGTGACCGTGCGGGGCCAGGGCAGCGGAGGCCGCTGCCAGGAGTTCGCCCTGGCGGCGGCGCTCGAGATGAAGGGACTCGAAGGTGTCGTGGTCCTGGCCGCAGGCACCGACGGGACCGACGGCCCCACCGAGGCGGCGGGGGCGGTGGCCGACGGCTGGACCACTCGCCGCGTGCGCGAGCACGGTTACGATCCGCGCGCGCGCCTGGAGGCCAACGACTCCCATCCGGTGTTCGCCAGCCTCGGCGATCTGGTCATCACCGGCCCCACCAACACCAACCTGCTCGACCTCTACCTCGTGTTGATCGCCATCACGTAGCACCCGGTGCTGATAGATCCGGACCAGCTCCTCAAAGGCCTGTGCCTCGCCGGCCTGCAGCCGCCGGAGAAACTCGGGGGCGTCCTCGGCTGCCTCACGCACGGTGAGACCATACCCTGGGACGAAAGTTCCGCGGAAGAAAAGGCTTCCCGGGCCGGGACCGGGCTGGGGCCGTGTGCTAGACTCACCGCGTGATGACCAAGCGCGAGCGCGTGATGGCCGCGCTGACGCGACAGCCGGTGGACCGCCCGCCCGTCTCCTTCTGGCGCCACGCGCCCGATGTGGACCATAGGGCGCGCGGCCTCGCCGACGCCATGCTGGCGTGGGAGCGTCGGTGGGACCTCGACTTCATCAAGGTCATGTCGAGCGGCGTGTACTGCGTGGAGGACTGGGGCTGCAAAGTGGCCTATACGGGCTCGCCCAACGGCGCCAAGCAATGCACCGAGCACGCGGTGAAGACGGCGGCCGACTGGGCACGGATCAAGCCGCTCGACCCCGGCGCGGGCGCCCTTGGGCGCGAGCTGGAAGCGCTCCGGCTGATCGTCGCGGAGAAGACCGAGGACGTTCCCGTCCTCCACACCGTGTTCTCCCCGCTGACCATCGCGCGGAAGCTCGCGGGCGACCGTCTGAGCGAGGATCTGAGGACGAGCCCGAAGGCGGTCCTCCAGGCCCTGGAGGCGATCACCGAAACCTTGATCCATTACGAAGCGGCGGTGATCGAGGCCGGCGCCGATGGGGTCTTCTTCGCGACCCAGACCGGAAGCCCGGACGTGATGAGCAAGGGCGACGTGGCGCAGTTTGGGCTCCTCTACGCCCGTCGCGCACTGGACGGTCTGACGGCCAAGTCGGCCTTCACCCTGTTGCACATCCATGGCAAGGGTATCTACTTCGACGAGTTGTTGGCGGCGCTCCCCGTGCACGCCGTCAACTGGCATGATCGGCTGACGCCGCCGGCGCTGGCCGATGCGCAGCGCCAGTTCGCCGGAGCGGTGGTGGGCGGGCTCAACGAATTGCAGACGCTGCGCAGCGGTCTGGTGACGGACATCGTGGCGGAAGTCGACGACGCCATCCGTCAGACGAGAGGCCTCGGGGTGATGGTGGCGCCCGGCTGCGTCCTGCCGCTCGACGTGCCGGATGAGCACCTCGAAGCGGTCGTCACGGCCGTGAAGCGGAGCCGCGCGTGAAGGGCCGAGCCGTCGGCCTAACGGCCGCTTCGCTCCTGATCTGCGGGCTGCTCGCGCTGCTCGCCGGCCGCGCGCCAGCCCAGCCTCAGGGGGAGCTCCGCGTGGCGCTTCCCTGGACCCCGGAGAACCTCGACCCCACCATGAACCTGTCCTCGATGCGCGCTGCGGTCGGCGTGAGCCTGTTCGATTCTCTCGTGGGCCGGGATGCCGAGAACCGCCTCGTCCCCCAGCTCGCCCTCTCGTGGAAGCTGCTCGACGATACGACCTGGCAGTTCAAGCTCAGGAAGGGCGTGCTCTTCCATGACGGCGAGGTGTTCGACGGGGAGGCGGTCCGCTTCACGATCCAGCGAGTCCTCGATCCCAACCAGAAGTCGGCCAACCGTGCCAATATCGCCGAGATCGCTCGCGTCGACGTGCTGGATGACTCCACTGTCAACATCGTCACCCGCCAGCCCTACGCGCCGCTCCTCAACCGGCTGGTCGACTTCCCGATCGTCCCGCCCAAGTACACCGCAGAGAAAGGCAACCAGGGCTCCGCCCTGCGGCCCGTCGGCACGGGGCCCTTCAAGTTCGTCGAGCTGATCAAGGATGATCACCTGATCCTCGAGGCCTTCGACCGCCACTGGCGGGGCGCCCCCAAGATCCGGCGGATCGTGTTCAAGCCCATCCCCGAGCCGTTCACCCGCGCGGCGGCTCTAAGGAACAACGAGGTGGACCTGATCACGACCCTGCCGCCCAATCTGGCGCGGGAGCTGGAGCGCGTGCCCGGCATCAAGGTCCACCGGATCCCGAGCACATGGATCATCTACCTGGGTCTGAACGCTTTCCGAAAGCCGCTGTCGGACGTGCGGGTGCGTCAGGCCCTCAACTACGCGACCGACGTCGACTCCATCATCAAGAATGTGCTGGACGGCGATGGACGTCGGCTGGAAGGGCCCTTCACGCCCAACATGTTCGGCTATGATCCGAGCGTCAAGGGCTACGGCCCCGACCCGGCGCGTGCCAAGCGTCTCCTCGCGGAGGCAGGCTACCCCGATGGCCTCGACATCACGCTGGACGCGCCGGCCGGCCGGTATCAGGGTGACAAGGAGATCGCCGAGGCCCTGGGCGGACAATGGCAGAAGGCGGGGTTCAGGCCGAAGGTTCAGGTGGCCGAGTGGGGCGCCTACTTCAAGCGCTATCTCGGCAAGCAATTCCAGGACGCCTACCTGCTCGGTCTGGGCGGCCCGATGCAGGACGGCGACGAGCTGTACAACCTCGTCTCCTCCAAGGGGCGGGGACTCTACTACAAGAACGAAAACATCGACCAGCTCTTCGATCTCGGGCGCGGCACCACGGACCCGGCGAAGCGGCGGAGGTTCTACGCCGACCTCGCCCGCGCGATGATCGACGACGCCACCTGGGTGTTTCTCATGCAGCAGGTGGATATCTATGCAAGCCGTGACCGCCTCGGCTGGACGCCGCGGGGCGACCAGTGGATGCTCTTCCAGGACGCGGCGCTCAAGTAGAAGAAGGCGTGGCCCGTCTGCCTCGTCGACAGGCGACTCGCTCTTAGTGGTTGAAATTCCTCGACGCCCCTCGGGACATGCACTGGGTTATCCACGGCTCACTCACAGGATCGGTGGATTTCTAACCCACATTATTCAGGATGCGGCTTGCGACTCGCCGTCGGGGCGCGTGCGCGACCGACGGTCGGCCCGGCAGCGGACGCGTTCGGCGTCCTGTGCTATCCTACGATGCGTATGTCGGTGACGAATCTGCTCGATCTTCTCCCCGCCGAGATCGATTCCCTGGTTGAGTCGCTGGGCGCGCCGCGTTATCGCGGGCGCCAGATCGCGGATTGGATCTACCGCAAGGCAGTGACAGATTTGGGCAGAATGACCAATCTTCCGCGCGAGCTCAGGGCGGCGCTCGGTGAACGGGTATGGGTCGGGGTACCGACCGTGGAGCGACTGACGCCGTCCCAGGACGGCAGCCAGAAGTTCGTCTTCCGCTTTGCCGACGGCGCGCGTGTGCAATCGGTGGTCATGCCGGACGGCGAGCGGCTCACCCTGTGCGTCTCTACCCAGGTCGGGTGCGGCTTCGGCTGCGCCTTCTGCTTCACGGGCACCATGGGGCTCAAGCGCAATCTCACAGCGGCCGAGATCACCGGCCAGGTCGTGGGCGTCGGTCAGACGCTTCCCGCGGGTCGCCGCCTCACCCACATCGTGTACATGGGGATGGGCGAACCCCTGGCCAATTACGCGGCGACGGTCCGATCATTGCGGCTCCTCACCGAGCCGCGGGCCTTCGGCTTCTCCCCCCGCCGGATCACCGTATCGACGGTGGGGCTGGTCGGCGCCATCGAGCGGCTCGCGCGCGAGAACCTTCGGGTCAACTTGGCGATCTCGCTCCACGCCACGAGCAACGAAACCCGCGACCGCCTCATGCCCGTGAACAAGGGCTTCGCCATCGAGGAGCTCCTGGCCGCCTGTCGGCGTTTCCCGCTGCCGTTCCGCCAGCGGATCACCTTCGAGTACGTCCTGCTCGACGGTGTCAACGACACTGCCGGGGACGCCCGCAAGCTGGGGCGCTTGCTCAAGGGCATCCGGGCGAAGATCAACCTGATCCCGTTCAATGACTGGAAGGGAGCGGGGTTCGCCCGGCCTCCGCTCCATCGGATCCTGGCCTTCCAGAGCGCGCTCCTCGAGCAGGGCATCACCGCCACCGTGCGCTGGAGCAAGGGCGAGGATATCGGCGCGGCCTGCGGTCAGCTCAACGAGGCCGTTGTCGCGTGATGCCGCCGGTCACCGTCGCGTTCTCCACCCTGGGGTGCCGGCTCAACCAGGTCGAGTCCCAGGAGCTGATGGGGCTGCTCGAACGCCACGGCTTCCGCACCGTGGTCGGCGCAGCGCCGGCCCAGGTATACGTGGTGAACACCTGCACCGTGACCGGGAGGGCGGACTTCTCCGACCGGCAGCTCATCCGGCGGATCACCCGCGACAACCCCGGAGCGCTGCTCGTCGTGACGGGCTGCTACGCCCAAACGGACCCGCACGCGGTGACGCGGCTGCCCGGCGTGGATCTGGTGGTCGGCAACCAGGAGAAGTACCGGCTCCCGGAGCTCCTGACCTCGCTGGTCAAGCGGCCGCGGCCCGAGGTGAGGGTCAGCGATATCCGGGGCGCCCGCGAGGTGCCGGTGGCGCCCTTCGCGCGGGTGTCGGGCCGCTCGCGCGCCTTCGTCAAGATCCAAGACGGCTGCCAGCACCGCTGCGCGTTCTGCATCGTGCCCATGGCGCGCGGCGGGAGTCGGAGTCAAGACCCGAAGGTCGTGGTGGAGCAGATCGAGGCGCTGATCGCAGCCGGCTACCGAGAGATCACGCTGACCGGCGTCGATATCGGCCATTACGGCTGGGACGTGGTTCCCCGCACGACCCTTGCCGCGCTGATTCGCCAGATCGCCGAGACGCCCGGCCTCCGGTGGCTCAGGCTCTCCTCGGTGCTGCCCGCGTACCTCACGCCGGAGCTTCGAGAGGTCGTGGCGGGCTCGGCGGTGGTCGCCCCGCACCTGCACCTGCCGCTTCAGAGCGGGAGCGACCGGGTGCTCAGGCTGATGCGCCGGCCGTACAACACGCGCATGTACCGGGCGCTGGTGGAGAGTCTCGCCCGCACCATCCCCGGTCTGGGGCTCGGCACGGACCTGATCGTCGGACACCCCGGAGAGCGCGAGGAGGACTTCGCGGCTACCCTCGATCTCGTGCGGGAGCTGCCCTTTTCCTACCTCCACGTCTTCGCGTACTCCGATCGCACGGGAACGGAGGCGGCGCGGCTGCCGGAGCGCGTGCCGTCCGACCTCATCCGCGAGAGGAGCAGGCGTCTCAGGCAACTCGGCCGTGAAAAGAACGTGGCCTTCAGACGCGGCATGATCGGGCGGCAGCGGGACGTCCTGATCCTGGCCGAGCGCGACCGCGACACGGGCCTCCTCTCGGGGCTCACGTCCAACTATGTCGAGGTCGTCTTCGACGGGCCGGAAGGCCTCGCCAGGCGCTTCGCGCGCGTGACGATCACCGCGGCCAGCGTCGATCGCACATTCGCCGCGCTGGAGGAGGTGACGACGTGAGATCGAAGGGGGGCGAGCGCGAAGGCGAGGGGACTGTCATCGGCGTCGTCGGGGGCAGTGGTCTCTACGAGCTGGAGGAAGGGCTCCAGGATGCCCGCTGGGTCAGGATCAGGACCCCGTTCGGCGAGCCGTCGGACGCCTACCGAGTGGGCCGCCTCGGCGCCGCGACGGTCATCTTCTTGAGCCGTCACGGCCGTGGGCATCGACTCTCGCCCTCGGACATCAACTACCGGGCGAACATCTACGGCTTCAAGGCCCTCGGCGCACGCCGGGTGATCTCCATCAGCGCCGTCGGCAGCATGAAAGAAGAAATCCGTCCGCTGGATCTGGTGGTGCCCGATCAGTTCTACGATCACACGAGACGCCGCGTGTCCTCGTTCTTCGGGGACGGGATCGTGGGGCATGTGGGCATGGCCGATCCGGTGTGCCCGGGGCTCGCCGATCTGCTCGAGGCGGCGAGCCGTGAGAGCGGCGCCACGGTGCACCGGGGCGGCACGTATCTCTGCATCGAGGGCCCGCAGTTCTCCACCAGGGGCGAGTCGCGGATCTACCGCCAGTGGGGCGTATCGGTGATCGGGATGACCAATATGCCCGAGGCCAAGCTGGCCCGGGAGGCGGAGCTGTGCTACGCCACCCTCGCGCTGGTCACCGACTACGACGTCTGGCACGAGGGACACGACGCGGTCACGGTGGAGGCCGTGGTGGCAAACCTGCTCAGCAACGTCGCCACCGCCAAGGCCGTGCTCCTTCGGGTGCTCCCGCGCATCGACAAACCCTGCGGGGCCGGCTGCGGCAGCGCGCTCGGGAGCGCGGTCATCACCAGCCCCAGCGCCTTCCCGCCGCGGACGCGCAAGCGCCTCGCCTTCCTGCTCGACAAGTACTTTCCCGAGCGGAAGAAGGGACCCGCCCGTGCCTGATCTCGTGGTCGTCGGCTCGGTGGCGCTGGACAGCGTCAGGACCCCCTTCGGCAAGGTCACCGAGGCGCTCGGGGGCTCGGCCACATACTTCTCGTATGCGGCCAGCTTCTTCGCCCCGGTGCACGTCGTGGCGGCGGTGGGCGAGGACTTCCCCCGCGAGCACCTGGACCTCCTCCACCAGCGCGGCGTGGACATCGACGCCCTCGAGGTGCTCCCGGGCAAGAAGACCTTCCGCTGGACGGGAGAGTACGGCTTCGACCTCGCCGAGGCCAAGACGCTGGACACCCAGCTCAACGCCTTCGCCGAGTTCAAGCCTAGGCTCCAGGCCCGGCATCGCGGCGCGCCTTTTCTCTTCCTGGCCAACATCGACCCCGACCTGCAGCGCGAGGTGCGGCGGCAGATGACGACGCCGCTCCTCACGGCTCTCGATACCATGAACTTCTGGATCGAAGGCAAGCGCGAGTCGCTCCTCCGCGTCCTCCGCGAAGTGGACGTGGTCATCATCAACGACACCGAGGCGCGGATGCTGGCCCGCGAGGCCAACCTGATCAAGGCGGCCCGCTCCATCATCGAGCTGGGGCCGCGGGTGGTGGTGATCAAGCGCGGGGAGTACGGCTCGGTCATGGTGTCGAACGGCGAGTTCTTCTTCACCCCGGCCTACCCGCTGGAGAGCGTCTTCGACCCGACCGGAGCGGGGGATACGTTCGCGGGCGGCTTCATGGGCTATCTCGCCCAGCGGGGCCTGACGGACCGGACGGCGGTGCGCAGGGCCATGGTGTTCGGCGCCGTGATGGCCTCGTTCGCGGTGGAGGACTTCTCGCTCGAGCGCCTCAAGCGCCTCGCCACGGGCGAGATCGAGGAGCGGTATGCTGCCTTCGAGCGCATGGTGACCTTCGAGCATTGAGCATGAATGCCGCGCTGGCCGCCAAGTACGAGAGGCTGGTGGATCTCATCCGCGGGATGGAGCGCGTGATCGTCGCGTTCTCGGGCGGCGTGGATTCGACCTTTCTCGCGAGGGCCGCCCGGGACGCGCTGGGCGACCGCGCCGTGCTGGCCACGGCCGATTCCGAGACGTATCCGGCGTCCGAGCTCGAGGAGACGCGCCGGCTCGCCGCGCTCCTCGGCATGCGCCACGTCGTGATCCGGACCCGCGAGCTGGACAACCCCGAGTACGCCAAGAACCCGCCCAACCGCTGCTACTTCTGCAAGGAAGAGCTGTTCAACCGGCTCGCGCCCCTGGCGGCGGCGGAAGGCGGAGCCCATCTCATCTACGGCGCCAACATGGACGATCTGGGCGATCATCGCCCGGGCATGCAGGCGGCCAAGGCCAAGGGCGTGACGGCGCCGATGATCGAGGCCGAGCTGTGGAAGGAGGAGATCCGCGCCCTGTCGCGAGATTTGGGGCTCCCCACCTGGGACAAGCCGTCGTTCGCCTGTCTGTCCTCCCGCTTTCAGTATGGAGAGCGGATCACGGCGGAGAAGCTGAGACAGATCGACGCCGCCGAGGCGTTCATGAAGAACCTGGGCTTCCGCCAGTTCCGCGTCCGCCACCACGACCGCCTCGCCCGGATCGAATTGCCGCTCGAGGAGCTCCCGCGGCTGTGGGACGAAGGGCGGCGTGAGGCGATCGTCGCGCGCTTCCGTGAGCTGGGCTATCTCTACGTGACGGTGGATCTCCAGGGCTTCCGCAGCGGCAGCGCCAACGAGCTCCTGAAGTGGACCGGGAAAAAGTAAGGGAGCTGCTCGAGGCGGTTGCGAGTGGCGCCGTGACGGCAGACCAGGCGCTCGACCGTCTCCGCCGCTTGCCGGTCGAGGACCTCCGCTTCGCCCGGGTGGATCTGCATCGGTCGCTCCGCCACGGCGTCCCCGAAGCGGTGTTCTGCCAGGGCAAGACGCCGGAGCAGGTGGTCGCCATCGTCCGCCGCCTCGCGGCGGAGCACGAGAACGTGCTCTGCACGCGCGCGGACACCGCGATGGTCGAGGCGCTCCTGGCGAGCGGGCTCGAGTGTCGCGTCCACGCCCCCGCCCGACTGGTCGTGGTGAAGCCCCGGGCCATTCAGGGTGTGGGGCTCATCGTAGTGGTGAGCGCGGGCACGTCGGATACCGACGTGGCCGAGGAGGCGGCCGTCACGGCCGAGACCATGGGCAATCGAGTGGAGCGGCTGTACGATTGCGGGGTCGCCGGGCTCCACCGCCTGGTGCCCCACCTGGACCTCCTCAACGAGGCCAATGCCGTCATCGCTGTGGCGGGGATGGAGGGCGCGCTGCCCAGCGTCATCGGCGGCCTGGTGGACCGGCCCGTGATCGCGGTGCCGACAAGTGTCGGCTACGGCGCGTCGCTCGGCGGGATCGCCGCGCTCCTGGCCATGCTCAACTCCTGCGCCCCCGGTGTCTCGGTCGTCAACATCGACAACGGCTACGGCGCCGCCGCCCAGGCCAACCAGATCAACAAGCTGATCGCCAAGGTGCGCTGACACGATCAGAGAGGATCAGGATGAGGCTCGCGTACTTTGACTGCGCGTCTGGGGCGGCGGGCGACATGATCCTGGGCGCCCTCGTGGATGCAGGAGTCCGCTTCGAGGAACTGCAGGGCGAGCTCCGGAAGCTCCATCTCGGCGGTTACGCGCTCGAGCGGCGGGAGGTGATGAAGGCGGGCTTTCGGGCCGCCAAGGTGGACGTGCATGTCCGCGCGCCTGAGCAGGCCCCCGCCGAAGCGGCCGATCCCCACTCCCGCCATCTCCATCAGGATCGACACCTTCGCCGAATTCTCGACATCATCGGGCAGAGTGGGCTTGTGCCGAAAGTGAAAGAGCAGGCCCGGCGCATCTTCACACGGCTGGCAGAAGCCGAGGCGCGGGTTCACGGTACCACGCTGGACGAGGTCCACTTCCACGATGTGGGCGCGGTGGACGCCATCGTCGACGTGGTGGGCGCGTGTGTCGGCCTTCACCTGCTCGGCATCGACGCGCTCCACTGTGGCCCGCTGCCGCTCGGGGGAGGGTTCGTCGACGGGCCCCACGGCCGCATCCCCGTGCCGGGGCCGGCGACCGCGGAATTGCTGAAGGGGTTCCCGGTCGTCGATACCGGCGTGAGGCGGGAGCTGGTGACGCCCACGGGCGCGGCCATCCTAACCACGCTCGCCGCCTCGGCGGGCGCCATGCCCGCCATGACGGTGACGGCCGTCGGCTGCGGCGCCGGCAGCATGGACCTCGACACGCCCAACGTGATCCGCGTGTTCATCGGCGAGGGGGCGGACGCGATCGCCACGGAGAGGATCCTCCAGGTCGAGACGACGGTGGACGACATGTCGCCGCAGCTCTACGAGCCCTTGATGGAGCGCCTCTTCGAGGCCGGGGCGCTGGACGTGTACCTGACTCCGGTCCTGATGAAGAAGAGTCGCCCGGGCGTGGTCGTGACAGCCTTGTGCGAGCCCAGCGCGGTGGGGGCTCTCACGCGGGCGTGCTTCGCCGAGTCCACCACCATCGGCGTGCGCTGGACCACCTATCAGCGGCACCGCCTGCCCCGGGAGATGGTGACCCTTCAGACCTCTCTCGGCCCGCTCACGTTCAAGGTGGCTCGCCTCGACGGCCGCGTGGTGACGGTGACGCCGGAGTTCGACGAGGTCAGGCGGATCGCGCGCGACAAGGGCCTGGCCGTCCGCGACGCGCTGGAGCAGGCGCGGGCGGAGGGCCGGCGGCTGGTGGCCGAATGATCTGCGCTGCCTGCCGGCATGAGAATCCGGACCGGGCGAAGTTCTGCCTGGAGTGCGGGGCCCGCCTGGCCGCCGTGTGCCCGCAGTGCGGAACCGAGCTGCCGGCCGCGGCGAAGTTCTGCCTCGAGTGCGGCCATCGGGTGGCGGCTCCAGAGGCAGCGGCGCCGGCGCCCGCGGCGGCACCGGGCGAGGGTCTGGCGCGCCCGGCGGATTACGGGAATCGGCTCGCGTCCTACACGCCCAAGCACCTCGCCGAGAAGATTTTGAAGTCGCGCTCCGCCCTCGAGGGCGAGCGCCGCCAGGTGACGGTGCTCTTCGCCGACCTGGCGGGCTTCACCAGCCTCGCCGAGGGCCTCGACCCGGAGGAGGTACACCGGATCATCGAGGGCTGCTTCGAGCTCATGACGGCCGAGGTGCACCGCTTCGAGGGCACGATCAACCAGTACACGGGTGACGGCGTGATGGCCCTCTTCGGAGCGCCCATCGCTCACGAGGACGCGCCGCGCAGGGCGGTCCACGCCGCGCTCGGGATCCAGCGGGCGCTGCGCGATCACAGCAAGGATCTCGAGGGAAAGGCCGGCCCCGTGATCCGGATGCGGATCGGGCTGAACACCGGGCCCGTCGTCGTCGGGAAGATCGGTGACGATCTCCGGATGGACTATACCGCGGTCGGCGACACCACGAACCTGGCGGCGCGGATGCAGCAGAACGCGCGGCCCGGCAGCGTGCTGGTGAGCGAGGCCACCTACAAGGCGGCGGCGGGTTTCTTCGAGACCCTGGACCTGGGCGAGATCGCCGTCAAGGGGCACGCCCCCGTGCGGGCCTTCGAAATCCTCCGCCCGCGCGGCCGTCGGTCACGGCTCGACGTCGCGGCGGAGCGCGGCCTGACCCCCCTCGTCGGCCGCTCACGGGAGCTCGGCGTGCTGACCGAGCTCTTCGCCCAGGTCAAGAACGGGCGCGGTCAGGTCGTGTTCATCGTGGGAGACGCCGGCATCGGCAAATCCCGGCTGGTGCTCGAGTTCCAGCGGACCTTGGCGGCTCGCGGGGAGAGCGTGACCTGGCTCGAGGGGCAGTGCGTTTCCTTTGGTCAGTCGATGCCCTTCCTGCCGCTCATCGATCAGCTCCGCAAGAACTTCGCGATCGAGGAGTTCGACGGCGAGCCCGAGATCATCGCGAAGGTCGAGCACGGGATGCGGCGGATGGGGGGGCTCGAGAGCAACATCCCGTATGTCCGCTTCCTGCTGTCCGTGGACCCCGGCGACCCCGCCGTCGCCGCGATGGACGCGCTGAGCCGCCGCAAGAAGATCTTCGAGGCCGTGCGGATGATGTCCCTCCGTGGCGCGCGAGTCCGGCCCATCGTGTTCGTCTACGAGGACCTGCACTGGATCGACAGCAGCACGGAAGAGTACCTCACCGCCACGATGGATTCGCTGGCAGGCGTGCCGATCATGCTGGTCCTCACCCACCGGCTCGGCTACATCCCGCCCCTCGGCACCCGGAGCTTCCACACCACGCTGAATCTGCAAGCGCTCTCGGAGCCAGAGGTCGTCTCGATGGCGGGCCGCGTGCTCGGGACGGAGGCGCTGCCGCGGGAGCTCGTCGGCGCGCTCATGGAGAAGGCGGAGGGGGTGCCCCTGTTCGTGGAGGAGGTCACCAAGACCCTCCTCGATCTGGGGGTCCTCCGCCGGGAGAACGGAGGCTACCGGATGGTGAAGGGCGCGACCGAGATGGGCGTGCCCGACACGATCCAGGGCATCATCATGGCGCGACTCGACCGGCTCGGCGAGGACGGCAAGCGTACGGTCCAGCTCGCATCGGTCATCGGCCGCCAGTTCCTCGTGCGCCTGCTGGAGCGCATCGTCGATCTTCGCGGCGAGCTGGAAGGGCTGCTGCGGGAGCTGAAATCGCTCGAGATCATCTACGAGCAGGGGCTTCTGCCCGAGCCCGCCTACATCTTCAAGCACGCCGTCATCCAGGACGTGGCCTACCAGAGTCTCCTCGTCCAGCGGCGCAGGGAGCTCCACCGGGCGGTGGGCCACGCCATCGAGGACCTGTACCCGGACCGCCTCGCCGACCACTACGAGGAGCTCGCGCATCACTTCTGGCAGGGCGAGGAGTGGAGCAAGGCCCTCGACTACCTCGTCAGGTCCGGGGAGAGGGCCAAGCACGCCTATGCGAATCGGGCGGCTCTCGACTACTACGCTCGCGCGCTCGAGGCGGCGGCGCGCGTCCGGCCGCCGGTGCCGGTGAGACGGATCCTGGAGATCCACGCGCAGCGGAGCCAGGTCTACATCGGCATCAGTCGCTACCCCGAGGCCGTCGCCGAAGGCGACCGCATGGTCGAGCTCGCCCGGGCCGCCGGTGATCGCCCGGCTGAGGGCGAGGCGCTCGCCCAGCTGGCCTTCGCCCACTGGGCGACGTTTTCCGCGGATCATGTGTCGGACGCCGAGCGCTTCACCGAGCAGGCGCTCGGCATCGCGCGCGAGGTGGGGGACGAGGAGGTGCTGGCCCGGAGCCTTCACCTGCAGGGCTCCCTGCAGCAGATGCGTGGGAATCTGGCGCAGGCTGACGAGAAGTTCATGGAGGCGATCCAGATCTGCGAAGCGAGAGGGTTCAGGGCCCTCGCCGTGCCGAGCCGCCTTCTCCTCGCGGCGCAGATCGAGTGGCGGGGAGACTTCTCGCGGGCCCTGCCGCTCATCCGCCAGGCCGAGGACGAGGCCAGGGAAGTGTGGGATGGGTTTCACGAGCTCTTCGGCATAGCCTTTCGTTGCAAGGTCCACATCGCTCAGGGCGACCATGCCGAGGGCCTCGCCGTGATCAGCGACGGCCTCGCGAAGGCAAAGGATCGCGACAACAAGTTCTTCATCGGGAGGTTCGAGAACACGATCGGCTGGCTCCATCAGGAGCTCGGGGACTTTTCGCGAGCCGTGGAACACGACCGCCAGGCCGCCGATATCGGAAAGCAGATCAAGAACGGCAATGTCGAGATCAGCTCGCTGATCAACCTCGGCTACGACTACCTTCACTTGGGCGAGCCCGCCAAGGCGCTTTCGCTGCTCGAGGACACGCAGCGCCGGGCCGACGCCGGGTTCGGGGCGCACCGCTGGCGCTGGGAGATGCACGTGGCGGCGAACCTCGCAGAGGCTCTGATCGCGCTCGGCCGGCCCGGCGAGGCGTTGCCCCAGATCGAGCGCTCGCTCGCGGCGGGGCGGGCCACCGGCTCCGCCAAGTACATCGCCAAGTGCCATGCGCTCAGGGGCGAGATCGCCATGGCCGCGGGCGATTGGGCGCAGGCGGAGAGCGACCTCGCCGAGGCCCTTGGTATCGCGCGGCGCATCGGCTATCCAACGCTGGCCTGGCAGTGCGCCCACGCTCTGTCCCGGGCCCTGGCGGCCAGGGGCGAGGGTGGCAGCGGGGCACCTGACCGAGCGGAACGGGCGTGCGAGATGGCGCGCCTCGCCGCCGACATCATCCGGTCGGTGACGGACCGGCTGCCGGACCCGGCGCTGAAGACGGCGTTCCTGTCGTGGAGCCGGGTCAGGGCCGTTCAGGACGATCTGGACCGCTTGCTCCGCGGCTGAAAGCCGGCCAACTCCGGCTGAGCTCAGGCGGGAGGGTGGCCCTCCAAATTCCTCCGGTGACCGGGGCTCTTGATGGCACGCCTGCCCTTGACACGCGAGAGGCTTTCTCGTAGGATCTGGACTCGCCCAGGCCCCGGAAACATTGTCCAGCCAGAAAGAGCGGGAAGGGGGGTGAAGAACGATGAAGTGGGAGGCTCCCGCCTTTGTAGAGATCAAGATGGACGCCGAGATCAACTCGTATCAGGACGACTTCGGCGACGACTTCGGAGTCCGCTGAGCCGAAGGGCTGATCAAATGATCGATCTGCATCGTTCGTGAGAGGAGGCTCTGGTCTCGTTGTGCCTAACACGGGACCTCGCGCTACGGGGCGAGAGGCCGGAGCGCTCTTTCCCTTCATCGGGAGATGCCCGAAGACAGTGCACAGGCAATCCGAAAGGAGCGCAGCCATGAGGCGCAGCGTCTGGTTGGCGTGTTTGCTCGTCCTCTCAACGTCCCTTGTTGCGTATGCGACGGTTGCGTATGCGAATCCGGAACTCATTCGCCTGCAGACCGATGACAAGCAGTGGGTGATGGCGGCGAAGGACTACTCGGCGACCCGCTACAGCACCCTGAACCAGATCACCAAGAGCAACGTCAAGAATCTTCGGCCGGCGTGGACGTTCTCCACGGGCACCTTGCGGGGGCACGAAGGAGCGCCGCTGGTCATCGGGGACATGATGTACGTGCACACCTCGTTCCCCAACAACGTCTACGCCCTTGACCTGAAGGGCCCCGACGTCGGGCACATCAAGTGGAAGTATCTACCGAAGCAGGATCCCAGCGTTCAGGCCGTCGCGTGTTGTGACAACGTGAACCGCGGCCTGGCCTACGCGGACGGGAAGGTCTTCCTGAACCAGCTCGACGGCAATCTGGTGGCGCTCGACGCCAAGACCGGCCGCGAAGCGTGGAAGGCCCAGAACGCGGATCCGAAGGTCGGGGCGACCATGACCGGCGCTCCTCACATCATGAAGGACAAGGTCATCATCGGCGTGAGCGGTGGTGAGTTCGGCGTCCGTGGCCATGTGACGGCATATGACCTCAAGACGGGTAAGCAGGTGTGGCGCGCCTACAGCATGGGTCCGGACGAGGAGATCCTCCTGGCCGACGATTTCAACACCGCCAACCCCCACTTCGGCCAGAAGAATCAGGGCGTGGCCACCTGGCAAGGCGATCAGTGGAAGACCGGCGGCGGGACGACGTGGGGCTGGTACGCGTTCGACCCGGCGCTCAACCTCATGTACTACGGTACGGGAAATCCGTCGACCTGGAACCCGACCCAGCGGCCAGGGGACAACAAATGGTCGATGACGATCTTCGCGCGTGACGTGGACACCGGGAAGGCCAAGTGGGGATACCAGATGACCCCGTGGGACGCCTGGGACTACGACGGTGTCAACGAAATGATCCTGGCCGACCTCCAGATCGGCGGCAAGCCCGTCAAGGCGCTCGTGCACTTCGACCGCAACGGCTTCGGCTACACCCTGGACCGGACGAACGGCTCGCTGCTCGTCGCCCAGAAGTTCGATCCGGACGTCAACTGGGCGACCGGCGTAGACATGAAGACGGGCCGTCCCATCGAGGTTGCGGCGATGCGGACGAAGGCGGGCACGAACAGCAAGGGCGTCTGCCCGGCGGCGCTCGGCACCAAGGACCAGCAGCCGGCCGCCTACTCGCCCAGGACCAAGCTGTTCTACGTCCCGACCAACCACGTATGCATGGACTATGAGCCGTTCGAGGTGAAGTACACGGCCGGTCAGCCCTACGTGGGCGCCACCCTCAGGATGTTCCCCGGCCCCGGCGGCCACATGGGCGCCTTCATCGCATGGGATGCAGCCAACGGCAAGATCGTGTGGAGCGATAAGGAGCGCTTCTCGGCCTGGAGCGGCGCGCTCGTGACGTCCAGTGATCTGGTCTTCTACGGCACGCTCGAGGGATACCTGAAGGCCGTGGACGCGACGACGGGCAAGGAGCTGTGGAAGTTCAAGACACCATCCGGCATCATCGGCAACCCCATGACCTACGTCGGGCCTGATGGCAAGCAGTACGTGGCCGTGCTGTCGGGCGTCGGAGGTTGGGCGGGCATCGGTCTCGCGGCGGGTCTCGAGGGCGACAGCGAGGGGCTCGGCGCAGTCGGGGCGTACAAGAAGCTGGCGGAGTACACTACCCTCGGTGGTGTGCTGACGGTGTTCTCTCTCCCGTGATGCGCGGTGGCGCTCGACGCCAGCGCAAGGGGTGAGCGAGCGCGGGAGTCCCTCTGGCCGAGATCACCCCGCTTCCGCGGGGTGATCTCTCCCGGGGAGTGCGAAGTTGTCCTCATGGGATGGATGCCATAGCGAAGAGATCTCGAGCCCGGAAGGGGGAATCAGGCGGATGAAGCACAGGCTTGTCATAGGGCTGGCGCTCCTCTTCACGACGTCTGGTGCTTCGTCGGACCTTGCCCGGGCGGAAGGTCAGTTCCGCGTCTGCGCCGACCCGAACAACCTCCCCTACTCGAACGAGAAGCACGAAGGCTTCGAGAACAAGATCGCCGAGCTGTTCGCGAAGGAGTTGGGGGCTTCGCCCGGCTTCACCTGGTGGCCGGACCGGCGTGGCTTCATCAGGAATACGCTCAGAGCCGGTCAGTGCGACGTCGTCATGGGCGTTCCGAACGGATACGATCAGGTGCGCTGGACGCGGCCGTACTACCGTTCCACCTACGCCTTCGTTTCCGCCCGGAACGGGCAGTTCCACGTCCGGTCCTGGGACGATCCGGTGCTGCGCAACGCGAGAATCGGGATCGTCGCCGCGACACCGCCCGCCGATGCGCTGGTCAAGAAAGGCCTCATCGGCAACGTCGTCTCCTATCGGCTCACCATCGACTACACCTCGGAGTATCCCGGGGAGATCGTCGATCACGTGGCGGCCGGCAAAGTCGACGTCGCCATCGTGTGGGGGCCCGTCGCAGGCTACTTCGCCAAGAAGCAATCGGTCCCGCTGGACGTCGTCCCCGTGCCCGAGCTCCCGGGTCTGGACATTCCCTTCACGTACGAGATTTCCATGGGCGTCCGGAAAGGCGACAAAGAGCGCCAGGCCCAACTCGACGACATTCTCACGAGGAAGCAAGGTGAGGTCCGAAAGATCCTCGAAGACTACGGCGTCCCGCTCGTGGAGGGTCCGCTCGTGCGCAAACCCGAGGAAACCAGGCGGGGCGTCGTCGGCGAACGGTATCAGTAGGACGGCTCGAGTGAAGGCAATGAGCCGCAGGTTCGGTCGGTTCTCGGTGGCTCTCGCGATCCTGGCAGGCCTCGGGATCGCATGGCAGGCGGCCTGGTCGGCGGACCCGGGCGACGATGAGATCGCGCAGGTCCTGACTCCCAAGCAGGCCGACACACCCGCGGTCAAGCAGTTCAAGGAGACGGGGAAGAACCCCTACAACAAGGACTCCGGAGCGATCGCGGCGGGCTTCAAGCTCGCGCGCGCCGTGGCCTGCACGCACTGCCACGGGGAGAGCCTCGGCGGGCTGATCGGACCGAACCTCATCAGCGGCAACTGGCGGCATTTCCGGAACGGCACGGACAAGGGGATGTTCCAGACGCTCTACTTCGGCACCAGCGCCGGCATGGCCGCGTGGGGCAAGCTCGGGAGCCTGACCGACGACGACATCCTCAAGATCATGGCGTTCGTCCGCAGCAAGTACAAGGGGGACCCGAAGGACATCACGTGGGAATGACGGTACCGGCCGGCCCCGCATCGGGAGCGATCTCAGCGCGATGACCGCCGAGACGCGATCCGGTCGCCGGCTCCTCGCGCCCTCGTGGGTGGGTCTGGTCCTCTTGGCCGTCTTCGCGCCGGGCGCCCCCGCCGAGGAGATCACCAAGGAGCAGATCGTGGGGATGCTGCGGCTGGCGAGCGACAAGGCGCCTCTCGATCTGTCCGGGAAGGATCTGTCGCGCCTCGACCTCAGCGGCCTGGACTTCAAGCGCGCCAAGCTGACCGGCGCCAACCTGACCGGCGCCATCCTCGCTGGGGCAAACCTGTTTGGCGCCGACCTGACCCGGGCGAACCTCACGGGCGCCAACCTGAGCCGTGCCAACCTGGATATCGCATTGCTCGCCGACGCCGACCTGACCCGGGCGGACCTCAGTCGGGCCAGTCTCTTCGGCGTCCTCCTGACGAAGGCGACGCTCGTCGAAGCGAACCTGTCGGGCGCGCGTATCATCGCCAACCTGTCGAACGCGAACCTGACGGGGGCCAACCTCTCCAACGCCGACATGGCGGCAGACATGCGAAACCAGCCGATGGGCCTGATGCGCGTCTTCCTGACGGGGGCCGACCTGACCCGGGCGAACCTCACGGGTGCCAACCTTTCTCGCGCCGAGATGTCGTTCGCGAACCTATCGCGGGCCGATCTGACCGGCGCCAACGTGCTGGGCGCCGATCTCAGCGGAGCTAACCTGGAGGGGGCGATCTTCAAGGGCGCCCGTGGCAGGGGAGAGCTGAAGGGGCTGGACGCGGCGAAGAACGTGGACAAGGCGATTTTCGAATGAGCTCCGGGCCTCTCCGCTGAAGTCTTGATGTGACGAGCACTCACTCCTCTAGGAGGTGCATCCGGTGAAGACAACCGTCTCCATGACCATCAACGACGTGAAGTATTCAAATGACGTCGAGCCTCGCCTCCTCCTGGTGCACTACATCCGCGAGCTCGCGGGCCTCACGGGCACCCACGTGGGCTGCGACACCAGCCAGTGCGGCGCCTGCATAGTGCACGTCGACGGGCAGGCGGTGAAGTCTTGCACGCTCCTCGCCGTGCAGTGCGAGGGCGCCCAGGTGAAGACCATCGAGGGAATGGCCCGCGACGGCAAGCTGCATCCCATCCAGGAAGGCTTCTGGGAGAAGCACGGGCTCCAGTGCGGCTTCTGCACCCCCGGTATGATCATGTCGGCCGCGCAGCTCCTCGAGCGCAACCCGCGGCCCACGGAGACCCAGATCCGGCACTGGCTGGAGGGCAATCTCTGCCGCTGCACCGGCTATCACAACATCGTCAAGGCCATCGAGTACGCCGCCGAGAAGATGGCGGGCGGGTAGGGGCGCGAGCATGGCTACCGCGAAGCTGCTCGGCTCGAGCATCAAGCGCCGTGAGGACCCGCGCTTCATCACCGGCAAGGGGCACTACACCGACGACCTGAAGCTGCCGGGCATGACCTACGCGGTGTTCGTCCGCAGCCCGCACGCGAACGCGAGGATCCGGAAGATGGACACGTCCCGCGCCCTGAAGCACCCCGGCGTGGTGGCGGTCTTCACCGGGAAGGACATGACGGGCGTGAATTCGCTGCCCTGCGGCTGGCTCCTCCCGGACCTCAAGGTGCCGCCCCACATGCCGCTGGCGACCGATGCGGCGCGCTATGTGGGCGACCCGGTGGCGGTGGTGATCGCCGAGAGTCACGAGGCTGCCAGGGACGCCGCCGACCTTGTGGCAGTGGACTGGGAGGTGCTGCCCTCCGTGACCAGTACCGACAAGGCGGCCGCCCCGGGGGCGCCCCAGATCCATCAGGTGGCGCCGAACAACGTGGCCTTCCAGTGGCAGATCGGTGACGCCGCCGCAACCGCCGCCGCCTTCAAAACGGCGGCGGTCACGGTGAAGAAGCGGATCGTCAACCAGCGCCTCGTGGCCAATGCCATCGAGCCGCGCGCCTGCGTGGCGCGGTATGAGGACGCCACCGGCGACTGGACGCTCTGGGTGACGTCACAGAACCCCCATGTCCACCGCCTCCTCATGGCCGCCTTCGTCCTCGGCATCCCCGAGCACAAGGTGCGGGTCATCGCCCCCGACGTGGGGGGCGGCTTCGGGTCCAAGATCTTCCTCTACAACGAGGAGACGGTCTGCACCTGGGCCACGCGCCAGATCAAGCGGCCCGTGCGGTGGACCGCCGAGCGGCGCGAGTCCTTCCAGACCGACGCCCACGGGCGCGACCACGTGACCGAGGCTGAGATCGCCATGTCGAAGGACGGCAAGATCCTGGGGCTCAGGGTCAAGACCACCGCCAACCTCGGGGCCTACCTCTCGACCTTTGCGCCGGCGGTGCCCACCTACCTCTACGCCACGCTCCTGAACGGCGTGTACGAGATTGGCGCCATCCATGCGGAGGTCACCGGCGTGTTCACCAACACGACACCGGTGGACGCCTACCGCGGGGCCGGGCGTCCGGAGGCCTCTTACCTGATCGAGCGCATGGTGGACGCCGCGGCCGCCGCGCTCAAGATGGATCCGGCCGAAGTGAGGAAGAACAACTTCATCCCGAAGTTCGACAAGGGCTACCAGACCAAGGTCGCCCTCATGTACGACAGCGGCAACTACGCGCCCGCGTTCGACAAGCTGCTCCAGATGCTCGACTACACGAAGTTCCGCGCCGACCAAACGGCGGCGCGGGCCAAGGGGCGCCTGATCGGCGTCGGCTTCTCGACCTACATCGAGGCGTGCAGCATCGCCCCGTCGAAGGTGGTGGGCGCGCTCGGCGCCCAGGCGGGGCTGTGGGAGTCGGCGACCGTTCGCGTGCATCCCACGGGCAAGGTGACGGTGTACACGGGCTCGCACTCCCACGGCCAGGGGCACGAAACGACCATGGCCCAGCTCGCGGCCGATCAGCTCGGGATCGCGATGGACGACGTCGAGATCGTCCACGGCGATACGGGCACCGTGCCCTTCGGTATGGGCACCTACGGCAGCCGCTCAGCCTCGGTGGGCGGCACCGCCATCGTGATGTCGCTCAACAAGATCAAGGAGAAGGGCAAGAAGATCGCCGCCCATCTGCTCGAGGCCAGCCCTGGGGACATGGACTTCGCCAACGGCCAGTTCTACGTGAAGGGCTCGCCGCAGAAGGCGGTGCCCTTCGGCCAGGTGGCGCTCGTGGCCTATGTCCCCCACAACTACCCCGACGGGGTCGAGCCCGGGCTCGACGAGACGAGCTTCTACGACCCCGCCAACTTCTGCTTCCCGTTCGGCGCCCATGCCTGCGTCGTCGAGGTGGATCCCGACACCGGCGCCGTCAAGATCCTGCGCTATCTCGCCGTGGACGATGTCGGCAACGTGATCAATCCCATGATCGTGGACGGCATGGTGCACGGTGGTGTCGCCCAGGGTGTGGCGCAGGCGCTGTGGGAGGGGGCGCTCTATGACCCCGACTCCGGCCAGCTCCTGACCGGCAGCATGATGGACTATGCGCTGCCGAAGGCCGACATGCTCCCGATGTACGAGACCGCGCGCACCGAGACACCGACGCCCGTGAACCCGCTGGGCGTGAAGGGCGCGGGCGAGACCGGCACCATCGCCGCGACGCCGGCCGTGGTCAACGCGGTAGTGGACGCGCTGTCGGGCCTGGGTGTGGACCACATCGAGACGATGCCGCTGACGCCTGAGCGCGTCTGGCAAACCGTCCAGGCCGCCAAGTCCAGAAAGTAAGGGGGGAGACGCCGCCATGTATCCAGCCCAGTTCGAGTACCACACTCCCGGCACGGTCAAGGAGGCGCTGGACCTGCTCGGGCGGCTCAAGGACGACGCCAAGCTCCTGGCGGGCGGGCATAGTTTGATCCCGGCGATGAAGCTCCGGCTGGCTCAGCCCAAGCACCTCGTCGACCTCAAGAAGATCCCCGGCCTCTCCGGAATCAGAGAGGAGGGCGGGACGCTGGTGATCGGCGCGATGACCACCCACTATGCGATCGAGTCGTCGCCGGTCGTCAAGTCCAAGTGCCCGATGCTCGCCGCGACGGCGGGCCAGATCGGCGACCCCATGGTGCGGAACATGGGCACCGTCGGTGGGAGCCTCGCACACGCCGATCCTGCCGCGGATTACCCGGCCGCCATCATCGCCCTCGGCGCCGAGCTGGTGGCGGAGGGGCCCAAGGGCAGGCGCACCATCAAGGCGGATGATTTCTTCAAGGGTCTGCTGACCACGGCGCTCGGCGCCGATGAGATCCTCACCGAGGTGCGCGTTCCCGTCTGCGGCCCCAACGTGGGCTGCGCCTACATGAAGTTCCCCCATCCCGCCTCGCGCTTCGCGGTGGTCGGGGTGGCCGCCGTGCTCAGCGTGGCCGGCGGCCAGGTCGCCAAGGCTGGCGTCGGGATCACCGGCGCCGGGACGAAGGCCGTGAGGGCCACGGGCGTGGAGGCCGGGCTCGTGGGCAAGGCGCTCGACGCCGCCACCATCCAGGCCGCGGCGGAGAAGGCCCCCGATGGAGTCGACGTCCAGGCCGATCTCCAGGGCTCCGAGGACTACAAGCGGCATCTCCTCAAGGTCTTCGCCAGGCGCTCCATAGAGGCAGCGGCCGCGGCGCTGAAGTGACGACACGATCCCTTGACCCGAGTTGAGCAGAGGGGACCAACATGATCCCGGCCGCTTTCGAGTACCACGCTCCCACATCGGTGGGCGAGGCGATACAACTGCTCGCCAAGCTCGGCGAAGACGCGAAGGTCCTGGCCGGAGGCCAAAGCCTCATCCCGCTCATGAAGCTCCGCCTGGCCGCCCCGAGGCACGTCGTCGACATCAACGGGATCCCGGGGCTCGCCTATGTCAGGGAGACCGACGGGTTCCTTCGGGTCGGCGCGCTCACGCGGGAGTCGGATCTCGAGGACTCGGAGCTTCTCCGGACGCGCTATCCGCTGCTCTTCGACACGTGTAAGGTCATCGCCGATCCCGTGGTGCGCAACCTGGCGACGGTGGGCGGCAACCTGGCCCACGGCGACCCGGCCAATGACCACCCCGCAACCATGCTGGCGCTCGGCGCCGAGGTCGTCGTGGTGGGCCCGAACGGCGAGCGGCGCATCCCAATGACCTCGTTCTTCACCGGTCCGTTCGCCACGGCCCTCCGGGCGGACGAGATCCTCGTGGAGGTCCGGGTGCCGAGCCCGTCGCCGCGCAGCGGAGGGGCGTACCTGAAGCTCGAGCGAAAGGTGGGCGACTTCGCCACGGCGGCGGTGGCGGTTCAGCTCAGCCTAGGTGCGGACGGCACCTGCGAGCGGGCGGGGATAGGCCTCACGAACGCCGGCCCGACGCCGATCAGGGCCGAGGCCGCCGAGGCGGCCCTGAGGGGCAACCGGCCGGAGGAAGGCACGATCAAGCGCGCATCCGAGCTCGCCGCCCAAGCCGCCCAGCCGGCCGCGGACCTTCGGGGCCCGGCCGACTACAAAAAGGACGTGGTGAGGGTGCTGACAGCCCGAGCGCTCCGGAAGGCGGTGGAGCGCGCCGGCGGCGCCGGGTAGTCAGGAGGAAAGGACGATGCGGGTCGATGTCGCGATCAACGGCGAGAAGTACGAGGCTGACGTAGAGCCGCGTCTCCTGCTCGTGCACCTGATCCGGGACGTGTTCAGGCTGACGGGCACCCACATCGGATGTGACACGACCCACTGCGGCGCCTGCACCGTCCTCCTCGACGGCCGACCGGTCAAATCCTGCACGGTGTTCGCCGTCCAGGCCCACGGCAAGGAGCTCATGACGGTGGAGGGGCTCGAGCAGAACGGCAAGCTCCACCCGCTCCAGGAGGGCTTCATGGAGGAGCACGGCCTGCAGTGCGGGTACTGCACCCCCGGCATGCTGATGACCAGCTACTCGTTTCTCAAGAAGCGCCCGGCGCCGTCGGAGGACGAGATCCGCCACGCCATCTCCGGCAACCTGTGCCGGTGCACCGGGTACGTGAACATCGTCAAGGCCATCCAGTACGCGGCGGCCAAGCTCGGGCAAGGAGGCGCATGATGGCGCTCAGGACCTCGCCGGAAGTCGGAGGCATGGGGCATTCGATCAAGCGGAAGGAGGATCCGCGCTTCATCCGCGGCAAGGGCAACTACGTGGACGACCTCCAGCTCCCGGGCATGCTCTACCTGGACATCGTCCGAAGCCCCTTTGCCCACGCGACGATCAAGAAGATCGACGCCGCCAAGGCGCTGGCCGTTCCGGGCGTGCTGGCCGTGATCACCGGCCAGGACCTGGCCAAGTACAACCTGCACTGGATGCCCACCCTCATGTCGGACACCCAGATGGTGCTGCCCGTGGAGAAGGTGATGTACCAGGCCCAGGAGGTGGCGGCGGTGCTCGCCACGAGCCGGTACACCGCCGCCGACGGGGTCGCGGCCGTGGAGGTGGAGTACGAGCCGCTTCCCGTCGTGGTGGACCCCCGGAAGGCCCTCGAGCCCGGGGCCCCGGTGCTCCGTACGGACAAGAAGGACAAGAAGGACAACCACATCTGGCACTGGGAGTGGGGCGACCGGACGGCGACCGACCAGGCGTTCGCGGAAGCCCAAGTCAGCGTGAAGCAGGACATCTACATCCCGCGGATCCATGTGGCCTCCATCGAAACCTGCGGATGCATCGCCCAGTGGGACAAGGTGAACGGCAAGCTCACCGTGTGGATGACCACTCAGGCGCCTCATGCCATCCGTACCGTGTTCGCGCTTGTCGCGGGCCACGTGGGGCTCGCCGAGCACAAGATCCGGATCATCTCCCCCGACATCGGCGGAGGCTTCGGCGGAAAGGTGCCGGTCTATCCGGGCTACGTGATCGCCGTGGCGGCGTCGGTGCTGACAGGGAAGCCGGTCAAGTGGATGGAAGACCGCATGGAGAACCTGCAGGCCGATTCCTTCGCCCGCGACTACCACATCACGGCCGAGCTGGCGGCCAAGAAGGACGGCAGGCTGACGGCGATCCGCATCAAGACGGTCGCCGACCACGGCTACACCGACGCGGCGGCGAACCCCTCCAAGTTCCCTGCGGGGCTGTTCCACATCTGCACGGGGTCGTATGACTTCAAGGCGGCCCACGTGGAGGTGGACGGGGCGTACACCAACAAGCCGCCCGGCGGGATCGCCTACCGCTGCTCGTTCCGCGTCACGGAAGCCGTGCACACCATCGAGCGCATGGCGGACATCATGGCGCACGAGCTCGGCATGGATCCGGCGGAGTTCCGGTTCGCGAACTTCATCAAGCCGGAGCAGTTCCCGTACAAGTCGGCGCTCGGCTGGGAGTACGACAGCGGCAACTACGCGGGGGCGCTGCGGAAGGCCATGGACAGGATCGGTTACGCGGAGCTCAGGCGGGAGCAGGCCCTGAAGCGCGAGCGCGGCCTACTCATGGGCATCGGGATCTCGAGCTTCACCGAGATCGTCGGCGCGGGGCCGTCCAAGCACTTCGATATCCTCGGGCTCAAGATGTTCGATAGCTGCGAGATCCGCATCCACCCCACCGGCAAGGCCATCGCGCGGTTCGGCACCAAGTCCCAGGGGCAGGGGCACGAGACCACCTACGCACAGATCCTGGCCGAGGAGCTGGGCATCCCCGCCGCGGACATCCAGATCGAGGAGGGCGATACCGACACCGCGCCCTACGGTCTCGGCACGTACGCGAGCCGCTCCACGCCGGTCGCCGGCGCCGCGGCAGCCGTGGCGGCGCGAAAGGTCCGGGACAAGGCGCGCCAGATCGCGGCGCACCTCCTGGAATGCTCCCCCGACGACCTGGTGTGGGAGCCGGGAAAGTTCTCGGTCAAGGGGGCCCCCAACCGGTTCAAGACCATCCAGGACATCGCCTTCGCCGCCTACACCAACCATCCGGCGGGCATGGAGGCGGGGCTGGAGGCCGTGAGCTACTACGACCCGCCCAACCTCACCTATCCGTTCGGCAGCTACATCTGCGTGGTCGACATCGACAAGGGGACGGGCGAGGTCAAGGTCCGGCGCTTCGTCGCCGTCGACGACTGCGGCAACATCATCAATCCCATGATCGTCGACGGCCAGATCCACGGCGGGCTCACCATGGGATTCGCCCCGGCGTTGCTCGAGGAGATCTCCTACGACGAGATCGGCAACATCCAGGGCGGGAGCTTCATCGACTACCTGGTGCCGACGGCGGTGGAGACACCCAAGTGGGAGACGGACAAGACGTGCACGCCCTCGCCGCACCATCCCCTGGGCGCCAAGGGCGTGGGCGAGTCGGCCACGGTGGGCGCGCCCGCGGCCATCGCCAATGCGGTGGTGGACGCGCTCTGGCACCTCGGGGTGCGCCACGTCGACATCCCGATCACGCCGGCCAAGGTGTGGAAGCTGCTGCGCGAGCGGGGCGTGACGGAGTGACGGGGTAAGGGGCGAGCATGAGCGACGACCTCCTCGCCGTCGCCGTCGAGCTGCGTCGGCGGGGCGAGCGGTTCGCCTTGGCCACGGTGGTCCGATGCGAGCGGCCGACTTCGGCCAAGCCGGGCGCGAAGGCGCTGATCCGGCCCGACGGGACCGTTACCGGCTGGGTGGGGGGCGCGTGCGCCGAGCCGGTCGTGGTCCGCGAGGCCCTGAACGCCCTCCACGATGGCCAGCCGCGCCTGATCGCGCTGGTCGGGGAGGGGGGCGCTGCCCCGGGTCGGACCGAGGGCGTCGTGCCGTATCCCATGGCGTGCCACAGCGGCGGGACGCTGGAGATCTACGTGGAGCCGTTCCTCCCGAAGCCACTGCTGGTCCTCGTGGGCCACGGACCCGTGGTCGAGACCCTGGCCGCCCTCGGGCGGGCCGCCGACTTCGGCGTGGCCGTGCTCGCGCCGGAGACCATGCGGGAGGAGTTGACGCGGCTGGCCCTGGGCCCGCACACGTCGGTCGTGGTTGCCACGCACGGGAGCGCCGACGAGAACGCGCTGGAGCAGGTTCTCGGGAGGGGGTCGGGGTACGTGAGCCTCATCGCCAGCCGGAAGCGGGCGGCCAGCATCGTCGAGAGCTTGAAGCGGCGGAACGTGTCTGCCGACCGCATCGATCGGCTGAAGGCGCCGGCGGGGCTCGACATCGGCGCCGTGACCCCGGAGGAGATCGCCGTGAGCATTCTCGCCGAGATCATCCAGATCCGCCGGGCCGGCAAGCCCGAGCCGCCGGAGCATGAAGGGTACCGGGTCGCTCCGGCGCCCCACCAGAGTAAGGATCCGGTCTGCGGGATGCTCGTGGAGATCGCCGCCGCCACGTATCGCTCCGAGGCCGAGGGCCGGGCCTCCTACTTCTGCTGCGCCGGCTGCAAGGACGCCTTCGAGCGCGATCCCCGGCGATACGCCGCGGACCCGGCCGGATGAGCGCTTCTCCGCGGCGCGGGAGTCGAGAGGCCCTGACCCTCGGCCTCCTGAGGTGAGCCTCTCAGGCGAGCTCGAGACGGCCTCCCCGCGGAGACGGAGGCGGTGATCGCGGGCATCGTCCTGGCGGCCGGCCTCTCCCGGCGGATGGGACAGGCCAAGCTGCTCCTGCCGTTACAGGGACGACCCGTGGTGAGCCACGTGGCCGAGCGCCTCCTCGCCGCCGGCCTCGAGCGCGTGATAGTCGTAGCGGGGCGCGAGCATCCCGCCATCGGATCAGCCCTGGCGAGTCTCCCGGTCGACCTGGCAGTCAACCCGCACCCGGAGGCGGGCCAATCCGGCTCCATCCGGGTGGGCATCGGGGCGCTGCCTCCCGGAACACAGGCCGCGCTCATCGCCCTCGGCGACCAGCCGTTTCTCGCGCGCGAGATCATCCCCGCTCTGCTCGCCGCGCTGGAGCGCACGGGCAAGGCCATCGTCGCTCCCCGCTACCGGGAGGGCCGAGGCAATCCGGTGCTGTTCACCCGTGAGACCTTTCCGGAGTTGCGCGGACTCTCCGGCGACGAGGGCGCCCGGTCGGTCATCGAGCGCGACCCGAGGCGGGTGGCGCTCGTGGACTTCGACCTCCCCATGCCGCAGGATCTGGACACCCCGGCGGACTATGACACGCTCCGGTCCCCGGGGAACCCGGTGTAAACTGAGAGGACGATGAGAGCCGAGATCAGGAAGATCCAGGAGCTGATGGAAGGGGCCGACTACGTGACCGACGCGGCCATCGCGACGTCGGTGCATCTGGCCATGACGCTGAAGAAGCCGCTGCTCATCGAGGGGCATGCGGGCGTGGGCAAGACCGAGGTGGCCAAGGTGATCTCGCGGATGCTCAGAACGAATCTCATCCGCCTCCAGTGCTACGAGGGGCTGGACGCCGCCCAGGCGCTTTACGAGTGGAACTACCCGAAGCAGCTCCTCCACATCAAGCTGGAGGAGAGCACCGACCATTCGCTCGAGCAGAAGGAGGCGGCCATCTTCTCCGAGCCGTTCCTCATACGGCGCCCGCTCCTTCAGGCCATCACCCAGGACGGCCGCCCGCCCGTACTCCTGATCGACGAAATTGATCGCTCTGATCAAGAGTTCGAGGCCTTTCTTCTGGAAGTCCTTTCAGACTTCCAGGTGACGATCCCCGAGATCGGCACGATCACGGCCACGGTGCCACCCTACGTGATCCTCACGTCCAACCGCAGCCGCGAGCTGTCGGATGCCTTGAGGCGCCGCTGCCTCTACCTCTGGGTCGACTTCCCGGGCTTCGACAAGGAAGTCCGGATCGTCATGCGGAAGGTGCCGGGGGTGAACGAGCGACTCGCCCGCCAGGTCTCCCGCTTCATGGAGAGCCTGAGGACGATCCGCCTGTCCAAGGTGCCCGGCGTCGCGGAGACCCTCGACTGGGCCCAGGCGCTGTCCTCGCTTCACGCCGATCACCTGGACGAGGACCTGGTGGCGGAGACCCTGGGCTGTGTCCTCAAGGACGCCGACGACGTGAAGCGCTTCAGGCGGGAACTGGACTCGGGAGGCCTCAAGCGCTTCGTTCCGGCCGAAGGGTGAGAAGCCGCATGCCGGCCCCGCGCGACCTGATGACCGCCACGCTCCGCTTCGGCCAGATACTGCGCGCGGCCGGCCTCGGCGTGACGGTCTCCGAGCTGATGGACGCTGTCCGCGCGCTGGAGGTGGTCGACCTCATGGACCGGGGGGAGGTGTACCTCGCGCTTCGCACCGTCCTGACGGCGCGCATGGAGGAGGCCCCGGCCTTCGACCGGTGCTTCGAGGCCTTCTGGAGGTTCCACGCGGAGGAGGGGCAGGGGCTCGAGGGCCTCGTGAGCGCCACCCAGATGGCGAAGCCCGACGATGAGTCCCTCCCGGAACCGGTGAGCGCGGCTCAGCAGAAGCAGGCCAGAGTGGCGCTCGAAGCGTGGGAGGAAAGTGGCGCGGACGAGGGGGACCCGCTGGAGGTGCCCGGCGTGAGCGACCGCGACGTGCTCATGGAGCAGGACTTCTCCACGTTTCCTGCCGAGGACCTCGACGAGGTGGCCCGGCTCACGGTGCTGATCGCCAGGAGGCTCGCGCGGCGGGTGAGCCGACGGCGCCGGCCGACGCGCCGGGCCGGGGCACTCGACTTCCGGCGCACGATGCGGGCCAACATGATGAAGAGCGAGATCATCGAGCTGAGGCGTCGCGAGCGCCGTCGCCGGAAGGTGCGCCTGGTCCTGCTCTGCGATGTGTCCGGCTCCATGGACCTCTACAGCCGCTTCCTCCTCCAGTTCCTCTATGCGCTCCAGAACGTCTTCGGCCGCGTCGAGACATTCACCTTCGCCACCCGCCTCACGCGGGTCACCGAGTATCTCAAGGGTCGCTCCTACCGGCTGGCTCTCCGACGCCTCGGCGAGGTGCGAGACTTCTCCGGGGGCACGCGGATCGGCGAATCGCTCCAGGAGTTCAACCGGAGCTGGCGGCAGCTGGTGGACCGGCATACCATAGTCCTGGTGCTGTCCGATGGCTGGGACACGGGCGACCCCGAAGTCCTGGCGAGCGAGATGCTGACGCTCAAGCGCCTGGCGGGCAGGGTGATCTGGCTCAACCCGCTCCTCGGCAATCCGTCCTACGAGCCGCTCACGCGTGGGATGGCCGCGGCGCTGCCGCTGGTGGACCATTTCGCGGCAGCCCACAATCTTGCCAGCCTGCGCGACCTGGCGGGCCATCTGACGCTTCGATGAGAGGCGCATCCGGGAAGACATGAGCGAACTCTTCGAGCACATCGAGAAGCTCAAGCAGGAGGAGGCCAAGGTGGCGGTGGCCACGCTGGTGAACACGCGCGGGACTACGCCGCGGAAGGAAGGCGCCAAGATGCTGGTGGGCGAGGGTGGGCGCATCCTGGGCTCGGTCACCATCGGCGGCTGCGTGGACGCCCAGGTCATCGAGGAGTCGGCCGAGGTGCTCGGGCGGAATGCCCCCCGGCTCCTGGAGTTGAACTTGGGCGATGAGGAAGCCTGGGAGATCGGCCTCACCTGTGGTGGCACCATCGAGGTCTTCGTCGAGCCGGTGACGCTGGACCGCCCCGACCCGGGCCTGGTCTTGTACGAGAAAGCGCGCGCCCATGCCGAGAGCGGGGGGCGGGCTGCCGTCCTCACCCGCCTGGACGCCCCCCGGAATGGTGCCAAGCTCCTCCTGCTGGACACCGGGGCTCAGGAGGGCACGCTGGGCGATCCCTTCCTCGATCGCAGGTTCGCCGCCGAGGCGGGCCTGGCGCTCCGGGCCGGCAAGTCGCGGACGCTGTTCCTCGAAGGTGTGCGGGTCTTCGTCGAGGTCCTCACGCCGCCCGCCATCCTGCTCATGGTGGGCGCCGGCCACGTCTCCATGCCGCTGGCGACGCTCGGGCGGAGCATGGGATTCCGCACCATCGTGATCGACGGCCGGCCGCGCTTCGCCACCCGCGAGCGCTTCCCCGACGTGGACGAGCTGAGCGTAGGGATCCCCTCCGAGCTGGTGCAGAAGGTGCCGCTCATCCTCACGACCGCGCTCGTCCTCGTCGCCCACGACTACAAGTACGACCTGCCCGTGCTGCGCCACGCGCTCACCACGCCGGTCGGCTATATCGGGCTCCTCGGGAGCACGCGCCGCGGCGCTGCCATCCTCAACCTGCTGCGCGAAGACGGCGTCAGCGAGGAGGCGCTCCAGCGCGTGCGGGTGCCCATCGGTCTCGACCTGGGGGCCCAGTCGGCCCCCGAGATCGCGCTCAGCATCCTGGCCGAGATCCTGGCGGCGCAGCGCGGAGCCACCGGACTCCCAATCAGCGAGAAAGTGATGCGAGGCATCAAGTGAGGGCCGTCGCCATCAGCAGAAACTCGGCGACCCTCGCCGACCTCGAAGGGCGGATCGCCTGCCACGACGTGCGGGACGCGGCGGGGAAGATTGCCGTCGAGAAGGGCCAGACGCTGGATGGCGAGGCGGCGGGAAGGCTCTTGTCGCTCGCTTGGGACGAGGTCCACCTCCTCGAGCTCGAACCCGGCGATCTCCACGAGGAGCCGGCCGGCGCCAGGCTCTCGGCTGCGGCGGCGGGCCCCGGCGTGGAGGTCAAGGGCTATGCGGGCGGCCAGTGGACGCTCGTGGCCGCGCGGCGAGGTCTCCTGAGGGCGCGCATGGACGCCCTCGAGGCGGTGAACGCTCTCCCGGGCATGTCCGTCTTCACGCTCTACGACCTCCAACCGGTCGAAGCAGGGGAGACGGTGGCGAAGGCCAAGATCACGCCGCTGGCGATGCCCGAAGCGCTGATGAAGCAGGCGGAGGAGCGGGCCTGGGCTGCGGGCGGCCTTCTCACGGTGAAGGCCTTCGCGCCGCGCGTGCTGGGCGCGGTGACCCGGGAGAACCTCGAGGCGGGCCAGCGCCAGCGCTTCGAGTCCTCCCTCACAGGGAAGGTGGACTGGTTCGGCTCGCGGCTCTTGCCGGTAGGGTATGCCGCGGCGGCGCCGGCCTCGGTGGCGGCCGAGCTCGAGGCGCTGCTCGCCGAGGGCGCCGAGATCTTGATCGCGGCGGGAGCGGGCTCTCTCGATCCGCTGGATCCGATCTTCGCGGGGCTGCGTCTCGCGGGCGGCCGGATGGAGCGCCACGGCGCCCCCGCCCACCCGGGAAGCCTCCTCTGGCTGGCCGAGCTGCGCGGGCGTCCGGTGCTCGGCATGCCGGCCTGTGGCATGTTCTCCCAGGCGACCACCTTCGACCTCATCCTGCCGCGGATCCTGGCTGGAGAGCACGTCGACAATGCCGTGATGGCGGCGCTGGGCCACGGGGGGCTCCTGTCGCGTGACAGCGCCTATCGGTTCCCGCCGTACCGGAAGAGCGCGGCCCGCGGCGAGCTCGGGGAGTGAGATGGCGCTCTACAGCAGCGTGATCCGGGAGCGCTTCAGGCATCCGCGATTTCGCGGCTCGGTGCCCGACCCGGACGCCGCCTTCGAGGACGTGAACCCGCTCTGTGGCGACCGGATTCGCATCGAGTGCCGCCTCGCCGACGGGCGGGTCACCGACGCGCGGTTCACGGGCGACAGCTGCGCCATCGCCGCCGCCTCGGCGGACGTGCTGATCGAGCTGATGGTGGGCCGGCCCGCGGAGCTGGTCCACACACTCGGCGCCGGGCAACTGCTCGAGCGTCTCGAGGCGGATGTCCGGCCGTCGAGGATGAAGTGCGTCATGCTGCCGCTGGCGGTGCTTCAAGGCGCCCTCGACGGCAAGGAGGTGGCGCGATGACGCTCGGAGAGATCACCCGACCCGATTTCCCCATCCTCGAGCGCGTCGTCAACGGATATCCGCTCACCTACCTGGACTCGGCGGCCTCCAGCCAGAAGCCGGGGTCCGTGATCGAGGCGATCCAGCGCTACTACGAGCGGAGCCACGCCAACGTGCACCGCTCGATTCACACCCTGGGCGAGGAAGCCACGGAGCTGTACGAGGCCGCCCGCGACGCCGTGCGCGGGTTCGTGGGCGCGCACGCGCGCGAGGAGATCGTCTTCACCCGCGGGACCACGGAAGGCATCAACCTGGTGGCCCAGGCCCTGGGACGGACCCTCGCCGGCGGCGACGAGATCCTGGTGACCGAGATGGAGCATCACTCCAACCTGGTCCCCTGGCAGATGGTCTGCCGCGACCGCGGCGCCGTGCTCAAGGCCGTTCCCGTTCTCGGGGACTCCTCCCTCGACATGGCCGGCTTTGACCGCCTGCTCTCGTCGAGGACGCGGGTGGTGGCGGCCACCCATGTCTCCAACGTGCTCGGCACCATCAATCCCGTCGAGGAGATCGCGCGCAAGGCGCGCGCGGTGGGCGCCGCGCTGGTGGTGGACGGCGCTCAGGCCGCGCCCCATCTCCCGCTCGACGTGGCGGCCTCAGGAGCGGACTTCTACGTGTTCTCGGGGCACAAGATGCTCGGTCCGACCGGCATCGGGGTCCTCTACGGGCGCAGGGAAGCGCTCGAGTGTCTGGAGCCGGCGTGGGGCGGCGGGGAGATGATCAAGGAAGTGTGGATCGATCATGCGCAGTGGAACGACCTGCCGTGGCGCTTCGAGCCGGGGACGCCGCCCATCGCGGGCGCGGTGGGGCTCCACGCGGCCATCGAGTATCTCTCCAAGCTCGGCATGGAGCGTGTCCACGCGCACGAGCGGGCGCTCACGGCCCAGTGTCTGGACGCCCTCGGAGAGATCCCCGGCGTGACGATTTACGGGCCCATGAATCCCGAGCTGAAAGGGGCCGTCGTGGCCTTCAACGTGGCGGGTCTTCACCCCCACGATGGCGCGGCGCTCCTCGACCAGCGGGGTATCGCGGTGCGGGCGGGGCATCACTGCGCCCAGCCCCTGATGAGGCACCTCGGCATCGTGGGGACGCTGCGCGCGAGCTTTTCCGTCTACAACACCGCGGCCGACGTGGAACGGCTGGCCCGCGCGGTGGCCGAGCTTCCCGGCGAGCTGTAGGCGCTCCGGCTAAATCCCCGCTGACCGGTCCCATGCATGGATCATCCGCGACCGCGTGACGCGTTTCGCTCGCCGCGCTTCGGCCAGCCGGCGACATTCATGCTTCTGCCGCATCGGCGGGATCCCGAGGGGCTCGATGTCGCATTGCTCGGCATTCCCTACGACGGCGGGACCTCCTACCGTCCGGGCGCCCGGTATGGCCCGCGCCATGTGCGGGAGCAGTCCTCGCTGATCCGCCCCTGGAATCCGGTTCTCCAGGTGTCGCCGTTCGAGAAGCTGCGCGTGGTCGACTACGGGGACGTGGACGTGGTGCCCATCTCCATCGAAGGGACCTTCGCGGCCATAGAGCGCGAGATGGATGCGCTCGTCCAGGCGGGCGTCGTACCGCTGTCCGTGGGCGGGGACCACTCCGTTACGCTTCCCATCCTCCGCTCCCTGGTCCGGCGGCACGGCCGGCTCGGCCTGGTCCACTTCGACGCCCACCCGGACACCTGGGACGAGTACTTTGGCTCCAAGCACTTCCACGGGACCACCTTCCGCCGGGCGGTGGAGGAGGGACTGGTCGACGGCAGCCGGGTCGTCCAGATCGGGATCCGCGGCCCGCTGTACGGAGCGGACGACTTCGACTTCCACCGGCAGCACGGCCTCGAGTTCATCCGCATCGAGGCGGTCAAGGAACGGGGCACGGGCTGGACTGGCGAGCGGCTCCGGCGGCTCGCCGACGGACCGATCTACTGCTCCTTCGACATCGACGCCGTGGACCCGGCCTACGCGCCGGCCACGGGTACGCCGGAGGTGGGCGGGCTCACCGCCTACGAGGCGCTCACGCTCGTGCGCGCGCTGCGCGGGCTCGACCTGATCGGGGCCGACCTGGTCGAGGTCTCGCCGCCCTACGATGGTCCCGGCCAGATCACGAGCCTTCTCGCCGCCAACCTCCTCTTCGAGCTGCTCTCGCTCTTCGCGCTCCGGCGCTAGATGATCGGGAGTGGCTCGGATGTCGGCGAACGTCCGACACGCTCCCTAAGCCGATCGAGCCGGCGTGCTATCATACGCGTGGAAGCGACGATGAAACGGCGGCATCTCCTCATGGGCCCGGCGACCCTCCTCCTGGTGCTCCTGCTCGGATTCTCGGCACGGCCTGCAGCCGCTGCGGAACCCGTCTCGATCATCGAGATGGACGGCGCCATCAGCCCGATCACCGTGCGGCTCCTCGCCGCCGCCCTGGAGCGGGCGCGGGCCGACGGCTCCCAGGCGCTGGTCGTGGAGCTCAACACGCCGGGCGGGCTCGAGCGCTCCATGCGCTCCGCGGTCCAGAGCATTCTCAGCTCGGAGATCCCGGTGATCGTCTACGTGGCGCCCACGGGCGCCCGCGCGGCCTCGGCGGGAGTCTTCGTCACCATGGCCGCCCACGTGGCCGCCATGGCCCCCGCCACCAATATCGGGGCCGCCCATCCCGTCGCCGTCGGGGGCGGGACGGACAAGGAGATGGTCAAGAAGATCGAGAACGACGCGGCCGCCTTCGCACGGACCATCGCCGCCGACCGGGGCCGAAACGTCGAGTGGGCGGAGAAGGCGGTGCGCTCCTCCGTGTCCGCGACAGAGCGCGAGGCCGTGAAGCTCAAGGTGGTGGATGTGATCGCCGACAACGTCCCCGACCTCCTCGCGAAGGTGGACGGGCGCGCGGTCAAGACCATCAAGGGGCCGGTCACCCTGCATACCCGGGACGCGCCCGTCAAGCGGATCGAGGTGCGCTTCCGCGACCGCTTCCTCGCCCTCATCAGCGATCCCAACGTCGCCTACATCCTGATGATGGTGGGCATGCTCGGAATATTCTTCGAGCTGTCCAACCCCGGTGTCGTCCTGCCGGGGGTGATCGGCGGCATCAGCCTGATCCTGGCCTTCTTCGCCTTCCAGAGCCTGCCGATCAACTGGGCTGGCCTCCTGCTCATCCTCTTCGGCCTCGCGCTGCTGATCGTCGAGATCAAAGTGGTGAGCCACGGAATCCTGACCGTCGGCGGCGTCGTCTCCATGCTGCTGGGGTCGCTCATGCTCTACGACGCGCCGGAGAGCGGGCTCCGCATCTCGTGGTTCGTGATCGTCCCGACCGTCGGGACGACCGCGGGGCTCGTGATCTTCGCCGTCTCGGCGGGTCTCCGGGCGCTCTACCGGCCGTCCACGACGGGCGTTGCGGGCATGGTGGGGCAGACCGGCGTGGTCAAGACGGCGCTCGATCCCGAGGGCCACGTGCTGGTGGACGGGGAGCTCTGGCGGGCGGTGGCGCGGGACGGGCCGGTGCCGCCAGGCGAGAGCGTCGAAATCTTGAGCGTGCACGGGCTCACGCTCAAGGTGACCAAGTCAGCGCGGCGAGCATAGCACCCGAGGAGGCGCGCCATGGGCGGCTTCGAGCTGATCTTCGGCATAGTCCCGGTGATCGTGATCGTGATCTTCGTGATCGCGTCCGCGGTGCGCATCCTCCGCGAGTACGAGCGGGGCGTGATCTTCCGCTTCGGCCGCCGCGCCAACGCCGTCTTCAACCCCGGGGGCGACGGCTCGGGCCCGGGCCTCGTTCTGCTGATGCCCTTCATCGACAAGATGGTCAAGGTGAGCCTCAGGACCATCACCATGGACGTGCCGCCCCAGGACGTGATCACGCGCGACAATGTCTCGGTGAAGGTGAATGCCGTGATCTTCTTCCGCGTGCTCGACGCCAACAAGGCGGTGATCGGCGTCGAGGACTACCTCTACGCGACGTCCCAGATGGCCCAGACCACCCTGCGTAGCGTGCTCGGCCAGCAGGAGCTGGATGACCTCCTGGCCTCCCGCGAGAAGATCAACGAGGAATTGACACGGATCATCGACCAGCACACCAATCCGTGGGGCGTCAAGGTGGCGGCCGTGGAGGTCAAGAACGTGGACCTGCCCCAGGACATGCAACGGGCGATGTCCAAGCAGGCCGAGGCCGAGCGCGAGCGCCGCGCCAAGGTAATCAACGCCGAGGGGGAGTTCCAGGCCGCAGCCAAGCTGGCCGAGGCGGCCGATGTCCTGACCCGCTTTCCGATCGCTGTTCAGCTCCGGTATCTGCAGACCATGCGGGAGATCGCGTCGGAGCGGAACACGACCACGTTCTTCCCGCTGCCTCTCGATCTCGTCTCGGCGCTGACACAGGCCCTCCGGGGAGAGACGCCGCCCAAGAGCTGACCATGCCTTCCCTCTCCCCTCTGTTGAGCGGGTAAAGTGAGGCGCGCGGTGATCGCCACCGCTATTCGCTTGTCACCAGCGTCGGCGCTGCTTACAATTACGAAGTCTTGGGGGGTTAGCTCAGTTGGGAGAGCGCGGCGTTCGCAACGCCGAGGTCGAGGGTTCGAATCCCTTACCCTCCACCATGAAATCCTCGCGCGCAATATCGCATAGTTGACCCTCCCGCGGCCCCCCGGCGTCCAGGATCGTGGACGCCGGTGGACGCGGCTGGACGCCTCCCAGGACCGAATCCAGATCCACCCGCCGCTCATGCCGCTCCGGCTCGAGGTGGCCGTAGGTGCCCTCGGTCTCCTCGATGGAGGCGTGCCCGAGCTGGTCGCGGACCCAGCGGATGTCGGCCCCGCCCTCGAGCATCCAGGTCGCGTAGCTGTGGCGCATGGCATGCGGCTTCCGGTAGGGGAGCTTGGCCGCCGCGAGGAGCGGCTGCCAGACATGCTCCAGAAACGCGCCGTAGCGCGTGATCCGGCCCACGGTGTTGGGGAAGACGAGCTGGCGGGCCGCCGGCGGCCAGTCCTTCACGTTGGCCTCGAGGGCCATGGCTTCCAGGTGGGCGCGGAGCGCCGCCATTGTGGCTGCGGGCAGTTTCACCCAGCGGTCCTCGCCATCCTTGCACGCTTCGATCCGTCCGCCGTCCTCGGACCAAGTGCGCCCGATATGCACGCGCTCGCGCGCCCCAGCCGATGTCCGATCGCTCGACCGCTGTCGTCTCGCCCCAGCGCAGGCCGCCCCCAAAGCAGACCATGAGGAACGCCGTCCAGCGCGGCTTGAGCGTCTGGCAGGTTTCGAGGGGCCCCCGCGCCTCGGCCTGGCGGAACCATTGCAGATCGCGCTTACGGGCTCTCTTGCTCGGCTGCTTGCCGAGGAAGAACTTGAGGTCGCCCGCCGGATTCGGGCCGCGATAACCCTGGACGTTGCTCTGCCATTGATAGAACCGGGTGAGCGGACAGCGGATCTGCTCGGCGCTCGTGACGGATTTGCCCGCCTTGCGGATCGCCAGGAGCACGGCGCCGATCTCCTCTCGCGTGAGCAGGTTCCAGGGCGTCTGGCCGAGGCGCGGGTACGCCCAGATGGCGAGGCGGTTCTTGTAGGCGTTGGCGGTGCTGCGGCGGAGGTTGCCGAGCTCCACCTGCTCATTGAGGAACGTGGGCAGAGCCTGGCACAGCGTGGGGTAGATCCGCTGCGTGTCTCTCCGGGCCTCCGCGAGGGCCTGACCCAGGTCAACGCCGGCCATACCGAGGCGATTGAAATGCCGGACCAGGTCGATCGCATCCTTCTCGGAGGAGACCACGCGGGTGATACGGGAGGTGTTGACGGGCCGGATCAGCACCCGCCACTTCCTCCCGTGCCGGACGTACGTCGCGGTGATGGTCCCAGCGCCCATGCGCTCAGACGGCTCAGGAGGACGATACGCGCGTGGGCTCACCCGGTTCAACCGCTTTCTGCGCCATTGAGCGGTGGGCGCAGGCGGCGTGTGCTGGCGAGCTTGTCCGGGTCGAGACCGAGGTCGCGAAGGACCTGGGTGAGAACCGGCTTGCCTCGCTGCCGGTACTGGAGGAGCCAGGCGTCAAACTCCGCCCGCCGGACGAGGACTCTTCGGCCCGGCCGGTAGCAGGGAAGGGCAAGGTCCGGCGCCAGGTTCAAGTAGTTCCTCAGCTGGCGCACGCTGAGCTTTGCGTAGGCCGCCAACTGGGGCAGGGTCAGGTATTCGTCCCCGCCCGGGAGCGCTGACTCGCAGGGTGGTTTGCCCATCACCTACGACCGAGCGTCCTTCGCGCCGCTCTGCTCCTCGGCCCTGAGCCAATCGGAAGGGTCCTGCGTGTTGCGCTGGCAGTCGTTTGGTGGAACACGGCCTCGTCGACCGGGACGACCAAGAGCCGTCGGAGCGTTCCAGCACCCATCCTCGAGATGACCGGTGTCCTGCGGCAAACTGCAACGTCCCCGTTGTACGTTGCCGCGTTCGCCCCCTTCTCCTGTCCATAGCGGCTGTCTTGCTCGGCGCCTCAGCTGAACCGAACTTAGACCGCATTGCTCGGAGCCTTGAGCGGGGCACCGCCGCCGGAGGTTGAAGCTCTCTGCAAGACCGATTCCGAGGGGACCAAAGGCATGGAGCTGACGGCGCCTGACTCGGATCCGATCATGATTCGGCCCTGCGGCTTGCGCCGGGTCAGGGGCAGTTTCGGCGACCAGATCGTCGCCGAGCAGGGATCGGCTGGCAACCAGGGTGACGGGCTCCGGGAACGTACTCGTGGTCGGCGCGGGGGCAGCCGGTTCGAGCACCACCGGCCGGCTGGCGGCCGCCTCCGGCCCGGCACCGGGGCCCGCGGATCAGCCGACGCCCACGCTCGCTCCGGGCGGGCTCTCCGGAGCCTCATCAGTCGCTCGGCGGTCAGGGCGGTGATGCGCAGTCACCGTGCTCTTGACCGTTCCCGACTCGGACCTCCCGGAACAGCTGATCGCGCCCCATCCGAGAGCCGGCTTTCGAGGACAGCGGCAGCGCCGAAGAGCGTTACTCAGTGGTGCGAACGGGCTTCAAGGTTTACGGGTTTCGGACGGTTGGTCAGCCGATCGAGATACGGGGTCTGCTCGTGCGGATGGTCGAGTTGTTTCATGGACTCTGATCAGGCTTCGAGGTGTGGCGCCGGGGGACCGAGAGCGGGCGGGCGCGGGACCGATGACGGGCTAAGGACGGGACCCGGCGAAGCGAGGGGGGAGGCAGAGGGGGGGATCGCAAGATAAAGTGTTACCTCACGCCCGGCGGAAGTCGTCGTCACGTCGAGGAAAGTCGTGAAGCTCGCCCCTGGTGGGGTACTTCGTGGAACCGACCCTGTCGCGGCGCAGCTTCGGCGTCGCCGCGCTTGCCGTCGGACATACGGACTGCTGGCCGTCGGCGTGCCGCACGCCTGCTGTCTGATTGCCGCGATCCTGGGCCTCGGCCGGCACGTGAACGTCTCCCCGAGCGCCCCGCGCGGGGTCTACCGCGCCGTCACGGGACCCCTATTTGAGGAGCATGGGTGGCGGCCTGCGTGAGTGCCGAGGCCGCGGCCCTCGGGCTGGCCCGAGGCCACCTCGGCCGGGCCCACGCCCGGGGGCGCCCAGCCTGTCCTTAAGCCCGTCGTCGCCGTCACTGGCGACGCGGTGGAGCTCGGGCCGGAGGCGGTGACCGTCAACGGTCAGCGCCTTCCCGGGAGTTCGCCCGCCACCGCCGAACAGTGTTGGAGAAGACGCATGTCTTGCTGGCTCTCGCCTCGACGGTTTACGCCGAAAGTCTCCAGGCGCGGGGCGGCCCGCCAAGCACTCCGGCTGGCGAACTGGCTCCGCAGCTTGAGGTCGGGATCGACCCGAGAAGCTACCGGACAGATGGGCCGAGTTGACTTTGCAGCGGAAGCTGTTAGCGTAGCCTGAGAGTGATGGAGAGGATCCGAGGCTTGTTTGCCCGATTGGGGATGCGCAGCGGTGCCGCGGTTCTTGCGGCACTATTGCTAGTTTTCTGCCTTTCGAGCGTTGCTCCAGCCGCTTCGGCCGGGATGGGCTGTCAGGGCCCCGAGGCCTCTCCGAGGATGTGCGGGCAACCGGGGGTATCGGAGCCGTTAATCGCCCTCGCCCCCGAGTTCCCACAGGTTGAGTGGCAGCGGACAGTCTCCGTCGGTCTCGAGCCCGCGCCGCGCAGTGAAATCATCCCCCAATGCCACCCCGACCTGTCCGCTCCGCGCGCTCCTCCACTCTTCCACACCTAGCCTCTCTTCCCAGATCGTCGCAGGTCGCATTCGGTAGTGGTGTCCTCTGGGCCGTTATCCGCCCGGATTTCACGAACGAGCGAGAAAGCCATGACGACGATATCAGACTATTTTTGCTCTGCAGGGTGCAAGGCCACATTCGACAAGGAGCCGGCGAGGTTTGCGAAGGCGTGACGCGCAGGGGGTGATGTGAACATGAATGGGCGGGCCAGGGCGGGGGCGGTGAAAGGCCATCGATAGGTGACATGATGGGCGAGCCCGCATTGCCAAACACCCTTGCCGGTGCGGATCGAGCCAAGAACTCGAACGAACGCGCGCCGGGCCCCACGGGACATGGGGGCCAAGGGAGGCACCTATGCTTCGGAACATCAGGGATCTCTACGGCTACACGATTCACGCGACCGACGGCGATATGGGGTCGGTGCACGACTTCTATTTCGACGATCAGCAATGGGCGGTTTGGCATCTCGTCGTGACCACCGGCCGCTGGCTGTCACGCCACCGGGTCCTCGTCCCTCCCATGTCCGTCACGAATGTGGACGGGACCTCCGAGGAGTTCCATACCGCCCTAACGAAGGCCCAGGTGGCGAACAGCCCGGACGTGGACACCGACAAGCCGGTCTCACGCCAGCGGCACGCGGAACTGTATTGGCACTACGGCTTCACGGGCTCAGTTCTCCCGGAGGAGCCGCGACGGGAGGAAGGTGACTCGCACCTGAGAAGAACCCGGGAAGTGATCGGGTATTTCGTGCACGGGGTCGATGATCGAATCGGACAGGTGGACGACTTCCTGGTGGATGACGGCTCGTGGATCATCCGCTACATGGTCGTGGACGCCCGGAGCCGGTGGCTTGGCCGGAAGGTGCTGGTGCCGCCCGGCTGGATCGTGTCGATCAAATGGGAAGGGATGGCCGTCTACGTCGATCTATCTCGGGCCACGGTCAGGAATGCGCCTGACTACGATCCCGAGCTTCCAATTGACCGCGACTATGAGACGCGTCTTTACGAGTCCTATGGCCGGGCCAAGTACTGGAGGGGCGGGCCGCCGGGGCATGGCGGCGCTCCGGTCGGGAATAGCCGGTGGATGCATTGAAGGCCAAGGTGATCGGGGGTCAAGCAAGCGTGGTGGAGGAGGCGACGATCAGCGACCGAGATTATCCCGTCAGCATCCCGGATCAGAGAGAGGTCCCTCCCAATCTGCGACAAGGAGGTCAGTGAGTCAGCCTTCAGGTGCTTCGGTGAGGGGGCCAGATCTGGGGGGATGTAACGGAAGGAGCGAATGCCATGAGCGAGGACCAGCAGACAAGACAGGCGCCCGAGGCCGCCTTGACGCTGAACGGAGGCCAGCCCCCGAGCGGCGGCGGATACTGTGGATTCTGCGGTATTGACTTGGCCAGCGCGGCGATTCCCGCCCGGCGATTCGGAGTGCCATTTTGCAACGAGGCCCATGCTGAGGCGTTTGCCGGGGAGGCGCGCGCGGCGAGAGCCGCACGCATAGCTGCCGCCGATAATGAGGGAGAGCGGCAATCGGAAGGGACCGCCGATCGTGCCTCCAACAAGCGGTGGGACCTCAAGCGTCTGCTGAAGATGGGAGTCTGCTGTGGCGATTCTGGCCGTGGTCTTCCTAGCTGGGGGTGGCGGCGCCCTCCTCGGCGCCGGAGCGGCGGTCCTGCCCGTGCTGGCCGTGCTGGCCTGCCCGCTCGCGATGTTTTTCATGATGCGGGCAATGCAGGGACATGGGGAGAAGAATGAGAGCCGCGCGCATTCCACGCCCTCAGAGGATCACAGGGAGCGGTGAGCGACGATGGGCGCGGGGAACGTGCAACGACGTCTGGACCAGCGCCGACGCCGGAGAAGGCGATCTCTCCGGCTCGGGCTCGGGGTGACCGCCGCGCTCGGCCTCTTGGTGCTGGCTGGCGCCAGGTACCTCGACTGGAGATCCGCGCTCGGAGGTCCGGTGCATGAGGGGAGGCAGCCCCTCGGTTTGTCCTCCAGGACTCCACCGGGCGCCAGATCTTTCTCGCCGATTATCTCGGCCGGAGGCCGGTCGTGCTCGTGTTCTACATGACATATGGCTGAGGCAGCTGTCGCGTGCAGCTCGGGAAGCTGCGATCCGAGACTGGCCGACTCCGATCGCTGGGCGCTGAAGTGTTCGCCATCAGCAAGGACAGCACAGCCGACGCGCAGCGCATGGCGGCTGAAGTCGGGCTCGACTTCCCGGTGCTGTCCGATCCGTCGATGGAAACGATCTCGCGCTATGGAATGATGGGCGAGGAGATGCCCATGACGGACATGGGCTACGTGCTGATCGATGCGGTTGGTCGCGTGCGGGTGCGCCGAATCGACCGCCAGTTCGGGGAGCACGCCGCCGACATCGCCCACGCTCTCGCCGTTTGGGTCGGCCCCGGGGCAGATAAGGCCGCGGGCCCGGACGCCCCAGCGCGTTGAATATGGAGATTAGCGGATGGGTCACTTCATCGGGAGATGGGCAGCACTCTTCGGTGTTTTCGCCGCCGGCATAGTTGGCGTGCCGCGAGCCGCCATCGCCGCGGAGCCCTCGAAGGCAGCGCCGCAGCGCCGGTTCGAGCATGTCCACGGGCTGGCGATCGCGGCCGACGGCCAGGCGCTCTGGCTCGGGGCCCACACTGGCCTCTACCGCAGCCAGGACCGCGGCAAGACATGGACGGGAGTCGCGCTCCCCGCGACGCACGGGCACGTTGACGTGATGGCCATCGCGAGCGACCCACGAGACGCGAAAGTGCTTTACGTGGCCACCCACGAGGCCGGGATATTCCGGACGCGCGACGGGGACCTGACATGGACCGTGGTGAACGGCGGCCTGAAGGGACTCGACGTGCACGGAGTTGCCGTGGATCCCCGGGATTCCAAGAAGGTTCACGCAGCCGTGCGTGGAGAGGGAGAGGGGGTGTATCGGACGACCGATGGCGGCGAGAAGTGGGTGCGGGTGGACGACGGCCCCGCGGGAGAAGTGAAGATCCTGGCCTCGGTCAATATCCCAACCGGCATGGGTGGGATCTTTCTCTACGGCGGGACCGCGGAGGGATTGCTCCGCAGCCCCGAGTGCTTCTGAGGGTGGCAAGCGGTGGGCGGTCTGCCCACGAGCCGGACAGTGAATGGCTTCGCGGTGAATCCCGAGAAGTCCCGAGTGATGTACGCCACCATGCGTGACGGGCTGTTTCAGAGCACGGACGCGGGGGAAAGCTGGAAACCAGTCGGAAAGGGGCTCAAGAACCTGGCGGCCGTCGCCGTCAACCCACGCCAGTCGACCGAGGTCTATGCTGTCTCCATGGACGGCCGAGTCTACCGGACTGCGGACGGAGGGAAGACATGGGAGCCACAGCGGTGACGAGAGATCTGCTCTCCCGGCGGGAACTGCTCGTCCGCGCTTCGCTCGCGACTGTCGGAGGCTTGCTGGGGGGTCGCCGCAGCGATGCTACCGAGGTCGCCACCTCCAAGGTGCGCGAGGTTCGACTCGAGACCCGCGAGCTGAAGTGGGAGCTGGCCCCGGGGAAGGTCGTCACGGCCATGGCCTACAACGGCCAGGTGCCCGGGCCAGAGCTCCGGGTGCGCGAGGGGGAGCGCCTGCGGATCGTCCTCGCCAACTCGCTCAGCGAGCCGACCACGATCCACTGGCACGGCGTGAACGTGCCCAATCCCATGGACGGCGTGCCCGACGTCACCCAGAAGGCGGTGCCCGCTGGAGCCACATTCGTCTACGAGTTCGAGGCGCACCCATCGGGCACGCGCTGGTATCACACCCACTTCAAGGAGCACCGGCAGATGGACCTGGGCCTGGCGGCCCCGTTGATCATCGAGCCAGCGGGGAAAGAGCCCTTTCCCGTCGATCGCGAGTACACCCTGGTGCTCGATGACTGGGCCACCGGGACGGGCCCCGCTCTGCCGGACACACGCGAGGGGATCGCCGGCGCGCGGGGCGAGATGGGCGGGATGATGCGCGGCATGGGCGGCATGATGGGTGGCCGTGGCATGGGGGGGATGATGGGCGGCCGTGGCATGGGCGGGATGATGGGTGGCGGGAGCCCGAGCACGCCCGCCTACGACGTGATGACCATCAACGGCAAGGCCTATCCGGCCACCGAGCCGCTGCGCATTAAGAAGGGGGAACATGTGCGCCTCCGGCTGATCAACGCCAGCGCTGAGCAGACTCACGTGGTCCGTTTGGCGGGCCACCCCCTGCGGGTCACCCACACCGACGGCAACCCTCTGACCGAACCGGTCCAGGTGGATGCCGTGCCCCTCGCACCCAGCGAGCGCTACGACGTTCTCGTGACGGCGAACCGGCCCGGCGCCTGGTTCTTCTACTGCGCCGCGCCGGGACACGCGCGAGCGGGCGAGCAGGTCCTCGTGATCTATGACGAGACCCGCCGGACCCGGCCCGAGCCGCCGGCGGAAGGCGTCACCGGCCTGCGCCTCTGGCACTACACGATGGGCCATGGGCGCGACGTCCTGCCGCGTCCATCCGGAGAGCTCAGGACGTTCAGTCAGACGCTCAGCGGCGGGATGATGGATGGCCCGGATGTCTGGACGATCAACGGGCGTCAGTATCCCGGCACTGATCCCATCCTCGCTCGCAAGGACGATCGGGTCCGCATTCGGCTCGGCAACATGAGCATGGAGGCGCATCCGATGCACCTGCACGGGCAGTCCTTCAAGGTGCTGGCTGTCAACGGCCAGCGGCTCGCCGGACCACTCGTCAAGGACAGCGTGGACGTCGAGGCGCATATGAGCACGGTGGACATCGAGTTCACCGCCCACAACCCGGGCGACTGGTTCTTCCACTGCCATAAGCCCATGCACATGGACGGCGGCATGATCACCCTCGTGAAGATTGCGCCATGACGCGGCTGGTGCGAGTGCTGACCGGAGGCACGGCCCTGGCCCTCGCCGTTGGGGCGGTCATCGTGGCCTGGACGGGGCTTCCAGTCGTGACTCCAAGACCCGGGACCTCGACAATCAACGCATTCGGCGACTTCGGGCCGGTTCCCGACTTCTCGCTCGTGGACCGCACGGGGCGCCGCGTTGGGCTGGCCGACCTGCGGGGGAAGGTCTGGTTGGCGAACTTCATCTATACGCAGTGCACAGAGACCTGCCCGCTCCAGAGCGGGGAGATCGCCCGGCTCCAGCAGGAGTTCGCCGGCGCGAAGGACCTCCGATTCGTGTCGATCACGGTGGACCCCGAGCACGACACGCCGGCGGTGCTCGACGCCTACGCGACCCGCTACCACGCGGATCCTGAACGCTGGCTGTTCCTCACCGGCTCGAAGGCGGCCATCTTCGCGCTGGCCAAGGACGGGTTCAAGCTTGGCGTGACCGATTCCGATGCAGCTCAGGCCGAGCCCTCTGAATGGCTGGTGGGCCCAACTCCAGCGTTCGCCTCGCACGGATCGAAGGGGCTCATCATGCACAGCGCGCGCTTCGTTCTCGTTGACCGCAAGGGACGAATCCGCGCCTATCACCGAAGCGATGATCCAGGCTCGCTCGCGGAACTCCGACAGAGCCTGCGGACGCTGCTGGCCGAGTCATGAGTGGGAGGGAACGATGAGGCAAAGACTCGTATCGCTTGCGCTCAGCGCGCTCGTGATCGTCGGGGCCGTTGCGTCTGCGAGTGGCGCCCCCGATCCGTTCGAGGCGCTGGGCGCCGAGCGACTTCTCGAGGTGAAGCCCAGCGCAGCGCTCGCCTTGCCCGAGCTGGACGGGAGGAGCGTGAAGTTCCCCGACCAATTCAAGAGCAAGGTGGTCCTGCTCAGCTTCTTCACGACCACGTGACCGAAATGCTTGCGGGAGGCTCCCGCAAAGGTGGCGCTCCGCGAGCGGTTCGCGGCTCAGGGGCTCGAGGTTGTCGGGATCGATTTGGGCGAAGACGCCGGGGTTGTCAGGAAGTTCGCCCGCCAGTTCGGGATCACGTTTCCGCTCCTGCTCGACCAGGAGGGCACAAGCCGTTCGGCGTCTGGGAGCATCCCAATACCGTGCTGATCGACCGGAAGGGACGGGTCGTCGGGCTGGTGTGGGGTGAGCGCGACTGGCGGAGCGATGCCGCCATCGGCGTGATCCGACACCTGCTGGACGCGAGGTAGGTATGGACTGTTCGGGCATGTGGGGGGCCAACGGGATGATGGGAGGGTGGATGGTTGCGGCAATGGGGATTAGCTTCCTGATCGGCCTCGGGTTCCTGGCCCTCTTGGTCGTGGGGCTCGTCGCGGGAATCCGCTGGTTGACCAGGAGCATGGGTGGGCCGGGCGCTGAACAGCAGTCGGACCGCGCCCTGGCCATCCTGCGCGAGCGCTACGCGCGAGGAGAGATCAACCGAGACGAGTTCGAGCGGCTGCGCACGGACCTGACGTGAAAGGAGAGACGATGACCGACGAGATTCGACGCACCCAAGGCACGGCCCGGCGAGAAGTGCTTGCCGGAGCTTTGATTGTGGCCGGTGCCTGGTGGCTGACGGGCGGCAGAGCGTCGGCGGGGCCGGTGACCCGCGACCAGTACGGCGATCAAATCCAGACCGTGCCCGGCGGCCCGCTCCCGGACTTCGCGCGATTGGGCGGGGCTAAAGTGCAGGAGGCGTACCGGTACGCCCTCCAGGACGGCGATGCACTGGGTTACATTCCCTGCTTCTGTGGGTGCAAGAACATCGGCCACCGCAACAACCGCGACTGCTACATCAAGAGCGTGAACCGTGACGGTACCGTGACCTACACCAGTCACGCGGCAACCTGAACCATCTGTCTCGACATCACGCGTGACGTGATGCGCCTCCGCGGGGAGAAGAAGCCCCTCAGCCAAATTCGTGCGTACATCGACCAGACCTATGGCGGGTCCGGCCCCTCGACCCCGACCCCAAGGCCGAAATCCTAGCGACGTGAGATGGGTCACCTCGTCGTCGCCTGGTACGGCTGGCTGAGCCAGTTGGCCCAGGGACCCATCCTCGCGATCGAGAGTTGGAACGACGCCCTCGACGTTCCTACGCTCAGCGCCCTCCTCTTCGGCCTCATCGGGGCGACCTCCCCGTGCCAGCTGACGACCAACCTGGGGGCCCTCGCCTTCAGCGCGAGCCGGCCCGGCCGGCTCGGTCCCGTATGGGCCTCGCTTTCGTATGCGCTCGGGAAGGTCGCGGTCTACTTCATGGTCGGGGCCGCTGTGATCTTCTTGGGCTTCGGGCTCCAGGCGGCGTCCATCCCCGTGGGCGTGGTCGCGCGCAAGCTCCTCGGCCCGCTGATGCTTGTCATCGGCCTCGGGCTCATCGGCTGGATCCGCCTTCCTCGCGGGCCGGGAGGCGGCGTGGGCGAAGCCATCAAAGCCCGACTCCCCGGTAGAGGCCAAGTTAGTGTCTTCCTGCTGGGGATCGCCTTTTCGTTCGCCTTCTGTCCCACGCTCTTCTGGTTGTTCTTCGGGCTCACGCTCCCGCTGGCGCTGAGGAGCCACGGTGGCTGGGCGTTTCCCGGCCTCTTTGCCGTGGGGACTACGCTTCCTCTCCTGGCCGTGGCCGCCGGGGTAGCCCTGGGGCTGGGAACCAAAGAGCGCCTTGCCGGAAGCCTGACCCGGCTGCACCGAGCCGTCCGCTGGGCTGCCGGGGGGCTCTTCATCCTTGGAGGGCTCCACGACACGATCGTCTACTGGTGGCTTTGATGTGGAAGCGCCTCGTCGTCATCCTGGCTCCCATCGTGGCGCTGCTGGCCCTGCTGGCGTATGGCTTCACGCGGGATCCCCGCCACATCTCTTCGCCGCTCATCGGCAGGCCCGCGGCACCGTTCGAGCTCACGCTCTTCGACGGGCGACGACTCTCCCTGGCCGAGCACCGCGACAAAATCGTGGTGGTTGATTTCTGGGCATCATGGTGCGTGCCCTGCCGTGAGGAAGCGCCGCTCTTGGAGGCGGCGTGGCGAGCCAACCGCGAACGGGGCGTCGTGCTCGTGGGGGTAAACATCCTCGATACCGACTCGGCGGCCCGGGAGTTCATCAAGGAGTTCGGTCTCACCTTTCCCAACGGGCCCGACCCTGGCAGCCGGATCGCCATCGCGTATGGCGTGTACGGGGTGCCCGAGCTGTTCTTCATCGGTCCCGACGGCCGAATCACCTATAAGCATATCGGCGCGATCGGCCCGGCACTGCTGGACGCGAAGATCGACGAGGCCCTCCGGGGTGTCGTGGCGCCGGCGGAGGGGAGAAGTGACCAGTACCAGCCCGTCCGCTGATACCAGGCGGAGCCCCAGGGCCTCCGGGGCGACGCGCGGCGTTCGGTGCAGAGCCCTTCTCCTGCTCTTGTTGATTCTGGTGTTGCCGGCACGGGGCGGGCCGGATGATCCGTTCAAGGCGCTGGACCTCATCAGGCCGAGTCGGCCGATGGCTGCCAACGACTTCGTGGTGCCGGGCCTCTCCTCGCCGGCCCTCCGATTGAGGGACTTTCGAGGGAAAGTCGTCTTCTTGAACTTCTGGGCGACCTGGTGTCTTCCCTGCAAGGAAGAGATGCCCGCCATGGAGCGGCTGTACCAGCGCTACAAGCCGAAGGGGCTCGAGATCCTCGCGATTTCGATCGACACTCAGTCGGCGGCCGCCGTCCAGCGCTTCGTGAAGGAGTTGAAACTGACGTACCCGATCGGTCTGGACCCCAAATGGGCTGTGGCCGAGAAGTACACGGTGCGGGCGCTGCCATCGAGCTTTCTCATCGACCGAAAGGGCTGCCGCTCGGGCGGCCTCTTCACCTCCACGATGCTGACGCTCTTCATCCTTCCCGTGGTCTACCTCATCGTCGAAACACGGCGGGCCCGTCGCGAGGGGGGCCCTGCGGAGGAGGGTGCTCGTGCTTGAGATCAAGGCGTTCATCCG